>Ga0214471_10003917_pt1 | contig 11539 bp, 8 predicted proteins | sample RVTome_5_FD_207665 | JGI IMG/M metagenome (GOLD analysis project Ga0214471, IMG submission 207665) | Soil microbial communities from uranium-contaminated site in the Upper Colorado River Basin, Wyoming, United States - RVT142D155 | ecosystem: Environmental > Terrestrial > Soil > Contaminated >... | reverse complement strand
GTGCGCGCGAACCACGTCGATGCCGCGGTCAGCCATGTCGTGCCTCCATGAGAGGGGATTCTGCGCCGGGACGGGGCGCCTTGGCAAGGAGTCGGGGCGATCCGCCGCGACGACCCGTCGGCGCGGTACTCGGATCGCGAACTCGGTCTGCGCCCCCAAAACCGGTGCCGATGGGGCCGGGCACTCGTGGCAGAATGGTCCGGTGACCGCGCCGGATTTCCTCTACGGCACCGCGTGGAAGGAAGACCGCACGCCCGCCCTGGTGGAGCTGGCGCTCCGGATGGGCTTCCGAGGCATCGACACCGCCAACCAGCGGCGGCACTACGTCGAGGCCGGGGTGGGGCAGGGACTGGCCGCGGCCTATCGGGTGGGCATCGTCGCGCGCGCGGAGCTCTTTCTACAAACGAAGTACACGTATCAGCCCGGGCAGGATCACCGGCTGCCCTACGATCCGGACGCCGATCTCGCCACCCAGGTGGCCCAGTCCATGGCCAGCTCGCTCGAGCATCTCGGCACCGATCACGTGGACAGCTACGTGCTGCACGGGCCCGCCTCCGGCCACGGCTGGACGGACTACGACACCGTGGCCTGGGGGGCGATGGGTCGGGAGCGGGACGCGGGCCGCACGCGGCTGCTCGGAGTGAGCAATGTGTCGATCCGCCACCTGCAGCAGATGGCGGGGACCGGCGCCGAGATGCCCGCCTTCGTGCAGAACCGCTGCTTCGCGGTCCGCGGCTGGGATCGCGACGTGCGGGCCTTCTGCGCGCCGCGGAAGATCGTCTACCAGGGGTTCTCGCTGCTTACCGCCAACCCGGAGGTGCTGCGCCACCCGCTGGTGGCCGGCATCGCCGCGCGCAACCAGGCGACCGCCGCCCAGGTGGTGTTCCGTTTCGCGCTCGCGGTGGGGATGCTCCCGCTCACCGGCACGTCCAGCCCGGAGCACATGAAGCAGGATCTGGCCGGCCGGGCGCTGGCGCTCTCCGCCGACGAGGTGCGGGCGATCGAGTCGCTCGCCGGCTGACATGCGCCGTCTCACCGTGCTGATGCCGTTTCACACGCCGTTCTACGCGCCGCTGCCCGCCGGCGTCGCGCTCGGGCATTTTCGCGACGAGGGGCTCGACCTGGCCGCCGTGGCGGCGGCCAATTTCGGTAAAGCCACGACGGCCGCACTCCTCGACGGCGACATCGAGATCAGCCTGGGCGGGCTGATGCGGAGCTTCGAGCTGGCCGATCGCTCGGGGCCGATCGTGGTGCACTTCGCGGAGGTCTGCAGCCGGAACGGCTTCTTTCTTCTGAGCCGAACGCCCCGGCCCGCGTTCGCGTGGTCGGACCTGGTCGGCCGCACCGTGCTGTCGTTCGCGGAGGCCCCGACGCCCTGGCAGTGCATGCTGACCGTGCTGCGCCGGCACGGCGTGGACGCGGGGCGGGTGCGGATCGAGCGGACGCGGCCGGCGCCCGACGCGGTCGCCGTATTCCGGGCCGGGCACGGGGACTTCCTCGAGCAGCCCCAGCCCGTCGTCGAGCGACTCCTCGCCGACGGCGCCGCCCACCTGGTCGCCTCGATGGGCGAGGCCACCGGCCCGGTGCCGTTCACGTCGTACATGACCACGCCGGCCTTTCTCGCGCGCGAGCCTCAGGTGATGCAGGCCTTCACCCGCGCGGTGTGTCGCACGCAGCGCTGGCTCGCCGCCGCGGAGCCGTCGGAGATCGCCGCGGTGATCGCGCCCGCGTTCCCCGAGACCGACGCCGCGATCCTGGAGCGCGCGGTCGTCCGGTATCACCGACAGGGAACCTGGGCGCGCGATCCGCTCCTCCGTCGTGAAGGCTACGACTACCTCGAGGAGATCCTGCTGGCCGGCGGCTTGATCACGCGGCGGGCGCGCTACGAGGATCTGGTGAACACGGAGATCGCCGGGCGGGCGATGGCGGCGTCGGCCGGCTCCGCTTAGTCGGTCGTTGACAGGCCCGGGACCGCATGCTATTCGGCGCAGTGACGCCGGGTACACGCGACCGGGCTGGTCTCAACGACGAGAGGAGAATCGCGATGACCTCAGTCACCGTCAACGGCCGCCGGTACAACGTCAACCTCCCCGACGACACCCCGCTGCTGTAGGCCCTGCGCGACGAGCTGGGCCTCACCGGCACCAAGTACGGCTGCGGCATGGCGCTGTGCGGCGCCTGTACCGTGCACGTGGACGGCCAGCCGGTGCGCGCCTGCATGACCCCGATCTCGGCGGTGGCCGCCGGCAAGGTCACCACCATCGAAGCCATCGGTACCGACCGGGTCGGCCGTGCGCTGCAGGCCGCGTGGGTGGACATGGGCGTGCCGCAGTGCGGCTACTGCCAGGCCGGGCAGATCATGTCGGCCCCCGCGCTGCTCAAGCGCACGCCGAAGCCGACCGACGCGCAGATCGACGAGGCCATGAGCGGCAATATCTGCCGCTGCGGCACCTACGTGGGGTGCGGGCCGCGATCAAGCAGGCGGCGGCGAGCCGGTCCGGAGTTACGCGATGAGCGCCCCGCGGCCGGACGTCGCGACCGATCGCCCCATCGTCCTCGCCAACCTGAGCCGCCGGCGCTTCCTCCAGGGCGCAACCATGCTGGGCGGCTTCGTTCTCGCGGCGGGGTACCGCGACGCGGCGCAGGCCGCCGCCCCGCCCAAGTACGGCGCCGACGGCATGCCCAATGGCTGGGTGGACGATCCGCTGGTCTTCGTGGCCATCGCCCCCGACGGCACGGTCAGCATCACGTGCCACCGCTCCGAGATGGGCCAGGGCGTGCGGACCGGCATGCCGATGATCGTGGCCGATGAGCTCGAGGCCGACTGGAAGCGGGTGCGCGTGGTGCAGGCGCCGGGCGACGAGAAGCGCTTCGGCAACCAGGACACCGACGGCTCCCGCAGCACGCGGCATTTCTTCGATCCGATGCGCCGTTGCGGCGCGGCGGCTCGCACCATGCTCGAGGCCGCGGCGGCCAAGCGCTGGAGCGTGCCGGCGGGCGAGGTGGAGGCCCGCAACCACGAGGTCGTGCACGCCAAGAGCGGCCGGCGCGCCGGCTACGGCTCGCTCGCCAAGGACGCGGCAGCCGGTCCCGGCGCGGGATGCCGTGCGCCTCAAGGACCCCTCCAAGTTCCGCTATATCGGCAAGGGCCGGCTCAAGCTCGTGGACGCGCCGGCCATGGTGAACGGCAAAGCCCAGTACGGCATCGACACGCGGGTCCCCGGCATGCTCTACGCGGTGGTGGCCCGACCGCCCGTCTACGGGGGGAAGGTGGTGAGCGTGGACTCCACCGAGGCGCTCAAGGTGCCCGGGGTGCTCAAGGTGGTGGAGATCGACGCGAGCCCGGCGCCCGCCCAGTTCAACCCGCTGGGCGGCGTGGCGGTGGTGGCCCGCAATACCTGGGCCGCCATCCAGGGACGCCGCGCCCTGAAGGTCGTCTGGAACGACGAGCCCAATGGCAGCTACGACTCGGTGGCCTTCAAGGCCGCGATGGAGGAGTCCACACGGTCTCGGTGGAACACCTGGAAGCGGGGGTGGACGCGCAGGGCAAGCCGGTGGCCTGGATGCACCGTAGCGTGGCGCCCACGCTCTTCTCGACCTTCGTGGACGGCGCCAAGAACGAGCACGCGCTCGAGCTCGGGATGGGCGTCATCAACGTGCCGTTCGCGATTCCCAATATCCGGATCGAGAACCCGGAGGCCGTCGCCCACACGCGCATCGGCTGGTTCCGCGCGGTCTCCAATATCCCGCACGCCTTCGCGGTGCAGTCCTTCGTGGCCGAGCTGGCCGCGGCGGCCGGCCGCGACCCGAAGGACTATCTGCTGGAGGTCATCGGCCCGGCGCGCCGGATCACGCCGGAAGCCCTGTCGGACGCGTGGAACCACGGCGAGTCGCCGGAGAAATACCCGGTGGACACCGGCCGCCTGCGGCGCGTGGTGGAGACGGCGGCGCGCGAGGCGGGCTGGGGCCGGTCCCTCCCCAAGGGCCGGGGCCTGGGCATCGCGGCGCACTACAGCTTCGTGAGCTACGTCGCGACGGTGGTCGAGGTGGCGGTGGACGGGGCGGGGGTCATCAGCGTTCCCCGCATCGACGTCGCGGTGGACTGCGGCGCGACGGTCAACCCGGATCGAGTGCGCGCGCAGATGCAGGGCGCCGCGGTGATGGGGCTGGGGATCGCGACGCTCGGGGAGATGACCTTCAAGGCGGGCCGGGCGCAGCAGGACAACTTCACACCTACGAGGTCACGCGGATGTCTGGGGCGCCGCGGGAGACGCGCGTGCACATCATCCCGGGCGACTACCGCCAGCCGATGGGTGGGGTCGGGAGCCCGGGGTGCCGCCCATCGCGCCGGCCCTCTGCAACGCGATCTTCGCGGCCACCGGCAAGCGCATCCGGCGCCTGCCCATCCGCGACCAGCTCAAGGCCTGACCGGCCGGAAGACCAGGGCGTCCCGGCTCAGGGTCACGGCGAGCGGGCCGAGCGCGGCCAGACGGGCGCGCCGGCTCGCCCGCCCGGCCCGGTAGGAGCCGGTCATCACGTCGCGGATCGCCTCGGCGTCGAGGCGCGCCACGTGCCGGAGCCGCTCGTGGCGCTCGAGGGTGAAGCGCGACGCGAACGCCGCCACCGCCTGGTCCACCCGATCCCGCAGGAGCCCCCGGCCCAGGACCGCCTCCCGCAGCTCGACGAGGTCGTCGGGGCCCGGGATCACCAGCAGCAGCCGGCCGTCGTCGCGCAGGACGCGGCGGAACTCGGCCGGGTTCCGGCGCGCGGTGATGGACGCCACCGCCGCGAACGACCCGTCGGCATAGGGCAGCGCGCGGTCGGCGTTGGCCACGACGAGGTGGAGGCCGGCGTGCCGCGCGGCCGCCGCCTCGATGGCGGGCACCGAGAGATCCACTCCGTGGCCCTCGCACCCGAAGCGCTCCGTGAAGGCGCTCAGGTAGTGGCCTTCGCCGCAGCCGACCTCGAGCAGCGGCTCCGCCGGCGTGAGGCGCAGTAAATCTCCAATCGCGCGGGTGAGATCGGTCTCGAAGCCGCGGGACAGGAAGCACCGTCGCGCCGCGACCGCGGCGGCGGAGTCACCCGGCCGGGCCGACCGGCGGTCCTGGGGCTGCAGCAGGTTGACGTAGCCGCGACGGGCCACGTCGAAGGAATGCGCGCGCGGGCACGTCAGGCGTCGCCCCTCCCGCGCGAGCGGAAGGCGGCAGCCGCGGACCGAGCAGCGCAGGGTGATTTCCATAGACCGGGGGGATCTACCGTGCCGTGATGACGAAATCGATGATGTCGGCCTCGCGCGTTACCGCCAGGCGGAGCCGCCGATCGTGGGCCGCGAACGCGCCGTGCCACAGCTCCGCCCAGGCGTCGAAGGCGGCCGGGTCGAGCGGCTCGAGGCCGCGCGCGAGGCGCCAGCCCTTCTGGCGCACGCGGGCCCGGCCGGGTTCGCGGGAGACCTCCACCGCCTCGCCCTGGGCGGCGGCCAGCGCCGCCAGGTAGCGCGCGAAGGCGGCCGGCCCCGAGGAGGTGATGCCCAGCAGCCGCGCGGTCTCGTCGAGGTACTGCATGCCGATCAGCCGTGCGGCATGGTCGAGGAGCCGCCGCGTGTCGGCGGGACCCAGCAGCTCGAGCAGGACGGGCAGCGTGGTCCGCACGTACTCCATCGCGTAGCGCGAGACCACCGTGTCGAGGCGCTCGGCCGGCCAGACCGCGGGGTCGAGCCGCGGGGCGCGGGCGGGATCGGCGTCCGGCATGTCCTCGCCGGGAGCGAAGCGCACGCGCTCCTCCGGCGCGAGATCCCGGTCGTGCTCGAGGTAGTAGCCCTCGAGGCCGGGATGACCGTCCACCGTCTGCCCGGTGCACACGAACCCCAGCCGCGGATTGCTCAGGGTGACGCCGTTGTGGCCGTGCCAGCCGTGCAGCATGGCCGCGTTCACCCGGCTCGGGATGCCGCAGATCGCCGTGCCGGACCAGATCCAGCGCGGGGGCGGATAGCGCACCCAGGCCTTGCGGTCGGACTCGGGGGCGTACTCCGTCTTCACGCCCCCGAGCTGGTTGGAGAGGTAGTGGTACTGGGCGCACGCCACCGCGTGCGGCAGCCGGTCGAGGCCGAGCTTGACGAGCCCCGGCCGGAACTTCTCGAGGTGCTGGCGCCGGAACAGCCGGAAGACGAACGCGGCCGCGTCGTCCTCGCCCCGGCGCGTGACCAGAGTCAGGACGAGGCCGGTCAGCAGCGCCTGGTAGAGAACCGAGACCGCGCGATGGCCCTCCGCCACCGGTCAGGGGTTCTTGAGCCGCACGTCCTCGTAGGACGGGAACGGGTACATCGGGATCGAGTTGACGGTGTGGTCGGCCACCCGCGGGCCCACCGCGATCAGTCCCCGCAGGTCCATGAGCGGCGCGAACATCACCCGGTCGATCGTGAGCTGCTGGATGCGGTGGAGGAGGGCTTCGCGCTTGGCCCGGTCCCGCTCGCGCGCCTGCTGCAGGAAGAGCTCGTCGATGTCGGGATAGCCCCCATAGGCCGAGGCGCCCTTCGAGTATATGAACGCTTCCACCCGGCTCGCCGCGTTGCCCGAGTTGCCCACCGCGGTCAGGAACAGCCCGCGGAGCTTCTTCTCCTGCCAAGCCGCGTAGAAGGCGGCGCGCTCCATCGGGCGCATCCGCATCCGGATGCCCACCGCGTTCAGGTGGTTGAGCGCGGCTTCGCCCACCGTGGCGAAGCCGGGAATGGCCACGAACTCGCCGGCGTCGATGCCCTTCGGGAAGCCGGCCTCGGCGAGCAGGCGCCGGGCCTGCCGCGGGTCGTAGGGATGGGGCGGCACCTGGAGCGCGAAATCCATCACGCGCGGGACGATCACGCCGGCGGGCGGGCAGTAGCCGAGGCACGCCGCCTCGCTCGTCGTCTTGCGATCGAGGGCGAAGTTGACCGCCTGCCGCAGCCGCTTGTCGCTCCAGGGCGACTTGGGATCCCACTGGTCGGCGAACTCGATCCAGAAGATCGAGGCGTGGCGGGTGTCCACGAGCTGCAGCCGGGCGTCCTTCGTCACCGCCTCCGCCTCGGGCCCGTCCAGAAACAAGGCGTAGTCGGTCTCGCCGCTCTTCAGCATGGCCAGCCGGGTGGTGCTGTCGGGCACGCTCTTCATGGTGAGCTTCTTGATATTGGCCGTCTTCCGCCAGTGGCCCGGGAAGGCCTCGAGGGTGATGTCCACCCCCTGCCGCTGGCTCACGAAGCGGTACGGCCCGGCCCCGATCGGCCGCGCCCGGAAGCCGTCGGCGCCGGCCCGCTCGAAGTACTTCCGGGGCAGCACGATCCCGGACGCGGTGGCGGTGGTCCCGTAGAAGGTCATGAAGTCGGGCCACGGTTCCTTCAAATGAAAGCGGATGACGGATCCATCGACGACCTCTACCTGGCGGACGCGGGCGCGGAGCTCACGCGCCCCCGCGCCCTGGTAGCGCTCGAAGCTCCACTTGACGTCGTCGGTGGTCAGGACGTCGCCGTTGTGGAACTTGAGCCCGCGGCGCAGCTTGAACTCGTAGACGAGCCCGTCGGCGCTCTCCGTCCACGACTCGGCCAGGCTCGGCGCCATCTTCTGCCCGGGCAGCGGGCGGACCAGCGCATCGTGGATCGCGTAGAGCACGCCGAAGGGGGTGATCTGCGGCGGGGCGGTGGAGGGGTCGAACCAGCTCGGCGCGAGCGTGACGTGGAAGGAGACCGTGATTTCGCCGGCGGGGCCGGCCGGGGTCTGGGCGGTCGCGGGCGTCAGAGCGGCCAGGAGTAGCACGGCGGCGAGTGCGATTGGACGCATCGGTAACCCTTCCTCCCCCCTCAGGCGTAGACGAAGGCTCGCCGGGGGTTGTCGATCAGTAGAGTCTGGACCGTCTTGTCGTCGGCGCCTTTCGCGCGGAGGCGCGGGATCACGTTGACGAGCAGGTGGTGGTAGCCGAAGCCGCCCCACCGGGTGAGGCAGTGCTTGTAGGCGATGTCGTGCGACATCAGGATCTGGTCCAGGTGTCCGCGCTCGATCAGGAAGAGGATCTGGCGCATCCGCTCGCCGTCGTTGGGCATGTCGAAGGCGGGATTGTACGGGTAGTACGACGTCTCCAGGCCGAAGAGGTCGTACTCGAGCCGCACCCCGGTCGCGGCCAGCTCGAGCAGCACCGCCGGATCGGCGATGGTGCGCTCGATGTGGCACATGATGGTGCGGTCGAGGTCGGCGCCCTCCTTCGCGAGGAGTTGGACAATGGCGAGCGGCAGCCGCTCGTGACGGCCGGGGTGGATCATCAGGGCCGCGCCGGTCTCGCGCTGCGCGGCCACCGCGGCCCGCAGCACCTTCTGCTCGTTGTCGGTCCAGGGCCAGGTGGTGCCGATCTCGCCGATGAAGCCCGCGCGCAGCCCGGTGCCGTCCACGCCCTCCGTGAGATCGGTGATCAGCTCGCGCGTGATGTCGTCGGCGGTCCGCCGGTCCATGTCCGGCGGGTGCGCGGCGGCCACGTAGTAGCCGGAGCCCATGATGATGTTGAGGCCGGTGGCGCGGGCCACCCGGGCGAGCGCGAGCGGGTCCCGCGCGAGCCCGCGGTTCGTCGGGTCCACGAAGGTCTGCCCGCCCGCGTGCTTGAACAGCAGCGCCTCGTCGCGGGCCACCGCCTCGTCGAGGAGCTGGAGGTTGTCGAGATTGGAGCTGAAGTTGTGCCGGACCCACCCGAGGTTGGCCAGGCTGACCGGCTGCCGGGCTAGGCCCCGCTCGCCGCCGTTGGCGGGCTCCCTGAACATCACCTCGAAGTCGATGAGCAGGTGCTCGTGGGGTAGCGTGATCCCCATCGCCTCCCCGGCGATGGGGCCGAGCACGGTCTGGGCCTGTCCCGCGAGGCCGGAGCTTGGCATATCGTGGCCCGGCGGCGCCTAGCCCGGACTATTCATGAACGCGTGCTCCGCGTCCGATGCTCCCCCTCACCCTGTCCCTCTCCCCCTCCGGGGGCGAGGGGATCGAAACGACTCCCTCTCCCTCGGCGAGGGAGAGGGTCGGGGTGAGGGTGGCGCATGTGTTCACGCATAGTCCGCCTAGACGTTCTGGTAGACGCTGGTCTCGAACTTGCCGAGCAGGTCGATCGCAGTGTCGTCGTAGAAGGGCAGAAGCTGGGAGGCGAAGACGCCGCACACGCGCTTGGTGCGGTCGATCCAGAAATAGGTGTTGGCCAGTCCGGCCCAGGTCAGCGAGTTGGCCGAGCGGCCGCCGGGCACCGCCTGGGTATTGATCAGGAAGCTCAGCCCCCACTTCTTGCTCATGCCCGGGAAGAGCTCCACGTCGTTGGACAGCGACGGGATCGCGGTCTTGAGCGGGCCGATCTCGAGCGCGCCGATGTGGTTCTGGGCCATGAGATCCACCGTGCTCTTCTGCAGCACCTGGGCGCCGTTGTGCGTGCCCCCGTTCATGATCATGCGGCAGAACGCGAGGTAGTCCGGCGCCGTGCCGTAGAGGCCGCCGCCGCCCATGTGGAACTCCGGGTCCTGCGGGATGCCGAACTCGATCGGGGCCAGGGCGCCGTCGGGGCCGCGCCCGTGCACCGCGGACAGCCGGTCGCGCTGCGAAGCGGAGAGCTTGAACGAGGTGTCCTTCATGCCGAGCGGGCCCAGGAGATGGTCCTGGAAGTAGCGGTCGAGCCGCTGGCCGCTCACCGCCTCGACCATCTTGCCGACCCAGTCGATGTTGATGCCGTAGTCCCACTTCTCCCCGGGATCGAAGAGGAGCGGCGTGCCCAGCGCCGCGTTCGTGCAGGTGGTGATGCCGGGGGTGCCGGTGGCCTGCTGGAACTGGGCGATGGCCGGGCTCCAGATCTCGTAGGAGAAGCCGGCGGTGTGGGTGAGGAGATGGCGGAGCGTGATCGGCCCTTTGGGCGCCCGCAGCCGCGGCTTGCCGGCGGCGTCGAAGCCCTCGAGCACACGGGCCGCGCCCAGCTCGGACACCACCTCGGCCGCGGGCCGCTCCAGGGCGAGCTTGCCGCGCTCCACGAGCTGCATGGCGGCGGCCGCGGTGATCGCCTTGGTCATCGAGGCGATCCACACCACGGTGTCGAGGGCCATCGGGGCCGGCTTGCCGATCTCGCGCTGGCCGAAGGCGCCCTCGTAGAGGGTGCCCTTGTCGGTGGCCGCGACGGCCACCACGCCCGGGATCTTCTTCGCGGCGACGGCTTGGCTGAACGTCGAATCGAGGCTCTTGAAATTCGCCATGGTCAGCCTCCTTGCTGAGGGGGGCCCGCTTGGGAGCGGCGGCCCGTGAACCGGTTGCGGGTAGGCCCGATTGGGGGCGTCCCCGACGCTACCGCCGGGGCCGCCCGAGATCAAGCGCTCAGGCCGGGGCGGGCACCGGCTCGGCGGTGCCCCCGGCGCCACCACCCCCGCGCCCCCGCCCACGCCCGCCGCGCCGCCGCCGGCGGCGATGGGACCGCTGCGGAGCGTCCGGCGCCGGCGCGACCTCGTTGCCGGGCGTCGCCTCGTCGGCCGCGACCCGGTCGACCTCGGCAGCTTCGACCTCGGCGTCCGCGAGGGGTGACCCGTCGGCCGGCGTGGCCGCGGCGCCCCCGGCGTCGGCCAGCGTGATCCGGCCGGTCTGGCTCACCTCGAGCTGGCGGATGCGCCGCAGGCGCGTGATCAGTCGGGGCGAGCCCGGCGGCCGGCTGAAGCCGCGCTCCTTGAGCGCGCGGGCGAGCGTGTCGATGAGGACCGCGCCGTTGGGCGCGTGGTCGGCCAGCTCACGCACGACCTCCACCAGCTCGTCATGGGGCGCGGTGTGCGCGTCGGCGTTGGGCTGCACGTGCGCCGGCTCGGACGGGCGGGCGGGCGGGGGCTGGCTCGGGGCCCCGCCGCGCGACGGCATCGGGCCGCGCGCGCCCTGCTCGTAGCGACCCCGGCCGCCGCGGCCGCCCCGGCGCCGACCGCGGCCGCCGCGCCGGCTGCCCCGCCCCTCGCGGGGTGCCTGGGCCTCCGCGGCGGGCGCCTCCTCGGCGGCGGCGGCCAGGCCGGTGAGACCGCGGTAGGACAGCCGGCGGTACTCCACACCCAGCACCGCGGCCACGTCGCCCACCGCGTCGAAGGCGCGATCGTCGGAGATGATCTCGATCAGGTCGCCGGGTCGGCCGCTGCCGAGCCAGACCCCGGCGCTCACCGCGATGCGCAGGTCGCTCCAGTCCCGCACGCCGGTGGAGGGCGCGCTGTGGACGAGCTGGGCGCCGCGGCGGGCGAGCAGTCGCGCGCTGTCGGCGCCGATGACCCGCCAGTTACCGACCGCGATCAGGTCCACGCGGCGGTCGGCCCGGTCGATGGCGAGGTGGTCGAGCACCCGGCCGATGTGGTCGGCTCGGCTCGAGTTCTCCACGTCCACGAAGATGGCGCGCCGCCCGGTCGGCAGAGGCGTCGGCGGCGCGGCCGGCCGGACGCGGCCGGCGAAGGCGCGCTCGGGCGTGGCCGTGCGTACCGCGAGCGCGGTCGTTTCGGGCTCTGCCGTCGCCCTCGGGGGCGGGGCCGCCCGGGTCCGGGTCGGCTTCGTGG
>Ga0214471_10003916_pt1 | contig 11539 bp, 10 predicted proteins | sample RVTome_5_FD_207665 | JGI IMG/M metagenome (GOLD analysis project Ga0214471, IMG submission 207665) | Soil microbial communities from uranium-contaminated site in the Upper Colorado River Basin, Wyoming, United States - RVT142D155 | ecosystem: Environmental > Terrestrial > Soil > Contaminated >... | reverse complement strand
GAAGGCGGGGATCCAGGGCCTCCTGCGCGGTGCTTGCCGCTCTGGACCCCCGCCTGCCCGAAGGGCAGTTTATCCTGAGCGGCTGGCTTGCCAGCCAGCCGAAGGGCGGGGGCGCGGGGAACGGGGAGACGTAGGGCATCGAAGACGGCGTTCAATTTGAACGAAATCCGCCTTAATCTTCGCTCTTGCCTTCGGCGTCGGCGGCATCGGGTTTGTCCGGCGCCGTCTTCTTCGCCGCTGCCTTCTTCTTGCGCTTGGGCTTGGCCTTGGGCGGCGCGGGAGCGAGTTCGAAGGCGAGCTTGTCGTCCTTCACGCTCACATGCACTTCGCCTCCGGCGGCGAGCTTGCCGAACAGCAGCTCCTCGGCGAGCGGCTGCTTGACCTTTTCCTGGATCAGGCGGGACATCGGCCGCGCGCCATAGAGCCGGTCGTAGCCGCGCTTGCCGAGCCATTTGCGCGCATCGGTGTCGAACTGGATATGCACGTTCTGGTCCGCCAGCTGCAATTCGAGCTGGAGGATGAACTTGTCGACCACGCGGCCGACCGTTTCCGGGCCGAGATAGGAGAAGGGCACGATCGCATCGAGGCGGTTGCGGAATTCGGGTGTGAACATCCGCTTGACCGCTTCCTCGCTCGCATCCTCCTTGCTGACGTCGCCGAAACCGATGCCCTGGCTGGCCATGTCGGCGGCGCCGGCATTGGTCGTCATGATGAGGACGACATTGCGGAAGTCGACCGTCTTGCCGTGATGGTCGGTCAGGCGGCCATTATCCATCACCTGCAGCAATATGTTGAACAGGTCGGGATGCGCCTTCTCGATTTCGTCGAGCAGCAGCACGCAATGCGGATGCTGGTCGATGGCATCGGTCAAGAGGCCGCCCTGGTCGTAACCGACATAGCCCGGAGGCGCACCGATCAGGCGGCTCACCGAATGGCGCTCCATATATTCGCTCATGTCGAAGCGCTGCAGCTCGATGCCCATGATGCTGGCGAGTTGGCGCGCGACTTCGGTCTTGCCGACGCCGGTCGGGCCGCTGAACAGGAAGCTGCCGATCGGCTTGTCCGCATCGCGCAGGCCTGCGCGCGACAGCTTCATCGCGCTCGACAGGACCTCGATCGCCCTGTCCTGGCCGTAAACGACACGCTTCAGGTCCTTATCGAGATTGCCGAGTGCCCTCTTGTCGTCCTTGCTGACCGATTTCGGCGGGATACGGGCCATCGTCGCCACCACCTTCTCGATCTCCTTGGCGGTGATCGTCTTGCGGCGGCGGCTGGGCGGCACCAGCATCTGCATCGCGCCGACCTCGTCGATCACGTCGATCGCCTTGTCGGGCAGCTTGCGGTCGTTGATATAGCGCGCGCTCATTTCGACCGCAGTCTTGATCGCGTCGGGCGTATATTTGACCTTGTGGTGCTCCTCGAAGGCGGAGCGCAGCCCGCGCAGGATCTTGATCGTGTCCTCGACCGTGGGTTCGTTGACGTCGATCTTCTGGAACCGGCGCAGCAGCGCGCGGTCCTTCTCGAAATGGTTGCGGAACTCCTTGTAGGTGGTCGATCCGATGCAGCGGATCGTTCCGCCCGAGAGAGCCGGCTTCAGGAGGTTCGATGCGTCCATCGCGCCGCCGCTGGTCGCGCCGGCACCGATCACTGTGTGGATTTCGTCGATGAACAGGATCGCTTCGGGCAGCTTCTCAAGCTCGCCCACGACCTGCTTCAGCCGCTCCTCGAAATCGCCGCGATAGCGCGTCCCCGCCAGCAGTGCCCCCATGTCGAGCGAATAGATCACCGCGTCCAGCAGCACTTCGGGCACGTCGCCCTCGACTATCTTGCGCGCGAGACCTTCGGCGATGGCGGTCTTGCCCACGCCCGGATCGCCGACATAGAGCGGGTTGTTCTTCGAGCGGCGGCACAGGATCTGGATCGTGCGGTCGACTTCCGGACCGCGGCCGATCAGCGGGTCGACCTTCCCGTCCAGCGCCTTCTGGTTGAGGTTGACGCAGAACTGGTCGAGCGCGGAATCCTTCTTGCCCTTCTCTTCCTTGCCGGGCAGGGCCTGCGGTTCCTCGTTGCCCTGCGGCGAACGGCTTTCGAGCTGGCGGCCGCCCTTGCCGATTCCGTGACTGATATAGCTGACGGCATCGAGCCGGCTCATATCCTGCTGCTGCAGGAAATAGACGGCATAGGAATCGCGCTCGGAAAACAGTGCAACCAGCACATTGGCCCCGGTGACCGTGTCCTTGCCCGACGACTGGACGTGCAGGATCGCACGCTGGATTACTCGCTGGAAACCGGCGGTCGGCTGCGGGTCCGCGCCGTCTTCGGTCTTCAGCGACTGGTATTCCTGGTCGAGATATTGCGTCACGACATTGCCGAGTTCGTCGAGATCGACGCCGCAGGCGATCATCACTTCGGCGGCATCGGAATCCTCGACCAAAGCCAGCAGGAGATGCTCCAGCGTCGCATATTCATGCGCGCGGTCGGTTGCGTTCTGCAGCGCCGAGTGGAGCGTTTTTTCCAGGCTTTGTGCGAAACTTGGCATTCAATCGTCCTTCACTGGAGACTATGGCTCTCCTGTTTGGTGAGAGCATCCACAATTATGGTTAACCGGTGATAAATCCGGCGCCGTGCCGGAGAGCCGGACCATATTACCCATCATATAGGAAGCCCCCTCGGCTTTTGGAGGGAGCCGGCCGGTCATCCCGCGTCTCGCTTGCCGAACAGGGTCTCGGCGGCCTGGCGATGGTTCGCGGCTCTGTCGTGATGCGCCTTCACGCGTCCTATCTCCGCCTCGAGCAGAGCGATGCGTTCCATCAGCTCGTCCTGCGAATAGGTTGCGAGATCCTCCCGCGCGAGGAGGCTCGCCGCATCTCCGCGCCGGCGGGGGAGATCGTCCTGGTCCATCGCGTGGCAGCATCGCAATCGCGGCGGCTTTCTGTCAATGGGGCTTCGCGTTAGGCTGGGGACTGTGGTTGTGAGGTCACAGGGGATCGAGGGGTATCGAAGAATGAGCGACAGGCTGCCGGACGAGATGCTGGCCGTGGGCTTCGACGCGCCGGGCGGGCCGGAGGTGCTGCGAGCAGAAACGTTGCCCGTGCCCCGCCCGGGCGAAGGGCAGGTGCTGATCCGCGTAAGCCATGCCGGCATCAACCGGCCCGACGTGATCCAGCGCCAGGGTCATTACCCGCCGCCGCCCGGTGCTTCGCCGATTCCGGGGCTCGAAGTTTCGGGCACAGTGGTCGCACTGGGAGAAGGCGCGCCGCAGGCGATGCTCGGCGCACGCATCGCCGCGCTGGTCACCGGAGGCGGCTATGCCGAATATTGCCTCGCTCACGCTGGCGCCTGCCTGCCCGTGCCGCAGGACATGCGCATGGCCGAGGCTGCGGCGATTCCGGAAACGCTGTTCACGGTCTGGCACAATATCTTCGAGCGCGGTTGGGCAAAGGAAGGAGAGAGGCTGCTGGTCCATGGCGGGACCAGCGGGATCGGCACCATGGCGATAATGCTGGGCAAGGCATTCGGCCTCAGTGTGATCGTCACTTGCGGCAGCGCGGAGAAATGCGCGGCGGCGCGTGCGATCGGGGCGGACCATGCGATCGACTACAAGATGCAGGATTTCGTCGAACAGGTACAATCGCTCACTGGCGGGCGAGGAGTCGATATTGTGCTCGACATGGTCTCGGGCGACTATGTGCCGCGCAATCTCAAATGCCTTGCCGAGGATGGCCGCCACGTCACTATCGCCGTGCTCGGCGGCGCGAAGGCTGAGATCAACATGGCCCAGCTCATGGTCCGCCGCCACACGCTGACCGGATCGACCATGCGTGCGCGCCCCGACCGGTTCAAGGCGCTGGTCGCGCAGGAAATCGCCGCCAATGCCTGGCCGCTGTTCGAAGACGGCAGCCTGCGCCCGGTGATGGACCGGACCTTTCCGCTTATCGAGGCCGGTGCGGCCCATGCGCGGATGGAGGCCGGCGAACATATCGGCAAGATCGTTCTTGAAGTGGAAGGAAGCAGGAAATGAATTCCAATCCGGGCGGGCGCAGCAGCCGCGCCGAACTCGAAGCTCTGGCGGAAGCCTATCTCGACGCGCTGGTGGCGAAGGATCCCTCGCGCCTGCCCTGGGCGGAGGAGGTGATCTTCACCGAGAACAACGTCCAGCTGATGATCGGCGACGGCCTCTGGAATACGATCTCGGCGCGCCGCTCCTATTACGATCTCAAGGCCGCCGATCCCGAGACCGGGCAGGTCAGCTGGTTCGGGATCATCGAGGAATCGGGCCAGGCGGCGATCATGGGGCTGCGGCTGGCGGTGAGTGGAGGAAGGATTGCCGAAGCCGAGACGATCGTCTGCCGCGCCTTTGAGTTCGGACCGTTTCCGCAGATCGAGGGATACGATGCGCCGCGAGCGCTGATGCTGGCGCCGGTGGCCGAAGGCGAGCGGGTGCCGCGAGCGCGGATGATCTCGATCGCCGACGGCTATTTCGACACGCTGCAACTCAATGACGGGACGCTGTTCACGCAGTTCACCGAGGATTGCGACCGGATCGAGAACGGCCTCCAGACCACCAATGTCGAGATCGAGGGATACCCGATCGCGAAGATGGGCACCGAGGCGCAGTTCCGGCTGGGGCAGTATGTCTATGACGACCGGCTGCGCGACCGCCGCTACCCGCTCGTGGACGAGGAGCGCGGGCTGGTGCTCGCCGCCGGTTTCATCGATCATACGGGCAAACTTGCTGAAGTTACCTGGACCGACGGCACCCGCCACGAAAGCATCTTTCACTTCCCGCACAGCTTCGTGCTGCTGGAACTGTTCAAGATCGTCGGCGGAAAGATTGCCGGGGTCGAGGCGGTGTTCGTGACCGTGCCCTACAACATGGTCTCGCCCTGGACGGGGCGGCAACCATATGTGGTCAGGGGCTGACTCGGATCTGTCATACAGTCACCGAACTGACTCGATAGTGAGTCAACCCTGTAACAATCTTACGCAATAGAATCGCAGCCAAGGCAGGCATTTATTCGAGGAATGCCCAATGTTTGGCAGTGCAGGCGCTGGCGGGAGCATCCCCGTCATTCCGGAGATCGCGAGGCCGCGACCGTCGATCCGCGAGCCCGAGGAGTGCGCGCGGCGCAAATACCGCACGATCTGGATCAGTGATGTCCATCTGGGAACCAAGGGCTGCAATGCCGAACTCCTGGCCGACTTTCTCGATCATACCGACAGCGAGACGATGTACCTCGTCGGCGACATCATCGACGGTTGGCGGCTCAAGAAGAAATTTTACTGGCCGGCGGCGCATAACGATGTGGTCTGGCGAATATTGAAGCGCGCCAAGCGCGGCACGCGGATCGTCTATATCCCGGGCAATCACGACGAGATGTTCCGCCAGTTCACCGGCCTCAATTTCGGCGGGGTCGAGATCCGCCGTGCGGCGTTCCATGACACCGCGGACGGGCGCCGCCTGATGGTGCTGCATGGCGATGAATTCGATACGATCATGCTCGCCCATCGCTGGCTCGCTTTCGTGGGTGACGCGGCATATCACCTGCTGATGGGCGCGAACCTGTGGGTCAACTGGATCCGCGGCCGGCTCGGCCTGCCCTATTGGTCGCTCTCGAAAATGGCCAAGCACAAAGTCAAGAACGCGGTCGAGTTCATTTCCCGCTACGAGGAAGTGGTCGCCCGCGCGGCGGGGGAGCGGGGCGTCGACGGCGTGGTCTGCGGGCATATCCACACCGCCGAAATGCGCGACTTCGACGGCATCGAATATTTCAACGATGGCGACTGGGTCGAAGGCTGCACCGCGCTGGTCGAACATTTCGACGGGCGGATGGAAATACTCCACTGGCCCGAAGAGATCGCGAAGCGCGAAGCGGAAGGGAACGAAGGGGGCGAAACAACAAGGCTGGAGAAAGCCGCATGAAGATTGCCCTCATTACCGACGCCTGGCACCCGCAGGTCAATGGCGTGGTCCGCACCCTCACCGCCATCACCGGCGAGCTTACCAGGCGCGGCCACCGCGTGCAGATCGTTGCGCCCGGCCAGTTTCGCTCCCTTCCCTGCCCGACATATCCCGAAATCCGTCTGGCGCTGGCCGGCGTCGGCGCGATCGCCAGGCGGCTCGACGCATTCGGTCCCGAGGCGATCCACATTTCCACCGAGGGTCCGCTGGGATTGGCGGCGCGGCGCTATTGCCGGCTGCGCGGCCTGCCCTTCACCACCGCCTATCATACCCATTTCCCGGACTATCTCGCGCGCCGCACAGGGCTGAATCCGAAACTCTTCTGGCCCTTTATCCGCTGGTTCCATGGGCAATCGGGAAAGATCATGGTCGCCACCGAAAGCGTGCGCGGCGAATTGCGCGAACATGGGCTCACCCATCTTGCCCATTGGGGCCGAGGGGTCGACCTCTCGCTGTTCCGTCCTGGCATCGCTCCGCCGGACCTGTTTTTCGGACTGCACCGTCCGATCCAGCTCTATGTCGGGAGAGTCGCGGTGGAGAAGAATATCGAGGCGTTCCTGGCGAATACCCATCCGGGATCGAAGGTCGTGGTCGGCGACGGTCCGGCACTGGCCAGCCTCGAAAAGCGGTTTCCCGAAGCGCATTTCCTCGGCCGGCAAACGGGCAGGGACCTCGCGGCCTGCTATGCAGGGGCGGATGTATTCGTCTTCCCTAGCCGCACCGATACGTTCGGCCTGGTGATGATCGAGGCACTGGCCTGCGGCACGCCTGTTGCCGCCTTTCCGGTCACCGGCCCGCGCGACGTGCTGACACCGGAAACCGGCGCCATGGCCGAGCGGCTGGAAGACTCGATCGCCGCCGCGCTCCAACTTTCGCCCCAAGCCTGCATGGAACATGCGAAGAGCCATGGCTGGGCGGCCAGCACCGACCAGTTCCTCGCCGCGCTCATCGCCGCCCATCCGGAACGGTCGGCGAGGCCGCAGGGCTTCCCGGCGATCGCCTAGACCCAGACCCGGCCAGTTCTGCGCCTAACTCGCTTTTCCTTGCCGTTTGGCCGCCAAGGGCCTACATCTTCGACAGCGCGGCCGCTCCGGAAGGGGCGGCCCTTCTATTTTGCAGCGAAATTTTCCGGAGAGTCACCGTGGCCCAGCCCACCCCGCTCATGCCCCATGCGACCGCCACCTGGCTGATCGATAATACAGGGCTCAGTTTCGAGCAGATCGCCGAATTCTGTGGTCTGCATATCCTCGAGGTTCAGGCCATGGCCGACGACCTTGCGGGCAGCAAATATACCGGGCGCGATCCCGTTCATTCAGGCGAGCTGACCCACGCTGAAATCGCAAAGGGCCAGGCGGACCCGAACTACCGGCTGCAAATGCAGAAGGCCCCGGTCGAGGCGAGCCGCACCAAGGGTCCGCGTTACACGCCGGTATCCAAGCGGCAGGACAAGCCCGATGGCATCGCCTGGATTCTGCGCAACCATCCGGAGATTTCCGACGCCCAGATCGGCCGGCTGATCGGTACCACGCGCAACACGATCGATGCGATCCGCAACCGTACGCACTGGAACATCCAGAACATCCAGTCGAAGGATCCGGTGACGGTGGGCCTGTGCTCGCAGCGCGAACTCGACGCGGCGGTAGCCAAGGCGGCCAAGAAGGCTGGGGCCAATGCTCCGGTCGAGGAAGAGACGGCGCCTGTGCAGAAGGTCGACGATCGCGCAGCGCTGATCGAAGAGTTGCATGCTGAGCGCGAAGCCGCGAGCAAAGCCGCCGCCGAAGCGGCGCAGGGAGCCGAGGTCGAGGCCTGGCTCGAGGCGCGCCGTACTGCCGAAGCCGCAGAGGGCAAGCCGGCCGAAGCACCGGTCTTCGGCGGCAAAGATTGACCGGACGAAGTCCTCTACTCCCACAGACGCGGTGATTGGCGAGGCGGCGAACGGTGGCGTTTGCCGCCCTTTTTTCGTTTACCCATGGCACCAGGGTCTGGCGCGTTAAGCGCATTTGCCCTTTGATGGCGGCAGTGGCCATAAGCTTGCATAGATGTAAGTAAGTGGCTCGCGCTTGGAAAGGAGGCCGCCATGGTGCCGTTGACGGATCGTCCATCGCCGGAGGTGTATCGCCATCCGTCGAGTTGGGAACTCGCACTCCCCCCGCTGACCATGCCGGCGATGCTGGAGGCGGCGGCTGCGCGCGATCCCCAGGCGCCATTGGTGGATTTTTTCGGGCGGAAGTTCGCTTACGCCGCTATCCTTGCCGAAGCGCGCCGCTTTGCGGCCGGCCTGCAGGCATGCGGGGTGGGGAAGGGCGACCGCATCGGCTTGTTCCTGCCCAATGTGCCGATCTACATATCGGCCTATTACGGGGCGATGATGGCCGGCGCGATCGCGGTCAATTTCTCGCCGCTCTATATCGCCGAAGAGCTCGCACAGCAGGTAGAGGATTCGGGCACGCAATTGCTGGTGACGCTCGATAGCGCCCGATTGCTGCCGACTGCGCTTGAAGTGCTCGAGCATTCGTCGCTCTCGCGGCTGGTGGTCGGACGGCTGGGCGAGATGCTGCCTTTCGGCAAGCGGTGGCTCCTCGCAATGTTTGGCCGCAGCCAGATCACGCCTTTGCCCGGGCGCGGCGATGTGACCGCGTGGAAGCGCTTTCTCGGCAGCGATGAACCGGCGCCGGTCGCGCTCGATGCCGAGACGGATATTGCGCTGCTGCAATATACAGGCGGCACCACCGGCACGCCCAAGGGTGCGATGCTCACGCATCAGAACCTCACGGCCAATGCGCGGCAGGTCGATGCGATCGACCCTTTCCGCGACGATCCCGACATCATCCTCGGCGTGCTGCCACTGTTCCATGTCTTCGCGAATACCTGCGTCCTCAACCGCACGATCCGCAAAGGGGGCTGCATCGTGATGTTGCCGCGCTTCGAATCGAACCAGGTGTTGAAGACGATAAAGCGGGCCCGGCCGAACTCCTTCCCCGGCGTGCCGACCATGTATCAGGCGCTGCTCGACAATCCGAAAGTGGCGGGCACCGATTTCTCCTCGCTCAGGGTCTGCATTTCGGGCGGCGCGCCCCTGCCGCAGCCGCTGCTTGAGAAGTTCCATCAGGTGACCGGCGCGAAGCTGGTGGAAGGCTATGGCCTCACCGAGAGTTCGGGCGTGGTATCGACCAACCCCTATGATGGCGGGGACCGGCCCGGCACGATCGGTCAGCCGATCCCCGAGACGCGCATTCGCCTGCTCGACAAGGAAGATGCAGGCAGCGACCCGCCGCCTGGCGAGCCGGGCGAACTTGCCATTGCCGGGCCGCAGATCATGCAGGGCTACTGGAACCGGCCCGATGCGGGCGTGAATATCTTCGTCATCCGCGATGGGATCAACTGGCTGCGTACCGGGGACGTGGCCACAATCGACACCGACGGTTTCATTCGGATCGTCGACCGGATGAAGGACATGATCGCCGTCGGCGGATTCAAGGTCTTCCCCAGCCAGATCGAGCATGTCCTGTTGCAGCACGACGCGGTGAAGGAGGCGCTCGTGATCGGCTTGCCCGATCCTTATCGCGGAGAAACCCCGGCGGCCTTCGTTACGCTCAATGAAGAGGCGGAAGTCGCTGCCGAGGCGATTCGCATCTGGACCAATCAGCAGATCGGCAAGCATGAGCAGCTTTCGGCACTTACGATCCGCGACGAACTGCCGAAAACCGTGATCGGCAAGCTCGACCGCAAGGCGCTCCGGGCTGAAGTTCTGGGCGGAAACGAAAAAGGGGGCTGAACGCCCCCTTTCCCAACCGTCGGTCCTGGCCGGCGAGGATCAACCCGCCAGCGTAAGCTTCGGCTCGTCGCCCCCGGGCTTGCTACCGCCCGATCCTTCCACCTTGGGAGCGTCGGGCTTCGAGCTGTCAGGTCTGGGGCTGGCCGTCTGTTGCGGCGGCGCGGGCTGCGCCGCTCGCCGCGCGGCTTCGGCCGCGCCGCGATGGGCGAACTGGCCGTCCACTCTCGCGCCCTGTTCCACGGTCAGCGCGTCGTAATGGACATCGCCGGTGATCCTCGCGGTCTTGAGCACTATCAGCTCGCGGACATTGATCGAGCCTTTCACGCTGCCGGCGAGTCGCGCAGTTTCCGCTTCGATGCCGCCGCGGACTTCGCTCGATTCTCCCTGCACCAGCGAGGTGCACGAAATATCGCCTTCGACCGTGCCGTCGATATGCAAATCGGCATTGGCTGAAACGTCGCCTTTGATGCTGACGTCCGGTCCGATGACGGAGAAGGTCGCGCTGCTGCTGGCCATGGGTTTACTGGGCCTCGACACTTGCGGTGCGGGTGCCGTCGGTTCTTGCTCGTCTGACTTTTTCGAGAACATGGGGGGCTGTCTCCAGAAAGGGGCGCGGGTTCACCGCGCGGTTGTTAACGCGCACCTCGAAATGGAGATGCGGGCCGGTCGACCGGCCGGTGCTGCCAATCGCGCCGATCACGTCACCTGCGGTGACGCGTTGCCCCACCTGGGCGCGGAAGGCAGACATATGAGCATAACGAGTCATCAGCCCATTGCCATGGCTGATTTCCACTACTTTGCCGTAGCCGGTTTTCCGCCCGACGAAGCTGACCTTGCCATTGGCTGCGGCAAGGATCGGCTCACCGGTCGAGCCCCTGAAGTCGAGGCCCGGATGCATCGCGGCGATGCCGGTGAACGGGTCGCGGCGATAGCCGAAGCCCGATGAGATAAGGTCGATATCGGCCGGCATGACTTGCGGGATACCGGCGAGGCTGCGCTCGAGTGCATCCATCCGCGCGAGGCTGAGGCCGAGGCGTTCGAAGCGCGGGTCCAGCGAGCCGTCGCTGCCGGTGAAGAGCCGCTTCAGCGGACCACCCTGGGCCTGCCGGCTGCTCGCCAGCATGGCATTGGGATCGAGTCCCAGCTGGCGGATTGCCGCAGTTGCGCGCATCGCACGCGAGTCGGCGAAGCGGGTCAGCCTTTCGACCAGCGCGATCTGCCGCGCCTCGATCCTGACCAATGTCGAGGCTTCGGGAATCAGGGCGCTGACCTTGGATACGGTTTCGGCCGCTTCGCCCGAAGAGTTCGTGACCTTGGTGCCCACCTTCACATCGGCGGGCAGCATGGCGGTCATGTCTTCGAGGAAATCCTGCCGCTGGTCGAGATCCTGGGCCACCTTGCCGATATCGTCGCGATATTCGGAGACCCGGTCCTCCGCGCTGGCGACCCTGGCTTCGCGGTCGAGCAGCGAAGAGATCTCCAGCTTCGCCTGGATCTGGAAAAATGCGGCAAGGATCAGGCTCACAGCCCATACCAGCAATATCGCCGCCACGATCGCCGCGGCGGCCTTCTGCATGCGCGAGGAAATGGTAATGAAACGGACCTGGCCCTGCGAGCGCATGAAGAACTCGCGGTCGGGAAACCACCCTTCCAGTTTCTGCCTGAAGCCGCTGATCGCGCTAACCCGTCCCACCAAGACCCCGCTTCCCACTTCCGTCTCGATTTCCGGGCTAGCAGTTGGGGTAGGGAGGTCTACTTACCGGGTGAAGGGAACGGGCGAACCGGGTCTGCCACGCGATGAG
>Ga0214471_10003911_pt1 | contig 11544 bp, 11 predicted proteins | sample RVTome_5_FD_207665 | JGI IMG/M metagenome (GOLD analysis project Ga0214471, IMG submission 207665) | Soil microbial communities from uranium-contaminated site in the Upper Colorado River Basin, Wyoming, United States - RVT142D155 | ecosystem: Environmental > Terrestrial > Soil > Contaminated >... | reverse complement strand
GGACTATCCGCACTCCGATGGTTTCTTCCCGCAGCGATGGAGGAGTTCGTCGGGCTCGACGGGGTGAGCGACAAGACCAAGGCCAAGATCCTCTGGGACAACTGTGCGCGCCTGTATCGCCTCGACGGCGCCCGCTAAGCGTGGGGCCGGACGGAAACTTTTACCGGCGAAAGATCGCAGAGGTTTACCCAGGGACTGCCGGCACCGAAAGCCGCTCTGGCCGAACCTCCGCTCAAAACCCGAGCACTCCTCCTGGCCCAGCGCCTGCCCATACCCCGATGAAAATTGGCGCGGGCGTGGCCGGCGCCAAGGCCGTCAAGAACGAACTGAAAGAAAAGAGCTAAGCCAATGCTCTACTACGCGCTCGTGTTCCTCGTCGTCGGACTGATCGCGGGCGTTCTCGGTCTCACCGGGATCGCCGCGATCGCGCGACAGATCGCCTGGGTCCTGTTCATCATCGGGCTGGTGCTCCTCGTCGTCCATCTCGTTCGCGGGCGATCACCCCGAGCGCTCTGAGCGTCAGGGTACGACGTCGATTCAGATCTGCAGCGCGGTGATGCCGGTCTGGGTCACGAACGCGCGTCGGGTGAGATCGTCGGTGTTCATGATCGGGCGGCCAGCTGGCCCCCGAGATACATGCGCCGCACCTCCGGGTTGTCGAGCAGCGCCTGGCCGGTCCCCTCGAAGCGGTTGCGGCCGAGCTCCAGGACGTACCCCCGATCGGAGATCTCCAGCGCCCGGGCGGCGTTCTGCTCCACCAGCATCACGGTCAGCCCGGCCCGCGCCATCGCCACGGTCTTGTCGAAGACCTCGTCGACGAAGCGCGGGCTGAGCCCGAGCGAGGGCTCGTCGAGCATGAGCATCCGCGGCCGCATCATGAGGCCGCGGCCCATGGCCAGCATCTGCTGCTCCCCCCCGCTCATCGTGCCGGCCAGCTGGCGGAGCCGCTCGCCCAGCCGGGGAAACAGGGAGAAGACGTAGTCCATCGCCGCCTTGACCTTCGCCGGGTCCCGCTGGAGGTAGGCGCCCATCTCGAGGTTCTCGCGCACGGTCATCGTGCTGAAGACCACGCGTCCCTGGGGCACGTACCCCAGGCCCAGGCCCAGGACCCGGTCCGGCCGCTGGCCGACCAGGCTGCTCCCGTCGAACACGACTTCGCCGCCGAGGAAGGTGATCAGGTTCATGATCACCTTGAAGGTGGTCGACTTGCCGGCGCCGTTGGGGCCGATCACCGAGACGACTTCGCCCTCGTTCACGTTGAGCGAGACGCCGTGGAGGATCTGGATCGACCCGTAGCCGGCCTGGACGTCGCGGAGCTCGAGCAGCGCCATCAGGAGCGCCGGCGGCCGAAGTAGGCCTCGAGGACCTGCTCGTTCTGCTGGATCTCGGCGGGCGGCCCCTCGGCGATCTTCACCCCGTAGTCCATGACGAAGATGCGCTCGCAGTGGTTCATGATGACGTTCATGTCGTGCTCGACGATCACGATCGTCTTGCCCATTTCTTGCAGTCGGTGGATCTGCTCGAGCAGGTGCTGGAGCAGGGTCCGGTTGACGCCGGCCGCCGGCTCGTCGAGCAGGATCAGGTCGGGGTCGGTCATGAGCGCCCGCGCGAACTCCAGGAGCTTCTGCTGCCCGTAGGACAGGCGCCCCGCGTACTCGGCGCGCAGGTGCGTGAGGTTCACGAACGCGATGAGCTCCGCGGCCCGCTCGCGAGCGAGCCGGTCGGGGACGGCGAGGCCGGTCACCGACAGCATGTTCTCCAGCACCGTCATCTCCCGGAAGATGCGGGTGACCTGGAACGTCCGCGTGATGCGCTTGCTGAAGACCTGATGGGGCTTGAGGCCGGTGATGTTCTCGCCTTTGTAGATGACCTGGCCGTCATCGGGCCGGATGACCCCGGTGAGCAAATTGAAGGTCGTCGTCTTGCCGGAGCCGTTGGGGCCGATGAGCCCGGAGATCTTGCCCCCGGGGACGGCGAAGCTGCACCCGTCGACCGCCCGGACGCCACCGAAGGCTTTCCGGAGGTCGCGCACCTCGAGGACGATCCCGTTCGGGCTCGGACCCGTCAGTGGACCATCCCCTTGCGGACCCAGCCGCGATCGATGGCCAGCCCCATCAGGCCCCGTGGCATGAAGCGCGCGATCACGACGATGAAGAGCCCGTACGCGATGAGGTGGGCGGTCGGGAAGTTGACCCAGGTGAGCTCCTGGACCGTGTAGAGCAGCACCGCCCCCACGATGGGGCCGATGACCGTGCCTTTGCCGCCGAGCATCGACATGAGGGCCATGGCGATCGTGATCTGCACGAAGAACACCGACGGGGGGTCGATATAGAGGACCTTGTAGGCCTGGATGCCGCCGGCGGCGGCCGGGAAGATCGCCGAGAGCACGAAGGCCGCCAGCTTGTAGAGGGTGGCGTTGACCCCCAGCGCCTCGGCCGCCCCCTCGTCCTCACGGATGGCGTTCAGGCGGACGCCGAAGCGGGAATGCCCGACCCCGTAGGCCACCACGACCGTCACCACCATCAGGGCCAACATCGCGTAGTAGGTCTGGAACGAGGTGTCGGCGCTGGGCAGGCTGATGCCCAGCCCGCCGTGGGTGAGGCTGTCCCACACGGTGGCGATGACGCGCGTGCCCTCGGCCGCCCCCAGCATGGCGATGGCGAAGTAGGGGCCTTTGAGGCGCAGGACCGGATAGCCGATCGCGACCGCGATCACGCCGGCCACCGCGGCCGCCACGCCGAGCGTGGGGACCCAGTGCCAGCCGTAGTCGGTGACCAGAATGGCGCAGGCGTAGGCGCCGATCCCGTAGAACGCCACATGGCCGAACGACGTGTAGCCGGTGAAGCCGCTGATGATGTTCCAGGAGAGCGCCAGGACGACGTACATCATCGTGAACAGCACGAACGAGCGCATGTAGACGCTGAGGGCGTCCGAGGCGAAGGCCAGGACGAGCCCCACCACAGCCAGCAGGGCGAGGTTGCGGAGGTGCTCGTGCCGCTTCACGGCGCCGCCTCAGGCTTCCTTCACGCCCATGAGCCCACCGGGACGGATCAGGAGCACGAAGATCATCAAGCCGTAGGCGGCCAGCTCGACCATCGCGGTGCCATTGGGGACCATGAGCGAGACCAGGTTCTCGAGGACCGCCAGCATGAAGCCGCCGATCAGCGCCCCCACGTAGTGCCCGCGGCCGCCCAGGATGATGATGGCGAAGGCCTGCAGCGTGTAGAGCACGCCCGTCTCCGGGTTGAACCCGAACTGGATGGACACCAGCGCCCCGCCCGCCACGGCCAGCGCCACGGCGAGGCCGGTCGTGACCAGGTAGATCCGCCGCACGTTGATCCCGCACACCATCGCCACCTCGGCGTTCAGCGCGGTGGCCCGGACGGCTTTGCCCAGCCGGCTCAATTTCAAGAAGAGGTAGACGCCGACGGAGATCACCAGGGCCATCGCGAAGCTGATCACCCGGTTCTGGCCGACCGCGATGTTGCTGGTGAGTTGGACCGTTCCCGGGGCATACGGGATCGTCCGGAAGTCGGTGGTGAAGATCAGCTCGGCGGTGTAGATCATGGTGAGGCCGAGACCGAAGGTGATCAGGAGCCCCGTCAGCTCGGGGGCTCCCACGGCGGCGTTCAGCAGGACCTTCTGCACGGCCACGCCGAACAGGAAGGCGATGGGAAGGGTGAAGACCATGGCGAGCAGCGGATCGACTCCGAGATAGAAGAAGGAGACCCATGCCATGTAGGCGCCCATCATCACCATCTCGCCGTGGGCGGCGTTGATGATGCGCATGACGCCGAAGATCAGGGTGAGTCCTACCGCGAACATCGCATAGACACCGCCCTGCATGATGCCGCCCACGACGACGGTCGCCAGGTTCGCGAACCAGACCTCGTCGAGCCTGACGTTGCCCGTCCAGGCCCCCACCACGAAGGGGAGGGCGTACGCGCAGACGAGCAAGGCGGCGAGCAGGGAGAGGCTCCCGGCCTCGTTCCGCTTCATCCGCCATCGCCTCACCGCCGACCGGGCGGCGACCGGTGAGGTGATAGGGAAGGGCCGGGAGCGCTCACTCAACTCCCGGCCCGTGGATTCGTGAACCGGTTGATCCACGCCGCTCGCTACCGCTTGCTCCACTCCGGCATCGGTAGCTCGGCCTTCGTCTCCGCCCACTTCTCGGGCCAGACGATGCGGCGCTGCCCGCGGAGGATCTGGAAGGTCACCCCTTCGTGGTCGTTCATGCCCTTGGCGTCAACCTTGTAGCGTCCGTAGATATTCGTCACGTCGATCGTGGCCAGGGCGTCACGGAGCTTCTCGTTGTCGAAGCTGCCCGCCTTCTTGAGCGCGGCTTCGGTCACCTGGAGGGAGCCGTAGGCCCCCCCGGCATGATAGTTGGGCTTCTCGCCGAAGCGCTTCTCGTACCGGTCGATGAACTCCTGCATGCCGGGATGCTTGAGGATCCTGGGCAGCGGCTCCCACTGGCTGAATCCCAGGACGTACTCGGCGGTGGAGCCGAGCTGCTCGGCGAAGTTCGGAAGCCCGGGCCCGACGGTGCCCGAAAACAGCTTGAGATTGATGTTCAGCTCACGCAACTGCCGGAGCTGGGCGACGGCGTCGGCGAAGTAGCTGTTGGAGAAGATGGCCTCGACGCCCGCGCCCTTGATCTTCTGGAGCAGCGCGGTGAAGTCGGTCTGCTTGAGCGGATAGTTCTCCTCGACGACGACGTCGATGCCGAGCTTCTGGCACCACTGCTTGGCCCCCTTGGCCGACATGCGGGGGAAGAGGCTGTCCTCGCCGATGATGGCCGCTCTCTTCACGCCGATCTGCTTGGCCAGGTGGACACTCCCCTTCTGGTAGTCCTCGGCGACGGCCACGATGTTGAAGATGTACTTCCGCCCCTTCTCCCAGATCGGGGTCGACGCGGCGCCGTAGGCCACGAAGGGCATCTTGTAGCGCTCGTTGACGTTGGCCACGGCCTCGGTGATCCCGCTCGAGTAGGGCGCGAGCAGCACATCGACCTTGTCCTCGGTGATGAGCTTCTCGTAGAGCTTGATGGCCGTCTGGGTGTCGGACTTGTCGTCGAGCAAGATCAGGTTGATCTTGTGGCCCAAGAGGCCACCGCGGCCGTTGACCTCGTCGACCCACAGCTTGACGGCGTTCACCTGACGGCCGGCGGGCTCGGCGTAGCGCCCCGTCTGGGAGATCGCGCCGCCGACCAGCACCTCGTTATTGGAACGATGGCCGGCGGTGGCCGTTCCGGCGCCGAGCACCATGAGAGCCACCACCACTGCTGCGAGCACTCGAATAGGCATGATCGTCATCTCCAGTCCCCCCCAAGGGTCCGAGGCCACAAGAGTCCGGGGCGCTACTTTACAAGATGACCGAGCTGTCAACAAGACTCCAAGACTCGCTCCTGAAAACCGGGCGACCCTGATGGGGGGCGCCTCTGTAGAATCCAGCGTCGTGCGCGTGCCCTTCTTCTACGGCTGGATCATCGTGGCCGTCGCCTTCGTCACCATGGGGGGTGGGCGTCAACGCGCGTACCGCCTTCTCCCTGCTCTTTCCCCCGATCCTCGACGAGTTCGGATGGGAACGGGGCGTGACAGCCGGCGCCTTCTCCTTCGGCTTCCTCGTCTCGGCGGTCCTGAGCCTAGGCGTTTCGAACGCTCTGTCCTCGAGGGTCCCGCCCGCCAACCTTTGCCCCTGGCCGGCCGCGGCCCGAGCATCGCGCTCAGCAAGGCCATCGTCAAGCACCCTGGTCGGGTCACCCCCGTCAGCGGGGGCCGCGCGAGGTCGAGAACGGTGGCGGCGCCCGCGGCGGTGCGGGCCGACCGTGATGCCGGTGGGCAGACGAGTCCCCGCGGTCTCGGCGTGGCCGGGCGCGGGGTGGCTGGACCGAGGCGTTCGGGTACGCGGCCGGCGCCGGCGGTGCCCGCGACGCGCCGGGCGCCCCGGCCGGTACGTCGAGCCCCAGCCGCGCGAGCAGCGGGCGCAGTGTCTCTGGCCGCGTGTGCACGGCGACGATCCGCCGGCGGCCTCCGCAGGGGGCCCCCACTTCAATCAACCGCCGAAATCGGCGAGAGGAGCGACGTCGAGATCGTCGAGGTGCACGATGCAGTTGAGCAGGCGCACGCGCCAGGGCTCGGGACAGTCGACGACCGTCAGCGAGGTATTCTCCCAGCGCGCGGGCGCCGCTTCGCCGTCGGCGAGCAGCAGGTGGCGGGCGGCGAGCGAGCGGCACACCAAGCCGTGGGTGACGACGGCCAGGTGGCCGGCGGTCGCCACCGCCAGCGCTTGCACCCGCGCCCACGCCCGGTCGACCCGCGCGTGGAAGACCGGCCAGCTCTCGCCGCTCGGCGGCGCGTAGTCCGGCGCGAACATGTCGACACCGAGGTCGGCGTAGGGCGTGCCGCGAAGGTCGCCGAAGTTCCGCTCCTGCAGCAGCGGCTCGATGGCGAGGTCGGCGCCGGTCAGGCGCTGCAGGGGTTCGGCGGTCATCATCGCGCGAGCGAGGTCGCTCGACACGATGCGCGCGATGCCCGCCGGCGCCAGCCGGCGGGCCAGCCGCTCGGCCTGCGCCACGCCGCGAGGGGAGAGCGGGCTGTCGGGCCGCTGCACGATGCGGGCGGCGTTGCCCACCGTCTCGCCGTGCCGGATCAGGAAGATCGACACCGGGAGAGTGTACAGCGCGGGCCGCCGGGCGCGGGGTTGTCAATGCGCCGATCCCATTGTATGGATGAAGCGCCGATGGACTTCCACGCGTTCATGTACGTGACGATCGGCCGCCGCCACGAGCTGGAGGGCGGCATGGCCGGCAAGGATCCCGTGCTCTACCAGCGCATGCTGGACGAGATCGCCGAGTACGCGCGCGCGTGCGACGCGACGGGGTGGGCGGGGATCGGCATCCCCGAGCACCATCTCCAGATCGAGGGCTTCGAGCTGGGCCAGGACCCGGGCCTGATGGCCATGTTCCTGGGCCGCCACGCCCCCAGGCTGCGCATCAACCAGTTCGGCTACGTGCTGCCCACGCACAATCCGCTGCGCGTGGCCGAGCACGCGGCCACGCTCGACCACCTGCTCGGCGGACGGCTCAGCGTGGCGTTCGTGCGCGGCTACCAGGCGCGCTGGTTCGAGAACTACGCCGCCGTGCCCGGCGCCCGGGCGACCGGGCCCTGGAACCGCAAGACCGACGACGACGCCCGTAACCGCGAGCTGTTCGAGGAGTGCGTGGCCATCATCAAGACGGCATGGACGCACGACACCTTCTCGTTCAAGGGCAAGTACTGGTCGTTTCCGCCCGACGGCCAGCGGCAGCCCCACGTGCACCCGGTCTACCTGAAGTACGGCCGCGGCGTGGACGGCGACGGCGCCGTCCGCGAGGTCGGGATCGCGCCGCGTCCCTTGCAGAACCCGATCCCCGTGTACTCCGGCTTCACGCACAGCCTGCAGACCTCGCTCTACTGGGCCCGCGAGGGCGGCAAGCCGATCGTGATGGCCGGCGAGATGGACTTCTGCGAGCTGCTCTGGCGCCGCTATCGCGAGGTGGCCGAGGAGCATGGGCGCCAGGTGCCGCGCGGCGAGGAGGCGGCGTGGGGCGGGTACCTGGTGCTCGCCGACTCGACGAGCGAGGCGCAGGCCTGGGCCGAGGACTGCCTGTGGATGTGGGACTCGTGGTCGACGCCGTTCGGCCAGGACCGGCCCCCGCTGCTCATCGGCGACGCCGACACCGTGAGCCGGATGATCGAGAACGCCGCCCGCCACGTGCCCTTCAACGAGATGTTCCTGCTGTTCGGCCAGGGCATCCTCGAGCGGGATCGGTGCCTGAAGACGCTCGAACTGTTCGCGGAGAAAGTCATCCCGCGTTTCCGGTAAGGGGGAGCGGACATCATGCGCCAGCCGATCGACGCGTTCGTGACGGCCACCGACATGCTGGCGGCGCTGCGGGCACGACGGGTGTCCGCGGTGGAGCTGCTGGACCTGCATCGCCGGCGGATCGAGCGCCACGATCCCGACCTGAACGCCATCGTCGAGCCGGACTTCGAACGGGCGGCCCGGGACGCCGAGGCCGCCGACGCCCGGCGGATCCGGGGCGAGGACGCGCCGCTGCTCGGGCTGCCGATGACCTTGAAGGAGTCGATCAACGTCCGGGGCCTGCGCACCACGGTCGGGATGGCGGTGTGGAAGGACTTCCGCTCCGAGCACGACGCGCCCGTGACCACGCGGGTGAAGCAGGCGGGCGCCGTGGTGATGGCCAAGACCAACGTGCCCCAGATGCTGGCCGACTGGCAGTCGAGCAACCCCGTCCACGGGCGGACGAACAATCCGTGGGACCTCGCGCGCACGCCGGGGGGATCGACCGGCGGCGGCGCGGCCGCGCTGGCCGCCGGGCTCACCCCGCTGGAGTTCGGCAGCGACATCGGCGGCTCCATCCGCGTCCCCGCCGCCTTCTGCGGTGTCTACGGCCACCGGCCGAGCGAGACGGCGATGCCGCGCAGCGGACAGTTCCCGTTTCCGCCGCTGCCCAACGCCGCGGTGGTGATGGGCGTGCAGGGACCCCTGGCGCGGGCGGCCGAGGACCTCGAGCTGGCGCTCGACGTCGCGGCGGGCGCCGAGGTCGGCGAGGACGTCGCGTGGCGGCTGGCCCTCCCGCCGGCGCGACGCGAGCGGCTGGCGGAGTTCCGGGTCGCGGTGCTGCCGACACCGGACTGGATGCCGCTCGACGCCGAGGTCGCCGCCGCGGTGGAGAGCCTCGCGGCGCGCCTGGGCCGGCTCGGCTGCCACGTCAAGACGGCGCAACCCGAGAGCCTCGGCGATCAGCGCCAGCACTTCGCGCTCTATCTCACGCTGCTGTCGGCGGTGACGTCGGCCCGGGTGCCGGCCGAGCAGCGGCGCGCCACCCTGGACGTGATGCGCACTCGGGACGACGAGTGGAGCCGGGCCACGCAGCGCGGGATCGACAGCGGCGCTCCCGACTATCTCGCCTGGACCGGGCAGCGCGAGGGGTATCGCGCGGCCTGGCGCGCGTTCTTCCGCGAGTGGGACATCCTGCTGGCGCCCGCGTTCTTCACCGTGGCGTATCCGCACTGGGACAAGCCGAATCCGGCCACCCCGGAGTCGATCCGCAAGACCCTCGAGGTGAACGGCGCGCCCGCGCTGGAGCAGCTCGGCCTCTTCTATCCGGCCGTCTCGACGGTGGCTGGTCAGCCCGCGACGGCGTTTCCCGCCGGCCGCACCCGGAGCGGTTTGCCGATCGGGCTGCAGGCGATCGGGCCCTATCTCGAAGATCGCACGCCCATCCGGTTCGCGGCGCTCGTCGGACGCGAGCTCGGCGGCTTCACGCGTCCGCCGCGGTACGCGGCGGACTGACGAGACGATCATGACAATCGACAACGTCCACCACGGCTCGCCGCACCGCTCCGGTGTGGGCGGCGATAACCTCCAGAACGGCTCGTCACACCTCTCCACCGCAACGCGGTTCGAGGCGCGCCACGGCTTCGCCGGGGCGTGCCGAGCCGCCCGGGGGGGTGTGGGGGGCCATATCGGGGCCCCCCACGTATGAAGATCAGCGCGTTCCACCTGATGCCGCACCGCGAGCTGCCCGCCGACTTCGAGCAGCGCTACGAGTCCGTCTGGGTGACGCCGCCCTGGTGGGAGCTGGCCGACCCGCGCCGGGTCGGGCAGTACTACAACTGGACGCTCGACGAGCTGATCTACGCCGCCCGGGCCGGGTTCGACGGCGTCTGCACCAACGAGCATCACCAGAACGCCTACGGCTTCATGCCCAGCCCGAATTTGATGGGCAGCGTGCTGGCCCGGGCGACGAGCGGCACCGACGTCGCCATCGTGCAGATGGGCGCCACGCTGCCGACCTCCAACCCGCCGCTGCGCGTCGCCGAGGAGTACGCGATGCTCGACTGCATCAGCGACGGGCGGCTGGTGGCCGGCCTGCCGCTGGGCAGCCCGATGGACGTCAACCTCTGCTACGGCATCACGCCGATGGAGCACCGCGGGCGCTATCGCGAAGCCTTCGCGCTGACGCTCAAGGCGTGGCAGGCGAGGGAGATCTTCGCGTGGAACGGGCGGTACTTCCAGCTGGCCACCGTGAACCTGTGGCCACGGCCGGTGCAGCAGCCGCACCCGCCGGTGTGGGTGCCGGGGTCGGGCAGCATCAGCACGTTCGACTTCGCCGTCGAGCAGGAGGTCTGCTACTGCTTCCTCAGCTACTCGGGGGCCCGCTCGGCCAAGACGATGATGGACGGCTACTGGCGCGTGGTGGCTGACAAGGGGCGGGAGCCGAACCCGTATCGCGCGGGGTTCCTGCAGCTGGTGGTGGTGGCCGAGAGCGACGCGCGCGCCGAGGAGAAGTTCGCGCGGCACGTCGAGTACTTCTATCACAAGTGCCTGCACGTGCCGCCGGTGTGGTTCGCGCCTCCGGGCAACCAGGACTACAAGAGCCTGGTGGCCACGCTGAGCAACCCCGTGCGCCGCGCCGAGAATCCCAAGACGCTGCGCTACCGGGATTTCGTGGACAAGGGCTACGTCATCGCCGGCAGCCCGGCGACCGTGCGCGACCGCCTCAAGGAGGAAGTCATCAAGGGCCTGCGGGTGGGCAATCTCATGGTGCTCCTGCAGATCGGCTCGATGCCCCACGAGCTGGCGCTCGAGAACATCGACCTGTTCGCCCGCGAGGTGCTGCCCGACCTGCGCGGCTACTGGGACGACGAGGGCTGGGTCAACCACTGGTGGCCCGAACGGCTGCGCCAGCCGAAGGGAGCGGCGCCGGTCGCGGCGGGCGTGGCGGCGGGCGGCGCATGACCTCGGAACGCACCGTCTCCGTCTGGCAGGGCCGCGTCCGCATGCGGGTGCTCTCGAAGGGGCAGGGGCCCGCCCTGGTGTTCCTGCACGGACCGTGGGGGCTCACGTGGGATCCGTTTCTCGACGAGCTCGCCCGGAGCTTCACCGTGCACGCGCCCGAGCACCCGGGGACGACGCCGGGCGCGCCCGACGACGTCTACCACCTCGACGGGCTCTGGGACCTCGTGCTCTGCTACGACGAGCTCTTCGAGGCGCTGGGCGTCGGCGAGGCGGCCGTGGTCGGCCACTCGTTCGGCGCGATGATGGCCTGCGAGCTGGCGGCGGCGTCCCCGGCCCGTGTGCGCCGCCTGGCGCTGATCGCCCCGCTCGGCCTCTGGCGCGACGCCGAGCCCGTCGTCAACTGGATGGTGCTGGAGCCGGCCGACATGCGCCGGCGCATGTTCCACGCGCCGGACGGCCCGGCCGCGGCCCGCATGTTCGACGACCAGGACGGCGGCGTCGCCGCCCGCGTCCGGACGGTGTGGGCGATGGGCACAACCGGGAAGTTCATCTGGCCGATCCCGGACAAGGGGCTGACGAAGCGGATCCATCGCGTGAAGGCGCCGGCGCTGCTCGTCTGGGGCACGGACGATCGCCTGGTGCCGGTGGCCTATGCGCAGGAGTTCGCCGGCCGCCTGCCGGGCAGCCGCGTGGAGACGGTCGACCGCGCCGGCCACCTCCCGCACCTGGAGCACC
>Ga0214471_10003909_pt1 | contig 11545 bp, 8 predicted proteins | sample RVTome_5_FD_207665 | JGI IMG/M metagenome (GOLD analysis project Ga0214471, IMG submission 207665) | Soil microbial communities from uranium-contaminated site in the Upper Colorado River Basin, Wyoming, United States - RVT142D155 | ecosystem: Environmental > Terrestrial > Soil > Contaminated >... | reverse complement strand
TGCTGCCGCTGGCGGTGCCGACCTACGTGCTGGCCTATGTTTATACCGACCTTCTGGAATACGCGGGGCCGGTGCAGCGCGTGCTTCGCGGTCTCGCCGGGTGGCAATCGCGTCAGGATTACTGGTTCCCCGAGATCCGCTCGCTCGGCGGCGCCATCGCGGTGATGACGCTCGTGCTCTACCCCTACGTTTACCTGCTCAGCCGCGCCGCGTTCCTGGAGCAATCCGTGTGCGTGCTCGAGGTCAGCCGTACCCTCGGCAAGAGCCCGTGGCAGGGGTTCCTGTCGGTCGCCCTGCCGCTCGCCAGGCCGGCGATCGTGGTCGGGGTGTCGCTGGTGCTGATGGAGACGCTCAACGATTTCGGCACCGTGGATTTTTTCGCCATCGGTACCTTCACCGCCGGCATCTACGACGTGTGGCTGAACATGAACAGCATCACCGGCGCCGCCCAGTTGGCGAGCGTGCTGCTGCTGTTCGTGCTGGTGCTGATCGCCGTCGAGCGGGTCGCCCGGCGCGGTCAGCGTTACCACCACACCTCGTCCAAGTACTCGACGCTGCCGAGCTATCGACTCGCCGGCGGCCGCGCCGCGCTCGCCTTCGTCGCGTGCCTGGCGCCGGTGGCGCTCGGGTTCCTGGTGCCCGGCGGCGTGCTTGCCAACTACGCTCTCGTCCACTACGAGGAAACGCTGTCCGGAAATTTCTGGAGCTACGCCCGTAACAGCCTGATGCTGTCGTCGGTGACGGCGTTCTGGGCGGTGCTGATCGGGCTGTTCATGGCCTACGGCGCCCGCCTCGGCGGCGGCCCCGTGGTCAAGGCCGCGACCCGCTTCTCCAGCACCGGTTATGCGGTGCCGGGCGCGGTGCTGGCGATCGGCGTCATCATCCCGATAGCGGCGCTCGACAACGCCCTCGATTCGCTCTCCCGAACCGCCTTCGGTGTGCCGGTGGGCCTGCTCATCAGTGGCACTTTGTTCGCCGTCGTCTACGGCTACCTCGCCCGCTTTACCGCGCTGTCGTTCGGTACCCTCGAGGCCGGGCTGGTCAAGATCACGCCGAGCATGGACGGCGCGGCGCGGACCCTCGGCTGCGGGCCGGCGGCGCTGTTGCGGCGCATTCACCTGCCGATGATGCGCGGCAGCGCGCTGACGGCCGCGCTGCTGGTGTTCGTCGATTGCATGAAGGAACTGCCGATGACGGTGATCCTGCGGCCGTTCAATTTCGACACGCTCGCCACCTACGTGCACCAGTTTGCTTCCGATGAGCTGTTGGAGGAAAGCGCGCTCGGCGCGCTGACCATCGTCGCCACCGGCATCCTGCCGGTGATCCTGCTCAGCCTTACGATCGCCCGGTCCCGACCCGGCCACGGCGGCGCCCGCCGTCCGGTGGATGAGATCAGCCTGGAAGGCGTTGCGCCATGATGATCGGCGGGCTGCACATCAACAACGTGTCGCACGCCTTCACCGCCGGCAGCCCGGTGCTGAATGGAGTGTCGGTATTCGTGGCGCCGGGCGAGCTGGTGTGCCTGCTCGGGCCATCAGGGTGCGGCAAGACAACTTTGTTGCGCGTCGCCGCCGGGCTGGAGGTGCTGCAGGTAGGCCAGGTGCGGGTTGGCGAGCGGGTCGTCGCCGAGGGCCGCCACGGCGTCCATGTGCCACCGGAAAAGCGCGGCATCGGCCTGATGTTCCAGGACTATGCGCTGTTTCCGCACCTGACGGTGCTGGAGAACATCACCTTCGGCCTCAATCACGCGCCGCAGCGTCGCAAATGGGCATCAGAGGCGTTGGCGCGCATGGGCCTCGAACCCTATGCCGGGGTCTATCCGCACATCCTGTCCGGCGGCGAGCAGCAACGGGTGGCGCTGCTCCGGGCACTGGCGCCGGAGCCGCAGGTGTTACTGCTCGACGAGCCGTTCTCCGGCCTCGACGTCACCCGCCGCGCCAGCATCCGGGCAGAGACGTTGGGATTGCTCAAGGAGACCGGGGTCGCCACCCTGATGGTCACCCACGACCCGGAGGAGGCGATGTTCATGGCCGACCGTATCCTGGTGATGAATGACGGCCGGGTGATCCAGGACGGTACCCCGGTCGAGACCTATTTCGAGCCGGCGACCGCCTTCGTCGCTGCCCTGTTCGGGCCGGTCAACCGGCTGCGTGGCGTCGTCCGGGGCGGCCACGTGGCGACGCCTCTCGGCACCTTCGACGCGACCGGGTTCAAGGACAACACGGCGGTGGAGATCCTGATCCGGCCGGAAGGCCTGCGCCTGGCGCGGCCCGGCGAGACGCCGGAAGTGCGCGCCGGCGACGTTCCGTGCAAGCCGGCACCGGTCAGCGGCCGCACGTCGCAGCGAGCGCCGATCCGCGCCGTCTCGGCGCGGCCGCTCGGGCGGTCCAGCCACGTGGTACTGAGGGTGCCCGACGGCGATGGCCAGGCGCTTACCATCGAGGCGCGGGTACCGGGCGTATTCCTGCCGCAGCCGGGCGTCGAGGTCCAGGTCACCGTCAACCCCCGCCAGGCCCACGTTTTCCCGACCAAGTGAGGGGTTCTAGGCGCGGCTTCGGCGGCCGCGCCCGGCAATAATTGCTCGGTCAAGCCGCCGCCGCCCACCGACGCGGCAGGACCTGCCTAGGCGCGAACGTTAACTATCAAGTAAAATCAATTGGTTAAAACGTCACAACGGTTGGCATCGTTCTTGCGACCTTGAGCCCGGCATTGCGGCCGGTGGCGCCACCGGTATCACTTTCGCCGGAGCAACTTCATGGGCTATTCGCTGTTCCAGTCGTCGACGCTCGGCATGATGAGCCAGGCACATGCGCTGAACACCATCGGCAGCAACATCGCCAACGTCAGCACCGGCGGCTTCAAGAGGACCGAGACCCGCTTTGAGACGGTGCTCAGCAATACCATCCGCACCGGCGCCGGCGCCGACGGCGCGGTGTCCTTCGCCAGCCCCGAATCGGCGTTCGGCGGCGTCAAGCCGAAAGATTACCAGATCATCGACCAGCAAGGCATCGTCACCGCCACGGCGCGCGACCTCGATTTGGCGATCGTCGGCGGCGGGTTCTTCCAGGTCAGTCCGGACTTGCAGGTGTCCGGCCAAATCTTCTACACCCGCGACGGCAGCTTCGAGATCAATGTCGCCGGCGCGACGACGACGGCGACCGACGCTTTCGGCAACACCTTCACCATTCAGGAAGGTTATCTCACCGACAAGAACGGCCATTTCCTGCTCGGCGCCGCCGCCGACGTGAACGGCCAGTTCACGTCTACGACGTCGGCACCGATGCGGGTCGATCAGTTTGCGTTCGCCAACCAGTTTCAGGCGACAACGGCCGCCGCCGTCGGCTTCAATCTATCGTCCTTGGCGCAGTTCGGGGACCCGAGCGACAACTTTGCGCTCAAGATCATCGATTCCAACGGCGCCGAGCGTACTTTGAGTTTCAGTTTCAACAAGACACTGACCGCCAACCAATGGCGGATGCAGGTCAGCGGCGACAACCTGACCACATCTTCGATTACTCCCGGCGCAGCGTTCTCGCTAGCCACGGGCACCGGCACCGGCCGTGTCCTGGTGCTCGATCCGGCGACTCGCAATATCAGCATCAACAGTGAAAGCTTGCAAACCGCCCCCGTCCCCGGCGTGTTCCAAGGCCTGCAGGCGGGCGATCCGATCACCATCACGGGCTCGGCGGGCAACGATGGCACGTATACCATCAGCGCGATTTCGGCCGATTTCTCGAGCATTACGGTCGACGTGGCGACGCCGCTCCCCGGCGGCGCCGAGACCGTAACCACCGCGGCCACGGTAAGCTCGACACAATCGATCGCCGACCCATTGATATTTTCCAGCGACGGCTCACTGACATCACCCACCAGCGTCACCATTGCCCTGACGTGGAGCGACGGCGCCACCAACTCATTCACATTGGATATGAGCACAGCGACGCAATTCAATGGCGAGTTCACGATCTTCAACACAAGCCAGAACGGGCTCGCCGCCTCCAACATGAGACAGATCAGTTTCGATGCCGCCGGCCACGTCATTGGCGAGTTCGAGGACGGCACCTCCCGCAAGATCTACAAGGTGCCGCTCGCCACCTTCGTCAATCCCAACGGCCTCGAAATCAAGAACGGCAACCAGTTTGCCGAGAGCCCGCTGTCCGGTGCGGCACGGGTGGTGTTCGCCGATCAGTCGGGAATCGCCATCCTGTCGCCGAACGCGGTCGAGGTGTCGAACGTCGACCTGGCGAGCGAATTCACGCAGATGATCCGCGTGCAGCAGGCCTATAATTCGTCGGCCACCGTGTTCAAAACCGTCGACGAGATGACCATCGTTGCCCGCGACCTGAAGGCCTAAGGCCCGGCCGGCGGCCGCCGATTCCGACTATCCGTCTCCGGCACGCCCCGCGGTCGCGTCGGCTGCGGTGCGGTTTTCCAGGCGCCCCTGCGTGCCCTCCACCCCGCCCCTCCCCGCCCCCTCGGTTTCCGGTCATCCCGGCAAAATCTGCCGGGCAGGCCCGGACAGGCGCCACTCGCGGGCCGGCGGCGGCCCTGTGGTTCCGATGTAAAATCGAAATTTTTCAATGACTTGGGTGGAACCTCGCCTTGGCACGGAATTCGCAACGAAAAGAGCGCTGGAAATCGGGTTTTCCCCGAATTTCAACGAATTGGAACGGAACGAAACAATGACCATGACGGCAATCACCATCGTGCGCACCGGCTGCCGGACGCCCTGGATCGAGGCGTTCCGCAAGGCCGCCGTCGCCACGCTCGCGGCAATCCTAATGCTGCTGATCGCCGCCGGCCCGGCCGACGCCGCCTCGCGGATCAAGGACATCGTCGATTTCGAGGGCGTCCGCGACAACATGCTGGTCGGCTATGGGCTGGTGGTCGGCCTCAACAATACCGGCGACACCCTGAAGACCGGCCATTTCACGAAGCAGAGCCTGCAGGCGATGCTGAACCGGCTGGGCGTCAAGCCGACCGATACCGGACTCGATTCCAAGAACGTCGCCGCCGTCATGGTGACCGCTTCCCTGCCGCCGTTCGCCCGCCAGGGCAGCCGCATGGACGTCACCGTCAGCGCGCTCGGCGACGCTAAGAGCCTGCTCGGCGGCACGCTGTTGGTAACGCCGTTGCTCGGCGCCGATGGCGAGGTTTACGCAGTCGCCCAGGGGCAGCTGGCAGTCGGCGGCTTCCAGGCCGGCGGCCAGGCGGAAACCGTGACCAAGGGCGTACCGACCAGCGGCCGCATTGCCAGTGGCGCCATCATCGAGCGCGAGCTCGGCTTCGAAATGGCCAACAAGACGAAGGTCAAGCTGACGCTGCGCAATCCGGACTTCACCACCGCCCGGCGCATTTCCCAGGCGATCAATGCCTTCCTTGGCACCGCGGCAGCGGGCGCCAGCGATCCGACGACCATCCATCTCGAGGTCCCCGAGAGTTACCGCAACAACGTCGTCAACCTACTGACCGATATCGAGCAGCTTCGTGTCGAGCCCGATCAGCTGGCCCGCGTCGTCATCGACGAGCATTCGGGCACCATCGTCATGGGCGAGAACGTGCGCATCTCGACGGTTGCCATCGCGCAGGGCTCGCTGACGATCCGCATCACTGAGGCGGCGCAGGTGTCGCAGCCCGGCCCATTTGCCGAAGTCGGCACCACGACGACCGTGCAGCGCACCGACGTTCAAGTCGACGAGGGCGCCGACAAGCGGCTGGCAGTGCTGCAGCCGGGCGTCAGCATGCAGGAGTTGGTCAACGGCTTGAATGCGCTAGGTATCGGGCCGCGAGACATGATCACAATCCTGCAAGCGATCAAGACTGCGGGCGCGCTGCAGGCGGAAATCGAGGTGATGTGATGAACGGCTTGGCCAGCGACAGCCAGTTCCTGACGCAAGCCGACAACGCGCTTGCCGCGGGCCGATCGCTGCCGAACTCAAGACACGCCCAGAACCTTCGCCAGGCACGCAAGATTTCTCAGGAATTCGAGGCCGTGTTTCTCGGTCAAATGCTGCAGCCGATGTTCCAGAACATCAACGCCGCCGAGCCGTTCGGCGGCAGCCCGTCGGAAAAGATGTGGCGTTCGATGCAGGTCGACGAATACGGCAAGGCGATCGCCCGTGCCGGTGGTATCGGTCTCGCCGACGCCGTGTTCAAGGAAATACTGAAAGCGCAGGAGAACAGACAAAATGGATCCGACAAACCGCGTCAATGACTTGATCGTGATCACCGGCCGCCTGGCGGACCTGCTTGAGCGCGAAAACGACGCGCTGCGCAATCGCCGCAGCAAGGAGCTGAACGATATCCTCGACGAGAAGGTGACCCTCAGCCGCGTCTATGAATCGCGGATCATGGGCCTGACCGAGGCCGCGGACGCGCTCGACGAGGTCGACCCGGAACTGCGCGAACGCCTGCGCGGCGTCGGCGACAAGGTCAACGGGCTGATCGAGGAGAACGCCAAGTTGCTCAAGATCGCCATCGAGGCCAACCGGCGGGTCGTCAACCTGATCGCGGAAGCGGTAAAGGCCAGCGTGCCGTCGGCGGGCACCTATTCGCCGACCGGCGCCGCCACCCCGCAGGGCCACCGCGCCGCGCCGAGGAACGTCGCAATTTCGGTCGACCGCACGTTGTAGGGCCCGACCCGGAGAGCTTTTCATGGGCGACATCACCCAAGCGCTACGCACCGCGCAGAGCGGCCTGCTGGTCAACCAGCAGACGCTGAACATCGTTGCCAACAACATCGCCAACCTCAACACCGAGGGCTACTCGCGCAAGATCGTCAAGACCGAGTCGCGGGTCATCGCGGGGATCGGCGCGGGCGTGCAGATCTCCGACGTCACCCGCTTGGTCGACGAAGGGCTCTTGAAGAGCCTGCGCCTGGAATTCGGCGAATTGACCGCGTTCACCATCCAGCAGGACTTCTACTCGCGCACCCAGGACCTGTTCGGGGCGCCGGGCGACAACTCGACGCTTTCACATTTGGTCGAGGATTTCCAATCGGCCCTGGAGATGCTTGCCGTGTCGCCCGACAAATCACTGGAGCAGGCCGAGCTCATTCGCCGCGCCCAGGACATCGTGCTGCACCTGCAAGACATGAGCGCGACGATCCAGGAACTGAGGCTGCAGGCCGACGTCGCCATCGCCGACGCCGTCTCCGAGATGAACAACATCGTCCAGACCATCGACCAGCTGAACGACGATATTATCTCCAACGGCTCGGTCGGCCGTGACGTCACCGATCTACGCGACCGCCGCGACCAAGAGATCGACAAACTGTCGAAAATCGTCGACATCCGGTACTTCTTCCGCGCCGACGGCGACGCCGTGATCTTCACCTCCGGCGGCCGCACCCTCGTCGATACCGTCCCGCCGACCATCACCCACGTGCCGGCGTCGTCGGTGTCGGCGACCACCACCAAGGCCGAAGGCGACTTCGCCGGCATCTTCGTCGGCACCATCGAGCCTCGCAACGACATCACCGGCGAGCTTCGCGGCGGCACGCTGAAAGGGCTGGTGGACCTGCGCGACAACGTGCTCTCAAACATGCAAAGCCAGATCGACGAGTTCGCCGCCGAGCTGCGCGACACCTTCAACCAGATCCATAACCGCGGCGTCTCGTTCCCGGGCGCACAGGCCTACACGGGCACGCGAAATTTCATCGATTCCGCCAACCAAACCATCACCTTCAGCGGCACCGACGACACCACGGTGGCGCTGTTCGACGGCAGCGGCAACCAGGTCGCGGTGTCGACGATCCGGACCCTGGTCGGCGGTGCCTCGACGACCATCGACAACCTCGCGTCCGATCTGCAGACTTTTCTGCGCGCCAACGGCGCCGCCAGCGCCACGGTCACCGTCAACTCGGCCAAGAATTTCGAGATCAACCTCAATACGACGTCGGTGAACCTGGCGTTCCGCGACCAGACGGCGACCGCCAACGGCAGCACCGCCGAGGACGCCGTCATCCTATTCGACGCCAACTTCGACACCTTCACCGACGAGACGGTCAGCGGTTTCTCGAATTTCCTGGGGCTCAACGACTTCTTCGTCGACGGGCTCGCCGACAACATCTACGAATCGGACGTGCTGGTTAGCTCGTTCACCGCCAGCGCCTCGACGCTGACGTTCCGCGACAGCAACGGCGCGCTGACCGGCAGCCCGCTGAGCGTTTCCGCCGGCACCAGCCTGACCGACCTGGCGGATTTGATCACCAATAACATCACCAATATCACCGCCAGCGTCGTCCCCGATGGCTCGGGCGTGCGCCTGCGCATCGCTCACGACAACGGCTCCAGCTTCACCGTCACGCAGGCCGGCACCAACACGTTCCTGACCGACATCGGCATGCATTTAGCCGACGTGCGGGTCTCGACGGTTTTGAACGTGCGTTCCGATATCGCCATCACCCCAGCGAAGGTGACCACCGGGCTGATGCAGTTTGACTCCAACCTCGGCAGCAGCGGCCGGTATTTCATGAGCGTCGGCGAAGACACGGTGATCGAGGCGCTAGCCGAGGCGTTCTCTTCGGGCCATGGCTTCGACACGGCGGGCGGCCTCTCCCAAGCAACGAGCTCGTTCAGCGAATACGCGAGCAAGATCGTCGCCGACAACGCCCGGCTCGCCGCAAGCAACAAGAGCAACATCGAGCGGCAGCAGGCGCTGACGGATTCGCTGCAGTTCAAGTCCGATACGGTCAGGGGCGTCAATCTCGACGAGGAGATGTCGGACCTGATCGTCTTCGAGCAGGCGTTTTCCGCCTCCGCGCGCGTGATCGCGGTGATCCAGCGGATGATCGACGCCCTCGAGCGGGTGATCTAGGAGGATTGACCGATGACCCGCATCTCCTCGCTCGCCGCCAATACCGCGCTGGTCAATCAGCTCTTGAGGACGCAAGCGCGCCTGTTCGACCTGGAAACCCAGGTCGCCAGCGAAAAGGTTTCCCAGGACTACAAAGGCATCGCCCTCGAATCACAGCGCCTGGTCAACATCGAGAACACGCGCGACTCGCTGAGCCGTTTCGTCGACAACAACAACCAGATGGAGACGCGCCTCAAGATCGCCGATTCGGCGCTCGCCGGCATTCGCGAGATCATCGACAACTTCCGCAAGAACCTCGCCATTTTCCAGAGCGGCTCAACCAAGGACCAGACTCGGGTGCAGACGATCCAGGACAACGCCTTCAATTCGCTGAAGTCGCTCGAGGACCTGCTGAACACCGAGATCGATGGCCGGTTCCTGTTCGCCGGCGCGCGGGTGAACACGGAGCCCGCGGATTTCGGATTGTCGACCATTGCCGCCTTCCAGGCCACCTTCGACGGGGCGCGGGTGAAAGTGCCGACGACCCGCGATGGAACCCTCGAGGATTTCTCGTTCAACGAGAATTCGACCACCGGTGCCGCCAACTGGCTGACCTTCGAGCGCGACGCCGGCGGCACCGGCGTCAGCCGCGTTACCGCCACGTCGGCGGAGTTCTCGAACGTCACCGTCGGCTCGACGATCACCATTTCCGATACCGGCGGCGCCAACAACGGCACCTACACGGTGGCCGCGGTCGGCGGCGGCGGCACCACCATCGACATCGTTACCGAGCAGTTGACCGACGAGGCCGCCGTGCCGGTGACCATCACCTACCAGGACCCCGACAACATCAATGGCACCCTCGACGTCAGCGCCACGGTGACGTTCACCCGCGCCACCAACACCATCACCGCGACGGTGGCCGGCGCGCTCACCGACATTCCTGCCGGCGCCAAGATCACCATCGCCGGCGCCGCCGCCGGCCCGCCGACCAACAACGGCTCGTTCACGGTCGACACCAACAACGGCACTAACCTGGTGATCAAGAGCAAGCGGTTCACCGACCAAGGCACCGCCGGCGCGCCGTACTTCACGTTCACCGGCGTCGCCAACCTCAGCTTCACCGACAACGGCGCCAACCCCGATACCATTACCGCGCCGGCCGGCACCTTCCGCGACGCCGCCGGCAACTCACTGCCCGCCGGCCTGAAGCTGACCATCACCGGCACCGCCACCAACAACGCCACCTTCACCATCGCCTCGGTGTCGACCGACGGCTCGACGGTCACTCTGGTGGCTACCGACACGCTCACCACCGAGGCCAACACCAACGGCACCGTGACCACCGTCACGGCCGCCGGCACCGTCGCCGCCAACTCCTACTACAGCGGCGACCAGCTGACGCTGACCCATCGGGTCGATTCCGATCGCGATTTCGAGGTCGCCATCAACGCCGCCGATCCGGCGTTCGAGAAGGCGATCCGGGCAATGATGATCATCCTGCAGGGTGAGTTCCAGGGCGAGGGCGGCCTCGACCAGAATCCGGAGCGCATCGGCCAGGCGTTGTTTCTGCTGCAAAGCTCGATCGAGCGCACGGTCAACGGCACGCCGCCGTTCGGCGTCGAGCTGACCAGCAACGTCGACCAGTTGGCCATCGACAACGCGTTCAACCTGGTGCTGCTGGACCGCACCAACACACAGCACAAGGACTTCATCGGTTTTTTGGACGAGAGCATCGCCCGCGTCGAGAACGCCGATCCGCTGGAGACCATCACCCGGCTTCTGGATGACCAACGGGCGCTGGAGGCTTCGTTTCAAACCTTGGCGAGGATCAAGCAGTTGAGCCTGATCAACTTCCTCTAATCGGGGCCGGATACGGCTGCCAGGCGGGCCGCCTGTGACTGGTATCACAGCCTCAAACCGTGAAATACGGCGATAATCGCCACGTCGAGCACTCGATCAAGGACGAACCCACGCCTGCAGTTGTGCTCGATGGAGAAAATGGGATAAAAATATGGCCGGGTATTCATTGATGTCTTCGCACCAGGACCAAGTCAAAAAATACGACCGCGTGCCCGAACCGGGCGCGCCGGCCCAGACCGAGGCGTGGGCGCTTCTGGAGGCGGCGAAGCGCTTGGCCGCGGCGATCGTCCACGGTCCGGATACCGACAAGGAAACCAAGGAACTGCGCAAGAAGGCGCTGAGGCTGAACTGGCGGCTGTGGACCATCTTCCAGGCCGAGCTGACCCAGGACCGCCCTGATCTCGACCCCGAAATCCGGCGCAATATGCTGACGCTCTGCCAGTTCGTCGACAAACACACCGTCGGCGCGCTGTTCAAGCCGACGGCCGAGGCGTTGAGTACCTTGATCGACATCAACCGCAACATCGCGTCTGGCCTTCTCAACATGCCCGAGGACCCGGTCGTCAAAGCGGCCAAGGAAGAGCGGAAGAAGACGGTGCCGCCGACGCCGACCCACATCAAGACCGAAGCCTGACGGCTTCGAGGGCCCGCGATCCATATCCGTTCACCAGCGACACGCGCAAAACCTGAACGACACTCCCATCAGCAGTTATCGGTCGCCGGGCGTTTTCAACTGCGGCCAAATATGCTTGAACAGGAACCAGATACGCCCGATAAAAGTGCCGACGCCACGGCACCCGGCGCGCCGGGGCGATGGCCGATGATGGAGATTGCTCAATGACCATGCCCGCCAGGGACCGCGAGTACCTGAAAAGGTTCGCCGAGG
>Ga0214471_10003908_pt1 | contig 11546 bp, 8 predicted proteins | sample RVTome_5_FD_207665 | JGI IMG/M metagenome (GOLD analysis project Ga0214471, IMG submission 207665) | Soil microbial communities from uranium-contaminated site in the Upper Colorado River Basin, Wyoming, United States - RVT142D155 | ecosystem: Environmental > Terrestrial > Soil > Contaminated >... | reverse complement strand
CTGGGTCAGGCCCATGATCCGAAAGGTCTTGGCGATGGTCGGGGTCAAACAGCAGAACGCCAGCCGGCCGTCGATTTCGACCAGCTTCTCGATGATCTCGATCAGGATCGAGATCCCGATCGAGTTGACGATCTTGGATTTCTCCAAGTTGAGCACGAAATGCTTGCGGCCCTGGTCGATGTGCTGGTAGCAGCGCGTGGCGATCTCGTCGCCGCCGAGGTTGTTGATGTAGCCGTCGGTGTACAACACCACCCGGTTCGCGTCGGTTCTGTCGCTGACTTGAAACTTGTCGACCATGATGCGAACTCCTAACGCTTCTTGGTCATGCGGAGAGAGGTACCGCTGCCGAGCTGACTGTCGACGACCAGCTCGTCCATCAGGCTTTCGATGATCTTGAGGCCCCAGCCTCGTTTGCTCTCCGAATGCAGTCGCGATTCTATGTCGGGAGGATGAACCTGGGAGTAATCGAAGCCACGCCCGTGGTCGGTGACCCAGATCTCGAGCTCGTCGGGCCGCAGATAGAAGCGGATCTCGACCTTGCGCTGCGGATCCTGGCTGTGCTCGAAAGCGTTGATGCAGGCTTCGATCAAGGCCATCTCGATCTCGTCGACCTTGTTGTCCTCCAACCGCATGAAGCGACCGATCTCGCCGGCCAGCCGCACCGCGGCCACTTCGATATCCGGCAACATCGGCAGCACCAACGCCACCTCCGGGGCGCGGTTGGTGGGCGAACTTGGCTTGGGCATCCCTTATGTGTTCCCGAGGGCTTGTGCGCCAAGTCCTACCGGCCCCGTTCCCCCAGGCCCTGACCGGCTCAAAGTAGCATCCCCGGGGGCGGGGGTCAACGAAGAGCGAAGTTCGATCTCGTTCGGGTGCAGGAGTTTACGGTGGAACATAGAGGCAGTGGCCCCGGCGGTCGCCCGCCGAGGCCGTACCTCGCGTTACGACACCTGCCGCTTTTCGGTTCCAGGAGAAGCGCTTCTCAGGAGCCGCGAAGCGGGTGCCACGGCACCAGTCCCGGCGGCTCTCGCCGACTCAGCTCCCGGCCTTCTCCCTTAGTTCGCGTTTGAGCTGCTCCCCCCGGCGCTGAAATCCCGGACTAGAATAGCTCCCAGATGTTGCTCGCGCTCCTTCTCGCCCTGCTGCCGGCGGCGCCGGCCGACTCCGCCCGGCCCGAGCTCACGCCGGCTCAGGTGGCGGAGGAGACCGAGCGCTGGATGAGCGATTATGTGCGCTGGATCGCCGCCGACGCCGAACGCGAGGCTTACGCCGCGCTGGATTCGGTCGAGCAGCGGCTCGCGTTCATCGAGGCGTTTTGGGTCCGCCGCGACCCGACTCCCGGCACGCCGGAGAACGAGGCGCGCGATCAGCATCTGCGCCGCTTCGCGCACGCCGCGCGCCATTTCGGCGCCGGCAAGCCCGGCTATCTCACCGACCGCGGGCAGGCCTACATCCTGCTCGGCGCGCCGCACGGCCGCCAGTCCAATCCGACCGGACGCCGCGCCGGCGAACGGCCCAGCGAAATCTGGACCTACAACAACCTGCCGGGCCAGCGACTCGATGCCAGCCTCGACCTCCACTTCGTCGACTTTTCGGGCGCCGGAGACTATCGCTTGGTCTCCAACCTCGACCTCGCGGCGGTGGTGCGGCCGCAGGGCCGCGCGCCCGCCAGCAGCGAGCTGATTGCGCTGGCGCAGCAGCGCGCGCTGGGACAGGTGGTCGACCCGATCAGCGGGGCCAGCCGGCCGCTCGACCCGACCCAACTGATCGCCGAGCAATTCGATCTGATGCGCGATCTGCGCGCCATCGACCGGCTGGCGCTGGAGGGCTTGCCTGCGCTCGACCAGACCACCGCCGCGATCCGCACTCAGCTCGCGTTCGCCGCGCCGCTGGCGCTGCAGGCCAAGCCCGAGTTCTTCCTCGGCACCGCCGGCCAGACCGCGGTGGTGGCGAGCGGTGCGGTGCGCTTCGACGATCTGCAGCCGCGCCCCTTCGAGCAGCTCCAGATCGTGAGCCTGGATCTGCTGGCTCGATTGCTCGATCCCGCCGGCACCGCGGTGGCCAGCGCCAGCGACCGGCTGACCTTGAAGCTCGCCGAGCCGGAGTATCGCCAGCGCCTGGGCCGCGAGCTGCGCTTTCAGTTGCGGCTCAGCGCCGCGCCGGGATCCTACCGCTTCGAGCTGATCGCGCGCGACAACGTCGGCGCCCGGGTCGGGGTGGTGGAGCAACCGGTCGAACTTCCGGCGCTGGACGGCGAACGGCTGACCTTGAGCTCGCTGAGCCTGGCCGACTCGATCGAACCGGCGCCGGATCGAGCCGAGCAGGGCGAGCCGTTTCGCTGGGGCGAGCTGCGAGTGCTGCCCAACCCGGCGGCGCGGTTCGCAGTCGGCCAAACCGTGCACGCTTATCTCCACGCCTACCATCTCGCGCGCGAGCCGGAGAGCGGTCTGCACCGCCTGGAGGTGCGGTTCGTGATCGAGCGCGATGGAGCGGCCGCGGCCCAGCCGCCGGCGCTCTATCCGGCGCCGACTTCCGAAACCCGCCGCGCGATTGCGGCCGCGGTTCCGACCGCCCGGCTGGCGCCCGGCGACTACGTGCTGCGCGCCACCGTGACCGACCAGGTCAGCGGCCAGCAGGCCAGCGCCAGCGCGCCGTTCACCCTCGGGGGCAACTAACTACCTGTCCTGCTGATCGGGGGGGGGTCGCGCGCCGGGTCGCCGTCGGCGTCCGGGTACAGATCGAAGACCTGCTGATCTTGGATCAAACTGTGGCCGAACAGCTGCAGCCGGGCGCGGTGGGTGCAGAATTTCTTCTCGCCCTGGCCGTCGCAGTGCTCCACGCACCACAGATCGGTGTTGATGCAGTTGATGCATTCGCCGAGCGAGACGCAGATCTTGGGGACCCGCTGCCCGCAGCGGCTGCAGGCGGTGTAGAGCTCTTCGCTGCAGCGATAGTCGGGGCATTCGGGCAGGGCGTCGAAGTTTTCGACCTGGCCGTGAATCTCGCAGGTCAGAAACGGCGCCTTCGGATCGGCCTCGATCGCGCTCAAGGGCCGATCGATCCAGTGGACGCAGCGGCGGCAGTCGAGCGTCGGCTTACCAGCAGCGCTCATCCACCCAAGCATAACCGCTCGCCGGGCTACTTGGCCACGCTTCGTAGTTGGCACGTGCCTCAGCACAGCATAGTGGGCGGTGGAGATGCCGTCAGATGCAAGGCGCGCGAGGGAGGGCGACGGAAGCGTACTGAAAGGTACGCTGGAGGAGCCCGAGTGAGCGCAACGAAGCAGATGGCGGCAGATCCGCCGCCGGGCTATATCCAGTTCAACTTGTGGCGCGACTGCGCTGCAAGCATGCCGACCAGACGGTACTGCAGCACTTGAAAATAGACCGCGATCAGCGGCACGCCGGCGAACTGCACGATCGCGCGCAGATCCGGCCCGATCCGCAGCATGGTGAGCCCGGTGGCGAACACCATCCCGGCCAGCATCCAGGCCCCGAGCAGCAGGAGCTGGGCAATATAGTGCAACAAGTACTCGGGGAAGATCGCCACGATGTAGCGCGCGATCAGGATCGGATTGAGCGCGACCCGCAGATCCTCCACCACCCCGATCGCCATCAGCACCATCGGGTAGTAGAACACCAACAGGCCGACCACCACCCAGTTGATCGGGTCGACCTCACCCATCAGCCCGACGAAGCTGTCGAGCATCTCCAAGAACCCGCGCTGGCGCAGCACCAGGTTGTAAACCACCACCACGATCACGCCGTAGAACGACACGCACAGATAGCGCAAAAACGGCAGGACATAGTCATCGAAGAAATCGGTCAGCTCCGGAAACGGCGGCATGCGATCTTCGTGCTCGGCCGAGCGGTTGATGATGTGGAGCATATAGGCGTAAAACAGCGCGTAGAGCAGGATCGCGTAGATCGAGATGCTGGCGCAGACCGTGAGCAGCCAGAGCCCCACCAAGCGCAGCCAGCCTTTACCGGCCAGCGGATAGAACGGCAGGGTGTGGATGCGATGCCAGAACGGCCCCGCCGGCTCGTAGACCTCGCCGTGTCGGCCGAGGTGCATGCGCCCGACGCCCGAAGCCGCCGCCCCCGCAGCTTCGGGCGCTTCCACCAACGAGTCGCACTGGTCCTCGCAGCGCAGGCACAGGTGCACGGTGCGGCCGCCGAACTTGGCCTCCTCGGTGCAGCTCGCGCACAGCTCCTTGCCGCAGGAGCGGCAGCGCCACAGCGCCGCGGCGCCGGGGTGATTGGCGCAGCGCAGCTCGGAGGCCGGCCGCGCCGCCGCAGCCAGCGCTGAACCGGACAACGCCAACGAATCCAGGTAGCGGCTGAGGAGCGGAATCTCGCCCGCGACGGACCAGCCCCGCCCGGGCGCCAGCACCAGAGTTTCGGGACCGATTTCGCCGGCCTGCAGCATCGCCTTGACCCGATCGAACGGCACGGTCGCGATCGGCTCGCCGACCGGCTGAACCTGCCACAGCTTGCCTTCAGCGGCGGCGGCGGGCGGCGGCGAAGCCGCTTCCTGGAGCGCGGGCGCCGGGGTGGAGACCGGGCTCGATGCCGACTCGGGCTCGCGCGGCGGGGCCGCGGCGGCCGGCGTGGGCGCGGCCGCCGAGGGGTAGCTCGAGCCCGCGCGCTGCACCCAATCCGAATCGTTCATGTCGGCGACCCAGTCCGGTCGCGTCGGTTCGGGCGCCTGGGTCGATGCCGGCGCCGCGGGCGGGATCGAGCCCGGCGCTGGCTGGGGGCGCGGCGCGGCGCGATCGGATGACCCGGGCGGCGCGGACGGAGCTGGGCCCGCGGCCGGCGTCTCGGCCGGCCGGCGCAGCGCCAGCACCTTGCCGCAGTGGCCGCATCGCACCCGGCCGCCGGCCGGCAGCTGGCTGAGCCCCAGAACCGTCTGACAGTGCGGGCAGCGAACCCGGATCATGGCGCGCCCGCGGGGCGGGCCGCGCGCTCCAGATGGCGGCGCACCGATCGGATCAGATCCTCTTCGTTGAACGGTTTGACCACGTAGTCCTGGGCGCCCATCTCCAAGGCCTTGAGCCGATGCTTCTCGCCGGCGCGCGAGGTCAAGATCACGATCGGGATCGAGCGCAGCTCGGCGCGGCGCTTGAGCTCCGCGATCAGCTCGTAGCCGTGCATCACCGGCATCTCCAGGTCGGTGATGATCAGATCGAATCGGGCCGCCGTGACTTTTTGAAACGCCTCCAGCCCGTCGCTCGCGAGCTCGACCTCGAAACCGGCTTGGGTCAGCAGCGCACCGACGAATTTGCGGATCGAGATCGAGTCGTCGACCAGCAGCAGGCGCGGCCCACGGATCGGGCGGGCCGGCGCGATCGGCGCCGCCTTCCACTGGACCGCGCTCTGCAGCCGCGGCCCCAGCTCGGCCAGCCCGGCCACATCCAGGATCAAGATGATCCGGCCCTCGCCGGAAATGCTGGCGCCGCTGAGCAGCCGGAAGCGGCGCAGGAATCCACCAAACGTCTTGATCACCGTCTCCTCGCGGCCGAGGATGCCGTCGACCGCCAGCGCCACGCGCCGGTCGCTGGCGGCCAGCGCCAGCACGGTCAGCGTGGAGCCGCTGCCGGAGTGCGGCTCCAGCCCCATCACGCCGGCCAGGGACAGCAGCGGCACCGGTTGGTCGCGCAGCCGCACGGTGGCGCCGGCTTCGGTTTCGGTGACCGCGTCGCGACCGATCTGGACCACTTCCTGGATCACATTGACCGGCAGGCCGAACAGCCGCGGCCCGGCCTGCACCGTCAGGATTTGAGAGATCGCCAGGCTCAGCGGCACCGTGAGCGTGAACTGGGTGCCGCGGCCCGGCTCGGTGCTGATCCGGATCTCGCCTTGCAACCGCTGCACGCTGGCGCGCACCGCGTCGAGCCCGACCCCGCGGCCGGCAGTGACGTCGGCCTCGCGGACCATGGTGAAGCCGTGCTGGAAGATCAGCTCCAGCGTCTCCGCCGCGCTCAGCTCGCGCTGCGGGTCGAGTTGGCCCAACTCGACCGCCCGCCGCCGCACCGCTTCGAGATCGATCCCGGCGCCGTCGTCGCTGACTTCGATCACCACCCGGCTGCCGGCCTGGTAGGCGCGCAGCTTGACCACCCCGGCCGCCGGTTTGCCGAGCTGGAGCCGCTGGCTCGGGCGCTCGATGCCGTGATAGACCGCGTTGCGCAGCAGGTGAATCAGCGGCTCCGCGATCTCCTCGGCGATGGTGCGGTCGAGCTCGGTGTCGGTGCCCAAAAGCTCCAGCTCGACTTGCTTGCCGTAGCTGTAGCAGGCGTCGTGCACCAAGCGGCGGAAGCGCTGGAACAGGCGGCCCAGCGGCAGGTGCCGGATGGTGGAGATCTCCTCCTGCAGCTTGCCGGTGACGCGCGAGATCTGGTCGGTCTCGAGGTTGAAGCTGGCGAAGAAGCCGCCGGTCTGCTTCATGATTTCGGCGATGTCGCTGGCGATCTCCACCAGATTGCGGCTCACCAGATTGAACTCGTCGTATTTGTCGAACTCGAGCTCCTTGAACTCGGCCAGCGGATGGGCACCGCCGCGCGGATCGAACAGGCCGCGGGTGAATTCGTAGCGGTCGCGAAAATCCTGAATGATCGAGAGCAGCCGGCTCTTGGAGAAGCTCAGCTCGTCGTTGAGCGCGGCCAGCTCGTCGAGCCGGCGCGCCAAGCGATTGCGGTTGATAATCAGCTCGCCGACCAGATTCATGACGCGGTCGAGCCGCGCCGCGCTGACTTTGAGATAGTGCGGCTCGGCCGCCGCGGTCCCGCCCCCGGCCGACTCGGAATGCTCCGCGCCGGGCGCAGCGCCGGCCGCAATCCGCAGCGGCTCGAGCTCCTCTTCCAGCTCGCGGGTGACTTCGAGCAGCTCGCGCGGCGCGGCGACGCTGGGGAGCTTCGCCAGGTCGAGATCGGCCGCGAAAGGAACCCGGCTCGGCAGCTCCGCGCCCTCGAGGGCGGGGACCGAATCGGCCGAGCCGCCCTCGGGTTGCTGGATCCGCTGAATAACCGCCGCGAAATAGGGCTCCAGCTCGGCCAGCACGCCGCGCGGGTCGCGGCGATCGCGGCGCACGTCTTCGATCAGACTCTTGATCCCATCCAAGGCCTGGAACAGCAGATGCAGCTCGCGATCCTCCAGCGGATGGGCGTATTCCACCGCCGTTTCGAGCACGTCCTCGATTCGATGCGCCAGCTCGCCCAGCTCGGTATAGCTGACCGTGGCCGCCGACCCCTTCAGCGTGTGGGCGGTTCGCATCAAGGGCCGCAGGATGGTCTCCTCGCCGGCCCGACCCTCGAGCCGGAGCAGGCCGCGCTCGAGCTCCTCGACATGCTCGAGCGCTTCGAGAACAAAAGCCTCCTTGAGATCGGCGAGCAGCGCTCCGCTCAAGGCGCCGCCCGGCGGCGGGCCCGGCGCGCCCGCGGGCGCGGAGCCGGCCGCCGGCACGGGTCGGCTCATCAGGGGCGCGGCGCCGGAGCTCTGCTCCGGCGCGCTGTCCGGGGGCGCGGCGGCGGAGCTCTGCTCCAGCGCGCGGTCCGCCTGCGGCAGCAGCGCGCGGCAGCGCTCGACCCATCGGTCCAGCTCGCGATCGGAGGGATCCGGACCGCCGCTGCGTTCGGCGGCCAGATGCCGCTCGAACACGGCCGCCGCGTCCTGCAGCAGCGCGCCCGCGACCGCTAGGCTGGGGCCGCCGAGTGGACGGCGCTGCTCGAGGGTCTGCTCGAGCGCCGCCGCCGCCTCCGCCAGCCTGGCGAAACCGAGCGTGCCCGCGGAGCCTTTGAGCGAGTGCAGCTGCCGCAGCAGCTCCTCGACCAGATCCTGGTCGTCGGGATGCTCGGCGAGCTCGGAGGCGGCGCTGCGAAAGAAGCGCAGGTAGCCCTCGGCCTCGCCGAAGAAAATCTCCCGAATCGCCGCTCGGTCCAAGCGATCGCTCATCGCGCCGCGCCGCGGGATCAGCCGCGCGGGTCGCGTTCCGGCGCCGCGACCGGGTCGTCCGGCCCGCCGCGGCCCAGCTCGTCGACCTCGAAATCGAGCATGGCGGCGAGCTCCTGCTCGGTCGGCGGCACGCTCACCTCCGCGGGCTCGCGGCGCGCCCCGGGTCCGGGCCCGGCGGCGCCGGCTTCGATCTTGAAGCGGCCGATCGCCTGTTCCAGCCCGCTGGACAGCTCGGCCAGCCGCTGAATCGTCTGGGTGGTCATGTGGGCGCGCTCCGCCGTGCTCTTGGTGATCGAGTAGACTTGTTGCATCGCGCTCAGCACCGACTGATTGCCCTGCACCTGGCCGCGGATCGAACCGGTGATGCGTCCGACCAGCTCGGCGGCGTTCTTGACGTCCTTCTCGATCTCGCCCAGCGCCACGCCGGCCTGGTCGGCCAGCACCGATCCGCTTTCGACCTCGCGGATCGACTCTTCCATCGCGGTGACCGCCTCGTTGGTCTCCACCTGGATCCCGGCGACCAGCTTTTCGATGTCCTTGGTGGCGCGGATCGAGCGCTCGGCGAGCTTGCGCACCTCGTCGGCCACCACCACGAAGCCCTTGCCGTGCTCGCCGGCGCGCGAGGCTTCGATCGCGGCGTTGAGCGCCAGCATGTTGGTTTGGGTCGAGAGCTCGTCGATCACCTCGACGATGGTGTTGATCTCGATCGACTTCTCGCCCAGCGCCTTGATCTTCTTGGCGGTCGATTGCACGTTGGCGCGGATTCGATTCATGCCTTCGATGCTGTTCATCACCACCGCGCCGCCCTTGAGCGAAACTTCGGTGGCGCGCCGCGCGGCCGCGCTGGTCTCGTCGGCGTGCACCAAGGCCTGCTCGGTCGAGGACGAGATCTCGCCAACCCGCGCCACCACGCCGTTGATCTCGCGCGCCTGCGCGTCGGCGCCGCGGCTGACTTCCTCGGAGGCGCTGGTGATGTGCTCGGCGGCGCGCGCCACCTGCGCGGCGGCGTCGGCGACCTGCCGGATCAGCCCGCCGATCGAATCGAGCATCAAATTGTAGGCGTCGGCGACCGAGCCCAGCACGTCAGCGGTGACTTCGGCGCGGGCGGTCAGGTCCCCCTCCGAAGCCTGACTGACGCGTTCGAGGAAGCCCACGATGTGCTTCTGGAGCCGATCGCGGTCGGCTTCGGTCTCGATCAGATCCCCGACCCGATCCAGCATGGTGTTGAGCCGGGCGCCGATCTCTTGGAGCTCGCCTCCGCTGCTGAGCTGGACCCGGCGGCCGTAGTCGCCCTCGGAGACCGTGTCGATGCAATCGCGAATCTCCTGCAGCGCGCGGTGCTCGCGGCGCGCTTCGAACAGCCCCCACAGCAAAGCCAAAAGCAGCAGCAGCGCCGCCGCCAGGCCGGCGTACGGCAGCGGCCGGCCGGCTGCCGCCAGCAGCGCAGACTGGCCGTCGATCTGCAGGTTGATGCCGCCCACCAGGCCCCCGCCGCTCTGCAGGCGCTGCACCAGATCGACCGGATAGGCGGCCGGACGACCCAGCAGGCCCCCGGCCAGACGGATCCATGCGCCCGCGCTCCAGAGCTCCGATTGCTGCAGGTCGACCGGCTGGCGCAGCACCCGCTCGAGCAGCTGCTGTCTGACTTGCCAGCGCCGGTCGGGAGGGGCGGCCGGCAGGCCGAACTGGGCGATCACGACCCGCTGCGGGTCGAACACCTGGATCACCACTCCCGGCGTGCTCTTCGAGAGCTGGGTTCCGGCTTGCGCCACCGCCTGCTCGAGCTGGTCGGTCAGGCTCTGGGCGATCAGCCGCCGGGCGGCCGGGTCGTCGACCGCCGCGGCGGCGCCGGCCGGAGTCGGCGCCGGCACCAGCGGCTGGACCTTAGCGCTCAGGGCCGGCCGCGCCGCCGCTTCGATCAGCCGCGCGGTCAGCAGCAGGCGATCGGCCAGCTGGGCGCGGGCGCCTTCAACACCCGAGACCACCATCGCAGCGCCGACCAGCAAGCAGGCCAGCAGCGCGAACGCCGCCAGCGTCCAGATCAGGCGCCGGCGGGTGACGCTCCGTTCAAACCCGGAGGGGACCATTTGAACCATTGCAGGGCTCCTTCTTCAAGGTCAAACTGAAACCGACAGGCGCTGCTCGAGCAGCCGAGTCATTTGATCTTCCAGCGCCTGCACGATCTGATCGAGATCCAAACGCCACGCCGTCGTCGCGCCGATTTCGAGCGTCCCGCGAGTATAAGGCCGCGCCGGATCCAGGTTCTGCAGCGCCTCGCTGTCGATCGGCGCGATATCGACCACCTTGTCGACCCACAACGCCATCCGGCTGTCGCCCAGGCGGATGACCAAGAACTGCTCGCCGCGCGCGGCGGGCCGGTCCGGCAGGTCGAACAGCGGCTCGAGCCGCAACAGCGGCAGCAGCTCACCGCGCAGGTTGAACAGACCGGCCAGCAGCGGCGGCGCCAGCGGGATCGGCTCGAAGTCGACCGCCGGCAGCACCTCGACCACCTCGGCGAGCGGCAGCGCGAAGCTGCGCTCGCGGCGGCGAAAAACACAGACCCGTTCGGTCGGCCGTGGTTGCTCGGGCTCCATGAGTTAAATGAGATACCGCTTGACCAACTGGATCAGCTCTTCGTGCCGCACCGGCTTGGGCAGGTATTCATCGGCCCCCTGCTTCTTGCCCCAGAAGATATCGGCCTTGGCGTTCTTGCCGCTCACCAGGATGACCGGGATCTTGCGCAGGCGCTGATCCTGTTTGAGCTGGCGGCAGATCTCGAATCCATTGATCTTGGGCAGCACCACGTCGAGCAGGATCAGATCCGGTCGGTCGCGTTGGATCAACCGCTCCGCCTCCTCGCCGTCGGCCGCCGTGATCACCTCGTGCCCCAAGGAGGCCACACTGCTTTTCATCAGCTCCAGCTCGGAGCGAACGTCGTCGACTATGAGGACCTTGGCCATCCCCGCCCCGGAGCTGCCGGCAGCCCGCGCGGCCTCGGAGCTAGCGTGCCCGATCCAATTACAACTGTCAATCAGGATCCCGGCGCCGCGGCGGCCGGGAGCGGGCTGATCAGGCTGGTGAGCAGCAGTCCGTAGAGGCTCTTGCAGACCTTGAACGGCTCGGTGGTGGAGGCCGCGATGATTTCGGTGACCGTGCGCTGGCCATCGACCAGCTCCAAGATCGCGCGCTCAGACGGAACCAAGCGCTCCAGCCGCGCCGGTTGGAGCGCGGCCTCGGTGAGTCGAAACACCACCCCGAAATGCGGGATCTTCTGCTCGATCAGGTGCCACTCATCGATCCGCCGCAACCCTTCGATCGTGACCATGTCGACCGGAAGCTGGAATTGAAACTGATCGTAGGGCGGCGGCACCCGCTCCCAGCGTTCGACCCGGAATCGGCCCTCGCTCCAGCGCAGCGCCTCGTAGACGATGATCATGGTCTGGCGTTTGAGCACCGCGGCCAGCGTGGCGCGATTGATCACGCCGATCTCCAGCAGCGCCTGGCCCAGCAGCAAGCCGCGCGCGCGCTGATGGCGGACCGCTGCCTCGAGCTGCTCGCGGGTGATGCGGCGGCTGTGGAGCAGCAGGGTGCCGAGAT
>Ga0214471_10003907_pt1 | contig 11547 bp, 25 predicted proteins | sample RVTome_5_FD_207665 | JGI IMG/M metagenome (GOLD analysis project Ga0214471, IMG submission 207665) | Soil microbial communities from uranium-contaminated site in the Upper Colorado River Basin, Wyoming, United States - RVT142D155 | ecosystem: Environmental > Terrestrial > Soil > Contaminated >... | reverse complement strand
GCCGGAGACCTTTGGGGCCTCGCGCTGAACGATGGGGGCGACGACTGAAGCGGCCCGAGCCTGCATCTGCTCGGCCTTGTCGGCTGCCTTCGCTTCTGCGGCATCGGCCCTGGCTGCGAGCTTGGCCGACTCCTCGGAGCGCCCGGCTGCTGCGGCTGCTTCTGCCGCCTTACGGTCTGCCTCGGCTTTCTCGCGTGCCTTGCGCTCGATCTCTCGGGCCGCGGCCTCAAGCTTCTCCCGTTCCTTTCGAGCGGCGTCCTCGGCCTTGCGCTGAGCTTCGCGCCGAATCCGCTCCTGCTCGTTCTGGTACTCGACGAGCTTGCCCTTGATGATGCTCTCGGACTGCTCCAGGTAGGAGAGTGGCTTCGCGAAAAAAGCCTGAATGCGCTTGCGGGCCTCGTCGATCGGTTTCACAAGATCCTTGCGAGCCTCGTCGATCTCGCGCCACTTGCCCTTGATGGCCTTGAGCTCGTCGGCGCCTGCTGTGTACTGCTGCGGCGAGGTAATGGTCATGGCGCGGGAGGATTCGAGGGTTGCTGCTGCGCGTTCCTCGGCCATGTTCGATGGCGTCGGGATCGACAGCTCGACTAGGTTGTTCATGCGTACTTCTCCATGAAGTGGGTGACGTTCAGGCAACTGAGAAACAGCGACCAATCGGCGGAATCGGTGCGCTTGTGTGTCGTGTACGCGCCGTCCTTGATATGGATGCAGTAACGATCCACGGACTTAACGCGATGCTCTTTCTTCCACGCTTCGGCATACGCCGCTGTCTGAGCCCCAACGGTTCTTGGGACCGCATAGGTAGACTTGACGTCCGGAATAGCGATACGGCCGTTCCACTCAATCACAACGTCCGGAGTGCCGGCGTAGCGGTAGGTTTCGTGATAGACCGGCTGCTCGCTGGCGATCACGACGGCCCCGGACTCGTTGATGAACCGATCCCAGGCATGCACTCCGGCCCGCGTCTCGTCGTCGAGAGAGTCGTAGTCAAGTTCGTCGCGGTTGTACAGATTGATTGCTCGGTGCAATTGCTCGCCACGGTCACGCGCGTTCTCGAGAATGGCTCTCGGCACGGAGTCAAAGTTCTCGACGATCTTGAGCGCCTGAGTCACGGACGGGACCGGCGTTCCGTCCAGCGTGTAGACGTGCGCGATAGGATTGAAGGCGAGCCTAGCCATTGACTCTGCCCTGAATGAAAGCCAGCGCATCGTTGACCTTGTCGAACGGGATGGCCTCCAGCGAGGCGGCCCCAATCTCGGCCAGCAGGTCGGATGCCGGGATTTCGGCGCGTTCGAGCTTCGTCCGGATGAGGTTCACCTGCTTCTCGGTGGCCTTGCCGCTGCCGCCCCGTGATTTCGGCGTGGCCCGCGGTGGCTCTGACTCGAAAACCGTCTCCCGCATTTCCTCTGGAACGTCCTCAACGTCCTGCGTGAAGATGTCGGATGCGGCCAGCGATGTGAGCGTCATATCGATCTGCGCCCGCTTCTTGGCCATCTTGAGCACGGTGTTCGCAACGTCTGCCGGGTCGGTGCGTACTTGCTTGACGCTGTAGGCGGTGCCGCCTTGGCCTTTCTTCCATTTCATGCGCCGACGATCGACAGCCGCTTCCTCAAACTCCTGATCGCACACGACTCCACGCCAGCGGTATTTGTCCTCGCTCGATGAGCACTCGCCGACGCCCTCGCCGACAACTATGCCGGTCGTCTGGTGCTCACCGACCGCAGTGACGCGATAGCGAACCTCGTCTGGCGTCGATAGGTCCTCGACGCGAGGCTTGACAGCAATGCGAAACGTGCTGAGCAGCACTTCGCTGCCGGCCTTGTAAAGTGTCGGCTTCTGCGTGCCCGGTATCACACCGAAATGCGTGTCCTTCTTCATGACCGCATGCATCACTTCCTGGATGCGGTTCACTTGGGCGCGGATCTCTGCCGCGCTCAGCGCTCCGGACGACTCGCCACGGTGTTCGATTACTGCATTCATGCTTTTTGCTCCATCTTTTCGTATGCCTTGAGTATCAAATAGCTCAACTCTGCCGGCGCTTTTTTGGCCTCGAGCTCGTGACCGTCGCAGAAGAAATCGAGCGGCAGGACGCTGGGCTTGTCATACTCGAAAGAGAGCGAGTAGAACTTGTCGTCGATCATTGACTCGATGGTGTCATTCAACACGTCGGATCTCCTTCGGATTCCTTGCCACAGCCTCGCGGTATTCCCGCTCGAAGTCCGTGTCTGACTTATGCGGGCGCGGGTCGAAATAGGGCCGCAGCCGCAATATCGGCTCGACTTGGCTGAGCTGTTCTGCCAGTCGTTTAATCATGGTCGTTTTCCTCCAGCCACTTCGAAAACCCTTCCAGCGTGTCAAATGCGCAGGCGTACCAGTGCATCAGCGAATTGATGCGGTCTGTTTCCTCGGGGGTCATGACTTGTCCTCCGCAATTCCGTGATAGTTCTCGATGAAGTTGCTGACAGCTCCGTCATAACCCCACGAACTGGAAGGCGCCACGCTGTACAGCCATTGCACGTATCGATGGATAATGTGCTTATTGGTACTGTCGGCAAATGCAACTGCGGCGCGCAGATCATTGTTGATGATTGCGCAGAGAAACGATCCCGGACGGATGCCATTCTCGAAATACCGCACGATGCCATCGTGCATATAACCGGGGATGCCGAAATCGGTTAGCGTCTGCGTGTCGATTTTCATGACTCGTCCCCAACTTCCTCGATGTGCTTGCCGCCGCAGTCCTCGCACTTGAGCGATTCGTCATCTATCGTCTCGATAATCACGGTGGCGCCACAAAAGTCTGCGGTGTCGATCACGAGCCTGCCTATTGCAGGGCCGCGATGGCCGCATTCGAGACAGAGGAAGCGGTCGGTGGTTGCAGTGCCGTCGATCATTGGCCGGTCGCCTTGGCGAGCGCATCGGTCACGGTTTTGATGCGGGATCGCATGGCGTCTTTGTCGTCGTCGTCGTCCGCATGTCGCAGATCGAGAACCAAACCGGGGAGAAGGCATTCGAGTGCTTCCAGCATGACTGGACTTGCGGCGATCAGGTTGACGCGACGAATGCGCTCCGCGTCGTCGAAAGCGTCATTGACGATAGGCGCTTGAACCTCGCAGACATAGCCACGAGACTCGCCGCAAATCTCACCCTTTAATTCTGGAACTTGGCCCGCCTCAAAGTTCAGCAATCTTTCTAGGGCAAGATGAAGCACGCGACGCTCCGTACAGTCAGGAGCATGCTTGTCGGCCCATTCGTGCAATTCCGATATTGTCACTGCGCGCCCCGCGCCTGATCCATCTGCTCTTTCCTGATTGCCGCTCATCTCTGCCTCCGTTGAGTGTGGGGATGGGCTAGGTGGCTGAGTAGGAATAGCCGTCGCCGTCGCCGTCGCCGTAGCCGTAGCCGACGCCGTCGCCGTAGCCGTAGCCGTAGCCGTAGCCGTCGCCGTCGCCGTCGCCGACGCCGTAGCCGTAGCCGTCGCCGACGCCGTAGCCGTAGCCGTAGCCGTCGCCGTAGCCGTCGCCGTCGCCGTCGCCGTCGCCGACGCCGTAGCCGTAGCCGTAGCCGTCGCCGTAGCCGTAGCCGTAGCCGTCTAGATCCGCTGCCCTGCGAATCCAATCCTTCTCGGTCTCGGTCTTGGCGAATCGCATAGCCACTGCGACCGTCACTGCCGCTGCAATTCCCCTGCAGCGAGACAGAAACATGGCGACGCCATCGGGGCAGACCCCGGCGCGCACAACGTCATCGGCAGTGATTACGCGGCTGTCCATCGCTCGGCTCATATGTGACTCCAGCGCGCTCGCGTCTTGATCGCGCTAACATGCGATTGCGATACGTTGTAGTCGCGTGCGATCGCTCGTTGCGAGCGCGAATCGGCTCGAATTGCCAGCACCTGCTGGCATGACAGCTTTGCGCTGCCGCACCGCTCGCCACGGTTGGTCGTGCCGTCAATTAGCTTGTCGGCCCGGTTCCCCTTCGGCGTGTCCCACCGAAGATGCCGAGGATTGATGCACAGCTTGTTGTGGCAGACAGTCGGCGCATGAGCGGCCTCGTGCTCCGGAGTCGGCGGAGGTCCCTTCGCCATTTCCAGGGCCACCCGATGAGCCGGCCGCATGGTGGTTTCCGTCCATACTTGCCCATAGCCGCTGCCTGAGCGGGAGTACGGCCACTCGATGCAATCGTCAGTAGCCGAAGCAACCGCTGCTCGTATGAAAGCCGGGGCCTTTCGTTCACGAGCGACTGGCGCGCCATTACGGCGGGACATCTCGTAATGGTTGTGGCACATGCCGCGCGACCTTGAGGGCCGCTCGCACGACACTACTCTGCACATTACTTTTCCTGCCATCGTCGCCACGCATCCGCCGAGATCGTGAACACAGCGGTTATGTCGTGCAGGACCGGAATGTCAGCCTGCGCGCTGATCCTGCTGTTCGATGTCGGGCCGGTGTCGCAAAGCTCCATGAGGCCCTTGGTGGTGCCCCACTTGATGGCCATGCGAGCTTCCTTGAGCGCCATCGTCGGCAAGGACAGATCCTGGTCGTCCGGCACGAGCCCGCCGAATACGCCGCGGTGCTTGGTGGTCACGAGAATCGATTTCATTGGTCGGATTTCCTCTGTTGTTGAGTGTGGGGATGGGCGGGCGGAGGCACCTTTCTCGCTTCGATCAGAAAGGTATTCAGGCGGCCGTAGTCCTGTAGGGCGCACCGGCCGATGTTAGGCATGAAGTCCTCGACGACCTGTTCGCCCATCTTTACCAGCTCTCGAAGCTGGCGGATTTCTTCATCCTGCGTGCTCATGCTTGCTCCATGATTTGCGTGATGCAGATACGCTCGTGAGAACTGATAGGCGCGGTAACTCCGGATGCATTTTGGAAATGCCGCCAAATCTTGTCGGCGCAGATGAACGCTTGCGACAGTTCGCTGCGTGTCGGGCGGCGGCCAAACTCATCGGCAGCGCAATCAATAGCTGCTTGTCTCTCGTCTCCGCAAAAATCTCGACTGGAAATAATTGCGTCAGCCATGTTGTTTACTATGTTCATCGTCTGCCTCCGTTGCCCGGCCGTGTCTCGACCGTGGAGGCACTATGCACGCCTTTGGGCGTTGCGTCAAGAGGCGTTGACAAAATATTTCTGCTCGGGCACTCTACGCCCATGAGCACTATAGACCCGGTTGCAATCATCCATTCCAAGCTGCGCCGACAGACCAAAGTTGATCTATCGCGCGAGCTTGGCGTTTCCGCTGGGTATCTCGGCGATGTCGCCAGCGGGCGCAAGCCTCCCTCAGAGCGCATTTTGAGCGCTTTGGGGATAGAGCGGGTGTACCGCCGCAAGAAAGTGGCGCAGAACGCAACTCAGTAGGGTTTGGCGCTAGGCTAGACCCGTTCTAAACACGAGGGAGGACGCCATGATCAATCGCGTAGCCACCGAGATGTATCGCGACTACCTCAACGAGACCGATCCGGTCGCGAAGGAAATGCTCTACCTGCAACGCTTCACCGCTCTGCGCCAGGTGCCGCTCGAGCAAGAGCCGCAGCCGCCAGCGATGCCGGCGCCGAGAGGGGTGCGCGCGGCGTGAGACTCAACCGCTACACCTGCCAGAAGTGTCACGAATTCGTGGTCACCGTCGATCTCGACGAGGGAACGACGCCACTCATGATGCTTTGCCGCGCGACCAAAAGCTGCAACGGGCACATGTATTCGAGTTTCTATCGCGTAGATGGGGCGCCAGAGCCTCAGTATGCGTGGCGCAAACCGACCGCAGCCGAGTACGCCGCAGCGTCACCGGCGATGAAGCAGCATTTCGACCTGGGCGGCCTTGACATTCACCCGTTTACACCAGCACCGACGGAGCCGCGAGCGGCATGACCTTCGACCTTCTCGGCGACACGCCGCAACCCAAGCTCAGCCGCCGCGATGACCGATAGGCTTAGGCCCTACTGGCAGGATGACCGGCTCACGCTCTACCACGGCGACGCGATGGAATTGCTGCCGTTGCTCAAGGCGGACGCGATCATTACCGACCCGCCATACAACGAGACTAGCCTCGATTGGGATCGCTGGCCGGACGGCTGGCCGGCTGTTGCAGCGGGCGCTGCAGCGTCGATGTGGTGCTTTGGCTCGCTGCGCATGTTCATGGAACGCGCGCCCGAGTTCGCGTTGTGGAAGCTCTCGCAGGACATCGTGTGGGAGAAGCACAACGGTACGAACCCGTTCAATGATCGGTTCCGTCGGGTGCATGAGGTCGCCGCGCACTTTTACCAAGGCGATTGGGCGGCGATCCACAAGACTCCGCAGTTCACGAACGATGCCACGCCCCGCACGGTGCGCCGAAAGGCGCGCCCGCCGCAGTGGGGCGACATCGGCGCTGGGAGCTATGCGAGCGAGGACGGCGGCCCGAGGCTCATGGGGAGCGTGATCTACGCGCGGAGCTGTCACGGCACGGCGATTCATCCGACGCAGAAGCCCGAAGCGATCATCGAACCGCTGATGCAGTACAGCGTCCCGCCCGGAGGGACCGTGCTCGATTGCTTCGCTGGGAGCGGCGTCGTGCTGTTGACAGCACGAAAGACGGGCAGGCGAGCCATCGGCATCGAGAAGGGAAAGGAACGCTGCGCGGCGATTGTAGAGCGGCTTTCTCAGGCCGAGATGGCATTGGGGGAGTCGTCATGAATCAGCTTGATTTTACTCTGCCCACAGCCCGAGCCCGCAATACCGACCCAGAGACGTCGCATATAGCGGCCAAGGTGATGAACGAGTCTGGTGCGCTCACCGCCCAGCAGCTTCGCGTTCTCGCCTTTGTGCGCGCGACCCCTGGACTGACGAGCGCCGAGCTGGCGGAGCGTCATTTTTCTGACCGCCCAATGATAGGCCGGAGACTTTCCGAGCTTGTGGAAGCCAGGCAGATCTATCGCGGGGCTCGGCGTAAGTGTCGGGCGAAGCGAAGTCAGGCGGCTACTTGGTGGCCGGCGGGGTGAGCATTGAGGCAATGAACTGGGCATTGCAACAGCGCGTAGGCAACCCCTCAGGTAAGGCCGTCCTGCTCATTCTCGCGAACCGCTCTGACCAGAACGGCGTTTGCTGGCCAGGGATCGACGGAATTGCCGAGCAGACCGAGCTTTCCCGCCGAACCGTCATCAATCAGATCGGCGTGCTCATTGAGGGTGGCGCCATGTGCGTGGAGCACCGAGGCGGGGATGGTGAGGGCCGAAAGAGCAATGTGTATTACCTGCACATTGCTGCTAAGTGCAGCCGCTGCACATTGGGGCTAAGTGCAACTGGTGCAGGGCAATGTGCAACTGGTGCAGGGCTAAGTGCAGCTGCTGCACCCGAATCTTCATCTAACCGTCAGAAGAACCGTCAGGGGGAGGGCGCGCGCGCGACACGCATCCCCAACGATTTCGAACTCACCCCCGAGCGACGAGCTGTGGCAGAGGCCGAAAAGGTCCCGGCAGAGCGCACGTTCGAGACGTTCTGCGACTACTGGCGCGCTGAGGCCGGCCAGAAAGCGCGGAAACACGACTGGGACGCGACATGGCGCAATTGGTGCCGGCGTGAATCGAGCGCGAGAGGCAAGGCCAATGGCAGTCCCCGCTTGGTGAGCATGGACCAGATCAACCGCATGGCTCGGGATCACGGGCTGATCCGACGGCAAGGCGAGAACGACGACGCGTACCGTGATCGCGTTACCGCGAGGGTTGGGGCATGAAGCTGGGCACCAAAAACGAGCCGCCGAGCGAGGGTAGGCGCGTGAAATCGTGCGATGGCTGCGACTGGCCGCTCGGTGACTTGCCGGGGCGTGACGGCCGTTTCGTGTGCTTTCGCTGTCGCGAGATCGAGGCGAAGGCGAGAGACAAGCGCGCACCGAAACCAATGCCGGCTTCGCTGCGACGAAAGGCGTCACGTGGAACGTAGGCGCCCACGCACCGCCCTGATCACCGCCGCGATCTGGCGTCGAGACGGGTTCAAACCCTGCACCGAATGCGGGTGCATGAAGCCGCCGAGCGAGTTCCGTAAATGGCGGCGGGTGTGCGTGCCGTGCGAGAACCAGCAAGTTGCGACGAGGCAGCGCAAGGGCCGGCAGGAGGTGGTGTCGGTGCCGGTGAAGGGCTGGGGGTATCGGGCGTGACCGCTGAGCACCTGCTGCTTCTCGGCGTCGCGCTGTTGGTGCTCGCCTGGATATTGCGCGACGACAGGGGGAAGGGGCGGTGAGCTAGTACACGCAATTCGAGGATGGCTCAGTCGAATACACCTTCCCGTGGCCGCCGAGCGTGAACAATTTCAAGGTGCCGAATCGAAAGGTTCCTGGAATGTACTACCTGACCGTGCGGGCGCAAAGGTTCCGGCGTGACGTAGTGGCGCTCTGTCTCGGAGGGCCGAGATTCGGTGCCGACCGGCTCTCGGTATCCATCGTTCTGAACCCGCCGACCAAGGCAGAGACGGATTTGGACAATTTCGTAAAAGCGATTTTTGATGCGATGCAGCATGCGCAGGTATTCGATTCTGATGGCCAGATCGACGAGCTGCTGGTGAAGCGCGGGGCGGTGATGAAGGCTGGCTGTGCGGTCGTGCTGGTGTCTCGATGCGTTGCCGCCGAGGCGCTGGAGCTTGTGCGGTGATCTACGTCATTTCAGGTAGCCGATCAATCACCGATGCAAAGCTGGTCGATTCCATTCTCGATCAGCATCTAGCGGTCAAGGACGTGGTTCACGTCGGCGATGCTTCTGGCGTTGACGCGATAGTGGCCGATTACTGCTATCGGCGGTTCTGTGAGGTCATCGTGCATAAGGCCGATTGGGATCGTCACGGCAAATCCGCCGGCCCGTTGCGAAACCGTGAAATGGCGGATCAGGCCGATAGACTAATTGCTATCTGGGATGGTCGCTCAAAGGGCACGAAAAACATGATTGATACGGCTCTGCTCCATACGGGGCTAGAGGTTTTTATTTACCGCCACCCGCCGACAGGAGCAGCGCAACGATGAATAGGTTTCCGTGAACGCCATACCAATGGAGCCATACGCGCACGACAAGCGAACGCTTGAGCCCGACGGCCGTGGGCATGAGCTGCTTACCGTGTGGGCGCTGTATCGCAGGGGCGGGGAGCGGATGAAATCCCCGGTTGCCAGCGGTGGTTGGTCCGAGCGACTGGACGCCGAGCACGTCAACGAGCCGGAGTCGGTGCTGGCTATCGACCGGATACTGGCAGGGCTTTTCAAGAGCGGATTCGAAGATACCGTGGACATGGTGCGGCGGTTTTATCTGTCGAATCTTTCCATTTGGCAGGTCGCCCAGAAAATGCGGCGAACCGATGGATTCGTACGGCTCACGCTCCGGGGCGTTTGCGCTATTGTCGATGAGCGAGTAGTGGGGTAGGATTCTCTCTACCTTCGTGTGCTGGTTGAGCGGACGATAGGTTTACAACCCGCCATCGAGCGGGTTTTCTTTTTCCCCGGTGATGAACCAATTGCCCGCCTTGCGCGGGCTTTTTTTGGAGCCGCTGTGACCAAACGCCTACTCGCTCTCGCCCTCAGCACCGCCGCCCTATACGCCACGGCCACCTTGGCCCAGCTATGGGACTCGCTCCGAACGGGTGCCTACGACTTCATCTGCGAGACGGTCGAGGGCGTGCATGTGTCCGGCCATACTCGCCAAGACAAGGCATTGGCCGCGTGCTCGAACGCGGAGATTGCCGCTGTGCTCGTTGGTGACGACACGCAGTACCGGGTGAGGCCGGGCGCGACCTACGACATCATCGTGTTTCCGGAGGCGCTGGCGCAGATGCTGGCAGCCCGTGTCGTGAGCCCGCCGGCATGGGAATCCGAGTTCCCATTGACCTACGGAGATCACAACGCCGATACGCTGTTCACTCTCGACTTGTCGAATGCATGCTTTGACCCGCTGATCGATCACGTGATACCAGAGTACGAGCTGGTTTCTGGTCCGGGCGACTCGACGATTTCCAACGCGAACCCGCCGACGCTCTCGTACACGCCAACGACTGGCGGCGAGAAGCTGTTTACCATCCTGTGCAAGGGCATTGCGATTCGCGGCTCAGCGTCGGCGCAGACGATACGCCTGACCGTGCTCGATCCCGAAGATGTGACCGGACCGGATGTTCCGGCGATCACGTTGGCCGATGCGTGCGCATCGAACGGCCATCAGTGTGTGCGGTACGAGTGGTCTGACGAGTCGGCTTCCGGCGCCACGAGCTACGAGCTCAAGAGCACATCGTTGTCGGAAGCGGCGTGCGAACTCACCGAATCATTCGTCAACCTCGGCAACGTGCTGTTCAAGGAATCGAGCTTCAAGCTGCCAGAGACCGGGTATTGGGCTGCGGTTCGATCCGTGGACGAGGCCGTCAACAAGTCCGCTTGGTCCGCTTGTTCAGAGGCGGTGACGGACACAGATCCGGGTGGCGGAGGCCCAATGGGGCTGCCCGATCCAGACTCGATCTGGTACGCGCAGGACTTCGAGGGCCTTGCGGTCCAGGAGTATGAGAGCAGCTTCGGTGCGTTCAACGTCGTCGGGGATCAGTCGCAGGATTGCTCGACGACTGAAGTCGTAGACGGCACTGGCCCTCTCGGTGCTCCGGGTGGCCATGCGTTCAGGGCGTATCTGCAAGACGCTGGAACCTGTGGTCGCGCTGAGTTTCGGCTATCGACCGACGTGCAGGGCATCGGCCCGCCAACGTATATTGGCTCGTTGCCGGTGCCGAGTTATGCAGACGTGGAGTGGACCGACCACTTCATATACACCTCGAATCAGGCGACGAACTGCACGATCAGCTGTGAGCCAGACACGCTCGGGTACGCGTTTAAGTTCGAGATTGTCGAGACGGCTGACGCTGGGCTCCACGAGACGGTGGAAGAGAGGATCACATACAATTGGCAGAATATCCGGCCGACTCCCGGTCACTCACCTAACCCTCCGTACCACAACGGAAATAACCCTCACTTTGCGCTTGGGATTCACGAAGGTCGCATTGAGACTCAGGTCAAGCGCAAGCCCGATCTGGGCTGGAGCGAGACCGGGGATGACGCGGATGGAACGTGGCAGACGTGGACCGTTTTGACCGCTGGCGACATCGGCGAGACAGAGCTAAACGGCGAGATTTTCGAGGTCTACTGGATCTTCCGCCCCGACTCGCGCACCGATGCTCAGGGTGGCGACGGCTACATGGGCCTCTACATCGAGCAGGGCGGCAACTGCCCCACAACGCCGGTGCTTGAGTGGAACGGATCGATCCTGTACCCAGGAAAGTACAATTACCGATCCGGCGACGGGTCAGGCCCGGTCATGGGCAATGAATCGTTCGGGCTCTACGCCGATCCGTGGAAGAACAACCTTACAACATCGAACGATGAGGCAGAAAGTAAGATCGACAACATTATTATCGTAGATAGCCCGGTGCTCGCAGAGCTATGCGCTGCGCTGGCGCTGGACAATTTTTCGAGCTTGGGATGGTGAGCGAGTTATTTCCGACAGATCACAGCCAGGGACTTGGCTTCAAGATCTTCCCTGGAGCGGTGTTTGAATTGTTCTGCGATTCTC
>Ga0214471_10003906_pt1 | contig 11548 bp, 10 predicted proteins | sample RVTome_5_FD_207665 | JGI IMG/M metagenome (GOLD analysis project Ga0214471, IMG submission 207665) | Soil microbial communities from uranium-contaminated site in the Upper Colorado River Basin, Wyoming, United States - RVT142D155 | ecosystem: Environmental > Terrestrial > Soil > Contaminated >... | reverse complement strand
GGCCTGCCACCGGACCGGCGCGCCTACGGCCTCGACCACGGCGTCGGAGCAGAACAACGGCGCGCACATCCAGCACGCGCCGAGACCCGCCGCGTGCGCCGCGACGAGGATGTTGTTCACCGCCATCGCCACACCTTGCACCGCCATGAGTTGCTCCGCTGACTGGCGCGCCGGGTCCGGGTAGGTATCCATGTCCTCCATCGTCAGGAACACCACGATGACCAGCGGCGCGCCCGTGATGCGTGAGTGCGACCGCGAAACGTCGCCCTCGACGTCTGCGACGTTATCGCCGTCAGCCAGGCGCGCCTGCCGCAGCCGCTCGCCCATGCGGCGGGCCAGCGTTTCGCGCTCTTCCGCGCCGGTCAACACGGCGAAGCGCCAGGGCTGGCGATTGTGCGCCGATGGTGCCCACGTCCCGGCCTCCAGCAGCGCATCGATCGTCGCCGGCTCAACGCCACGCGCCTCGTACCGCCGGATCGACCGCCGTCCCTTGATCAGGTCTTCGAAGAACCTCTGCGCATCGTTCATCGCAGCGTCATTGTGTGTGGCAGTCAAGGCCAGTGCAAACGAGAGGCCCTTGTAACCTCCCGTTCATTCAAGGACGATGCGCTGACTGACATGAACGCCGTGCAGGTCACCATCACCGTCCTTTTCCTCCTGCTTCTCGGCGGCGCCGCCATCGCCGTCTTCGCCTTCGGCGATGACCCCACGTCACCGTCGATTCAAGCGCCGCCTGCGATTCTCGCCACGACCTCGGCTTCCCCTCAGGCGTCACCAACCGTCGAGCCGGCGGCCACCACGCCGGCCGAGGCCACCATTCCTCCTCCCGACCGCACCAGCTGCGACGAGATCCGTGGTACCCCCTACCGCAGCAATGCGGAGCGCCAGTTCTTCCTCGAAAGCTGCGTTGTCCAGCCGACAGCAACGTCACAGCAGCCCTCGGTAGACCTGCCCGGCTCCACCATCGAATCCTCGGGAGACTGCGTAACCAGCATCGAGATCGTGACCTCGCGAAGCGACGAGACCTACAACGTCACGGGGACCGACCTGGACGCGATCGCCGCCTCGCTCGAGGCCAGCGCGCCGCAGATCGACGGCTCGTCTGCTTTTGGCCTGACGGAGTACTCCTACGGACTCGACGGCTCGTTTTGCTTGAACGATAGCAACACCTGCAGCTTCGGAGAGATAACGATAGCCGCGGAGGTAATCGTCACGCTGCCTAACCTCACCACCGTCGGCCAGCTTGGCCCGGAAGTAGCTCAGGTCTGGTCGAGCTACGCCGACCAGGTTTCCATCCACGAGGGTCGGCACGTCCGCATTCTGGAGGAAGGCCTCGAGGACATCCGTCGTCAGTTGCTACTCATCGGCGAGAAGCCGGACTGCGATGCGCTGAATCACGAAATCGACAAAGTATGGGCGCTCGGCAACGGTCAGATGGAGCAACGCCAGAGGGCCTTCCACATCGCCGACGCGACCGGAAGCGGTGGGCTCGTCGTCCAGTAGGCTAGGTCTCCGGCCGGTACCGCGCCACCAGGGCGTAGAAATCGCCGCCGCGATTGACCGGCCATGCGCCCCCAAGAGCGTCATCCAGGCGCGTCAGCATCCGGACGACGCTGGGGTGCCGCCGCACGAAGCCGCCAAAGTAGGACGGCGGCGCGAAGAAGCAAAATGAGCGCAACGCCTCGACACGGAACGCCGGCCCCAGTACCTGCGTGAGCTTGCCGGGTGAGTGGTACCAGGTCCGCACCTGCTCGCCGCCCACATTAGCCAGCGTCCCGCCCTTTGAGAATCGCCGCTTGGCCGTCGCGAAGTGGCCGCGCAGCGCCTGCGCCATCTCCCAGGGACAAACCGGCGGCATCACCACCCAGACGATGCTCCCGCCCGGCTTCAGGACGTCCGGCAGGCCGCCGGCCACGGCCGCAAGGTCGTCCGTACAGTTGAGGCCGCCGAGATTGGAAAACACGAGGTCGTAAGGCCCGCCTTGCGCCTCTGAGAGCCGGTCGAACGACAACGCCTCGTAGGTCAGCCGCCCGCCAACGTCAGGAGCCGCCGCCTTGTCCGCAAGCGCCGCCAACATGCCCGGCGCCGTGTCCGTGGCATGCACCCGAAGGCCCTTCGACGCGAAGTAGGCCGCATCGAGCCCCGAGCCCGCGTTGATTTCGAGGATCGACGCCCCCGGCGAAACTTGCCCTTCCACCAGTCGCCGGATGCGCTGCCTCATCCAGATCACGATGGGATGGCGCTCTGCCAGCGAGTCATACTCCGCGGCCATGGCCGAGAACCCGCGCTGTTCGCCTAGCACCGTCATCGCATCGACTCCACGGCTTCGTCCTGCGGCGATGGCGTGCCGGCCTCGGCGCGCGACAAGAGCGTCGGCAGCGCGTCGGGGTCAGGCTTGGCCCGGCGACGCGCTATCTCGAGCCGTAATTGAAGCAACGGCAACATCACCGCATCCCGGACCAGCGAGGCGGCGCGCCGTGGCCTACCCTTCAGCACCAGCAACCCGAAGGTCGCCATGAGCCCTCGCCCACCCCGCGCCTTGCGCAACCGGAACTCGGCATGCAACCGCGCATGCAGGACGTGGTAGAACGACGTCGGGTACGGCCCGTCGTAGAGCATCGCCAGGTCCGCGGAGTCAACCCAGTTACTGCGACCCCGGATGCGGTCTCGCACGCGCTCGAAAAACGGCGTGCCGGGCAGCGGGTAAGAAACAGACACGCCGACGTCGTCCGGTTCGCAGTCGCGCACGAGCTGCAGCGTGCGCTGGATGTCGTCCCACGTCTCGCCCGGGTAGCCGAACTGCAAGAAAAAGCCCACCTCGATCCCGGCGTCCTGAAGCCGTCGCGTCGCTTCACGCACCTGCTCGACTGTCGTCCCCTTCTCCATCGCGTCGAGCACCGCCTGCGACCCCGACTCCGCGCCCAGCCAGACCGTTTCGCAACCAGCTCGTCGCAGCGCTTCGATCTCGCCCGGGCGCAGCAACAGGTCGGCGCGGCTGAGGCACTTGAAGGGCGTGCGCACGCCTGCCGCCTCAACCGCGTCGGCGAACTGCGGTAGCCACCCCGGCTTCAAGCCAAAGATGTCGTCCATGAACCACAGGTGCTCGGCGCCCAGACCGCGCAGCGTCCTTATCTCCTCCGCCACGTCCTCCGGGCTGCGGACACCGTAGCGCTGCCCCCAGATCGGTTTCGCGCACCAGTTGCAGTGAAACGGACAGCCGCGCGACGTCACCAGATTCATCGATACGCGCCCCTGAGAGCGCCACGCATCGCGGTAGGCGTCCGCGTCGACCAGATCGCGCGCCGGTGGCGGCAGCGAATCGAGGTCGCCGATCAGCGCCCGCGGCTCGGTTGTGACCACCTCGCCGGCATCGTCCAGGTAGGCAAGCCCGGCAACGTCTCGACCAGCCGCGCCGCGCTCCATCGCCTGAAGCAGCTCGATCAGCGTTTCCTCGCCCTCGCCCAGAAGCGCGAAGGTAGCGCCGCGGCGCAGGTAATCAGCGGCGTGGTCTGTGACATCAGCGCCGCAGACGACGACTTCGACGCCCTCCCCACGCGCTGCCTCAATCATCTCGAAGGCGGCTTCGCGCATGCGCAGCAGGCACATCTTCGACAGGTAGTTGAAGTTGTCCTCGAACAGCACCGCGACGTCCGGGCGCTCCTCGCGCAGCATCCAGCGCCAGCCCTCTGCCGACTCCGCCAGCATGGCGTCGAACAGCCGTACCTCGTGGCCGTGGTCTCGCAGCACGGCCGCGGCGTAGAGCGTGCCGAGCGGCGCGTATGGCTGCCGCGCCTGCCACAGCTTGGGGTCGAAGCGCAGGAAATAGGAGTGGCCCAGCAACACGCGGCTCATGGCCCGCCCTCCAGTCGCCGCATTCGCTCCGCCAGCGCGTCTCGCAGTCGCGCCCGGTGCGCGTCGAAGTGGCCCTTGCACACGTCCTCGTTGAACTCGGCTTCGTCCTTGTCGCCGGCCTGCGCCCGCAGCTCCCCTCCCTTCCTTCGTAGCAGCGATCGCTCTAGCGCATCGCCCAGCCGGCCGCCAAGCAACCGCTCGCCCAGCCGCGCCGGGATGGACCGATGCCCCTTCTCCGTCTCGATTGCGACATCCCAATTCGGCAACAGCTCACGAGTCCAGGCGTTCTCCGCCAGCATCCGCGCGTAGACCTCCTGTCCGCGGACGAGACGCATCTGCAAGAGCTCGCGTGCCGTGTAGAGGCCGCGCTCGCGAAGCGCCAATGCGGACTCCGACAGCAGGTAGTTGGGACAAAGCGTAAGGCCGCGCAACCCCGCCAGCCGCACGACAAGCATCGTCAGGCCCCGCGTCAGCCAGAGACGCCCCTTCGCCGTGACGATCAGATAGTCGACGTCGTCACCGGCTTCGGCGTTCGCCACGGCCAGCGAGCCGGTGATCGCTACCATGCGCACGAAAGGTAGTCTCGCGATAAGCGAGCCGTACCGGACGCCGCGCCGCATCAAGCTAACGGACGCCTCAGCGCGCCGCCGTCGCACCTCGGCCAATGACTCACGACCGGCCAGGACGTAGAACGGTCCGGCTTCGCTAACCAGCCCCCCCAGCGGACCGTCCGGCGCCATGACTTTCGCCAAATCCGCCCGCCGTGCCGTCGCCGGCAGCGCATGCCGTATCTCCTCCAGCGTCACCGGGAAATCGAACACGTCGGCGTACGCCACGGCTTCAAACACGGCCCGCTCAAGTGACGTGAGGGCGACGCCGGATTGGTGCGTCTGCAGCGTCATGAGCCGCCGCCCCCCGAAGCCGGCTCCGGGATCGCGTAGGCCGGGGCCTCGCGCTCGCCGCGCCGCGCCCGGAACGACTGCACGATCGCAAACGTCGCCGTCGCCGCCAGGCCGGAGCCAAACAGGGCGGTGTAGACCCCTACGGCCCAGGCCTGGTGACCGAACGCCGCGACGCAGGTGACGAAGTTAAGCGCCGCCAGCAGGTACTCCGCCACGACGATTCGGTCCAGCGGCAGCTGATAGCGCAGGCGTCGCCACTCCCGCTTCTCCCCGCCGAGACCGAACTTGGGCGTGCGCTCGAACGCCTGTCGCGGCGCCGAGAACGACTGCCAGAACGCCCGCGCCGTCGTCACCATCATGCCCGCGCCCAGGAAGCTGAGCAGCGGCACGGCAAACAACAGCCGCCTCCAGCCGGGCCGCCGCAATTGCTGCTGACCAACGCCGAACATGATCGAAGGCGCGATGCCGGCGAAATTGAACACCGCCATGAACCCGAACAGCGAGAGCAGCGCCGGATAGCGCGTCGCCACCAGCACGAGCAGCGGGTAGAGCACGCAGAGCGCCAGCATCAGCAGGTGGATCGCGTAACCGGTCAAACGCAGCGTCGTCTGCACCTTCTGCCACCACGACAGCGTCGAACGCCAGATCGTCGGTAAGTACTTGTAGGCGCACTCGAAGCTGCCGCGCGCCCAGCGATGCTGCTGACGGCGATAGGCGTCAAAGCTCACCGGCAACTCGGCCGGCGACTCCACCTGCCGCACGTAGGCGGCGCGCCACCCACGCAGGAAGGCCCGCACCGAGAGGTCAAGGTCCTCCGTCAACGTCTCGCTGTGCCATCCGCCGGCATCGATCATCGCCGCCTTGCGCCAGACCCCCGCCGTCCCGTTGAAGTTGAAGAAGTAACCCAGCTTCCAGCGCGAGTACTGCTCGACAGCGAAGTGCCCGTCGATCGAAAGCGACTGCAGGAAGGTCAGCAGCGAATGAGACCGGTTCGTGTGGCCCCAGCGCGTCTGCACGAATGACAGGCCCTCGTCCGCGTACAGCACCGGCACCGTGCGCCGCAGGAAGTCAGGTCGCGGGATGAAATCGGCGTCGAAGATCGCGATGTACTCCGCGTCCGTGCGGTCCATACCGTAGGCCAGCGCGCCCGCCTTGAAGCCTTCCCGCGTGCCGCGACGGACGTGGCTGATATTCACGCCCAGCCGCCGCCAATGCTCAACGGCCTGCCGTGCGATGAACGCCGTCTCGTCTGAAGAATCGTCGAGCACCTGGATTTCGAGCTTCGACGCGGGGTAGTCAAGCTCGGCGGTCGCATCGATCAAGCGCCGCGACACGTACATCTCGTTGTAGATCGGCAGCTGAACGCAGACGGTCGGCCACTCGACTGGCACCACAGCCGGCGGTTCAGCGTCCTTCGATCGCAGCGCCGTCCACGTCAAGTGCAGGAAGTTGGCGCCGTAGATGAAGAGCGCCGTGAGGACCGTGAAGTAGAGCAGCAGCAGCGGGATGAAGATCAGGTCAAGCATCGGCGGAGACCTCCCGCCGTCGCATGTAGGCTGCCGCCCACAATCCCAGCACCAGCCAGAACCAGATCCGGCCCGGTGCCAGCGACCACGTGTAGTAATCGAACAGGCCGATGAGGGTGACGGCCAGCAGGGCGCCGGAGACCCCGATGAGCTCCGGCGTCAGCTCACGACGCCGCCACCACAACAGGACGAAGGGCACGACCATCAGCGCGCCATACGTCATGCCCCCAACGATCCCGGTTTCTGCCGCCACCGTCAGGAGCGCGAAGTGGGCCGGCTGGTAGTCGTAAGCGAAGTCCGGCCAGCCGTCTTTGAGCGCCTTCGGCAGCGTGCCCGCCCCAACACCCAGCAGAGGCCTCGCGACGAAGACGTCGTTGCTCACCTTGACCAGCGCCTCGCGCTCGCTCAAGGAACGCTGCTCCGTGCTGCTGACCTCGCTGGGGTCGAGCACAACGCCGCGTTGCCACAACTCGTCACCATAGGGCTTGACCAGCGCCAGGCAGATGATGACACCGCCCAGCGCGACAGCCGCCCAGGCGCCCGCGTTCCGCCAGTCACGGCGGTAGGCGAACAGCCCGAGCGCTAGCAGCAGCGCGAACCCCAGCGCCAGCACCCCGGCACGGGAAAACGTCAGCAGCAGCGCCGCACAGCCCAGCGCGAACACCACCGCCAGCGGCGCGCGCCAGAGATCGCTCGACCGCGTGGCCGCTGCCGCCACGAGGACAAGCGCCAGCGCCAGCAGGCCGCCGAGGATGTTTGGGTGGTCTGAAAGCCCGTAAGCCCGTAGCTGGCGCGGTCCCTCGTCGGACCAGATTACGCTCGTACCGCCCGCGTTGACTTCGAGGTGTAGTTCCCCCAGCTCGTGCAGCCCCACCGACGCCTGATCGATCGCCTGGCCGATTCCCACTGCACCCTGGAGCACCACCATAACCGCCAGCGCCGGCGCGAGCCTGGAAACGGAATCGATTTCGTTGATGACGAAGAGCGCCAGCGCTGCCGCTGCCGTCAGACGAAGCGCGTTGTACGCCGACAGCGCCGGGTCGATCGAGGCAGTTGCCGACAGCCAGGTCACGGCCAGCAACCCGAAGACCGGCCAACGGATCGCCGCCGGGCCAAAGCGCGGCAGCCGGCCGCCGATAAGGAGGCTAAGACCCCATAGCGCCAGGAAAGCAAGGAACGCCACGTCGCTCCAGTACAGCAGGAAGTCCGTGTAGTCGCCGTAAACCGGCGTGTCCGGACGCGAAACCAGCTCGAAGCGCGCCCGGAACGGGCTCAGGACGATAAGGGTGCTGAATGCGACGTAGGTCAGCGCCCGGACCGCGGTCAGGAGGCCTTCGCGGCGGTCCTCACTGAGCGCCGGCAAGGCGAGCGCTTCGGCCCGTAGCAATCGCAGGTTCACGACCCGGCCTTCAGAGCCATCGCCTCTCGCACGTACGCCGGCGCCGCGACTCGCGCCAGCGTCAGCGCCGCATCGAAACGTTCGTAGAACGCGGCCAGATCAAAGCGCCGCGCGGATGCCAGCAGGTCGGCTACTGGCAGGGGCGCCTCGCGCGCTCGCAACATCGCATCGGCGATCGTCTCGGGGTCCTGGGAGTCGAAGAGATAGCCCGTCGCGCCGTCTTCGATAATTTCCAGCGCCCCGCCGGCGGCAAACGCGACGGGCGCCCGGCCGCTGGCTTGTGCCTCAACGGTGACGAGACCAAAGTCCTCCTCTCCCGCGATCACGACAGCCTCGCAGATTGCCAGCGCCTCCCGCACGACCGCGTCCGGCTGCCAGCCGAGCACACGCACCGTGGGCCCCGCCATGCGCCGCAAAGCCGCAAGCTCAGGCCCGGTGCCGATAACGTCGAGCGGCAGCAAGCGGCGGTTCGCCGCCTCAACCACCAGCCGGACGCGCTTGCTGGCGACGAGACGAGATAGCACAAGAAACCGCCCCGAGCGCTCGCGGGACGGCGCAAACGAAGCGACGTCCACGGGCGGATAGACCACTTGCGCTTCCCGCCCGTAGACACGCCGGACCCGCGCGGCAATGTGCTTCGATACCGCCACATAGGCGCCAACCCGGCGCGCGGCGCGCCGGTCCAAATAGCGCAGCACCCCTAGCAGCGGCGACAGCGCGGCGCCCAACGCCAGCCGGCCGGCGAAATACATCTCGCCCTCCCAGAGGAAGCGCGGCGGAGTGTGGCAGTAGCAGACGTGGACCGCCTCGCCGCCGGCGCGAGCGTGATGCGCGAAGCTGCTGGAACTGGAGATTACGAGCTCATGTTCGCTTACCGGCAGAGAAGACAGCGCCATCGGCATCAATGGCAACAGCGCTTTGAAGTTGACCCGAGCCGCCATCGGTTGCAGGAAGCTCGTGCGCCACGCCCGGCCGCCTACCGCCGCCAGCGGCACGATGTCGGGGCGATGGGCGCTGGTATACAGCGACGCCTCCGAGAAGCGCTTCGCAATGCGGCCCGCAACTCGCTCGGCGCCGCCGAGTTGCGTCATGTAGTCGTGCACAATCGCGGTACTGATACCGGCCTCCTACCAGGCTTCACGCATGGCTAGCAGAGGCAGCGTAAGTGGAAGCGGCAAGCCAGCAACGGCGCCTTCGCGGGCGCGCTTCGCCGCGTCGTAGGACCGGTGCGGCTCCTTGGCCGGGGAGGCATCGCCACGGGAGGCCACGAAGGAGCAAAAGATGCCGGCGGGAACGGACTGCCCCACCACTTCCCTCACCATGCCGCGCCTCCCCGATAGCCCACCACATGTAAGGTTACGTTACCCGGTTGCATCGCGGTTCACCTCGTGCGTGCCGCTGGACCATCCTTCAAGCGGCGCAGACGATTGACACCTCGCGCTATCAAGAACGCCGCGGCGCGGCGGCGGCTCGGCCGCCGCTTCGACCAGGCCAGCTTCTCCAGTTTGCGGCGCGCCTCCAACCCGGCCAGCCGCCCCCAGTACACATCCTCGAGGCGCGCCAAACTTATCTCGTCGCCAGGGACCCCCTGGATCACATTGAGCTCCGCCGGCTGCAGCCGCAGTCCGAAGCTGACCATCGCCCGCCGCGTAGGCCGGGTCGTAAGCACGTGCTCATGCTGCAGGTTGGACGGCAACTTGGTGGCGTTCAGGTCGACATCGAAATCGATACCCGGTAGCGAAGGCGCCAGCTCCCGCAACCGCGACGGCGTCAATTCAAAAAACGAGTCGTACACCGCCATCGATTCGTCCGGGCCCGGCAGGCGATAGTCACCGCCGCTGACCTGGACCGGCGCCAGAAACCAGTCCGTCCGAGCGTCGAAGTGGACGCCGGCGTCTCCCCAGCCCGTGCTCAGCGACGCGCGCGGGAAGCAGAAGTAACGCTCCTCCTGTGCGAGATAGGACGCCATCGCCGGCAGCCACTCGTCCTGTCGAAACCTCAGGAAGGAGGCATGCAGCGCCGGATGCGGCGTTACCGCCGGCCCGTTGCGTTGCCACCACTCGTCAAAGCGCTGCCACTGCACCGAGGTCATCGCGTAGCCCTGTGTGTACGGCACCTGGACGAAATACGCATCCGCGCCGTCGTTCAGGGGCCGAAACGGCAGCTGCGTGTACCCGTTGAACCAGAGGTCATAGAGGCATAGACCGCCGATTCGCGGCTCCTTCTCGTAGCGCGTCAGTGCCTGCCAGGCGAAGTGGTAAAACGGTGGCGCCACGGTCAAATCGTCCTCCAGCAGGACGATCGCGTCGTAGTCGTGCGACAAACGTCCGGCCGCCCAGAAGTGGTCGACCAGGCCCAGATGTCGCGGTTGCTCGATGACGCGCTTGGGCCCGAACCGCCATTCGAAACCCTTCGCCAGCCTGACGACGCCTTGCGAGCCGGCCGAATCGCCGCGGTCGGTCGTGAGGACCAGCGGGACCTCGACACCCTCCGGGTACTTCGCGGCGTCGAGCGAAGTGAGCAGGCGTTCCAGCGTGTGAGGGCGGTCGTACGTGATGACGACGATCGCCGGCGTCATGTCAGAAGAGACTCTCGCGCTGCTCTTGCGGCGATGCGCAACGCGGCCTGGACGCGCTGGCTATCGGCCGGCGGTTGCCAGTCGTCGTACAGCGTGTCGGCGGCGACCAAAAGCGATGCCGTTTCGAGGCCAAGCGCGGCCCCGGCGGCAAGGAATGCAGCCGTCTCCATATCCACGAGCACCGAGTCGGCAGCGCGGTACCTGCGGACCTCGGCCGCAGTCTCGCGATAGACCGCGTCTGTAGACCAGACGCGTCCCGCCGAAAACCCGATGTCGCGGCTCGCCAGCGCCGACGCCAGGCGCCCTGACAAATCATCGCTCACCTCGACGTCCGAGGTGTTGGGCAGATAATGCGGCGCCGTGCCGTCACCGATCGCCGCGTCCGAAACCAGGACGATCGTGCCGCTGGCGACCTCGGCGTAGAGACTGGCAGCAAGGTCTACCGCCACGATCTCACGCACGCCGACTTCTGCGAGCTCCTCGACAACCGCCGCCGTGACGGCGCCGCCAATGCCGAAGTTGCCGGCGATGCCTAGCCTGCCGTGCTGGGCACCGAGGACGCGCAGGTCGCAGAACAAGCCGTGCTGCCTGCCCCGCCCAAACCGAGGCGCCAGCGCCCGAAACAGCGACGCCTGGTGCGTAAGAATCACGCAATCCGGCGCTCGAATGCGCTTCAGGCGTCCCGTGCCACGCCGCCATTCCAGCATGCGACGCGCCGTCAGCAGGCCGGGCTGAAGCTCCGGTGTCTCTTCACGTGACGTAGTCTCCGCCATGCACCGATCTTAACGTGACCGCCATTGCGCCGCAGAGTCCGGCAGAATGAGTCGGGGGTGTGTTAGTCTGTCATAAATCCCCACGTTTCTCCGTCGCAGTATCGTTACACCTCACGGGGAAATGTGCAGGTTTGATCGCGGAGGAGGGTGCCATTGCGACTCTTTGGCAGACTCTCGCTCAGTACGCGCCTCACCATCCTTGCTGTCGCCACCTTGTTCCCGCTCGCGATTCTCATCGTGCTCAGCAACTTCGAAGACCGCAAGGCGCGTCGTGACGCCGGACTGCAGGAGGCCACGTCTGCCGCCACCGGCGCCGCCTCGGCGTTGCAAGGCTTTGGCCGCAACCTGGACAGCTTCCTCGACGCCGCCGCGCTGGTCCTCGGTAGCGGCGACAGCGGCCTGACGCAGGACCAAGCCGCGCCGTACCTGCGCAACCTGGCCTCGCGCAACGCCAACATCACCGCCATGTTCATCACCGACCTCGACGGCCGCGTCCAGGCGTCGTCAGCCGATGGTAG
>Ga0214471_10003904_pt1 | contig 11549 bp, 8 predicted proteins | sample RVTome_5_FD_207665 | JGI IMG/M metagenome (GOLD analysis project Ga0214471, IMG submission 207665) | Soil microbial communities from uranium-contaminated site in the Upper Colorado River Basin, Wyoming, United States - RVT142D155 | ecosystem: Environmental > Terrestrial > Soil > Contaminated >... | reverse complement strand
TGGGGTTCCGATCATCGGAGACGACATCAAGAGCCAGGTGGGGGCGACCATCACCCACCGGGTACTGACCAACCTGTTCCGGGATCGAGGCGTGCGGATTGACCGTACCTATCAATTGAATTTTGGCGGCAATATGGACTTCTACAACATGCTGGAACGGGAGCGGTTGGAGTCCAAGAAGATCTCCAAGACCCAGGCGGTCACCAGCCAATTGCCCTATCCGCTCGAGCCGGGGGATGTCCACGTGGGGCCAAGCGACTACGTCGAGTGGTTGACCGACCGCAAGTGGTGCCACATTCGGATGGAAGGGCGGGCATTCGGCGAGTTGCCGATCAGCCTCGAGCTGAAGTTGGAGGTCTGGGATTCGCCGAATTCTGCCGGGGTCGTGATCGACGCGGTACGCTGCGCCAAGCTGGCCATGGAGCACGGCATCTCCGGCTCGTTGGACGGGCCATCGGCCTACTTCATGAAGAGCCCGCCGGTGCAGTACAACGACGATGTCGCCCGCCGGATGGCCGAAGAATTCGTCCGTCAGACTTACTCGCCCGTAATTCCTCGGGCGGCCGCTCAAGAAGCCTAACCCACCTCCGAGGGGGATGACTACCTCCAAGCTGCTCGTTGTTCCAAAGCCTGAGGTGGCCGAGTATCAGCGGGTTTCCCCTGAATCTGCCGGCTGGCAATTGCTGCACTTTGCAACCCGGCGTCTGCGTCCGAACGAGAGCTGGGAGTTCGACACGGGCGACAGCGAGTACGGGGTCGTCCTGCTTGGGGGCGTCTGCCGGGTGGATACTTCGCGCGGCAAATGGGCGCGGGTGGGCCGCCGGCCGAACGTATTTGCCGGGATGCCACACGCGCTCTACCTTCCTCGCCGGACCCAAGTGCGGATCTTCGCCCTGGAGAGTGGAGTTGACCTGGCCTATGGCTGGTGCCCCACCGACCAGGACCACCCGGCGCGCTTCATTCCCCCCCACGAAGTCCGAATCGAAATCCGGGGCGGGGGAAACGCCACCCGCCAGATCCACGACCTGATCCCGCCCGGTTTTGATTGTCATCGCCTGGTGGCGGTCGAGGTATACACGCCCTCCGGCAACTGGAGTTCTTATCCGCCTCACAAACATGACCAACACCGGCAGGATAACCACGGCAAGCTGCTGGAAGCGGACCTGGAGGAGATCTACTTCTATAAGCTGGACCGGCCGGAAGGGTATGCCATCCAGCGGGTATACACCGCGGACGACCGACTGGATGAGCTCATCCTGGCCCGGGACAACGACGTCGTGCTGGTCCCGGAGGGTTACCACCCGGTCGTGTCCGCCCACGGGTACACGACCTATTACTTGAACTTCCTGGCGGGAAGTGCCCAGTCGTTGGCGAACACAGACGACCCGGCTTACGGCTGGATCAAAGGGACCTGGAGGGAGAAGGATCCGCGGCTTCCGCTTGTCACGCTCGAGATGGAAGCTGGTAGGGATTTGAGTGGCTGACCAGCACGACCCATATCGTGCTGTGAAGCCAGCCAACCCTGGATGGGGGATCGGGGTGGGTCGGTGAAAGTCGACCGCGGACTGGTCCGTGACCAACAAGCGGGTGATTCGGTGGTGCTCGCCCTGCGCGACTGGCGGGCAGTGCTGGCCGATCGGTCCGAACTAGTGGTCTTCATCACCGTAGCAGCGGTTTTCGGATTTTTTGCGCTGTCGGCAGAGCACTTTCTCTCCCCTTTCGCCCTCTCGAACATCCTGACCTTCGCCAGCATCAACGGCATCGTCGTGATCGCGGTGGCACTGCTCATGATCTCGGGCGAATTCGATCTGTCCGTAGGCTCGATCTTTGCCGTGGCAAGCTATGTATTCGCACTTTCGCTGCTCGAGGGGGTCGCCCCGATCCTGGCAATGCTGCTGGCGTTGATCGCTAGCGGGTTGCTCGGCCTGATCAACGGGTGGATCGTCACCAGGTCCGGCATTCCTTCTTTCATTACGACCCTTGGCACGATGCTCGCTTTCCGCGGGATTGCGCGCGCCATCGGCGGCGGAGTATTCGCTTCATATAGCGGCCCCCGGCTGGCCATCTTCGACGTGCTCAACGGCCCAATCGTAATGATCAACCGGCTGTCTCAACCCGCGGCTAACTTTCGGATCTCAGTGCTGTGGTTCGTACTGCTCGCAGCAGTTGTGGGATTTGTTCTGCTGCGCACGCGCTACGGGAACTGGGTGTTTGCGACCGGAGGGAACCCCCGGGCGGCCAATGCCCAGGGTGTGCCAATCAACCGAGTTAAGGTGATCAATTTCATGCTCACCGGGCTGCTAGCCGGCGCGGCCGGGGTCATTCAATTCGGGCATAGAACCAGCGTGGATCCGCTCCGGGGCGATGGACTGGAGCTGATTGCGGTGGCGGCTTGCGTGATCGGGGGCGTGCGGCTCAGTGGAGGGTTTGGAACAATCGTGGGCCCTTGTATCGGGGTCCTGCTGTTGCAGATGCTGGAGCAGGGGCTCGTTTTGATGAGGGTGCCAGTTCAAATCTTTCAAGCCGTCGCCGGATCCTTCCTGATCCTGGCCGTTGTAATGAACATCTCGCTAAGTGGGTCGGCTAGGGAGTGATCAGCAAGGGACTACAATGAAGGCAGAAACTCCCGGTAGACGCGCTGCCATCGCCCCGCCTTGCGTGATCCCTGGCGGGGTGGGTCATCGCAATCCTGAGGAAGGGGGGAGGATACCCGGAACACAGGACATTGACCGCGATCCGACCACAATCCGTCTGACCTACAGTTGAAGGAGGAGTTCTCAAATGAAAGCAATGCGACTCATATTCGCAGGCCTGGTAACGTTGGCCCTGATCCTGGCGGCCTGCGCGCCGGCGCCGGCCGCAACCGAGGTGGTGCCGCCCGAAGAGGGGGAAGCCACGTCGGTGCCAGAGGAGATTGCGCCACCGCCTGACCTCACTCGCGAGCTCGAGTTCATCATGGTACAGCACGCGCTCTGTGCTTGGGATGCCTTCTGGTGCACGGTCGAGCAGGGCATCACCGACGCAGCGGCCGACCTGGGTGTCCAGCTCACCGTGTTGGGTCCGGATGAGTTCGACCTTGAGCAGACCGCCTCCCTGATCGACCAGGCCGTCGCCGCCCAGCCGGACGGCATCGGCCTGACCGTCACCGACCCGGTGCTCTTTAAGGAACCCATTGATCGGGCGCTGGCCACCGGGATCCCGGTGGTTGCCTACAACGCCGGAAACGGGCCGATTGTCGACGGGATCAACTACCTGACCTACATCGGCCAGGACGAGTATCAGGGCGGCTACTTGGGCGGGCTGCGCATGGTGACGGCCGGCGGTACCCAAGGTGTGTGCATCAACCAGCAGGTCGGACATGCCGGGCTCGATAAGCGCTGTAACGGCTTCCTCGACGCCTTCGCTGAAAACGGTCTCGAGGCCGAGGTGCTAGCGATCAGCGATGATCCGGCCGAATCCCAAACTGTGATCGGTGACTACGCCACCGCCAACCCGGACACCGATGCTTTCCTGACCCTCGGTCCGAACGGGGCCAACCCGTTTTACGCCTGGATGGAGTCGGCCGGCCTTGGGGCGGGTGATCTGGTCCACGGCACTTTCGATCTCAGCCCCGAGATCACCGCCAATATCGAAAGTGGCCTAACCCTGTTCGGGATTGACCAGCAGCCGTACTTGCAGGGTTACAGCGCGGTGGTGTGGCTCTTCATGGCCAACCGCTTCGGCATCACACCGGCGCTGCCGGTGAGTGCCACGGGCCCCGGATTCGTGGATGCCAGCAACGTTGGCACGACGCCGGATCCCGACCGCGACGTTACGCTCTTGATGGTTCAGCACGCCACCTGCTCCTGGGACGCCTACTGGTGCGTCGTGGAGAATGGCATCAATCTGGCGGCCGAGCAGATGGGGATCACAACGACCGTCTTGGCCCCTGATTCGTTCGACCTCGAGCGGACCGCCGCCCTGATCGACCAGGCGGTGGCGGCCAGCCCCGATGGCATCGCCCTGACCGTGACCGATCCCATTCTCTTCAAGGAGCCAATTGAGCGCGCGCTCGCCGCCGGCATCCCGGTAGTCGCCTATGACTCCGGGGCCGGGCCGATCAAAGACAACATCGCCTACTTGACCTTCCTGGGTGCGGACGAGTACCAGGGCGGGTTCCAGAGTGGCACCCGGCTGGCAGGACAGCCAGGGGCTGAGGTCGGGGTATGTATCAACCATCAGGTGGGTCATACCGGACTGGACGCTCGCTGCCAGGGCTTCGTCGACTCGATGACCGAGAAGGGACTGACCGCCGAAGTGTTGGCGATTACCAATGACCCGGCACAATCCCAGACGATCATCAGCGACTTCTTCACCGCCAACCCGCAGGTCAACGTAGCGCTGACCCTCGGGCCGAATGGGGCCACCCCGTTCTACGCCTTCCTCGAGGCCTCCGGTTTTGGGCCAGGGGAGATCGCCCACGGAACGTTCGACCTGAGTGAAGAGATCGTCGCCGCCATCGAAGATGGCACGACCCTCTTCGCGGTCGATCAGCAACCTTTCCTGCAAGGGTATGGCGCGGTAATGTTACTCAACCTGCTGCTGCGCCAGGGGGTGACGCCGGCGCTTCCGGTAACACCGACCGGGCCAGGTTTTGTCGATCAGAGCAATATCGACATCGTCAAGGCCTTGGCAGGTCAGTACCGCTAGTCCACAAGGCGTGGGAGGCGAGCGGGCCGCTCATTTGACGCTCGTTACCCCGCCTCGATCGATCGGTTGGTGGGAGGGAGGAGCAGTGTGCCTCCCTCCCGCTAACCTCCACCCTCCGCCAAGGCGAAGATGGAAATTGCTGTCTTAGTGAGACGAGCGGCCCCTTGGTCTCACCCGCTGCGGCGGGCGCTGGCGGACTCACCCATCCTCGGGCCGCTGCTCACGCTTATCGTGGTCTTTGTTCTATGTTCGGCTTTCGTGCCAAACTTCCTGACTCTGCGTTCGATCTCCGGCATTATCAGTGCCGCCACCCTTACCGGCACGATATCGATCGGAGTCACCCTGCTGATGATCGCTGGGGAATTCGATCTGTCGGTCGGCGCGCTGGTTGCGGTGGCCGGATACCTATACGCCTTCAATACCGTCGACGGCGGATCACCGGGAATCGCGCTGATCCTGGCGATCACCGTCCCTGCTGCGCTGGGCGCCCTCAACGGGCTGATCCTGATCGTCACCCGGATTCCATCGTTCATCGTGACCCTGGGCACCCGCTCCATCTATCGAGGTTTGCTGTGGGTGCTCTCCACTGGCGCCCTCGTCCAAACCTTGCAGGACCTACCGATCTACCGGCTGTTCAACGGCCGACTGGAGGTGCTGAACCAATTCGCTGAAGGCGCCAACTTCCGGACGGCCCTGCTCTGGCTTGTCGGGCTGGTGATGGTTTTCCAGTGGATCCTGGTCCGGACCGACTTTGGCGGCCACGTGTTCGCCGTGGGAGGGAATCCGGGGGCAGCCAAGGCCCAGGGAGTGAACGTGAGGCTGGTCAAAGTCGTGACTTTTGCAATTGGGGGCGCCCTGTCCGGTTTCACCGGGGTCTTGCTCTTCAGCCAGTTCAGAAGCGTTCGGGTCACGACCGGAGCCGGCATGGAATTGTCGGCCATCGCCGCGGCGGTGGTCGGAGGGACACTGTTGAGTGGAGGCTCCGGTAGCATCTGGGGATCGCTGATCGGGGTCCTGTTGATCAGTACCTTGCGGACAGGTGTGGTGTTGCTCGACTTGCCATTCATCCCGGCGGACAATTTCGAAGCCGTCGTTGGAGCCACCATTGTCGGGGCAACCATTCTCAACAAATGGCTGCGCAGCCGGGGTTAGATTCGCTGTAGCCCGCCCATATTGAGGAGCAGGCCGGGATGGACAACAGTGACACACCCGTGGTCTACATGGAAAACATCGTCAAGCGTTTTGGCACCGTCACTGCCCTCGACGGAGTGGATTTCACGGTCCACCAGCGGGAGGTCGCCGCGCTGGTGGGCGACAATGGGGCGGGCAAGTCAACCCTGATCAAGATCCTCACCGGCGTTCACACGCCGACCCGGGGCCAAATCCACTTTGAAGGGAAGCCGGTCCAGATTCGCTCACCCCAAGCTGCCCGCGCCCTCGGGATCGAGACCGTTTACCAGGATCTCGCTTTGGTTGACCTGATGAGCATCACCCGTAACTTCTTTCTAGGCCGCGAGCTGGTGGGCGGAATCGGACCGCTCCGCTTTCTCAAGCTGCGGCGCATGAATCAACAGACCCGCACCTCATTAAGCGATATCGGGATCGAGGTCCGCTCGCCGACCGAGAAAGTTGAAAGGCTTTCGGGAGGCGAGCGGCAGTCGATTGCCATCGGTCGGGCGCTTCATTTTGGGGCCAAACTTCTGATACTTGACGAACCCACCTCGGCGCTTTCCGTGGGCGAAACCCGGAAGGTCCTCAATTACACCTTGAACGCCAAGGAGCGAGGGCTTTCGGTCATCTTTATCACTCACAACATCCACCATGTATATATGGTGGCGGACCGATACACCATCATCCGTCACGGCAAGCTGGTCGGCAACTACCTGAAGAGCGAGCTTACCGAGACCGATATCGCCGACTTGATTACCGGAGTGCGCGAGGCCTAGCCATGGCGCGGCTACGGGTTGGCGTGATTGGTTGTGGAACGATCGCCCAGATCATGCACTTGCCCTATCTCAGGCAATTGAATGACCTCTATGAGATCAGCGCTCTGTGCGATGTTTCCCGCCAGGTCCTGGATGCCATGGGAGAGTATTACGGCGTCGAGCGGCGATACACCGACTACCACGAGCTGCTCATGCTGGATTTGGACGCGGTTCTCCTGCTCATCCCCGGCTCCCACGCCCCCGCGGCTCAGGCCGCCCTGAGGAGCGGCAAACATGTCCTGGTGGAGAAGCCGATGTGCTTCACCCTGGCGGAGGCCGATCAATTGATTGAAGCGGCCGAGTCCAGTGGGCGCACTCTGATGGTTGGCTATATGAAGCGTTATGACCCCGGCTACCGGCATGCCCAGACCTCGCTGCCGAGACTGGGCGAACTTCGGTACATCCAAATCAATACCCTGCATCCCGTCGAGGAACCATTTCTCAGCGTGCACCGCTTGGTGCGGGACGGCGATGTGCCGGCGGAAACGCTCCGACAACTGGCGTCCGAAAAGGATCGGCTGGTAAGCGAGGCAATTGGGCCGGTCTCACAGGCGGTGAAGCAAATCTACACGGAGGTGCTCCTGGGGAGTCTGGTCCACGACATCAATGCACTCCGAGGGCTGGTCGGCGACCCGCAGGCTGTGGAGTACACCGCCATCTGGCCCGCCGACGAGGTACTGCCGGTGATTGCAACCGTATTGCGTGTGCGCGATCAGTTGAGGGCCGCCTTCGTGTGGGCCTACCTGCCGGATTATCACGACTACTTCGAGGAAATCGCGCTGATGAGCGCCGGCGGCCGCATCCGGATTCAGTTCCCCTCACCTTACCTGCGCCATTTTCCAACTCCGGTCGTCATTGAAGAGATGCAAAACGGTGCTCCTGTCAGACAACACTTCACCGCTTCCTACGCCGAAGCCTTCAAGGAAGAGCTGCTGCACTTTCATGATTGCGTAACAACCGGGGAGCGGCCGCTCACCGACGCCCGCGGGGCACGGAAAGACATCGAAATCCTCCAGCAGGTCCTGGCCGCCGCCAATCCGCCGGGGCTCGGAGGCGAAGCCAAGGCGATGCAGCGGGCCTAGGACACCCAGCTGCGAACCGAGCCCGAGGGCCATGTGATCAAGGTCGCAAATGCACCCGTGTCGTGGGGGGTCATCGAAAAGGTGGAAGGCGAACGATCTGCCTATGCCCGGGTACTGGACGAAATCGCAGAGACCGGCTATGCCGGCACGGAGTTGGGCGATTGGGGATTCCTCCCCACCGCTCCGGACCTGCTGGCGACAGAACTGGAGGCCCGCGGTCTCGAGCTGATGGCCGGCTGGGTGGGCGTGGCGTATGCGGATCAACACGCGCATGCCGAGGGCGAGGCCCGGGCGGTGCAGGCGGCCCGGCTGTTGGCGAAGGTAGCCGGCCGCCAGGCCGTGATCGTCCTGGGAGAGGACCCCGACCCTCAATCGCATCGCAGTCAATACGCGGGCAGAATCCAGCCAGAACACGCGCTGAGCGGGAAGGGCTGGAAGATCTATGTTGAAGGTGTAAACCGCATCGCTCGGGCGGTGAAAGGTGCGACCGGCTTGCGATCGGCCTTTCATCCGCACAGCGGGATTTGGATTGAAACCCAGGAGGAGACCGAGAGGCTGCTAAGTTCCACCGACCCGGCCCTGGTCGGGCTGTGCTTCGATACCGGTCACTATCGCTTTGGTGGGGGCGACCCGGTGGCAGCGTTGAGGCATTTCGCAGATCGCCTGTGGCACGTGCACTTCAAGGACCAGGACCCTAAGGTAGCCGCCCGCTCTCGCGCCGAGCAGTGGGACTACGACCGCTCCATCGCGGAGGGGATCTTCTGCGAGCTCGGGCGGGGAGATGTCGATTTTCCAGGCGCCTTAGAGGTGTTGCAGGAGATCGGCTACGATGGCTGGATCGTCGTAGAGCAAGATGTGTTGCCCGGGTCTGGCAACCCAAAAGTAAGCGCCCGAAAGAGCCGGGAATACCTGCGCCGCTTGGGGATATGAGTCCACCGGCTTCAGTGGAGTCCAGAACGTGAACCTCCAGACCGGCGAACGAGCAGGCTAGCCGTGGCTACCGAGCATCCTGAATTCGATCTCGTCACCATGGGGCGCGCCTCCCTTGATCTGTATAGCAACGATGTCGGGGCGCCCTTTATTGAAATTAAGAGCTTTGCGGCCTATGTGGGCGGCTCGCCGACGAACATTGCTGTGGGCGCCCGCCGGCTCGGATTGCGAGCGGCGCTGCTGACCGCCTTGGGAGAAGACTTGGTCGGCGACTTCGTGCTCAATTTCCTCGAGACGGAAGGAGTGGCAACCGAATTCATACCGCGCAAGCCGGGTACCCGTACCAGCGCGGTGCTGCTTGGAATCGAGCCACCCGATCGGTTTCCGCTGGTCTTCTATCGCGAGAACGCGGCAGACATCCAGTTGACTATCGATGACGTCTTGGCTGCCCCAATTGAGAAAGCGCTGGCATTTGAATTTGCGGGCACAAACCTGGCCAAAGAACCCAGCCGAAGTGCGACTTTTCTTGCGGCCGAGCGCGCAAGTCGTGCAGGTGCCAAGGTTTTCATGGACCTGGACTTTCGGGCCGACCAGTGGCACGACATCCGCGCCTTTGGCCTGGCTGTCCGAGCCATCCTGAAGCACGTGCATGTCGTCATTGGCACCGAGCAGGAGATCAAAGCGACGGCCGTCCAGCAGCAGGACCAGCTGGTGATCCAGCATTCCCAGTTAAGCGAGCCGGAAGTGGAAGGCGAGCTGGATCCTGCAGCCCGCATGTTGCTCGAGCAGGGGCCGGGGGCCGTGGTGAGCAAGCGGGGCGCACAGGGGGCGGCGGTATATCTGGCAAATGGAGAAGTTGTGGAAGCTCCGGGCTTCCGGGTCCGGGTGTATAAGGTCTTGGGCGCGGGGGATGCCTTCGCCAGCGGCCTGATCTACGGAGTGCTGAAGGGTTGGGATTGGTATCGATCGATCCGAATGGGCAATGCATGCGGGGCGATCATTGTCACCCGCCCCGGATGTGCCAACTTCATGCCTTTCGAGCAGGAGGCACTCGATTTTGTCGAGCAGCACGGTGGCTTCTAGCTCCGGGTGCAGGGCGCGTCTGCTGACAAATTCCGCAGTCGAATGCGCCGGACTGCGAGAGGTGAGACGGGATGGCTAATGTACGATTGACGATGGCCCAGGCCATCATCCGGTTCTTGAAGAGCCAGTATGTTGAGCGGGACGGACTTGAGCGGGCGTTCTTTGCAGGCTGCTGGGGGATCTTCGGCCACGGGAATGTAGCGGGGATCGGCGAGGCGCTGCAACAGAACCCGGATTTCCGCTACTACCTGACTCGCAACGAACAGGCCATGGTCCACTTGGCGGCCGCCTTTGCGAAAATGAACGACCGGCTGCAGACGTTTGCGTGCACTTCTTCGATCGGCCCAGGCGCCACCAACATGGTCACCGCCGCAGCCGGGGCGACAATCAACCGGCTTCCCGTGTTGCTCCTGCCGGGCGACATCTTCGCCCGGCGTAACGTGGCCCCCGTGCTGCAGCAGTTGGAGCAGACCTACACCCAGGACATCTCGGTGAACGACTGCTTCAAGCCGATTTCGCGCTACTGGGATCGGATCAGTCGCCCGGAACAGATCATCGCCTCCTTGCCGGAGGCCATGCGGATCCTGACCTCGCCGGCCGAGACCGGCGCGGTCACTCTCTCGCTGCCTCAGGATGTACAGGCCGAAGCCTACGATTATCCGGCCGAGTTATTCGAGAAGCGGGTCTGGCAGGTCCCGCGGACGCGGCCGGTCGCTGAACTTCTGCAGCAGGCCGCCCAGCGGATCCGGGAAGCGAAGGCCCCGATCATTCTTGCCGGCGGCGGCGTGATCTACAGCCAGGCCACCGAGGCGTTGGCCGCTCTCGCTGAGCGTTCGGGGATTCCGGTGGCCGAGACCCAGGCCGGAAAAGGGGCGCTCCGCTACAACCATCCGCAGTCACTGGGCGCGATGGGCGTTACCGGCACGCCGGGAGCGAATATCCTGGCCCGCGAGGCAGACCTGGTGATCGGGATCGGTACCCGCTACGGCGACTTCACCACTGCCTCCAAGACTGCCTTTCAGCACCCCGACGTGCATTTCATCAATATCAACGTGGCCGAGTTCGACGCTCACAAGCACGCCGCACTTCCATTGGTTGGGGATGCCCGGGTCTGCCTTGAGGAGCTGTCGAACTTATTGGCCGGCTTCCAAGTCTCGGCCGAACACCGGAAACGAGCGGAGACCTTCAACCGGGAATGGGATTTGGAAGTGAGCCGTCTCTACGGCCTCGAGCACGGTCCCCCGGTTAGCCAAAGCGAAGTGATTGGAGCCGTGAATGAGGCGGCCGGCCCACGCGACGTGGTCCTCGGCGCGGCAGGAAGCCTGCCGGGGGATTTGCACAAGCTGTGGCGAACCCGCGACCCCAAGGGGTACCACCTGGAGTACGGGTATTCTTGCATGGGCTACGAGATCGCCGGGGGCCTGGGGGTGAAGATGGCCGCCCCTGACCGAGAGGTGTACGTCATGGTCGGTGACGGCAGCTACCTGATGATGAATTCGGAGATCGTGACCTCCATTCAGGAACACTACAAGTTGATCATCGTGCTCATCGACAACCACGGGTTCTCAAGCATTGGAGGGCTTTCGCAATCGGTGGGAAGTGGAGGGTTCGGAACACGTTACCGCCAGCGCGACCCGGCCAGCGGCCAGCTGGACGGAGAGCTCCTGCCGGTCGACTTTGCCGCCAATGCCCGCAGCCTGGGCGCCCACGCGATCCAAGCGGCTGACCTCCCCTCACTCAAGGCCGCTCTTGAACGAGCGAAGGACGCGAAGCAGACCAC
>Ga0214471_10003903_pt1 | contig 11553 bp, 8 predicted proteins | sample RVTome_5_FD_207665 | JGI IMG/M metagenome (GOLD analysis project Ga0214471, IMG submission 207665) | Soil microbial communities from uranium-contaminated site in the Upper Colorado River Basin, Wyoming, United States - RVT142D155 | ecosystem: Environmental > Terrestrial > Soil > Contaminated >... | reverse complement strand
TGAGGCGGAGGCCTCGCTCCCTCCAATCCTCACTCGCGGCGAAATCCAGCGGCGCCTGCAGTCGATCTTCCCGGAGGGCGCGTCGAACCGTGGTTATTGCGTTCGCGAGATCGCCGCTTCGACGGTGTTCGCGATGCTCTACGTCGGAGCCGTCCAAGGGCGAGACCGGTATCTGGCGCCAAAGCAGATTTACCGGATGACCGACCGTCAAGCCCAACGTACCACGGCCCGGCACCGCGAGAGTTACGCCACGGCATCGTTGTCGCCGAAATTCAGCGCACCCGGCAAACGATGGTACGCCGACAATTCCCGCGAACCCATCCGGGATGAAACGCTCCGCGACGGGCTCATTCCGGCCGGGGCGGTGGTCACGCTCCCAGACGTGCCGACGACATCTTCAAAACCACGATACGCCCTCACTCGAACGTTCGCCGACCTCTTCGATCCTGGCCTTCGAGACGAGGCACTGGCGGCGGCCATCCTCTCGTGGCAGAAGGAGAATCTTTCTCCCGCCGCGCTCGCGCGGATCGCCGTTCTTCGGGGCGGTGTCGTGGCGACGCCCGAAGGCGTCCTCGTGACCTTCCCCAACGGGGAGACGCGCCGGCTGGCGGCGGGCCCCAGCTCGGTCATCGCGAAGGCGGTCGTCGAGGTGTTCGCTCGCCGTTTTCTCGCCCAGCCCGGCGTCGTGCTGCTGAGCGAGAGTCAGGCCAAGGTGCTCTATCGCGACGAAACGCTGGTCGGCCGCATCGGCTTACGCCTCGATGCCCAGAGGCACCTGCCGGACTTGATCCTCGTGGACATCGGCGGCGGTGAAATCCTGCTCGTGTTCGTCGAGGTGGTGGCGACCGACGGCGCCGTGACCGGCGCGCGACAGAAGGCGCTGCTTCAGATCGCCACAGATGCCGGCTTCCGGCCTGACCACGTCGCGTTCGTGACCGCCTACCGTGACCGGAGAGACACCGCATTCAAGAGGACCGTCGACGCATTGGCCTGGAGATCGTTCGCCTGGTTCAGTTCCGAGCCGGACCACATCATGGTCTTGCGTGATGGCACATCACAGCCGGCCGGCCTGCGCCAATTGCTGTCGGCCGCCGGGGAGGGCCCGAGGCCCAGAGCAGACTAGCGGCAGTACTACCCTCGCGACGAACCTGCCGCGAGCACGCCCCCGCCGCTCGCCCGCGGAGGACGGAGCGTTTCCCCGACCTGTGTGTTCGAGCGCCCCGACTGCCCTCGCGCGAGGGCCGGCGGCAGTGCGGAGGGTCCCGGGACCCGTTTCCCTCCCAACGATTGCTCTGCGCGGCGCACAGGCGGGAACACGCCGACGGTATCGCTCGGCCCCGGCCTCGTGGTCCCGGGACCCTCTGCGCTGTCGCCGGCCCGGTCGCGCTACCGCCAGTCCGTCCGCTCGAACACGCGCGCCCCGATGAAGAGCTCGAGGAGCCCGCCGTCGAGCGCGCCCGCCCGGTGCTCGTCGCGCAGGGTGTCGAGCGCGTCCTCGACCCGCACCGCCTTCTTGTAGGGGCGGTCGGTGGCGGTGAGCGCGTCGTAGATGTCGGCGATCGTCATCATCCGTGACTGCACCGGGATCTGCGCGGCGCCGGAGCCGAACGGATACCCGGAGCCGTCCAGCTTCTCGTGGTGTGAGCGCGCGATCTCGGGGATCCGTCTCAGCTCGCGCGTCCACGGGATCTGGGCCAGGAACTGGAACGTGTGGACGACGTGCTGCTGGATCTCCCGCCGCTCGGCGTCGGTGAGGCTGCCCCGGGTGATGGCGAGCACGCTGGCCTCGTCCGGCGTGAGCACGGTGCGGCGGCGGCCCCGGTGATCCTCCCACGACCGCGCCGTGATCCGCAGCAGCTCGCTGGCGAAGTCGTGGGGGTGCACGGCGGGCTCGTTCACGGCCAGGATGACGTCCAGGGCCTCGTTCAGCTCGGCGATGGCGGCGGCCAGCTCGGCGTCGAGCCGGGCCGCCTGCTCGGCGTACCCCTGCCCGCCACGCCGCACCGCCCAGTCGAGCTTGCGCCGGGTGGCGCCCAGCTCGAGGTCGCGCATCAACAGCTCGATGCGCTGCCGGATGCGGTCGAGGTCGGCCGGGTAGAGCTTCTTGGACTTCACGAGCACGTGCTCCCGCACGCCCACCTTGCCGAAGTCGTGCAGGAGCGCGGCGTAGCGAAGCTCGCGCAGCTCCTCGGCGGTGAAGCGCACGTCGCGGTACGGGCCTACCTGGCAGCGGTCCACCGTCTCGGCCAGGCCCACCGTGAGGTCGGCCACCCGGAAGGAGTGGCCGAACGTGCTCGGGTCGCGCGACTCGATGGCCGTCACCGAGGCTTTCACGAATCCCTCGAACAGGTCGCTGATGCTGTCGTAGAGCCGGCGGTTGGCCAGGGCCACCGCGGCCTGGGAGGCGAGGGAGCGGGCGAGCCGGACGTGGCGCTCGCCGAACGGGCCCACGTAGCGCTCGACGTCCGCGGCCGCGGCCAGCCGGCCTTCGAACTCCGGCTTGCAGTTGATGAGCTGCAGGGCGCCCAGCGTCTGGCCCTGGGGCGTCCGCATCGGCACCACCAGCATCGATCGCGTGCGGTAGCCCGCGTGGTCGTCGAACCAGCGGTTGATGCGGAAGGGCGAGCCGCCCGGCGGCGCGTAGGCGTCCGCCAGGTTCACGACCTCGCCCGTGAGCGCCACGTGGCCGGCCACGCTCTCGCCGTCGAGCGGCAGCGTGACCGCCTGGAACGTGATCTCGACGCTCTCGTTGCGGGCCAGGGCAAAGCGCAGGCGCGCGACGCCGTCCGGCACCTCCTCGACGAGGTACAGCGAGCCGGCGTCGCTGCGCGTGATCTGGCAGGCCTTGGTGAGGATGGTGTCCAGCAGGACGTCGAGGTCGCGCTCGGCCGAGAGCTGGAGCCCGATGGCATTGAGCTCGCCCAGCTCGCGCTCGAGCCGGGTGCGCTCGGCCACGGCGTCGAGATCGGCGAACGCGTTGGCGACGGCCCGCGCCATCAGTGGCCGCCCGGTGCCGGCCGGCACCAGGGCGTACCACGCGGCCGGCCACGGCCCGGGCGCCGCCGCATCGACGACGCCGACCAGGCGCGATCGCTCGGCCGGCGGCGGCCGGTCGGGATCGGACGTGAGGACCACGCTCTCCGCCGCCTCCGCCGGCGCCCACGGCTGCACGTCGAACTCGTCGGCGAGCAGGGAGGCGGCGGCCGCGGCGGCCGGCGAGCCGGGGTCGTAGAGCACCCGGCGGCGCATGGTGGCAGCCTAGTGCCCCGGACGTCCGCGAGTCAAATGCGGTGGGGCCGGTGAGCGGGCTCGAGCCGGCGGCCCTAGAATGGACGCGTGACGCGCTTCGCCGAGTTCGCCGCGCTGGGACGGCGCCTGGAGGCGACTTCTGGCCGGCTCGAAAAGCGCCGGCTCGTCGCCGACTTCCTGAAGGCGCTCGACGCGGACGAGGTCGGGCCGGCGGTGGCGTTCCTCACCGCCCGGGCATTTGCAGCCTCGGACCCCCGGGTGCTGGGAGTCCGCGGATTGCCGCGCGTGCCGGCGGTCTCCGACGCCAGCCTGACGCTGTCCGACGTGGGTGCCGCCTTCGCCGCGGTGGCCGAGGCCACCGGCGGGGGATCGCGCCGTGCGCGGGAGGCGCGCCTGGCCGAGCTGGCGGCCCGCGCCACCGCCGAGGAGCGAGAGTTCCTCGGGCGGATCATCGGCGGCGAGCTGCGCACCGGTGTGTCCGAGGGCCTCGTCCTGGAGGCGATCGCCGCCGCCGCGGGCGCCGATCCGGCGTGCGTGCGCCGGGCCGCGCTCTTCCTGGGAGACCTCTCGGCGGTGGCGATGCTGGCCCGCGCCGGCGGGGCCGAGGCGCTGGCCGGCGCGACCCCGCGGCCGTTCGTGCCGCTGCTGCCGATGCTCGCCGAGATCGCCGCCGACCTCGACCAGGTGCTGCGGGCCCACGGCGGCCGCACCGCGCTGGAGTTCAAGTACGACGGCGCCCGGATCCAGCTCCATCGCGAGGCCGAGCGAATCGGCATCTGGACGCGCCGCCTGTCCGACGTGACGCGCAGCCTGCCCGACGTGGTGGCCGTCGCGCGCGAGCTCGCGGGGGCGCCGTTCATCCTCGACGGCGAGGTCGTGGCGCTCGACCGCGCCGGCCGGCCGTTGCCATTCCAGGAGCTGATGCGCCGGTTCCGGCGTGTCCACGGCGTCGACGCACTCGCCCGCGAGATGCCGCTGGCCCTGCACTTCTTCGACTGCCTGATGCTCGACGGGCGCTCGCTCATCGACGCGCCGTACGCGGAGCGCTGGCAGGCGTTGCGCCGGGTGACCGGGGATCGCTATCTGGCCGAGCGCACGGTGGTGGACGCGGTCGAGGCCGCCCAGGCGTTCCAGGCACGCTCGCTGGCGGCCGGCCACGAGGGCCTGATGGCCAAGGAGCTGGGGTCGGCCTACGAGCCGGGCGGCCGCGGGAAGCGGTGGTTCAAGCTCAAGGCCGCCGACACGCTCGACTGCGTGATCGTCGCCGCCGACCGCGGCTCGGGCCGGAGGGTGGGCTGGCTGTCGAACTACCATCTGGCGGTGCGTGACGGCGAGGGTTTCGCCGACGTGGGCAAGACCTTCAAGGGCCTGACCGACGCCGAGTTCGCCGCCATGACCGAGCGGCTGCGCGCGCTGGCCGTCGGCGACGACGGCTATACCGTCCGCGTGCGGCCGGAGGTCGTCGTCGAGGTCCAGTACAACGAGGTCCAGCGCAGCCCGACCTACCCCTCCGGCCTCGCCCTCCGCTTCGCCCGCATCGCGCGCATCCGCGACGACAAGGGCCCCGGCCAGGCCACGACGCTGGAGGAGCTGCGGGCGCTCTACGAGCGCCAGTTCGCGACGAAGGGCCGGACGGGGTAGAATCCCGCCTCGTGACCTCGCGCGTCTGCACCGGCGTTCCCCGGCTCGACGAGATGCTGGGTGGCGGCCTGCTGCCCGGCACCCTGGCCGTCGTCTACGGCGCCACCGGCATCGGCAAGACCCACCTGGGCCTCACGTTCGCCGACCACGGGCGCACCGCCGACGGCGCCCGGGGCGTGGTGCTGGACCTGAATGGGCGGGGCGACTCCCAGCAGCACGACGAGTACGCGGCGCGCCTCTTCCGCTGGCCGCTGAAGGCGTGGGGGCACACCGTCACCCCGATGGCCGACCCGTACCCGGCGCCCGCCGAGATGGAGGCCCACTACTCGAACGCGCTGAGGTGGGTCGGCCGCGTGCGCGACTTCCAGGTGCCCACGCCGGACGGCTCGTACGAGTTCGACTGGAACTGGAAGGCGACCTACAACCACGCGCTCCACACCGTGGGCCCGTTCTTCTACTTCCACTTCGCCGCCGGCACCCGCCGGGTGGTCGTGGACGGCGTCGAGCCGATGGACTCGCCGGCCGACTCCATCCAGTTCTGGATGTTCGACGAGCTGTACCGCAAGACCATCCACCGCGACGCCGAGACCCTCGGGATGGAGATCTGCCTGCCGGTGTGGAAGCACCGTGAGTTCATCGACGCCCACCGGTACGATCACGCGCAGATCACCACGCTGCTGCTCGTCACCACCGAGGAGACGCGGCTGGAGGACCTGCTCGCCCGCAAGGTCGCCACCGGCGACATCGGCGCCACCGCCAACACCATCGTGGTGCTCGGCAGCGAGCGGGTGGGCTCGCGGCTCGCGCGCATGCTGTGCGTGGTCAAGCACCGCGGCAGCGCGATGAGCGACGAGATCGTCGAGTACCGCGTGACCGACCGCGGCTTCACCCTGGACTGATCGGGCGCGGCCGGTGGCCGGCCCCTCGCCCCCGCCGTGGGACCCGGCGCTCCCCTGCATCGACGCCCACGTGCACCTGCACCCCGGGCCGCTGGCCCGCGCGATCGAGCGGTGGTTCGCCGGCCACGGCTGGGTCAACGCGCATCCCTTCGATCCGGCCGCCGTGGCCGACACCCTGCGCGCCCGTGGCGTCCGCCGGTTCTGCTTCTTCTCCTACGCGCACCGGCCCGGGATGGCGCGTGAGCTGAACCGCTGGCTGGCCGCGACGGCGGCGGGGCTGCCGGAGGCCGTCGCGCTCGGCACGCTGCATCCCGACGACGCCGATCTCGACGTGGTGGCCGCCGAGGCCACGGGAGCGCTGGGGCTGCGCGGCTTCAAGTTCCACCACTCGGTCCAGCGCTTTCACGTGGACGACGCGCGGCTGCTGCCCGTCTACGAGCGCGCCGAGGCGGCCGGCCACGTCTTCGTGCTGCACGTTGGCACGATGCCGTACCGCGACCCGTTCACGGGGGTCGAGCGGTTCCGCCGGGTGATGGAGCGCTTCCCGAGGCTGCGCGTGTGCGTCGCCCACATGGGCGCGTTCCAGAGCGGGGAGTTCCTGGCCCTGCTGGCGCGGTACCCTCACCTCTACGTGGACACCACCATGGCCATGAGCCCGCACGCCAAGGCCTTCGTGGGGGCCGATCCCGCGGCGGTGACGGACGCCGACCTGGTCCGGCATCAGGATCGCGTGATGTTCGGCTCGGACTTCCCGCTGATCCCCTACGACTACGACGAGGAGCGCCGCTGGGCCTGGGCGCGCCCGCTCGAGGACGGCGTTCGCCGGAAGATCTTCCACGACAACGCGCTCCGCTTCTTCGGCTTCGACTGAGTGGGGGGCCCCGATATGGCCCCCCACACCCCCCAAACGCTCGGACCGTCGCGGCAAAGCCGTGACGGTCCTCGACTACCCGGCGTTCGGCGCGCCCTGGCTTTGCCGGGGCGCGGCTCGATCCCTCGGGGCGTTCATGGGCGCTGAGCTCGAGCTGCGCCGCCTGGCGCCCGCGGCCGTCGCGCTCCTGCGCGCTGCGCGGGCCGAGGCCGGAGGCGAGCGTGGCCTCGTGCTGGTCGGTGGCGCCGTGCGCGACGCGTTGCTGGGGCGGCCGTCCTTCGACCTCGACCTGGCGCTGCCGGCCGGGGCGCTCGCCCTGGCCGAGCGGCTGGCGGCCCGCCTCGATGCCACTGCCGTCGTGCTGGACGCCGAGCGCGGCGCCGCCCGGGTGGTCCGGCCCGGCGTGCAGGTGGACCTCAACGAGTTCCGCGCATCCACCCTCGCAGGCGATCTCGCGGCGCGAGACTTCACCATCAACGCGCTGGCGGTTCAGCTCGACGCGCTGCTGGCCCGGGGACGGGCGCCGATCGTGGACCCCACCGGGGGCCGGGCCGACCTGCGGGCACGCCGGCTGCGACCCGCCGGGCCCCGCGCGCTGGCCGAGGACCCGCTGCGCACCCTGCGGGCCGTACGCCTGGAGGCGACGCTCGGCTTTCGTCTCACGCCGGCGGCGGCCGGCGCGGTGCGGGCCGCGGCACCGGCGCTGGCCGGTGTCGCGGCCGAGCGGGTGCTCGACGAGCTGGTTGCGCTGCTCCAGCTTCCGGCGACGGGGCGGGCGTTGCGCCGCGCCGACGCGCTGGGCCTGCTGGCCGTGATCCTGCCGGAGATCGGCCCCATGCGGGCGGCGGCCCAGCCGGCGCCTCACCGCTTCGGCGTGCTCGAGCACTCGCTGCGGGCCGTGGAGGCGTGCGACCGCCTGCTCCCGCGCCTGGACGCCCTGGCGCCGTTCGGCGAGGATCTGCGCGCGCATCTGGCGGAAGGGCTGGGGGGTGCGATCGACCGCGCCGCGGTCCTCAAGCTGGCCGCCCTCCTGCATGACGTGGCGAAGCCCGAGACGCGGCAGGTGGTGGCCGGCCGCGTGCGGTTCTTCGAGCACGACCTGGTGGGCGCCGCCCGCGCGCGCGTCATCGCCGGCCGCCTGCGGCTGCCGGACCGCGCCGCCGCGGTCCTCGAGCGGCTGGTGCGCCATCACCTGCGGCCGATGCATCTGGCCCAGGCCGGCGAGGTGACTCACCGCGCGCGCTACCGGTTCTACCGCGATCTCGGTCCGGACACGCGCGACCTCCTGCTGCTGGCGCTCGTCGATGCCGCCGCGGTGACGGGGGCCTCGCCACTGACCGTCTGGCGCGGCGCCAGCCTCATCCGGGATCTGCTGGGTGGCTGGCCGGAGGCGGAGAGCGCGGCGGCCGCGCCCCCGTTGCTGCGCGGCCACGACGTCATGGCGCGCTACGGCCTGCCGCCCGGGCCCGTCGTCGGCGACCTGCTCGCGCGCGCCCGCGAGGCGCAGGAACTGGGGCTCGTGCGGACCCACGAGGAGGCGCTGGCATATCTTGACTCCTTCGGCGGCGCCCCATAAAGTAGCGTCACTCAACGCGAAGAAACCTCTGCCGCCGAGGAGGCCGCAACCATGAATCACTGGCGCAGCGCCGTCGTCGTGCTCTCGATGCTCCTGCTCCCCGTGGCGGCGGTGGCCGCGCCGGCGGGCCGGGTCGTCATCGCGCAAGGCGTGGACCCGACCACGCTCGACATGACGAACCAGCAGGAGCAGCCGGCCTCCAACGTCGGCGCCCAGATGTTCGAGGCCCTGCTCGAGCGCGATCAGAACCTCAAGCTGGTGCCCATGCTGGCGGCCGAGATGCCCAGGCTGGTGGCACCCACCACCTGGGAGTTCAAGCTCCGCCGCGGCGTCAAGTTCCACAACGGCGAGGAGTTCAACGCGGAGTCGGTCAAGTTCAGCATCGAGCGGCTGATCAACCCGGCCAACAAGCTGCGCGGCTCGTCGTCGTTCGCGCCGATCGATCGGGTGGACATCGTCGATCCGTTCACCGTGCGCATCCACACCAAGAAGCCGTGGCCGGTGTTCCTGAGCCACATCGCCCTGCGCCAGGCCTCGATGTACCCGCCCAAGGAGTACGCCGGCAAGGACACCGCGGCCATCTCCCGCAATCCGATCGGCACCGGCCCCTACAAGTTCGTGCGGTGGGCCAAGGACGAAGAGATCGTGATGGAGGCCTTCCCGGGCTACTGGGGCGGGGCCGCCAGGGTCAAGACGGTCGTCTTCAAGCCGATCCCCGACGACGCGGTCCGGGTGGCGGCGCTGCAGAATGGCGAGATCGACGTGGCGGTCAACATCCCGCCGCACCTGGCCACCATCATCGACAAGCACCCGAAGGTCTTCCTCAGCACCGCCCCGTCCATCCGGACGATCCAGCTGATGATCTACACGCACCAGATGGACGCCCAGCACAAGCCGACCGGGCCCTACGGCGGGCCCACCGCCGACAAGCGCGTGCGCCAGGCGATCGCGTATGCGGTGGACGCCGACGAGATCATCAAGAGCGTGATGGACGGCAAGGCGGTGCGGGTGCCGACCATGCTGACCAGCCTGCACTTCGGCTTCGATCCCTCGCTCAGGCCGATCAAGCAGGACCTGGCCCGGACGAAGAAGCTGCTGGCGGACGCCGGCTTCCCGAACGGGGTGGACATCGTCCTCAACGGGCCGCAGGGGCGGTACGTGCGCGACAAGGAGGTCGCCGAGGCGGTCGCCGGGCAGCTGAGCAAGGCCGGGATCCGCACGACGCTGCGGACGTTCGAGTTCGTGAACTACCTGAACAACATGGTGTACGTGCACAAGGCCGGGCCGGTGTGGCTCATCGGCTGGGGCCATCCGACGATGGACGCCGAGGCGATCTACGTGCCGCTGTTCAAGGCGCCGAACATCTTCGTCAACTGGCGCAACGACGACTTCAACGGGATGGTCGAGGAGGCGCAGTCACAGATGGACGAGAAGAAGCGCCTCGCCCTCTATCACCGGATCAACACGCTGTGGATCGAGGAGACGCCCGCCGTGCCGCTCTATCAGCAGATCGACCTCTACGGCGCCAACAAGCGTCTGGCCTGGAAAGCGCGCAGCGACGAGCTGATCCGCGCCTACGACATGGCGATCAAGTAGCAGCAAGTAACCGGTGGTGGACCTCTCCACCGGCGAGTAGAATCGAGGAGCGCCACGGCTCCGCCGGGGCGCGCCGAGCGGTTGGGGGCTTGGGGGCCATCTCGGGGTCCCCATGTCGATGGGACGCGGCCGTAATTCAGTGGCAGAATGCCAGCTTCCCAAGCTGGACGTCGCCGGTTCGAATCCGGTCGGCCGCTCCAACACTCACGGCCCGGCGGGGCGACCCGCCGGGCCGTTCGCGTCAGGGGCAGGTGGTGCCGCCGTTGGAGTCGGCCGCCGTCCCGTCGCCGCTGGCGCAGATGAGAAACGCGTCGGGGGTGGCCGTCGCGTACTTGTACGAGATGCCGGCGCCGGTCCAGCCATTGGGCAGCAGCGGCGGTGTGCTGAGGAACGGTCCGGCCACCTGGTTCTGAGCGTTCGTCTGCACCAGGGTCAGCACGCTCGGCAACGTGCCGGTCTGCCCGCTCGCCGTCGGGCAGTCGCTGGCAGTCGAACCATTGTCCGGGTACGCGCCGCAGTGGACGGAGTAGAGACTGGTGGCCGTGGCGATGGTCCGCACATCGGCGTGGGCCTTGGCGATCCGGGCGCGCGACTGGACGTTGACGTACAGCGGGACGGCGATCGAGGTCAGGACACCGACGAAGGCCATCACGATCAAGAGCTCGATCAGGGTGAAGCCGCGCGCGCTCCCCCCGAGTCTCGCCGTCCGCTTCACCATCACGTTCTGAGCCCCCACGTCGGCCCGTCACTGCAGGCGAAATGCCAGGCGGGCTGCGTCGCCGCCAGGCGTCTTGCGCGGTGGGCACTTAGCCGTCGTCCCCACCCCCGCCGCCCCCCAAAACCGCGCTCACTCCGGCACGACCGGCTGACGAAATCCGTCAGTCGAGGGTACGTCAAAGGGATCGGGCGAGAGGCTGTCGCCGGGACAACGATGGCGACAGGAACGGGCCGGGGGGAAGGCCCGGCCCATTCCGCCGGCCGCGGTCGACTACGCGGTCTTGCGCTCCTGGCGGATCTCTCCGCGCCAGGCCCCGGTCTCCCGCCCGCGCGACTCGATGAACTCCTTGAACCGCTTCAGATCGCCGTCGACGCGGCGGCTCACCACGCCGAGCGCGTCGCCCACGTTCTCGACGACCCCCTGGGGATCGTACTCGAGCTGCAGCATGATGCGCGTCGTCGAGTCGCCGAGGCGGTGGAAGGTCACGACGCCCGCGTTGGGAGCGCCGGTGCGGGCGCGCCAGGCGATGCGCTCGTCGGGGATCTGCTCGGTGATCTCCGCCTCCCACTCCTCCTCCTTGCCACCGATCGCGGCTCTCCAGAGCAGGCGCTGGTCGTCGAGCTGGCGGATCTCCCGGACGCCTTCCATGAACTTCGGAAACTCCTCGAACTGCGTCCACTGGTTGTAGGCCACCCGCACCGGAACGTCGACGTCGATGGACTTCTCGATGGTCGCCATGGTCACGATCCTCCCGGTTCGCACGGATTCGGCGCAGAACGTGGCAACGTCGATGCCAGGGAGTTTCACGGCCGGCCGGCTCTTCAGCTCCGGGGAAGGAAGCGCGCGAGGAGGGCGCGCATCTCGGCGCTGTCCCATTCGCGGGCGCCGAAGGCAAGGCCCACGGCCTCGCCGCCGGGGCGGATCACGAACGTCGCCGGCAGTGAGCTCACCCGCCACGCGCCGGCGGCGCGCTGGTCGGGGTCGAGCAGGACGGGGAAGCTGA
>Ga0214471_10003902_pt1 | contig 11553 bp, 11 predicted proteins | sample RVTome_5_FD_207665 | JGI IMG/M metagenome (GOLD analysis project Ga0214471, IMG submission 207665) | Soil microbial communities from uranium-contaminated site in the Upper Colorado River Basin, Wyoming, United States - RVT142D155 | ecosystem: Environmental > Terrestrial > Soil > Contaminated >... | reverse complement strand
GCAGCTTCTGCTCGGCGAGCTTGTCGAAGAGCGCGCTCTCGCCGCCCCAGAAGATGTCCGCCTCGGGGCGGCCCTTCCATTCGACGATGCGCCCGTAGGCCACCGGCGTGCCGGCGGCGAGCGCCGCCGTCTTCACGGTGACGTTCCAGCGCTCCTTGGCGTACTTGGCGAAGTCGGCGAGCGTCGGGTCGGTGAGCGTCTTCGCCACCGGCGTGATGAGCACCAGCTCGTTCTCTACCGTTTGCGCCGCCGCCGGCGCCGCGATGGCGAGCGCCGCCGCGAGCGACGCGCCCAGCCGCATGCAGTTTCGGATCATGACCGACCTCCCTCGGGAAAAGACCTTTTGAATGTATGGTACCCCGCAGCGGCGCGTTTGATCCATCTCAATGCCGCCCTAGCCCTTGATGCACACGAGCGGCTCTACGCGCGCCACCTTGCGCGCGAGGCCCGCCGCGTCCGCGGCGTCCACCACCGCGGCGACGTCCTTGTAGGCGCCGGGCGCCTCCTCCGCCACGCCGCGCATCGACGGGCTCTTCACCACGATGCCGCGCGCGGCGAGCTCGTCCACCACCTTGCGGCCCTGCCAGGTTTTCAGCGCCTGGTGCCGGCTCATCGCGCGCCCCGCGCCGTGGCAGGCCGAGCTGAAGGCGAGCGCCTCGGATTCCTTCGTCCCGGCAAGGACATACGAGCCCGTGCCCATCGAGCCGCCGATCAGCACCGGCTGGCCGGCGTCGCGCAGCGCCGCCGGGATGTCGGGGTGCCCCGGGCCGAAGGCGCGCGTCGCGCCCTTGCGGTGAACATAGAGCTTGCGCACCCCGCCATCGGCGCGGTGCGCCTCGACTTTGCAGGTGTTATGTGACACGTCATAGAGCAGGGGCAGCCTGGCCTGCGGCAGCATCCTGCGAAATACCTCGCGCAGCAGGTGCGTGAGGATCTGGCGGTTGGCGAGCGCGCAGTTGATCGCCGCGCGCATCGCGCCGAGGTACTCCTGGCCCACGTCGGAGTTGATCGGCGCGCACGCGAGCTCGCGGTCGGGAAGGGCGATGCCGTACTGCGCCGCCGAGACCGCCATGCGCTTCAGGAACTCGGTGCCGATCTGGTGGCCGAGGCCGCGCGAGCCGCAATGGATCATGATCACGATGTCGCCTTGCGCGAGGCCGTAGGCCGCGGCGATCCTCGCGTCGAACACCTCGGTCACTTCCTGGACCTCCAGGTAGTGGTTGCCGCTGCCGAGCGTCCCCATCTCGTCGCGCTGGCGCTTCTTCGCCTGCGCCGAGACGTTGCCGGGCTTCGCGTGCTTCATCTGCCCGCGCTCCTCGATGCGCTCGAGATCGGCGGCTTCGCCCCAGCCGCGCTGCACGGCCCAGGCCGCGCCGCCCGCGAGCATGGCGTCCATTTCCTTGTCGCCCAGCCGGATCTCCCCGGTGCTGCCCACGCCCGCGGGGATGGCGCGCGAGAGCTCGTGCGCGAGGGGCCCTTGCACCTTCACGATGTCCTCGCGCGAGAGGCCCGTGTGCAGGCAGCGCACCCCGCAGGAGATGTCGAAGCCGACGCCGCCCGCAGACACCACACCGCCCTCGTCCGGGTCGAAGGCGGCCACGCCGCCGATCGGAAAGCCGTAGCCCCAGTGCGCGTCGGGCATGGCGTAGGACGCCTTGACGATGCCCGGCAGGGCCGCCACGTTCACCGCCTGCTCGTAGACCTTGCGGTCCATGTCGCGCACCAGCGCCTCGCTGGCGTAGATCACCGCCGGCACGCGCATCGCCCCCTGCTGCGGGATCACCCACTCGAGCTCGGAACGCTTTTCGAACAGGCTCAGTTCCATGTCAGACGTCCACCACGGTCTGCGCCACCCAGCCCCCATTCTGCGGCGCGACGCGCAATCCGGTGTAGGTCGCGCCCTTCACCTCGACCGCGGGCTGGTGGCGCGCCGCGTCCACCGGCTCGCCCCAGGCTTCCGCCCCCAGGCGCGTGCCCTCCAGCGTCACGGCGAAGCGCGAGAACAGCATCTTGCGAGTGGACATCTCGTAGACCAGCGCGTTCAGCCACTCGGCGAGCAGCAGCTCCTCGTCCGGCGCCTCGCAGGCGAGCGCCACGCGCTCGCGCGGCCGCACGGCGGCGGGATCCGCCACCGCGGCGGTGAGCGCGAGCGCCGCCTGCTCGAAGGCCTCGGCTTTCGTCGCGCCGAAGCCGCGCACACCGACGTCGGCGCCGTGCTCGAAGTGCTCCCAGCGGCTCTGCACGGTCAGGATCATGACAAAAAAGGGCGCGGCCGCAGCCGCGCCCGGGAAAACCCACCCACCTTGAGGAGGAGGAGGAAACTGGAGGGCGGGTGCAACAAGGCCATTCTGCAATCGCTCGCGCGGTGCGTGTTTGACGTGCATCAAGCTTCATGCGTGTCCGGCGAGGCACTCTACCGCATGCGCTTCGCGAGTTGCGCCCTTGCCGCCCTGGCGCTCGCCGCGGCCCCGGCTGCGGCGCAGATGCCCGACTTTACGCGCCTGATGCGCGACGAAGGGCGCGCCGTGGTCAACGTCAGCACCACCTACCGCGCGGGCGGGGCCACGCCCGACGTGCCCCTGTCCGAGATGCCCGGGGAGGAACTGCTGCGCGAGTTCCTGCGCCGCCAGCTCGAGCCCTACGTGCCGCGCGACTTCGAGTCGCGCTCCCTCGGCTCGGGCTTCATCGTCGGCGCGGACGGCTACATCATAACCAACGCGCACGTGGTCGGCGGTCCGCAGGGCCAGGAGATCGTGGTGCGCCTCGCCGACCGGCGCGAGTTCCCGGCGCGCGTGGTCGGCGCCGACCCGCTCACCGACATCGCGCTGCTCAAGATCGACGCCGCCGGCCTGCCGCGCGTGCGCATCGGCGACCCGGAGGCGCTCGAGCCCGGCGAGTGGGTGGCGGCCGTGGGCTCGCCGTTCGGCTTCGAGCGCAGCATCACCGCGGGCATCGTCAGCGCCAAGGGCCGCACCCTGCCCGAGGAAAGCTACGTGCCGTTCATCCAGACCGACGTCGCCGTCAACCCCGGCAACTCGGGCGGGCCGCTGTTCAACCTGCGCGGCGAGGTGGTGGGCGTCAACTCGCTCATCTACACCGACAGCGGCGGCTACATGGGGCTTTCCTTCGCGGTGCCGATCGACGTCGCCATGAACGTCGTCGAGCAGCTGCGCGCCCGCGGCCGCGTGACTCGCGGGCGCATCGGCGCGCGCGTGCAGGAGGTGACGGCCGATCTCGCCAAGGCGCTCGGGCTGCCGCGCGCCGCGGGCGCGCTGCTGACCGAAGTGCAAAAGGACGGGCCGGCGGCGCGCGCCGGTCTGCAGCCCGGGGACGTGGTGCTGCGCTTCGACGGCCAGGAGGTCGAGAGCCACGCCGACCTGGTGCGCCTGACCGCGCGCGCCAAGCCGGGCTCCACGGTGGTAGTGGGAGTCGTGCGCCGCGGCGCGCCGCTCGAGCTGGGCGTGCGCATCGGCGAGGCGCAGGCCGAGCCCGCGGAGAGCGCGGCCCCGCCGCGCGCGCCGCTCGACGTGCTCGGGCTCGAGCTCGCGCCGCTCGCGCGCGAGGAGCGCGAGCGTCTCGGGCTCGAGGGCGGCGTGCGCGTGCAGCGCGCCGAGGGCGCGGCGCAGCGCGCCGGGCTGCAGCGCGGCGATGTCATCGTGCAGGTGAACGGCGAGCCGGTCGCCAGCGCGCCCGCGTTTCACGCGCGGATCGACCGGGCGGGCAAGGGCGCCACCGTGGCGCTGCTGGTGCTGCGAGCGGGCGGCAGGCTGTTCGTGGCGCTGCGGGTGCCGGGCTAGGGCGCGAGGGCCCACGGCAGGGCCGCGAGGCGCTCGCGCGCCAGGCGGCCCGCGGCCGCGACCGCCGCCTCGGCGCTTTTCTCGGCGGGCCCGCTGACGATCACCTGCGCCTGCGGCGCGCGGATCTCGAGGTGCAGCGACCAGCGCGCGTCGCCATCGTCCTTCGACTGCAGGAGCGCGCTGTGGCACGCGGTGATCGCGGGAAACAGGCCGCGCAGCTCGGCGATCTCGTGCTCGATGCGCGGCTGAAGGGAGTCGGCGTCCATGCGCGGCGCCGGGCTAGGGCCGGCGCGTGCGCGTCTCGCGCGCGCGCTCGCGCGCGAAGGTGCGCACGAAATCGATCAGCTCGTCGGACATCAGCTCGAGCAGGTCGTCGATGGCGAGGATCCCGGCCAGCGCGCCGCTGTGCGTCACCACCGGCACGCGCCGCACGCCGTTCTCGCGCATGGCGCGCAGCACCTCGGCGGGACCGTCCTGCTCGCGCACCGCGAACACGCCGCTGCTCATCACGTCGCCGACCTTGAGCGTGCGCGGGTCGAGCGCCTTCGCCACCACCGCCACCACGATGTCGCGGTCGGTGAGGATGCCGACCGGCACGCGCTCCGAGGCGCGGTCGACCACCACCACGAGGCTCCCGACATGGCGCTCGCGCATCAGGCGCGCCGCCTCAATGAGGGGCATGTCGCGGTAGGCGACGATCACGTCGCGCTTGCAGATGTCTCCGGCATTCATGGCTTCAGTCCTCCTGCCAATCGAGCAGCGGATCCTCCACCGAGGCGTCGTCGCGCGGCTCCGGCCGCATGCGGCGCGGCTTTTCCTCGCGCCCGAGCAGCGCCCGGCCCGCGGCGTTGAGGTCCTCGCCGGCGGCATTCGGCGCGCGCGGCACGAGCGCCCCGCGGGGGCCCTTGGCGGACTGACGTTTGCGTTTCCTGCGCATTGGCGGCTCCTCGGCCATTGCGACCATGCTCGCGCCGCCGCGGCCCCGGGACTTGATCTCGATCAATCGTCCTGCCGATTCCCCAGGGCGGCCATCGCGTAGCATAGCCGCACGATGACCACGATCACCGGACGCAGCGCTTTTGTCCGCCTCCTCGTAGAGGAAGGCGTCACGCACCTGTTCGGCAACCCGGGCACCACCGAGCTGCCGATCATGGAGGTGCTGCCCGATTTCCCGCAGCTGCGCTACGTGCTCGGGCTGCACGAGTCGGTGGTGGTGGCGATGGCGGACGGCTACGCGCGCGCCTCGAACCGGCTCGCGGCGGCGAACGTGCACGTCGCGCCGGGACTGGGCAACGCGATGGGCGCGCTCTACAACGCCCGCTTCTCGGGCTCGCCGATCATTCTCACTGCCGGGCAGCAGGAGCAGGGGCACGGGCTGACCGAGCCGCTGCTGTACGCACCGCTCGTGCCGGTCGCCGCGCCCTTCGTCAAGTGGGCGGTGGAGGCGACGCGGGTCGAGGACCTGCCGCGGATCGTGCGGCGCGCCGCCAAGGTCGCGCTCACGCCGCCCACCGGGCCGGTGTTCATCTCGCTGCCCGGCGACGTCCTCGAGCAGCAGGCCGAGCTCGAGCTCGGCGCGCCTACGCGCATCGATGCGCGCGTCCGGCCCTCGGACGAAGCGCTCGCGCAGCTCGCGCGCCGGCTCCTGGCGGCGAAGAACCCCGTGATCCTCGCCGGGCAGGAGCTGTCGATGCACGACGCCTTCGCCGAAGCGACCGAATTGGCGGAGCTGCTCGGCGCCGGGGTCTACCAGCAGACGGTGCCCTACGCGGCGCAGTATCCGAGCGCGCACCGCGCCTACCTCGGCGCGCTCACGCGCGTGCAGAAAGCGGTGCGCGCCGCGCTCGAGCCGTTCGACCTGCTTGTGTGCCTGGGCGCGGACCTGCTGCGCATGTCCGTGCACAGCCCGCTCGAGCCGCTGCCCGCGGGGATGCCGGTCATCCATATCAGCGAGCGCGACTGGGAGATCGGCAAGAACCACGCCACCGAGCTGGCGATCCACGCCAACGTCAGGGAAACGCTGCGCGCGCTGCTGCCGCTGCTGCGCGCGACGCGCGGCGCCGATGCGGCCGCGGCCGCCGCGCGGCGCCTCGCCGCGCTCGCGCCGCGCAACTGGAGCGCGCAGCGCGGCGAGGCGCGCCTCGCGGCGCTGCAGGCGGCCGAGGAAACGCCGGTCGATCCGCGCTACCTGATGCTGCGCATCGCCGAGGCGTTGCCCGCGGACGCAGTGGTGGTGGAAGAGGCGCTGACCTCCAGCACCGCGCTGCCCGCGCTGCTCGAGCAGCGCGACCCGAAGTGCTTCTACGGCCTGGCGAGCGGCGGGCTCGGCTTCGCGCTGCCCGGCGCGATCGGCGTCAGCCTCGCGCTCCCGGGCCGGCCGGTGGCGGCGATCGTCGGCGACGGCGCCGCGCTGTACGGCATCCAGGCGCTGTGGACCGCGGCGCACCTCGCGCTGCCGATCACCTACGTCATCGCCAACAATCGCGGCTATCGCATCCTCAAGGAGCGGCTCGTCTCGATGCGCAAGACCGACCGCTTCGTCGGCATGGACATCCGCGAGCCGGCGATCGACTACACGGCGCTCGCCGCGTCGATGGGCGTTCCGGGCCGGCGCGTCACCGATCCCGGGGAGATCACGCCGGCGCTGCGCGAGGCGCTCGCGAGCGGCGGCCCGCGCCTGCTCGAAGTCATGGTGGCCGACGGCTTCGGCACCTGAGCGCGGCGCGCCGCGTCAGCGCCGCAGCACGCATTTCTCGTAGAGCGTGGGAAAGGCTCCCGCCGGGTCGTACTTGCGCTTGAGCGCGGCGTAGGCCTCGCCGCCGTAGAGGCGGGCGAACTCCTCCTCGGGGAAGAAGCTCTCCGAATACAGCGACTTGATGCCGCCGAGCTCCGCCACCTTGCTTTCGATCAGGCGGTTGAAGTGCCCCGGCGGGTGCGCCTCGCGCGTGCGCTTCACGTCCCAGAAGCCGAAGTTGACGTACCAGCCGGGCTTCATGGGATAGAGCGTGAAGCGCCCGGAATGCGGCGCGGGGCCGATGGGGCAGATCCACTGCGGCCACAGGCCGATACTGCGCGCGTAGAACTCGAAGAACTCGGCGGCGCGCGCGAGCGGGATGTCGACGTCCTGGATCACCGACTCCGAGTGCAGGCCGAGCAGGCGCTCGAGCGTCTTCGTCAGGCCGACGCGGCTGTTCCAGCGCATCACCTTCGTATAGGTGCGCGAGCCCAGGCGCTCCCGCCCGTAGACGAAGCGGCGCGCGAGCGGGTTCTGCGCGAAGACGTTCTTCGAGCACCAGAACCAGTCGGTGTCCCAGCGCCACAGGTAGTCGTGCACCGTGAGCCAGTCCTCGCGCTTCTCGGCGATCGAGCGGTAGTAGATGTTCTCGAAGCTGTAGTCGCTGGTGGCGGGCGCCGCGGCGGCGAAGCGCCCGAGCGTGAGGTACATCTTCTGCGGCGAGAACACCGTGCCGTCGACGAAATCCGCGTCGCCGGCGCGCAGGCGCTCGCCGAGCGCCGCGAAGAACCGCGCCGGCTCGGCGAACGGCTCGTGCCGCAGATGCACGTAGGGCTGCACCGGCACGGCCTTCGCCTTCACGCGCAGCGCGTAGCCGAGCGTGCCGTAGGAGTTCGGGAAGCCGTAGAAGAGGTCCGCGTGCTCGTTGTCCGCCGTGGCGAGCACGACGCGCCCGTCGCCGAGCAGCACCTCGAGCTCGAGCATCGTGTCGTGCACCAGCCCGTGGCGGTGCGAGGACGCTTCGATGCCCACGCCCGCCACCGCGCCGCCGAGCGTGATGGTCTTCAGCTGCGGCACCACCGCGGGCATGACGCCGTGCGCGAGGCAGCCGCGCACCAGGTCCTCGTAGGACGCCATGCCCTCGGCGTCCACCCACCCGGCGCCCGCGTCGACCTCGAGCACGTCGCGCAAGGCGCGCACGTCCAGGCGCCGGCGCGCGCCGCCCGCGCGCTCGCGGAACAGGTTCGAGGTGCCCTTCGCCAGCGCGACCGGGCCGGCGCCGCGGCTAAGCTGCGCGCTGAGCGCCTGCGTCTTCGCGGTATGCGGGCTGCTCGTAGAGGAACTCCCGGCTCATCGGATAGCTCCGGCGCGTGACGTTGCCCCTGGAGAACACGATCTGGAAGAGGTGCGTGTAGCCCCGGGCCGAGCGGAACATCTCGGCGCAGCCGTACAGGTACACGCGCCAGACGCGCCGGAAGCGCTCGCCGAACTTCTGCGGGTCGAGCGCGCGGATTCTCTCCCAGTTGCGGTCGAAGCGCTCGCCCCAGGCGTCCAGCGTGTGCGCGTAGTGCCGGCGCAGGTTTTCCACGTCCACCACCTCCAGGCCGGCGCGCTCCATGGCGGCGAGCGTGTGCGCGAGGCTCGGGATCCACCCCCCCGGAAACACGTGCCGGCGGATGAAGAACTCGGTCTGGAAATGCCCGACGTGGCCGATGAAGTGCAGCAGGCCGAGCCCGCCCGGCTTGAGGAACGCCGCATGCGCGCGCACCACCTCGTCGAGCTGGTCGCGCCCCGCGTGCTCCAGCGTGCCGATCGACACCACCTTGTCGTACGGGCGGCGCGCATCGCGGAAATCGGTGTCGACCACCGCGAGCGCGCGGCCGGCGCCCCGGCGCGCGATCTCGGCGCGCACCATCTCCACTTGCGAGGTCGTGTTGTTGATGCCGGTGACCCTGACGCCGAACCTGTCGTGCGCGTGGAACATGAAGCCGCCGAAGCCGCTGCCGATGTCCACCACCTCCTCGCCCGGGGCGAGGCGCAGCTTCTTCGCCACGTGCTCGATCTTGTTGCGCTGCGCCTCCTCGAGCGTGCGCGTGCCCTCCTTCCAGTAGGCGCAGGTGTACATCATGAGCGGATCGTCGAGCCACAGGCGGTAGAACTCGGTGCCGAGGGCGTAGTGAGACTCGGCGTTTCTCTTCGCCTGGGCCCAGTCGCGGTTGGAGAACCGCAGCTCGTGCCAGCGGTTGCGCAGGCCGACCAGGGGATTGGCGCCGGCGATGCCGCCTTCCAGGCCGGCGGCCATCGCCGCGGCGAGGTCGCCCTCGATGTCGAGGTCGCCGTCGAAATAGGACTCGAGCAGGCCGATGTGGCCGAGCGCCGCGATGCGCGCATAGGCGGCGGCGCGATTGAAGACCAGGGTGAAGGCCGGCGGCTCGTCGCGGTTGCGGTACTCGCCGCCGCCGGCAAAGCGCACGGCGAAGGGCACGCTGGCGCGCGCCCCTGTTTTATGGAGGACCGAGTCGACGAGAAATCTCACGGCCGGCCATTCTACCGGCCCGGCGCCGCTTCAGTGCGACATCAGGACCGGCACCGTCATGGCCTCGAGCATCGTGCGGGTCACGCCCCCGAGCACCAGCTCGCGCACGCGCGCATGCCCGTAGGCGCCCATGACGATCAGATCCGCGCCGATGTCCGCGGCGCGCGACAGGATCTGCGAGCCGACGTCGAAGCGCGCGCCGCTCTGGTGCGCCACCGTCACCTTCACGCCGTGGCGCGCGAGGTACAGCCCGACGTCGGCGCCCGGCTGCTCGCCGTGCTTGCGCCCGCCGCGCTCGGGATCGAAGGCGCTCACCTCGACCGCCTCGGCGCGCTGCAGGAACGGCAGCGCGTCGGTGACGGCGCGCGCCGCCTCGCGCCCGGCGTCCCAGGCGATGAGCACGCGCTTGCCGAGCGCGGCGAAGCGCCCCGCGTAGGGCACGAGGAGCACCGGGCGGCCGGCGGAGAGCACCAGCTCGTCGGCGAGGCCGCGCAGGTCGCCTTCATACTGCCCCTCGGCCTGGCCCGCCACCACCAGGTCGGCGTAGCGCGCGGAGAGCCGCATCGCCGCCGCCGGATCGGATTTCGAGGTGCGCCATTCCGAGCGCTCGCCGCCGTTGCGCTGGGTGACTTCGCGAAAGCCGCGCTCCGCTTCGCGCAGTACTTCGGCGTTGCGCTGCTCGAGCAGGTCGTGCAGCAAGGGCCCGCCCTCGGCCAGCGCGTACGAGGGCAGCCGCGGCGAACCGGGCGCGAACAGCCCCACGAGGTGGGCGTCGAACTCTTCGGCCAGGCTCAGCGCCAGGCCGAGCCGCTCGCTGCTGCGCGGCCGGTGATCGAGGTGCACGAGGATCGTCTTGTAGCTCATGGCCGTCTCCCGGTTGCTGCGGTTATCATGCCCGATGGGCTCCCGCCGTGATTGACTTAGGTCAACCGGGTGCGGTCCGCGTTGGCTAGGCTCGCCCCATGCAGTCCGCGATGCGCTGTGCATTGATCCTGGCGGCAGCCGCGCTTTGCGGCTGCCAGTCGCTGCTGCCGCGGGCAGACGTCGCCACACAGCAGGCCTGGGGCGATTTCGAGGAGGCGCGCGCGGCGATCGAGCGCATCGTGCCGCGGCAGACGACGCGCGCCGACCTGTCTGCGGCCGGCATCGATCCCCTGAAGAACGCCGCGGTCACCATCCTCGGCCTGCCCGACGTCATGCAGCGCTTCACCGTGGGCACGGCGGTCGACGCGCAGGCCCTCGACCCCGGCATTCGCGAGTGCCTGGCCGCGGGCAACGCTTGCACCGGCTACGCGATTCTGGTGCGGCGCAGCGACCGCACGCGGATCGGCAACTTCTGGGCCGACATCTTCAACTTCCGCCGCGAAACCGACGTCACCGGCTGGACCTTCAACGCGCTGATCCTGTTCGTCGGCGACACCGTGGTGTACACGGTGCACGGCGGCCAGCCGCGCATCCACGAGAAGGAAGTGAGCCGCAACCCGCTCGGTCCGCTGCAAGGCCTGGGCGAGGCGGCGGGCTCGGCGCTCACGCGCTAGCGCGCCGCAAGCCGCGGTTGACGGGGATCAAACGACGCGCACGCCGCTCGCTTCCTGCATCAGCGCCAGCCAGCGCCGGTAGCGTGCACGCAGCTCATGGTCCGCCGCGGGGGCGAAAACGTCCTCGCCCCCCGCGGCGTTCCAGCCGGCGGGCCGCCCCGCGGCGAGATAGGCGATGCCGCGCGCGCTCGCCTCGGGGTCCTCGCGCCGGTGCACGGGCAGGCCGCTCACCGCGGCCAGGCATCGGCACAGGCCGTCGAGGCGCGACACGCCGCCGCTCACGCGCATGCGCCGCGCGGGCGGCACGTACTTCGCCATGTGATCGATGTTCGCCTGCAGCAGGAACGCCATGCTTTCCACCACCGCCACCGCTTTCTGCCGGGCGTCGCCCTCGCCTGCGAAGCGCGAGACGAAATCGGCCTTCCAGAACGGCCCGCCCAGGCCCGCGATGCCGTTGAGAAAGAGTGGCGGCGAACCCGCACGCTCGAACCACGCCGGCAGCTGCGCCGTGACGTTCTCGATGCCCAGCTCCCTTTCGAGCCATTCGAGCGCCGTGCCCGCGCCGTTCACGTTGCCTTCGACCATGTACACCGTCACGTCGCGGTCGGCGAGGATGATGCCGGTGAGCTGGCGCGGCACGTGCCCGGGCGCTCGCGTGAGCGCGCGCTGCACGAAGGCGCTGCTGCCGATGTTGACGTAGGCGCAGTCCTCCTGCGGCCAGCCGAAGGCGAACACCGCGGCCGACTGGTCGCCGTTCACCGCGGTGAGCGGCACCGAGAGGCCGGCCGTCTCGAGCGTGCCCCAGGCATGAATCGTCGGCACGCTTCGCGGGAGGAAACCCGCGGGCAGCCCGAAGAGCGCGAGCAGCTCCGCATCCCAGTCGCGCGTGTGGATGTTCCACAGCTGCGTGCGCGCGGCGCACTGCGGCTCGGCGAGGAGCGGCCGCGC
>Ga0214471_10003901_pt1 | contig 11554 bp, 11 predicted proteins | sample RVTome_5_FD_207665 | JGI IMG/M metagenome (GOLD analysis project Ga0214471, IMG submission 207665) | Soil microbial communities from uranium-contaminated site in the Upper Colorado River Basin, Wyoming, United States - RVT142D155 | ecosystem: Environmental > Terrestrial > Soil > Contaminated >... | reverse complement strand
TGGGCAGGGTCGGGCGCCTCCCGGAGCAGGTGCGGGACGAGCTGTTGCGACACTTCCGCTCGCTGGAAGGGATGCTCGCGGCCAGCAAATCAGAGCTAGAGGAGGTCGAAGGAATCGGCGCCGCCCGGGCTGCCATGCTCCGGCGCCATTTCGATCGATGGCGGACGACCGCAGCCACCTGGGAAGCCGACCCGGCCTGACGGGTACACTGGCACACTCTCCTATGCCTCAAAAGAAGCCTGCCGCCAAGAAAGCCGCGCCCCAGAACGCCAAAAACCAGAAGGCCGCCAAGAAGCAGAAGGCAGCCAAGAACCAGGGTTCCGTCAAGAAATCCTCGCCGGTGAAGGCATCAAGCAAGAAGCTCGTCAAGAAGGCTCCGGCCAAGAAAGCTCGCGCCAAGAAGGCCCCAGCCAAGAAGTTGGAACCAGCCAAGAAGTTGGAACCAGCCAAGAAGCCAGCCAAGAAGTTGGAATCGGCCAAGAAAGCGGTCCCTGCCAAGAAGGCAGCGCCGTCCAAGAAAGCGCCGGCCAAGGTCCCTGCACCGAAGGCGCCGGTTGCCAAGGTGCCCGCAGCCAGGAAGCCCGCAGCCAGGAAGCCTGCAGCCACGAAGCCCGCGGCGAAGCCCGAGCCGGTCAAGAAGGCCCCCGTCGTCAAAGAAGTGCCCGCCAAGGTATCTCCCCCGAAGGAGGTTGGCAGGAGGGGTAATGCCGACCGGGGAGCGGCCAGAGAAGAGGCCTCGCCGCCGCCGAAACCCGGCAAGGCCACTTCGCGGTATAGCGTTGGAGACAAAGTCGTTCATCCCCAGCATGGGGCTGCGACCATCGCCCGAAGGATCAAGCGGGAATTCGGCGGCGTGGTTCGGGACTACTACGTGCTCGACATCTCTACTGAGTCGTTGACCGTCATGGTTCCGGTCGAGAAGGTCGATCAGGTGGTCCGCTCCGTGATCTCCAAGACTCAGGCACGCAACGTCCTGGCATCCCTCAAAGAGGAGCCTCAGGAAGCCGGTGCCAACTGGAGCCGGTGGTACAAGGTCCTTACCGAGAAGATGTACTCGGGCGACATCTTCCAGGTTGCCGAAGTGGTCCGTGACCTTTCGTTTGCCCAGCAGACCAAAGGTATTTCACCAGCTCTCAAGCGGATGCTCTCGAAGGCACGCATGACCCTCATCTCCGAGTTGTCCTTCTCGCTCGAAGAAGACGAGGAAGAGGCAACGAAGCGTCTCGACAAGGCCCTGCCCAGGATCGAGACAGCCCTGACCTCGATCGAGTAATCGGCCGATGAGCCAGCTCAGGGTTGGACTCGGATTCGACGCTCACCGATTCGGAGGCAAATCACCATTGGTCCTCGGCGGGGTAATCGTTGACCACGAGAGGGGGCTCGAGGCGACCTCTGACGGCGACGCTGCCGCCCACGCCGTGAGTGACGCCCTGCTCGGGGCAGTCGGATTGGGCGATATGGGGACTCATTTTCCGTCGTCGGACGAGGGTTGGCGAGGGGCGGACAGCATGTTGATGCTGGACACGGTCGTGAAGCTGGTTCGGGCGAGCGGGTGGTGGGTGAACAATGTCGACCTCACGATCATTGCTCAGAACGTCCGGATTGATCCCCATCGTCAGGCAATGAGGCTCGCGCTTTCCGATGTCCTCGAGACTGAAGCCGTCTCGGTAAAAGCGACCACGACCGACACAATGGGATTCACCGGACGGGGTGAGGGCCTGGCAGTCCTGGCAGTGGTCACCGTTACCATTTGACCTAGATGCTGGTCAACTCCACCCTTCACCGAGAACTGGTCGAACTCGTCCCGGCTGAACCGGGGGTGATCGGCATGTACGTATGCGGCGCCACCGTGCAATCCGAACCCCACGTAGGTCACGGCCGTTACGCCGTCGTCTTCGACATGGCTCGTCGTTATCTGGTCTGGAGGGGCAACCGGGTCACTTTTGTCCGGAACATCACCGACATAGACGACAAGATCATCGTCGCGGCGGCGGCAGCCGGCGAAGAGGTGTCGGCGCGGGCGGACCGAATCGCGGCCATCTTCGCGTCCGCATACAAGGCTCTGGGAGTGTCAGACCCCGATCACGAACCCAGAGCGACCGAGCACATACCGGAGATGCTCGGCTTGATCGCTCGCTTGATCGAGCGCGGCCTTGCTTATGCCCCTGGGAACGGCGATGTCTACTTTTCGGTCCGATCTCTGGAGTCTTATGGAAAACTCTCGGGCCGGCGACCCGACGAACTCCTCTCGGGGGCCAGGATCGAGGTGTCCGAGGACAAGAACGATCCGCTGGACTTTGCCCTCTGGAAGGCCGCCAAACCGGAGGAGCCGGCGTGGGATTCACCCTGGGGCGCAGGCCGACCGGGGTGGCACATCGAATGCTCGGCGATGGCCCTCCGTTATCTGGGTTCCGACTTCGCTATACACGGTGGTGGCAGCGATCTCATCTTTCCGCACCACGAAAACGAGATCGCCCAGTCCGAAGGCGCCACCGGCGAGACCTTTGCTCGATTCTGGCTGCACAACGGGATGCTCAATCTCGGTGGTGAAAAGATGTCGAAGTCGACCGGGCTCCTGGTCGACCTCCAGGCGGCGATAGCGCGATTCGGTGGCATGAGCCTTCGGCTCTTCTACCTGATGGCTCACTACCGGTCGCCGCTCGACTACTCCGAAGAATTGGTGATGAGCGCTTCGATCGCTTATGACCGCATCAAGCGATTGTTGCTACGTGCTCCCAGACCGAACGGCGTCGACCCGGACCCCGCCGTCATGGCAAGGTTCGTCGAAGCGATGGATCAGGACTTCTCCACTCCAGACGCACTGGCCATCGTTTTCGATGCCGTGGCCGAAGCCAATCGGTTACTCGATCGCGGCGAGACGCCCGATCCACTCGTTGCTGCGATACACGAGATTGTCGCCGTTCTCGGAATCGAGCTCGAGGGAGAAAGACTCGACGACATCGCCCAGACGATCGCGGCGCTCGGAGCGGAGTTCGGCGTTGACGGCGGCTCTCCCGGCGATGTCGTCTCCGGGCTCATCGAAATGCGCGCCCGGGCCAGAGCCGAGCGGGACTTCGCTCGATCAGATCTAATCAGGGACCGGCTGACCGAGGCCGGCGTCCTGGTTGAGGACACCTCCGATGGCGCTCGCTGGGTTCGGCGATAGGATCGAGGGACTCCACGCGGCGGCGGCGGCGGTTGCCGCTCATCGGGTGGTGGAACTGTGGGTCGAGGCGTCTCGAATTCGTCAGCCCGACTTCGCCGCTCTCGCGGCCGTCGCCGAACAGGACGGGGCCAGAGTTCACATCGTCAAGGATGTGACCGACCTCGCCGATACTTCCTCACCCCAAGGTGTCGTCGCCCGGTCTCGCCCGATCGTGTCCAAATCCGTCGACGAATTGCTCGACGTGCCGCGGCCGGCGCTGATGGTCCTCGACCACGTGGTTGATCCTCACAACGTTGGCGCGGTGGCGCGCTCGGCCTTGGCCGCCGGGCTGACGGGGCTCGTGGTCGCCGACCGACGAGCCGCACCTCTCTCTGCTGTTGCCTTCAAAGCCGCAGCGGGGGCCCTCGAGCGCCTGCCGGTGGCCATCGTGAATTCGATCGCCGACACGCTGTCGCGCCTGAACAAGGGAGGCGTGTGGACGGTCGGCCTGGCGGCAGGGTCGGCCGCCCAACTGTTCGGCATGTCTCTTCTGTCCGAACCGGTGGCCCTCGTCATCGGGGAGGAGGGAAGCGGGCTCTCCCGCCTCGTCGCCGAACGTTGCGAGGTAGTCGCTTCGATTCCAGTCGCTGGCGGTGTCGACAGCCTCAACGCCTCGGTAGCGGCCGCCCTGGCCGCTTATGAAGTCATGCGAGTGAGGGCCGCGGGTTAGCCTTTGGCTGGTTCCAGGTCAGGTCAAGCTTGATCACGCTGGCGTAGCTCAGTTGGTAGAGCACCCGCCTTGTAAGCGGGCGGTCGTGGGTTCGATTCCCTCCGCCAGCTCCAGCGCCGGCGCGCCGTAAACGCCTTGAATTCGGAATCAGCGACGAAAAGCTTGTTCAGGCCGGGCGTCCCCTTCGGCCTCCGCTGTCTGATCGGATCCGAAATTTTGTCAACGGGTCCCGCCTGGCACCTAATTCGGGCAATCGGTCCCGGTACTCGAACGCCTGTGACCAAGCTTGGCCGGGGACGGTCGCCTCTGACCAAATTCACCCCGGCCCAGCAGCAAATGCCCGGCGTAGGACCACCCCGGCGATACCCTTCCGCGGGATGTTGGATCAGTTTTCGCGAGCGCTTCTGGACTTCGAGCGCGGTTGGTGGCACCTACCAGGCCCCAAGGATGAGATGATCTTGGAGAGTCTCGGTTGCTCCTCGGCCGAGTACTACCGCGCCCTCGTGACCCTGCTCGACAACCCTGATGCGCAGCGATATGACCCGTTGACGGTTCGCCGTCTGCGGCGGATGCGCGAGAACGCCCTGGCCTGCGGAGCGACCGGCACCGGGAGAAACTGATTTGCCGGGTCGGCACGCTGCCCCTGCCGGGCCGAGTTTCTATCGTGATCTCCTCACGATGCTCGGGGGCATCGTTGCCGTGGGGATCATCGTGTATCTGGGCCTTTCGGCGCTGTCAACAACCGATGGTCGCGGTAGCACCGACACCACGGTTACGCCGTCAACGACCGCGGCACCCCTCACGACCATCACTCGCGCCATCACCACTACGACCACCACTTCCGCACCTACCACATCGACGAGCACGACCGTTGCCCGTAGGGCCCCTTCCGAGATCGTCGTGGTAGTTCTGAATGGAGTCGGGGTTGCCGGGCTCGCCGCCGAAGTGAGTTCGGGTCTGGAGGCACTGGGATACCAGACACTCGAGCCAGGCAACTATGAACCGGTGCTGTCGCAATCGCTGATCCTCTATTCCGAAGGCTTCGAAGTGGAGGCGTTCGAATTAGCCGCGGAGTTTCCCGATGCCCAGGTCCAACAGGACACCGCGGGAAATGAAGAAGGTGCCGACATCGTGGTGGTGCTGGGCGAGTCGTACGAGAGCTGATGAGCGACGCCTGGGAGCGCCCGGTCAGCGGATGGCCGGTAGGGGCCTGGGCTATGGCGGGAATGCTCCCCATCGTCGGGGGCATCGGTATCTCCGCCAACGTGTTGTCGCCCGGTCTGGCGCTTGACCTCATCTCCCTGTGGCCGGGCCTATTGCCCGTGGCGGTGGCGCTTGTGATCGTCGCCACCAAGAAAGCCTGGCGTCGGCGGATGGGTGCACTGCCGCCCCTCCTGATCATCACCTGGATCGCTCTGGCGGTATCGGCCCATATCGCCGCTCTGGAGCCGCTGCCGTCCTCTTCGGCCGATCTGATCGGACCGACTGAGTTCCCTGACCATGTCACCCTCTCTGCTCATTCACCCGGAGTCCTTGAAGTCCGGGTGAATGACCGCGGAACGATTTATCGAGTCGGGTTCGTCCGCCTCGGGGGCCAGATCGGGATCGCCCGGGCTGAGGAAGTCAGCACCGCTTTCGGGCTCACGGTCTCAATCGGCGACGCCGGGCCCACCGAATGGTTTCGCTATGCCGGCTGGACCTTGGACCTCGCACCCAGCACCCAGTGGAACCTGAGCCTGGGCGGGGAGCTCGAGGGAGACCTGACCGGCCTCGACCTCGGTTCGGTGTCGTTGGACGGAAACGGAGAACTGACACTCGGCCCGACCGATCACCCGGTGCCGATGGCCGTCCGGGGCGAATTCGATTTGCATATTCGGGCCGATGTGGCGGCTCGGGTGGTGGGGAGCGCCGATGTCCCGAACGGATGGGTGACGACGGCCGATGGCTTCAGGTCACCCGTGGATGGCGAGGGCTGGGTCATTTCGGCGGCGGCCGGGAGTTCTGTGGTCATCAATGGGGGCTAGGTACAATCGCGGCGATGGTGGGTGAGGCATCCAGCGACAAGCTCCGGCGAGTCTCGCTCGTTATCTGGGTCTCGCTCGGCTCCCTGGCCCTCATCTGGATCTTCATCCAAATCGCCAACAGCGTGCGGATCATCTGGCTGCCGCTGGTGTTCTCGGCTGGACTGGTGTTTCTGCTCAACCCGCTGGTCAGCGCTTTTCAGCGGTTGCGGATCCCACGCATCGTCGGCACCTTCCTCGCATTTCTGACCCTCGCAGCCCTCTTGGTCGCGGCAGGGTTCGTGCTGGTGCCGGTCGTGCAGCAGCAGAGCGCCGACTTTGCCGAGCAACTTCCCAATCTCTACGAAACGATCCTCGTGTGGCTAGAGGATACGGGCCGAAACCTGGGCCTCGACATCGGCCCTCCGCCGACTCTCGAAGTCATTCAGGATTGGATTCAGGATCCTGCCAACCAGGAAACTATCCAGCAGGTGATTGGCAACTTTGGATCATTCGGTGGCGACCTCATCCGAGGGGTTGCAGAGCTTCTGGCGGTGTTGGTGGTCACGCCGTTGCTGGCCCTCTACATGCTCATCGATCTGCCTCGGACCAAGGGGCTGGCAACCGAGCTGACTCCTCCCCGCCACCGCGAAGAGGTGGTCTTCGTGGCCGGTCAAGTCGTCACCGCTCTGGGGAGCTTCGTACGGGGCCAGTTGCTGGTCGCTTTCATCGTCGGATTGGCCGGGTCGCTAGGTCTATGGATACTCGACATTCCGTTTTGGCTGATCATTGGCATCCTGTCCGGCATCCTCAACTTGGTTCCGTTCGCCGGGCCGGTGGTGGGCGGTGCTCTCGCCGCTCTCGTAGCTCTCCTCGACGGTTCCCTCACCAAAGCGTTGATCGCCGTAGTCATCTTCACTCTGATTCAGCAACTCGACAACCACGTCATCACACCGCTGGTTCAGCGGGCCAGGGTCCAGCTTTCCCCGATGGTCATAGTCCTCGCTCTCATCATCGGTGGCTCACTGGCCGGTCTACTTGGCGTCCTGGTGGCGGTGCCACTCACGGCGGCGATCCGGATCATCGTGGGCCATCTCTGGAGAACGCGGATGCTTGGGCAATCCTGGGCCGAGGCATCCGAGCGGATGATCGAGCGGACCCCGCCACCGGAACGCATCGCCGGGATCAGGCGCCGCCATCCGGCCGGCCAGCAAAAGCTCTTCGATACCGCCGAACAGGGAGTCATAAAGGTCGACCCGGAATCCTCGCCCCCGGCAGACATCGAAACAGCTGGCAAACCGGGATAGAAGCGTTCTACGTTCTACGATCTGCGTAGTACGTGCCACGTACCACGCACCACGTTCTTCAGCCTTCCAGCTCTCCCAGGTACGCCTTCGACAACTCCGGATTCGCCAGGAGGTTCGTGGCCGTGTCGTGCATCACGATGCGGCCAGTTTGGATGACGTATCCACGGTCGGCAATCGACAACGCAACGTTGGCGTTCTGCTCCACCAGAAAGATGGTCACTCCCTCCTTGTTGATCTCCTGGATGGTTTCGAACACCTGCTCGACCAGGATCGGCGCTAGTCCCATGGACGGCTCATCCATGAGCAGGAGCGATGGACGGGCCATCAACGCTCGCGCTATCGCCAGCATTTGCTGCTCTCCGCCCGAGAGGGTGCCGGCCCGCTGGGCGATCCGCTCCTTGAGGCGCGGGAAGAGTGTGAACATGCGCTCGATGTCTCCGAGGATCTCGGGCTTGTCATTGCGAAGATTGGCACCGATCTCTAGGTTCTCACGAACCGTCATCTTTGCGAACAGTCGACGGTTCTCGGGAACCATGGTGATTCCCCTCGACACGATCTGTGGCGTTGTCATACCGTGGATGGGCTCTCCTCGGAGCATTACCCGGCCGGATCGGGCGCGGACCATCCCGAGGATCGTCCGCAGCGTGGTGCTCTTGCCGGCGGCGTTGGAACCCAGCAAGCAGACCGTTTCGCCCCTGTTGACCTCAAGGGTGATCGACCGTAAGACCTCGGACGGTCCATAACCCGCCACAACCTGGTCGAGTTCGAGGACCGTATCGGCGCTCATGAAGGCAGCTCCTGCTGTTCTGCCGCGGCTTTGCCCAGGTAGGCCTCGATGACTTGCTGGTTCGACGAGACCTCCTGGTAGGTGCCTTCAGCGATCTTGATTCCATGGTCGAGAGCAACCACACGGTCCGACACACTCTTGATAACAGGCATGTCGTGTTCGATGAGGATGATCGAATAGCCCTGCTCGTCCCGAAGTCTGCCGATCTGCCGGATGAGTTTCTCTTTCTCGGCGGGGTTCATACCCGCGGCCGGTTCGTCCAGAAGCATGAGCTTCGGCTCGGTGGCCATAGCCCGGGCGATCTCGAGCCTTCGACGATCGGCGTAGGCCAGATCAGAGGCCAGCGAGTCCTGACGGGGGAGAAGCCGGTCATCGAAAAATGCCAGCGATTCCCGTGCCTTCTCGGCGATCCTGTCCTCTTCCCGCACCGTCCGGCCGGTGCGGGTCAATGCTCCCCAGACACCCGACTTGGTGCGGCTGTGTTGACCGACCATGGCGTTCTCGAGCACCGTCATGGCGTTGAACAGTCGCACGGACTGGAAAGTGCGGGCCATTCCGAGCCTGGTCAGCGCATTTGGTTTCAGTCCGGCGATGTTGTGACCGTCGAAGATCATCGTTCCTTCGTCCGGGGTATAGAAGCCTGTAACGATGTTGAAGAGGGTGGTCTTGCCGGCCCCGTTGGGGCCGATCACGCCGACGATCTCGCCGGGGTCGGCGTGGAAGTCCACCTCATTGACAGCTTGAAGTCCGCCAAAGCGCTTCGACACCCCGGTGAGTTCGAGTAGGTGACTCATTGCACTCCCTCGGCGGAGGCCGCGCTCAAGGGTCCCGGTCCCGCTCCTTCGTGGACCTCGATGGCGTGGAGTTCCATTGCCCTCCGCTTATCCGGTATCAGGCCCTCGGGTCGGAGAACCATGATCGCGATGATGATGGCGCCATAGATATGGAGGCGGAACTCGCCGAACTCGCGGAGCAATTCGGGCAAGCCGACCAGGACCAGCGACCCCACGACCACTCCGGGTATCGATCCAATGCCACCAAGAACAACCACAGCCAGCACGTTGATCGAAACGAGGAGCGTGAATGAGCCAGGGTTGGCCACCGACAGCTTGGCTGCGAAGAACGCCCCACCGAGACAGCCGATTGCGGCACCCATCGCAAAGGCCAAGAGCTTGTACTTGATGACCGAAACGCCCATGCCTTCGGCGATGTCCTCGTCCTCTCGCATGGCCGCCCAGGCTCTCCCGACCCGGGAGTCTTTGAGCCTCATCGAGATGAACACAGCGAACAATGCAAACGCCAGGATCAGGTAGTAGAGGATTCGGGGGTCGCGGGTGTTGAGCCCGAAGAACGGGACTCTCTCGGCGTCGGTGACTCCCTGCGGTCCGCCCAGGTAAGGCTTGAGCCAGTCGGAGGTCACCAGGATCCGGATGATCTCACCAAACCCGAGAGTCACAATCGCCAGGTAGTCGCCCCTGAGGCGGAGGACCGGCGCCCCGATAATGAGGCCGATGGCGACGGCGATGAAGACCGTGATCGGGATCGCTATCCAGAAGTTGGTGAAGGTGTCCGGGGAAGGTCGCAGCGGGTTGTCGGTAACGAGGTAGGAGGCGTGCGACGTGAGGATCGCCGTCACATACGCTCCGACGGCGTAGAAAGCGACGTACCCGAGGTCTAGCAGGCCGGCAAACCCGACGACGATGTTGAGCCCGAGACCGAGGAGGATGTAGAGACCTACCGTTCCAAGTACGTCGGACACGAAAGTGTTGACGATCCAGGGCAATGCCATCAGCGCGATTGCGATGAGACCGATCAGCACCCGCGGCAGATTCCGATCCGTGGCCCCGGGGAGCGAAAGGGCGACCATGCGGGCGCCACCTTGGCGACGCACGTAGAGCCGAATACCGATTGCCAGGGCCAGGATGACGACGGTCCCGATCAGGGTAAGGCCGTCGCTCCGGTAGAGCCATCTGGTCGGGATGGAAAGTCCATCGAGCATGACCCGGAAAAGGGTCGCGCCCAGGGCACCGATCATGAGCACCGACAGTGCACTGAAGACTGCCGCCCGCAGTTCGGGCTGAAGCCGGCGAGTGAGAACCGCCAGCAACCCCATCAAGGCACCTATCGCTGTTAGCCACACCGTCCCCACATACGGGCCGAATCCGAAGGAAAGAACGTCGCGCATCGTCGGACTGATCGATATGAAGACATCGCGAACTTGATAACCGGCGCTCTCACCGATCTCCACCAGGATCAGAAACACGCCGGTCAGCAATCCACCGACGACCCCGACTGTGATTCCCGTCTGGAAAACCGCCCCTTCGTTCATGGGCCTTCCGATCGCCGCGTAGGCGAAGAAGTAGAAGATCAAGAGGATGAGAAGTGGACCGAAGTTGATGTAGTCGGTGATGATCGGGCGGTCGCTGAACGCCTCGATCATTCCCACCATGCCGAGATAGACGACGACGATTCCTGCCACCGCCCCCGTGTTGAATCCGGGGGTCTCTGACAAACCTCTGCGACCGCGGGCCTTGGTGATGGTATCGGCGGTCATGCTCGCTTCTCCTCAGGTGCTCCGAGGAACCCGCCCGGTTTGAAGATCAGCACCAGAACCAGGATGCCGAAGGCGATCAGGTCTACGAGCTGGTTCGGGGAAGGAACCAGACCGGTCAGGAAGAGGTTGGGTCCGACCGCCTCCATCAGTCCAAGGATGAGACCGCCGAGGGCGGCCCCTGTTATCGAGCCGATGCCCCCCAGCACCGCCGCTGTGAAAGCCTTGAGACCGGGCAGAAAGCCCATGGCGAAGGTGACCTGGTTGAAGATCTGAACGAAGAGGATCCCGGCAGCACCGGCCAGGGCGCCCCCGATTGCAAACGTGATCCGGATCGTCTTGTCCACGTCGACTCCCATCAATGCGGCAATCTCCCGATCTTCGCCGACCGCTCTCATCGCCCTCCCGGTTCTGGTCCGCTCGATAAAGAAGAAGAGCGCCAGCCAAAGCAGCGTTGCGCCAACGACAACAAGGATCTGGCGCTTCTGGACGTTGATGCCGGCCAGATTCACCGTACCGGCCAGCACGCCGATCTCGGGATAGGCCCGGGCGCTGGCTCCGTAGAACCCACGGAATGTGTACTGAAGGAAGAGCGAGGCCCCAATTGCGGTAATGAGAGGAACCAGCCTCGGCTTGCCTCGCAGCGGGCGATAGGCAACTTTCTCCAGAACGAGGGCAACTCCGGTGGAGACGGCCGCGGAAACAGCGAAGAGGATCAGCAGGCTCAGGACTGGCTGAGCGTTAAGAAAGCCCTGTCCGTGCAGGCCCATTGCCACAAAGAAAGCCGTGTATGCGCCCGCCATGAATACTTCGCCGTGGGCAAAGTTGATGATCAGGAGTATGCCGTAGACCAGCGTGTACCCGAGGGCAATCAGGGCATACACCGATCCCCGCGTCAGGCCCTGAATCGTGAAGCTGATCCAATCGTCGGCATCGAAAAGCCCGAGGGCGAGAGTCTTGGTCGTCCCAACGATCACACCGTAGATGATGGTGAGGGAGAGGATCCAGAGGATGGTCCGTCGTACCGGGAATCG
>Ga0214471_10003900_pt1 | contig 11554 bp, 12 predicted proteins | sample RVTome_5_FD_207665 | JGI IMG/M metagenome (GOLD analysis project Ga0214471, IMG submission 207665) | Soil microbial communities from uranium-contaminated site in the Upper Colorado River Basin, Wyoming, United States - RVT142D155 | ecosystem: Environmental > Terrestrial > Soil > Contaminated >... | reverse complement strand
CTCCGCGCATACGAGTGGGGCCCGCCCGTTGATCCCGTCCATGCGCTCGCGTTCGTCGCCGCCCTGACGGTCGCGGCGCGGCTCGTGCTCGACGTGCGCGTCCGGGACGAGACGATGTCGATCTCGCTGTTCGAGGCGGTGCTCGTTCCGGCGCTGGTGGCATTCCCCGCGCCCGTCGTGGTCGCGCTCGCCGTCGCCTCGCAGGCGATCTCCGAGGGATGGCAGCGCGTCCCGCCGCTCAAGGCTTCGTTCAACGTCGCGCAGTGGGCGCTGGCTGCCGCCGCCGGTAGCTTCGTCTTCCGCGCGACCGGCGGGACCGGATCGCTGAGCGGCCGAACCTTCGCCGCCGCGGCGGCCGCCCTCACGACGATGGCGTTCCTGAATACAACGCTGTTCACGATCGTGGTCTCGATCGCCCGCGGCGATTCGATGCGTCGCGTCGCGGCCACGCACGCGCCCGCCAACCTGCTCGCCTGGTCGGTCAACGGCGCGTTCGGCGCGCTGTTCCTGGCCGCCCACATCGCCTACAACGCCACCATCGTGCTGTTCGCGGTTCCGCTGGTCGCGCTGCACACCGGCCTCCGCGGCTATGCCGGCGCGGTCGCCGACCGCCGCCGTTTGCACGGCCTCCACCGCGCGACCGCGGCACTGGCCACGCCGATGAATCCGCTCGACGGAATGCAGCGCTTCCTCGACGAGGCGCGCGTGACCTTTCGCGCCGCCTGGGTCGAGTTAACCGTCGCGTTCCCGGACGGGATTCGCGTCTATCGCTCCGGCGACAGCAGTGACGGCGAGCGCCTCACGTCGACGGTCGCGGTCGATGCCACCACCACCGGCGCACTGACCGTCTGCGATCGCGTCCGCACCGCCGACGGCGACCACGGCGACCGGACCGTGCTCGACGCGATGGCGCGCGCGGCCGGAAGCGCGCTGCAGAAGGCGCTCTTGCTCGAGCAGATCCTGGACGAGCGACACACGCTCTCGGACATCGTGCAGCACACATCCGACGGAATCTGCACGATCGACGCCGGCGGGATCGTGCGAACCTGGAATCCGGCATTCGAGGCGATCACCGGAATCGGGGCCGTCGACGCGATCGGATCGCGTTCGCTCGACGGGATTGATCCGCGGAGCGAGTCGGGTGCGCGGATCCCGGTCGAGGCGTGGGCCGAAGGGGCCGTCGGCCTGCCCGACATGCTCGAGATCACCGACGCCGGCGGACACCGGCGCTCGCTCGCCTGCTCCTACACGGTCGTGCCGGGCCCCGACGGACGAGCGGCGACGCTCATCATGGTTGCCCGCGACACCACGAAAGCGCGCGAGGTCGAGCGAATGCGCGAAGACTTCGTCGCCGCGGTCAGTCATGAGCTGCGAACGCCTCTCACGCCGATCAAGGGCTTCGCCGAGACGCTGCTGCGCCACGGCGAGACGCTCCCGGCCAACTCGCGCGAAGAGATTGCCCGCACCATCGCGCGACAGGCCGACCGGCTCGAACGACTGATCACGAACCTGCTGGAGATGACCAAGGTCGAGCGCGGCCTTCGCGAACGCCCCGCCGGCATCGTCGACGTCGCCGCCGCGGCGGAAAAAGTCGTCGCCGACTTCCGGCTCGCCTCTTCCGGCCGGACGATCGAGCTGCACCTTCCTCATCGGGCGCTCGCCGCCGGCGATTCCCTCTGGGTCGAACAAGTGGTATCGAACCTGCTGTCGAACGCCCTCAAATACACGCCGCCCGCAACGACGATCTCGGTCGTGGTGGAGGCGGCCGAATCCGGCGTCGCGCTGGAAGTTCTCGATCGCGGCCCCGGCATCCCACTCCCCGATCACGAGCGCGTCTTCGAGCGGTTCCGGCGGCTCGACGACCAGACCACCCGCGCCACCGGGGGCGCAGGCATCGGCCTGTACATCGCCCGCCGGCTGGCCCGAATGATGGACGGCGACCTGGTCGTCGGGCCCTCCGAGCAGGGAACGCGCATGATCTTGACCTTGCCGGCCGCGCACCACCTGGCCGTCGTCGGCTGACGCCTCCCCGGCATCCCCCACCGGGAGTAGTCCGTTGTGACCGGATCGGGAAACCCCCGAAAAGGACCATTGAAGACCAGACGCCGCGGAGGGCATGCTACCCCCATCGAACAGTCGAATCGGGGGTAGTCGTGATTGCTTCGCAGAGTCGTACGTGGGCGGCCGCAGCGGATCATTTCGCGCGAACCGCGGATCAGCCGTTAATGACACTTCTCGGAGCGGCGCATTCGCTGGCCGCCGACCCGGATTCGCCCGAGGCGCACCGCTTCGCCGAGTCCGCGGCGCGCAACGCCGAGCTTTTGGCGCACATGGTCCGCGACCTTCAGCAGATCGCGCGCCGCACGGCGGTGCCGGCTCGCCGCGAGATGATCGAGGTGATGCCCGCGCTGCGGGACGCACTCGCCGCCGCCAACGTTCGAATCGAAGGTGACGAGACGCTCGTCGCGATCGCGGCGCCGTCGGATCTAACCGCGTTCGTCTCGGCAATCGTGAGCGCTGCGGAGGGCAAGACCGTTGCGGTGTCGGCCCGCGCCGAGGGCGCGCGGGTGTGCGTGACGATCCGAACCGCGTTCCCCGACCATCCGCTCGACATCGGCTTGGTCCGGTCGCTGGCCGAACCGCTCGGTCCGGTCGCGGTCGGCGTGCACGGTTCGGTGACGGTTTCGCTTCCGGCGTTGCACCTGTCCGGCGCAGCCGCCGGGCCGCGCTGGCAGGCTACGGCCGCTTCGCGTTGATCTCGGCCTGCTCCCGCATGTAGCGCGTCATCCCGGTGCGCTTCATCGTGCCGAGCGTCAGCTCCGGCGCGATCGCAAACGACACGTGGCCGATCTTGCCGAGCCCCTTGGCGACCGTGGTCAGCCCCCGGTTCTTTTCGATCGCCTCGACGACCGCGCGCGCCACCGCCGGGGAATCGACGGCGCCGACGCTCTTGGGAGCCGGCCGCCCCCATTCGGCGAACATGCCGGCCGTGACGAAGCTCGGACACACGACCGATACTTCGACGCCGTGCTCTTCGAGTTCCGCGCGCAGCGACATGGCAAATCCGACGACGGCGTGCTTGGTCGCGGAATAGACCGTGTTGTGCGGAACCGGGTTCAAGCCGGCAAGCGACGAGATGTTGACGATGTGTCCGGTTCGCCGCGCGATCATCGACGGCGCGACGAGCCGCGTCAGCCACATCAGCCCAGTGACGTTCGTCTCGACGATCGCCTGCATCCGCTCGAATTCCATGGACTCGAAGTCGCAGACCTGCTCGAGCCCGGCGTTGTTGATCAGAACGTCGATGGGGCCGAGCGCTTTTTCGACCGCGGCGACGAGCGTCCGCAGCGATGAAAGGTCGCGCACATCGGCCGGCAACGCGATCGCGTCGCCGCCGATCTCTTTGCGGACCGTTTCGAGGTCTTCCGCGTTGCGCGCCGCGAGCGCGAGTCGCGCGCCCTTCGCGGCCAGCGCCCGTGCCATGTCGACGCCGAGCCCGCGCGACGCGCCGGTGATCAGCACGACTTTGCCGGTGAGCGGTTTCATGGAGTCCTCCTCGCGTCGGGAACGCGAGCAAGCCTACGCGAATGCCTCCAAATCCTGCATTCTCACGCGTGCGACGCGCCGGCCGGCGGCGCGGAGCGCCCGCAGATCGCCTTCGGCCTGGGCGTCGATCAGGGTGCCGAACGTGAAACCGCGGCCGGGGATGCCGACGTCGTCGGGATGGGCCTCGTCGGTCACGACCAGGAAGCCGCCGCCGGGCGGGCCACCCTTGTGCACCTGGCCGGTCGAGTGCAGGTACCGCGGTCCGAAGCCGGTGGTAACCGCGATTCGCAGCCGGTCGCGAATCGCCGTTCGAATCCGCTCCAGACGCGCGGCGTTCTGATCGCTCGGATCGACGAAGGCGAGGATCGCGCAATACGCCGGTGCCGGATCGAGCACGGCGGCCGGGTCCTCGAACGACGGCACGGCGGCGCCGCCGGCATCAAGGATCTCGCTCGTCGCCTGCTTCGCCGAGGCGACATCGGGTTGATCGAACGGGTGGATGCCGAGCACGTGCCCGGCGACCGCGGTGGCGAACTCCAACCGGAAGAACTCGGCGCCGAGCGTCTCGGCCGGCGAGGCTCCGCCGGATTCGATGACGAGGCGTGGAGCGCCGCTCGCCGCGACCCAGTCGTGGCCGCCGGTGTCGACGAAGATGCGATCGTCGCCGAAGACGGCCGCGTCGCCGGCCGGCTCGCCCGCGACGGGCAGGATGCCGCGGCCGTCCTTCCCGGTCGATTCGGCGACGAGCTGCTCGACCCATGCGCCCAGCGGGGCGAGCGCGTCCGGATACACGAACGAAGCCTTGTCGCGTCCGGACAGCGCGGCTTCGCCGAGCGCCGCGCCGAGCAGCGCGCCGGGGTTGTCGCCGGCCGGCGCGCGGCACCGCGCGGCCATCGCCAGCGCACCGGCCGCGAGCGCGTCGAGGTCGGCGCCGATCAGCGCCGCGGGAACGAGTCCGAACAGCGACAGCGCGCTGAAGCGGCCGCCGATGTCGTCGGGGTTGAGGAACAGGCCGGCGAACTCGTGCTTTCCGGCGAGCGCCTCCAGCGGCGAGCCGGGATCGGTGATCGCGACGAAGTGGGTGCCGCGTTGCACGCGGCCGTAGAAGTACTGCAAGTGGCTGAGCGTCTCGATGGTCGAGCCGGACTTGCTGGCGACGACGAACAGCGTGCGGCGAAGGTCCATCTCGCGCTCGATCCGGCGCACCGCATCGGGATGCGTCGAGTCGAGCACGCGAACGTCGATCGCGCCGGCGGCGACGCCGAGCGTTCGGCGCATGGTTTCGGGTGCGAGCGAAGAGCCGCCCATGCCGAGCAGCACCGCGCCGGTGAACCCGCCGGCCGCGGCTTGCCGGCCGAAGCGCGTTAGCTCGTCCAGTCGCGGTCGGAGCACGCCGGCGACGTCGAGCCAGCCGAGCCGGTCGGCGATCTCGGTGGGATCGTCGCGCCAGACGGTGTGGTCGCGTTCCCAGATGCGCTCAACGGTTCGGTCGCGCGCCATCGCGGCAATGCGCGCGCGCACCGGCTCGGCAAGCGGACCCAGCGTGGCGGTCTCGGGCGCATTCATTCGGACGTGAACACTACGAGATCCCCTTCGCGAGCGTCCTGCCGGAAGCCGCACCGGCTCAGCACGGCGCGGGCGGCGACGTTGCCGGCGTGGGTCCGCGCGAACGCGCAGCGAAACCCGGAATCGCGTCGCATCCAGGCGAGCAGTGAAGCGAGCGCCTCGCCGGCGATGCCGCGGCTCCGCATCGACGGCACGACCGAAAAGCCGATCTCGACGCCGCCGTCCGCCGCCGGCGGACCGTGACCGCCGATGTCTCCCACCACCATTGAATCCTGCACGATCAGCCATGGGCCCCATCCCACGCGCTCGGGATGCTCGGTCAGGCCGGCGAGCATGAACGGGATCGCGCCGCGCAGCTCATCGCCCGGCCATTCGGGATGACGCTCCAAGCCGGGAAGCGGTTCGTCGCGCATGACCGCGCCCAGCAGCGCGCCGTCGCACGGAACCAGCACCAGGCGCGCGGTCCGGATCGGCTGAGCGCCGGCCGTCACGGCCGTTCTAGTAGGGGCCGTCGCAGCACGAGTCGCGCCATCCGCACGACGGACAGCGATAGTGCGCATGCTCGGGCTTCATCTCGGTGCCGCACATCCAGCAAAGCGTGGACGTGTCGCACGCGGAAGCGAGGTCTGCGGACATGCACTCACCCTACCCCCAGCACCCGGTCGAGGTAGGCATTGCGGAAGACGCCGTCCGGGTCCAGTCGCGCCCGAATGCGCGCGAAGGCGTCCCACTCCGGATACCGAGCCGCGAGCGCATCGCCGTCCAGGAAATGAATCTTCCCCCAGTGCGGCCGCCCCTCGAAGCGGCCCATCAGGGCCTCCACCTCCCGGAAGAACGGCTCGTAGGGCATGCCCTGAAAGACGTGGACGGCGATGTAGGCGGTCGCTCGGCCGGCGGACGTCGACAGATGCGCGTCCTCGTCGGCGGCCGCGAACCGGACTTCGACCGGAAACGAGATCCGGTAGCCACGGTCGGCGATGATCGCGCGAACACCACGGACCGCATCGGCGGCGGCGGCGAGGGGAATCGCATATTCCATCTCGGCGAACCGCACCGTGCGCGGACTGGTGAACACGCGATCGCTCCGGTCGGTGTATTCGACGCGGGACAGCATTCGTCCGGCCATGCGCGCCATCGGCGGAATCAAGGTCTGCCGCGCCCGGCCGATGCGGCACACCGCGCCGAAGGCGCGATTGGCCAGCAGCATCTCGTCGAACCATTCTTTCGCGCGCGACCGCGGCCGCAGCGGGCCGTCCACCCGGTTGTTGCGCTTGGTCAGCGTCCGATCGGTGTGCGGGAACCAAAAGAACTCGAAGTGATCGTCGGCGTCGAGGTATCGGTCGAGCGAGCCGAGAACCCATTCGAGCCGCATCGGCTCTTCGACGGCGTGCAACGCGTATGCCTCGTCGCAGTCGATCGTGACCGAGGTCGCCGCGCCCAGCGCGCCGAGCGACACGCGCGCGGCGGCGAGGACGTCGGGGCGGTGCTCGCGCGAGCACTCGATTCGCTCGCCGGCGGCCGTCATGATCGTCATCGCCGACACCTGCGACGACAACGTTCCGAGCCGCGCGCCGGTTCCGTGCGTCGCCGTCGCGATCGCGCCGCCGATCGTCTGCGCGCCGATGTCGCCAAGATTGCGGAACGCAAGGCCCTCGGCCGCGAGTCGCTCGGCCAGCGCGCGAATCGTCGCGCCGGGCTGCACGGTGACGGTCCGCGCGACACGGTCGACGGCCAGCACGCGATTGAGCCGCGCGCTGCGGATCATCATGCCGTCGGTGCAGGCCGCGTCGGTGAACGAATGGCCGGTTCCGGCGACCTTGACCCGCTCGCCCCGCGCGACGGCCCCGGCAATTGCCCGAGCCAACTCGTCGTCGCTTTCCGGTTCGACGATCGACGACGGCCGGCACGAGGCCGTGCCCGCCCAGTTCCCCCATCCGCCCACCGTCACCAGCCGCGCAGATCGACCGGCCACGATTCCAGAACTTCCTCGCCGCGGACGACGTGCAGACGCTCGTGATAGGCGATCGTCGGGTCGATGTGGCCGGGCCGCACCAGGATTCGATCCCCGGTCCGCAACGGCGATGCCGGCGCGAACGTGACGTGCTCGTCGGAGACGAACCAGACCGCATGCCCGCCGTCGATCGTGGGATTTCCGTGGTCCATGCCCAGCGCCTTCAATCCGCAATCGGCGACGGCATGCTCCGCCGAGACCGAAATCACCGTCGCGAGCACGCCGAGCCCGCGGCGGAACGGCAATCCCAGCTCGTCGTAGGCGTTGTCCATGAGCACGTAGCTGCCGGCCTGGATCTCCGTCGCGAGCGTATTCACGTCGTAGGTGCCGGTGCCGCCGGCGCTGATCACCGCGCCGCCGACGCCGGCGTGCGCTTGGGCGAGCCGCTCCATGCATTCGGTCGTCAGCGACGCGCGAAGCGTCCGGTCGGCGAGTCCGACGACGTGACCCTCGTAGCCCATGACGCCGCGAACGCTCAGCCCGCGGCTGCGCGCATGGTCCGCCAGCCGTCCCGCGTCGCCGGGCACGCAGCCGCAGCGCGGCAAGCCGACGTTGACGTCGATGAGCACCTCGCGCACACCGCCGGCAACGGCCGCCTCGATCGTGGGCTCCGAGTCGACCGCGACCGTCACGCGCGCACCCGCCGCCACGAGCGCGCCGAGTCGTCGCGCGTCGAGCACTTCGTTCGCCAGCAGCAAATCGTCACCAAGCCCGGCGGCGGCCATGCCTTCCATCTCGCGGATCGTGGCGCACGTGAACGCGCGGTGCCCGGCGGCGGCTTGCCGGCGGGCCAGCGACGTGCACTTGTGGGCCTTTACGTGTGGCCGGCATCGTGCGCCCGGGAGGGCGGCCGCCATCGCCCCGATGTTGTGCTCGAGTGCGTCGGCGTCGGCGATCAACGCCGGCGTCGGCAGGTCGTGGATCCTCATCGGCACGCGAGCCTACAACGGGCTCCGGCGACGGGCAGCCCGGAACGCCGGCGAATCGGGGGGGGATCCGGCGCGCCGGGCGAAAGGGTTACTGCTGTTGCAGCACCGTGAGCTGGCGCAAGCTCATCTCGCGAGTCTTGTGGCGCTCGTCGAGCGACATGCCGCCGACCGTGGCGACCGCCTCGCACAACGCCGCCGGCGAGAACGGCTTCGTCATGTACATCGTCGCGCCGGCCTCGAAGCCGACCAGCTCGTCTTCGCCGCGAGCCTTGGCGGTGAGAAGGATCACCGGCACGTCGCGCGTCTGTTCGTGCGACTGCAACTCGCGAAGCACGCTGATGCCGTCGCCGTTGGGCAGCATCACGTCGAGCACGATCAAATCGGGATCATGGGAGTAGGCGGCGTCCAGCCCTTGCGGCGCATCGGCCGCCTCGATCACGTCGTGCCCTTCGAAGGCCAGGTTGACCCGGCACAGCAAAAGCACGTCGGGCTCATCGTCGATGACAAGAACTCGCATCCGCGGGCACGTTCCTTCCTTACCGTCGCTCTTGCATTCATTTCTACGCGAGGCCGGGAGCCACTAACACCCCCCGCATCGGCCATTTCATGGAACCGCAGGGACCAGCCCGGCATGGTCCTTTCGGGGTGGCGCCCACCCGGACACCCGTGAATCTGGCGATATCTCCCGTTCGGTGACACAATTGGGCCCCAACGAAAGGACCGGATGAGACACGTTGTTAGGACGATCATGACGCTCGCCGCGCTGACGGCGATGCTCGGCGGCGTCCTCGGCCAAGGCTCGTCGCCGGCGGCAACGTCGGCGCCGGTCAAGACGTTTCCCGTCACCTCGGTCGCGATCGACACCCGGCCGATGCCCGGCGAAGCGCCGCTGCCGCGATGGGCTTACGCGACGAACACGGCCGGGCGCATCTCGCTCAATCCGGATCCGGAGGCGCCGCTCGGACGCACGATCGAAGTCTCCATCGCCGATCAGCGCCTGACCGCGTGGGAGAACGGCACGATCGTTCACCGCTTCAAGGTGTCCACCGCCCGGCCCGGCCGCCGAACGCCCAAAGGAAACTTCCGCGTCAAGCTGAAGGCTCCTCGCTACTGGTCTCGGCAGTTCCAGGTGTGGATGCCGGACGCGCTGTGGTTCCACGGCGACTACTTCATCCATTCGCTGCCGTATCGATCCGATCCGAATCGCCGGACGGGCGCGAACACGCTCGGCATCCCCGTCTCAGCCGGCTGCGTCCGCCTGGGCGTGGTCGAGTCGAAGCTGCTCTACAACTGGGCGAGCGTCGGCACGCCCGTCTGGGTCCACTAGGAGGGTGGTTACGCGGCCACGACCGAGCCGGTCATCTGCGGGTGAACCTTGCAGTAGTACTCGACCGTGCCGGCATCCTTGAACTGAAACGTAAACGTTGCCCCGTTGGTCTCGAGGGGCCCGTCGAAGACGCCGGACGGCGCATCGCTCGGGTTGCCCGACGTGACCGTGTGCGCGAAGTCGTCGCCGTTGGTCCAAGTCACCACGGCCCCGACCGCGACGGTCAGGTTCTGCGGCGCGAACGCCAGATTCTTGATCTGGACGGCGTTGGCCGCCCCGCCGGTCGGCGAGCCGTTGCCGGCGTCGGGCTCGTCCGATCCGCCGCAGGCCGCTCCCATCAGCGCCAGCGCCACCACGAACGCGATCTTCGTCATGGACGTCATCGTTCCTCCCTTGTCTTGTCACAACCCGGTGCCTGTGCCGGTACTGTTGTACGCGATGATTGCCCCGACGGATGTATGGAAGATCATCGAGCGCGCGGACGAGCGGATCAAGTACGCGCAGAATCGAGATCCGGCCGAAGCCTACCGCCAAGCGCGCGAAGCGCTCGCGCAGGCGCGCGCCGCACTGGCCGGCGTCGCCGACGAGCGAGCCCGTGCCGGCCTGCTCGCCCAGATCGAGCGCCGCGAAACCGACCTGGACGCGCTGGAGCGGGCGACGTAGATGGTCCGTCCCCGCGACGACGAGGCCGCCCGCGTCCCGCCCGGCCAGCGCCTCACGCGCGGCTGGCCGATCCTTCACGCGAGCCCGGTCCCGTCGTTCAATCCGGCGCTGTGGCAATTCCGCGTCTGGGGACGCGTCGAGCGCGACATCGAATGGTCGTGGGACGAGCTGCGCGCGCTGCCGGCCACCACGATCACGTCCGACTTTCACTGCGTCACGGGCTGGTCGAAGCTCGACAACACCTGGGAGGGCATCTCGATCCATCTCGTCGCCGAAGCGGCCGGCATCGCCGGCGACGCGACGCACGCGCTCGTCTGGGCGCCCTACGGCTACAGCGCGAACCTGCCGCTCGACGTGCTCATCGACGACGACGTGCTCCTCGCCTGGAGCCACGACGGCGAACCGCTCGAACCCGAGCACGGCGGTCCGCTGCGACTGGTGGTGCCGAAACGCTACGCGTGGAAGAGCGTCAAGTGGGTCAACGGTCTTCAGATCCTGGACCGCGACTCGCGCGGCTACTGGGAAGAGCGCGGCTATCACAACGACGCCGAACCTTTCGCCGAGCAGCGCTACTCCTGGCAGGAGTGACTACGACGTTCGCTTGAGCGTCGCGTTGAGATGATGCTGAAGCGCCAAGCCGACCGCGGCCATCTCCAAGTCGTATTCGAGCGTGTCGCCTTCGACGCGGATCACGCGGGCGAGCGCGGTCACCTCTTTCGCGGTCGAGGTCTCGGCCACGATCGTCGAGCGCACGGTGACGACCGAGCCGGCAACGGTGCCTTCTTCGATCTCGGCGATCCCGGTCGGATGGGCGAGCACGATCTCGATCCGATCGTTGGGCTTGGGCCGCCAATACCCGGCTTCGGCGTGCAGCGGCCGTCCGTCGTCCAGCGCCCAGGTGCGCTGCGAGTACGCCAGGAACGGCTTGCCGACGTGCCAGAACCGCACTTCTTCGCCGTAGGTGAAGGGTTGGATCGTGGGATAGTGGCCGCTGCCTTCGCCGGTCCAGGTTCCGAGCAGGAACGCGATCGGCGCGCAATCGGGATGCAGGGCGGGATGCAGGGAGGGTTCCATAGCGACGTCACGCTAACACGGCTACGCTCGAAGGCGTCATGCGAGACCTGCACATCGGCCGCGGCATCGTGATCCCGTCCCGCGAGATCGCGCAACGCTTCGCGCGCGCCGGCGGCCCCGGCGGCCAGAACGTCAACAAGCGCGACACCAAAGTGGACGTGCTCTTCGACGTCGCCTCGTCCGAGGCGCTCAGCGCCGATCAGAAGCGCCGCGTCAGGCGGGCGCTCGCCACGCGCATCGGCGCGACCGGCGTCCTGCGTGTCGGCGCCAGCGCCCAGCGCACGCAGGCGCAGAACCGGCAGCGCGCGCTGGACCGGATGGAGGAGCTGCTTCGCGACGCGCTCGCGCCCCCGCCGCCGCCGCGCGTCAAAACGCGGCCGTCGCGCGCGGCGAAGCAGCGCCGGATCACGGACAAGAAGCGGCGCGGCGAGATCAAAC
>Ga0214471_10003899_pt1 | contig 11555 bp, 7 predicted proteins | sample RVTome_5_FD_207665 | JGI IMG/M metagenome (GOLD analysis project Ga0214471, IMG submission 207665) | Soil microbial communities from uranium-contaminated site in the Upper Colorado River Basin, Wyoming, United States - RVT142D155 | ecosystem: Environmental > Terrestrial > Soil > Contaminated >... | reverse complement strand
AGCAGGTCGCCGCCGGCGTCGAAGCCAACGGCGTCCGGGGCGAGTTCGCCATCCTTGTCGTACAGCTGATCCTGCGCGTTTGTCCGCATGCAGCGGAACTTGAGGCTTCCACCACTCTCTGCCCTCGGCTTCAGCCGGCAATGAACATCTGCACTCGCGCTCAACGGGACGTTGCCCGGGGGGCCGGCACGAAGGTTGTCGTCAGACGCGATTGGCAGATCCGGTTCGATGAGCCGTGCCACCGAGAGACACGCTCGCCGGCTGGCGTCGGTCACCTTCACCTTCAGGGACTCGGCACTGACTGCCACCACGCATGCCGTCGCCGACGCCGGAACACAGGTTGACCGCGATGGATCGGGAGCAAGCGCGCAAGACTCCGCCGACAAGACCGAATCGACCGCTGGACCGGCTTGCCGTGCTTGAGCGATCGCGGAGTCCTGCGGCCCGAGCAGAAGAACGCTGACAGCGAGTGCATGGATGTTCAGCATTGTGGCCTCGTGAATGTGGTGCGCTAATGGCAGCTGCCGCCGCTGCGGTCCCATACCCGACCGCGAGCGTCGATGAAGGCGCTGCGCCAGGCGCCGGCGCCCAGCGTCAGCTTGAGCACGCCGTGGTGCCCCTGGATCTGGTACAGGGAGTTGGCCGCCAACGGCGTCCGGAGTCCGCGCAGCTCCGCGCCGCCCGTTCCGATGATGATTTGAGTGATGCCGCCGACGGTATCGACCACGCCGGCCGCCGTCATCGGCGCGAAGCGCTCGTAGTGATGCTCGTGACCCGCGAGGACGAGCTCGACGCCGGCTTCGTGGAGGACCTGGTAGACGCCGCGCATTTCGGCGTGCCCTCCGTGAGTCCCCGATGCCCAGAGCGGCCGGTGGAAGTACGCAACGGTGCACTTCGTCGGCTGATCCTCCAGCTCCTCCCGGAGCCATTGCTCCTGGTCCGGCATGTCAGCACCGCGCGAGGACGCCATCAACAGGATCTCGGTGTTGAGCACGATCGCCCGCCACTCACCGATGTCGTAGGCGTAGTAGCCCTTGCCAGGCTCCCCGGCGCGATCACCGAAGTACGTGAAGTACGGGCTGGCGCCAGCAGTCCCGTACTCGTGGTTGCCGAGCGCCGGCCGAATCCACTTCATGATGCGCCGTGAGCTGTCGCCCCACGACGTTCCGAAGCAGCGCGCGAATTGGGCCGTTGTGCCAGATGGATAGGCGTTGTCGCCCACCGTGAAGACGACGTGTTCGACCCCGGCGATGCTGTCGGCCTTGAGCACGCTGTCGATGATCGAGGCCGTCGCTTCGTCGCCAGTGCTATTGCACACAGCGATGTCGCCGGCGCCGATCATGATGGACGCGCCACTGAGGGCGACCTCTTCGGCCGGTGCGTCTGCCGATGGGGGCGTGATGCGGACCGGAGGGAAGCACGCTGCCATTGGAAGGGCGAGCACGAGCAACCTCACCCGACGCGCCGACCGCGGCCAGTCGCACCGGGGGGATCGTTGATTCAATTGAGTAGTCACGGGTCAGTAGTCGAAACCAAAGCCAACCAGCCACCTGCGCTCGCGCTGACTCGACGCCATCAGCGTGATGCTCGTCCCCGGGCCGAAGACGCCGAGCCAGAGCCCGGCCGCCACACCGGTATGCCAGCCGCCCGGCGACTCTCCCTGAACGAACACACGGCCCGCTTCGACGAACCCGAGCGCCCCGACGTTGATGGGCAGAATGAACGGGAAGGACGCGATCGGAAGTCGCAGCTCCGCGGTACCGTGCACCACAGCATCCCCGGCAAAACGCTGCCTTGATGCGGTGCGCAGAGAATGCGATCCACCGAGGAACGCGGCATCGAAATACGGGACGTCCCCCCAGAGCCGTTCGACTCCGCCGCGCAGAGCCAGCAGGGGAGTGGTCAGGATCGGGATCGCGATGTGGGCAATCGTCACGGCGGCGACGCTCGCGTACGCCCCGTTCGCATCCCACATGGCCGGGTAAGCGCTACTGGTCACCTCGGCGATGAAGCCGGACTGCCAAGGGCCCTTCTTCTCCTTGCCGCCATCCGCGAACCGGTCGGCCGCTACCAGGCTGCGCCGCGAGTCGTACACGAAACGGAGCTGCAGCCCGGCCTGGCCGAAACGCGAGTAGCCGTATGGGCGTTCCGTTGACAGCTGCTGCCCGGGGACGCTGTCAGTGAGCGTGTACCTGATGATTGGCCCGAGCGAAATGTCGCTCACCGGGCCGATCGCGTAGGCGAGTGCCGGATAGAGCGTCCACTGGGTCTGGCTGACGTCGTGCGAGGCATTGTCGCGGTCCGGTACATCGTTGCCGAAGCCGAGGAATCGGCCGACCTCCAGTTGCGACACTCCGCTCTCGGTCAGCACATGGATCGCGGACTCCTCGAAGCGATGGTCGGTCTCCACCGCGACCTCGAGTCCATGGATGCTCGTCGAGTAGCCAACCTCGAGTGCCATGCGGCTCCGGTAGGGAATGGTCCGGAATGCGTACTGGGTACGCACGATCCCGACTTGAGGCACAAAACCGAGGTCGCGCCCGCTCCTGAAGCCCAGTGTGGGACGCGTGCTCTTGCCGAGATCGCGCTGCGACGCGAGAAGGTGACCGTATGCCGGCAGGAGCGGCCGGCGGTTGAAGGCTTTGTGCGACTTGAAGCTGTCCGCCGGATACCGTACCGCGTCCACCAGACCGGCATCGTAGAATCGCGTCCGCGGGCCGGGCGTGCCCCCGGGCCCGTAGCCAACAAGGACATTGATTCCGTTACCGCCGATGACGCGGACCTTGATCCGGGCGCCGGTGCTCCCGGTGACCGCCGCCGAGTCAGCTCCCTCGTGCAGGTAAACGCGGATCTCTCTCGTTATGGCGGGATCGAAGCGGCGGACGAGATGCGGTGGGTGTGCGCCGGACTGGAGCCGGATCTCGACGGCCCCGTCACTGAAGTGCTCGATGGTCGCCTTTTCGGCGGCGTCCGTGGCGTGGACGTCCTGGACACGGAACAGCGTGCGATAGTACCGGTCGGCGGTGACCGGCAGGAGGTCGCGACGCGACCTGATCTTCGCAGTGAGGGCGGGCACCGATGTCTGGTACGGGGCGGGCAGGTTGCGGAACGCGGCGTCGATTACGGAGTCCGTGATCGCTCGCGACAGGTTCGTCGCTATCGAATCCCAGACCGCCTTGTCGAGGCCACCGAGCAACCGCCGATCCATCTCACTGGCGTTCTGGAAAAGGCCGGACACTTTCGGGTAGGTCGCGGCGAAGGTGACCAGTTCCGGCTTTGCCAGCCGGGCGACCCTCAGCAACAGCCCCTGGTATGACACCAGCACCTTGTCGCGGTCGCGGGGGATCGGCACCCACGGCGATCCGTCCTCCGACGCCATCCGGGCCCACTTCCACTGGTCCGGGTGGCGGTCGTTGTCGTTCAGCAGCAGGTCGATCAACCTGGCGCGGAGGAGAGCGGGCGCGTCGATCCGTTCGGCCGGATCCTCGTTGAGGCGCTTCAGCAGGTTCTCGCTGTCGATGATCTTGAGCGCACCGGCGAACCCCGGCGCATCATCGGGAACGTCGGGAGACTCCTCGATCATGCCCAGCATTCCGGCGAACTCCTTGCGGAACTCCCCGAGGTGCTCGTCGTCAGGCATGACGACCAGGATCGGCGCGGCATGCAGCACCCCCGCCGCCTCGAGAAAGGCCGGTGGGATGAGGGGCGCGACCGGATGCGAGGCACTCAGCCCATCGATCATCGCGGCTTCGACCACGGTTCCCTCGAGGCCTTCGAGGTCCATGAGCAACGCCTTGTGCACGGGGCGAAAGACGAACTCCTGGTCGTCAGGCGTTACGAAATGCAGCGTCTTTGTCTGGGCCCCGCCACCGGTCCTGGTCGGGCGGAGGCCACCCGCGAACGCCGCCAGGTCGAGGAACGGCACCGTCATCGGCATCATCCACAGATCCCGGTAGTTGGCACCCAGCATCAACCGGTGCAGGGCCCCGGCAGCGTACTGGTTGCTTGCGCGCACGGTGGTGTCGGCCCGAACGGGCGGCCGCGAACCGTTCTGGCCTGCCGCAGGCACGGTGGCCGCCAGGGTCAGCATGGTCGCGAGTGCGACGGACGCGTGCGGCTGCCTTCGAAGCGTGTTCATGATGGCCCCGGCGCCGTGACCGCCAGCGGCCAGCGATAGAGCGTCAGTGACGCGGGGCGGCTCGTCGCCTCGTCGCCAACGATCAGGAGGCCATCGGCGGTCAGCGCGATCGCTTCGGCCTGTGCATGCACGCCGGGCAGCGTCGTGGCGCGCACGACTTCGCCGAGTGGCGTGATGACAATGAGGGCCTTCTCCTGTGCCGCGACGATCACGTAGTTCCCGGTCGCGGGATCGACGGTGATGTCCGACGGATGCAGGCTCTTCCAGGGATTCGTGCCGATGACCGTGGTCAATGGAATGGTCAGCGGCTCGAGCGGTTCACCAGGGCTGCGGGGCAGGCGCCAGCGGTACAGCACCAGGTGGTCCCGCAGGGCGCGCCCGGCAACGTCCTTGCAGGCGAGCAGGAAGGCCTGCAGCGTGGCATCGTACGCGACGCCTTCGAACTCGCACTTGCCCTCGAGTTGCGTGTCGTGAGCGCTGAAGCGCACCCGTTCATCGGCTGCGCCCTCGGCGAACTCGTACAATCGGCCGGTGCTGGCCACCATGAAGATCCGGCCGTCGGCGAGCGTCATGCCCTCGAAGTCATCCTGGGCTTCAGCGTCGAGCGTGCCGACGGTGAATCGCTTGAGGACCGTCCCGCGGCGCGGGTCGATCAGGAAGACCTCCCCGCGCTCGTCGCCGTGGGCATACACCCAGCCATCGGGCGTCAGCGCGAGCCCGGAGATTTCGCCGAGGTCTCGCGGCAGGATCCACCGTGCCAGGAGCTGCGCGCGTGTCGAATCCGTCGTCGGAGTCGCGAGGCCGGTAGCAACCCGTTTCTCGCGGACGGCCAGTTCGGCCAGGCGCGCGTTGCGCGAGGCCGGGCGGCACGCTCCCAGCGTCACGAGGCCGCCTAACAGCACGCACATCAGGCGCGCGCTCATGCGCTGCCGTTCTGCGCCGCTTTTGCGGCTGCGTCGCCAAGTTCCAGGTCCACGGCGCCCACGCGATCGCCGGCGCGCTGCCGGATGGCGGCGGTGAGGTCGGCACTGGTCTGTGACTTGCCGACGCGGACCAGGTAGTAGACCTCAGACGGCTTTCCCTCGTGGGTCACCACCTCGTCGAGCACCCACCGCTTGGTGAGCTTGTCCAGCACCTTCTGCAGGATGACCTGTGCATCCGCCACCTTGTCGCTGGTGATGGAGAGGACGGCGTTGTACCGCGGCTTCTTCCCCGGCCCAACGACCTGGCGGACCCGGTCGAAGCGCTGGCCCAGCGCTTCGAGCTTCCCGGGAGTGAGCGCGAGCAGGAGGTCCCGGTCGGGGACGGCATTGCCGTTGGTCACGGCGAGGCTCTCGAGCGGCTCGCTCCACTGGGCGGCGGCGGTGGGTACCAGCGCGCTGCGCCCGAAGTCGTAACGCCACGTGAACAGCACTACGAAGTTGAAGGCCACGCTCAGCATGGCCCCCAGGGCGAGCAGCTGCACTCCGCCCGCGAAGCCGATCCCGATGGCCAGGAAGATGAACACCACATCGCGTGTGGTCTCCAGTTTTGTCCGGAAGCGCACGGCCGCAACCACGCCAGCGAGGCTGAAGGCCAGGGCGAGGCTGTTCTGCACGATGGAAACGATGCCGGCGACGACCAGCGGCAGGATGATCAGCGTCTGCGCCACGTCCTGGCTGTGGCCCGGCGCGTTGCGGGCGGACATGTACACCCATGACACCGGCAACATGAGCGCTATGATGGCGAGCAGGATCAGTGACGTGGTGATGAACAGTGCGCCGAGCGATCCGGGGCCGAACACGACCTGGGTAAGCGGTTGCGCGTTCAGGCCGTCCTGGAGGAGCTGCGGTGTCGCGCTATCCAACGCGGCCTCCCCGCCGGTCAGCAGGGCATTCGTCCCGGGGTACGCGTACAGGAGCACTGCCAGCACCGCGACCAGGATCGCGTAGTACGCGATCAGTCGTCTGACTGGTCGTTCGGAACCCAGCGTGAAAGCGTCGATGAGCCGCTTGAGAATGGCCATTATGGATGTCCTGTCGGAGTTCTGTCGGTCCGCCGCGCCGTATCGGGACGAGCGCGAAGCAAGGGCGTGCGCCGTCAGCCTGCCGGCATGAGGTGGCACGATGACTGCAGCCACGACGGATGACCGGCTCTAATGAACGTTAGGCACTCGTCCGCCGGCCGCCATAGCCATTCGGGATGGCGAAGGGACTAGATCGGGAGGACTACGGCCGGAGGGATGCGGCGCCGCCGGAACACGGGGGCCGTCCTGACTCGTGACGGGATCGCCATGCGCCCGCAGAACTCGTCCGAGAACGCCTTCGCCGAGCGAAGAGCCCAGGTGGCGCAGCCGGCGCCCAGGCACAGATCGGGGAACCAGCGGGCACGCGCCGCCAGCAGGGTGTTGGGCGGGAACAGACTCCGCAGCCGGCGCTGCAGGCTCTGATGCCGGCGGTCCTCGCTGTGCCGCTCCGGCTGGTGGTGCACGAGCGCGTCACGGAGCTCCAGGAGGCGCTGGACGTTCCGGTACGTGGCGCGGCGCTCGTTGAAGCGCTCGGCGTCCACGGCCTGCAGCGCCACCTGGTAGCGCAGGGTCAGGGCCGCACCGTCCACCGACGGCCAGAGCTGTGCCAGCGTGTGGGCGCGTGACGGGTGCGAATTGCCGTTCTCACCGGTGCTCTTGAACTCGAGGTACAACTCGTTGATGGACGACTCGAGGAAGGCGACGGAGGAGACGATCGCTCCGGTCACGCAGGCGCGATGCCGGGTCATCCCTTCCTCACCGACGGCTGCGGCACCGCGCGCCTCGAGCCGTCGCGCGAGGGCGACGAAGTAGCCGGCGGCAAGCAGGTGCTCGCGCTGGAAGCTGTGGTCGATCCCCGTCGGATGGTCGGCGGCTGCGGTGACGGCCAGCAATCGCCGACTGCGGTCCATGAGAGCTGTCAAGACGTAGGATTCGGGTTGTGGAAGGGACTATCGGCAACATGCTGTTGCCGACTGCTAGAGGCTCTTGAGGTACTCGACCAGGTCCCGCTTCTCGTCGCTGCTGAGCGGAATGCTCCGCACACGGCTGTAATGCTCGACGACGGCGGCGAGAGTCGGCGCGCTGCCGTCGTGGAAGTACGGAGCGTGCTGCCAGAGTGCGCGCAGGGGTGTGGTGCGATACTTCTTCATCGCCGTGCGCCTTGCGTAGGCACCGTCCATTCCGGTCTCCGCCGGCTCGTGCAATGTGCCGCTGTTGTTGTCGGTGTTCGCGGCGTCGACGTGACACCCCGCGCACGAGGTGTTGAACAGCGCGCGCCCGCGCTCGGCGGCGGCGGCGGCGAAGCTGCCGGCCGGCGGCGGTGGTGTCGCGAGGCTGTGCTGCCAGGTACGCAAGGCCGCCAGCCTTGGCGTTACCAGGTCGGGTGACTGGGTGATGGCAATGCCGAGGCGCGCATCGGCGAAGGTGCCGCGGCCATGCATCTGCGTGACGGCGACGTAAGCGTTCCAGTAGGAAATCGGTCCCTCGGCGGTGTAGGTCTCGTTGGCCACCTTGGCCAGGCCGTACACCGGGGGGAGGATGAGTGGCGTGCTCCCACCGTCGAGGTTGTAGCGCGGGTCGTATTTGCCCGGGCCCCACGAGTTGTAGACGGCCTTCTGGGCCGGCGTGATCGCGGGCGAGAGCGCGATGATGGCGCCGACGTTGAGGTCGTGGTTCGCCCAGCCGTCCTGTCGCCGCCCGATCCCCGGTGCGAACGAGTCGTCCACGTTCGAGTGACAGAGGGCGCAGGTGATTCCTAGCCCCACCAGACTGTCCGTGCCATTCACCATGGTCACGGTGCCCTTCAATCCGACCACGGCGTTGAACTTGAGCAGCGTGAGCGTGGTCGCCGGGCTGGTGAGGTCGACGCGGCCATCCTTGATGGCGGCCGCGACATTTGCCGGAATCGCCTCGGCGTCCACCTTGAGTCCGAGCTTGAGCGCGGTTGCCGGGCTGAGCGCCTGCTGCACGACTTCGTGCATCCGCGCGGTGTCGGTCCAGAACTGCTCGTTCCCGAAGGTCTCAAACCGGAACGTCCGCTGCCCTTCGTCGAGCGGGTCGCGTGAGCCGACGGTCGACGACAGGCTGCTGTCGCCGGCTGCCGTGACGATCTCTTCAGAGTCGCCGCGAGAGCAGCCCGTCAGGGCGGAGACCGCGAATGCAGCGAGAACCAGCGTTGAGTCCAACCGGCCGGAAGCGCAGGCGCTGAACGCGCGGGGATGTCTGATGGCGATCGTCATGGGCGTGCTCCGGAAGGCGTGCGCGGCCAAACGCCATCGCCGGGCCCGCGAAACGGGACAATGTGTGCGCGGGCGGCGAAGGACGTCCAGGAACGTTAGGCGAGGCGCGGGGCGCCTGCCATCACTCGTACGGATGAGTGAGCCTCCATCTTCGGAGTCGATCATTTTCATTCTTGTCCAGCCGCAGGATCCCGGCGCATACTGGCAGCGCAGGCGCATACTGCCACTTCAGCGGTGGGGGCGTCGGTTGGGCGCGGCGGACCAGCGGTCCAATCGAGCGTCCCACTCCACGACACGTTGCCAGCATGAACAGGAGCGAATCATGCCAGTGAGTCAGAACGGCCGGGGACGGTCAAGGCAGTGTGCCAGGGACGAACGTCCCGAGGAGCCGCCGAGGAGTGTCGGGTCAGACGCGCGGCGCACGGCCCGGACGTCGTACCGGCAACTGTTCGACAGGGCGCCCGACGGCATCATCGTGGTCGACGCACAAAACGGGCGAATCCTGGACGCCAACCCGTTCATGACGCGGCTGGTCGGCCTCACGCGCGAGGAGATTCTCGGGAGAGAGCTGTCGGAGATCGGCCTGCGAAGGGAGGTCGAGCGAGGCGACGTGGTGTCGGACCACCCGGGTGATCGGGATGCGCTCCCGGGTGAAGACATCGTCCTCTGGAAAGCGCCTGAACCCGATGGCGTCCAGGTGCAGGTCGTCAGCAGTGGCAGTTATCAGCAGTGCGGGCAGCAGGTCATCCTGTACCACATTCGCGACATCACGGAACAGAAGCGCACGGAGCAGCGCGCGGCGCGGCACGCGGAAGAGCTGGTGCTCGCCGCTCGACGCAAGGATGAGTTCCTTGCGGTGCTGTCACATGAACTGCGCAATGCTCTGGCTCCCGTGGCGAATGCGCTGCAGATCCTCCGCCTGGCACAGGAAGCAGACGGCTCTCATTCGACGCGGGCTCGCTCGCTCATTGAGCGGCAGGTGAGAAACATGTCCCACCTGGTGGATGACCTTACGGACGTCGCCAGGATCTCGGCGGGGCAGATACACCTGCAATCCGACCGGGTCGACCTCCGACAGGCGGTCGAACGGTCCGTCGAGGCCATGCGTTTGGCCACCGACCACCGCAATCACAACGTCTCCGTCACGATGCCGGGGCACCCGGTCTGGCTGGATGCGGACGCGGCGCGACTGGAACAGGTCGTGGTGAACCTCCTGAGCAACGCCGCCAAGTACACGCAGGACGGCGGGAGCATCGACATCACCGTCCGTGACGAACAGGACCGGGCCGAGTTGCGGGTTGTGGATAGTGGGATAGGCATTGCGCCGGAGATGTTGTCTCGAGTGTTCGATCTCTTTGCCCGGGCGGAGCACGCCCGGGAGCGTTCGGCAGCCGGCCTGGGGATCGGCCTCAACGTCGTCAAGCGGATCGTCGACCTGCACGGTGGCAGCGTGATTGCGCGCAGCGCCGGCCCGAGCGCCGGAAGTGAATTCGTCGTTTCGCTTCCGCTGGCGTCGTCCGCCGCATAAGCCGCGGAAAACGGGGCGCTGAGCGAGGCTCTTGTATCGACGATCAGGAGCTCGGTCGGCGTGCCGCGCACGTAGTTGGGATCGCCATCCCGCGTGAAGTCGACGCCCAGTCCGTCGCGGCGGCTGGAAACGGTGACTTCCAGCGAGCGGCCGTCTCTCGACAGATCCGACACCGAAACGTGTTTCTCAAAGTCGAGCAGATCGCCGATCGCCAGTGACTCGGCCGGCACCACGGCCGGCACCACCTCACGCGTTACGGATGGCGCGCCTCCGCCCTGGGCCCAAGGCGCGACAAGGGGAGCGAAGAGAAGGAGGACCGCCAGTGCGGACCTCGAGAGATTGCCTGTCATGATGCGCACGCGGAGAAAGCTCCGCCCAAGATGGGCGCTCCGCTCCATCTCCCGCCGGACAGACCGCGGCTACACTCCCGGTGGCCTGCGCCGCGCCTGCTGCGTAGCGGCCTCGAACGCGTGCGCCAGTTGCAGCACGCTCCAGTCAGCGCGATGTCGTCCAGTGATCTGGAGTCCCACTGGCAAGCCGCCCGGTGAGAACCCAGCCGGCACCGAGATCGCCGGGTTGGCCATGAAGGTGACGTACCAGCAGGATCGCATCCAGTCGATGTAGTTGGCCATCGCCGTGCCGGCCACGCTCGTGGGGTACGCAAGGTTCACGTCGAACGGCATGACCTGCGTCACCGGGAGGATGAAATACTCGTACCGCTCGAAGAACTGGCGCGCGTCCGCATAGGCCTTTGCCTGTCGAGCGAAGGCGCTCGCGACGTCCGCTCCGGTCTGCCGTTCCGCCTCCCTGATCTCCCAGTGGATCGTATCCTTGATCCACTCCGGCCGCTGCCGGGCGAGGGCCGAGTAGTTGGTGTGGTAGCTCAGGTGGCGTAGCGTGGCAAACGCCTCGTCGACGCCGGCAAAGTCCGGTTCCGCCTCCTCGACGATGCATCCGAGCTGCTCGAAGACCGACCGCGTGGCGTTGACGACGTTTGTCACCTCGGGCTCGAACGGGATTCCGCCGAGCCCGCGCCACCATGCGACGCGTACGCCGCGGAAGTCCCGGCCGAGTGGAGCGGCAAACCGGGCCCCGTCTTCGGTGATCGCGAGCGGCGAAGGCGAGTCGCCACCAGTCATGGCACTCAGCAGCAACGCCACATCAGCAACCGAGCGGCCCATGGGGCCGGAGACCGAGAGCGGGCTCCAGGACGTCGCATCGGTGGGGACGCGCCCCGGAGAGGGCCGGAACCCCACGACGTTACAGAAAGCCGCGGGATTGCGCAGGCTGCCGCCAGTATCACTGCCGTCGGCGATGGGGATCATCCCGGTGGCAAGGGCGACCGCCGCGCCGCCGCTGCTGCCGCCGCACGTCCGGCCGGTGTCGTATGGATTCTTCGTGGCACCGAAGACCGGGTTGAAGGTATGGGAGCCGGCGCCGAACTCGGGCGTGTTTGTCTTGCCTAACGTTGCGACGCCGGCGGCGCGAAGTCGCGCGACGACAGCCGCATCCCGCGTTGGGACATTGTCTCGGAAGAACGGGGAACCGCGCACGGTGCGGATCCCGGCGGTATCGACGAGATCCTTGTGGGCGATCGGGAGTCCGTGCAGCGGGCCGAGCGTCGTGCCGCGAGCCATGGCTTCG
>Ga0214471_10003898_pt1 | contig 11556 bp, 7 predicted proteins | sample RVTome_5_FD_207665 | JGI IMG/M metagenome (GOLD analysis project Ga0214471, IMG submission 207665) | Soil microbial communities from uranium-contaminated site in the Upper Colorado River Basin, Wyoming, United States - RVT142D155 | ecosystem: Environmental > Terrestrial > Soil > Contaminated >... | reverse complement strand
CTCCAGAAGGACGAAGTCGAACGGGCCCGGTAGCGGAGCGTCGAGGTCTGCCCGGACGGCGTGGAGGGCCACGGCCTGGGTGTACGCGGCGGCGTTCGCGCTCGGCTCGACGCCGGTCACGGTCCATCCGTACTTCTCGAACTCGCGCAGGCGGAAGCCGAGCCCGCAGCCGACGTCGAGGACTCGCTTCCCGAAGCCGTTGAGTGGGGCGTCCTTGCCCGACGTCATCCGGTGGTAGCCGCGCATCGCCTCCACGGCGGTCCGGGATTCCTCCCGGATCGCGGCTGCGTGGTTGCGCGTGAGCGAACCGGCGAACCGGGTGTCGCGGCGCGCGAGGACCTCGCCGGCGGAGGGCCTCGGGTTCCGAAAGACGACGCCGCACTCGGCGCAAAGGACGATGTCCGCGTTGCGTTCGGTCGGCTCGCCGTGTCCCGTGCAGACCGGGCAGCGCACGCGGCGGCGCGCCTTGGCCTTGGGCTTCTCCTCAGCCGACTCCGAGGTCTCCGGCTGGACCTCCTCCTTCTCGATCTTGTCCGTCATGCGTCACGCTCCTTACGAACCGACGGAGATGTTCTCCGCGATGGCGACCGCGTCGGCTTCCTCGTAGGTCGCGTCCACGCGGCTCGTGAAGGCGTACTGCCGCATGCGGGCGAAGATGTTCTTGTCCCGCTCCAGGCTCATCTGCCGGTGGATGCCGGTGATGAGGTTCTTCCGCAGCGAGAGGATCACGAAGCTCAGGTCGGTGAACGGCGTCCCGCCGATGGTCGCCGAGAGGTTCGAGGGGATCATCGGCACCCGCGTGAGCGGAATGCCCGCGTAGGTTGCGGGGCTCTCCGTCAGCAGGAACTTGTCCCCGGCCGGCGTGGGCCGCTGCCCGAGGATCTTCTTGTAGGCGTGCTCGAACTTCGGGCTCACGTAGTACCGGAGATCCGCGTAGTCCCGCAGGTACTTCTCCGGCATGAGGTCGAGCAGCTTGCCCAGGATGTCGACCACGATCCCGCCGCCCTGGTGGTCGTAGACGTGGCCGCCCGCGACCGCGAGCTTGCGCCAGCCGTCCGTGAGGGCGAGGAACGTGTCGGTCGAGGCCGTGTCGCCCATGATGTAGAGCTCCTCGTGGTCCATCGCGATCTGCGTGGCGAAGAGCTTGATGATCGAGTCCTCGAGGTTGTCGCCCTCGATGTTGTCCTCGAAGACGTCGTAGGTGATCTCGAACGGCGTCATGATCTCGACCGTGTCGAGCACCGTCTTCGAGAAGGTGGGCTTCTGCCGCACCCCGGGGTCGGTGCCCTCGGCCGCCGGGACGCTCGCCCGCTGGCCGATCCCGATCTTGTTGATCTCGCGCTTCTTCGCCTTCATCGGGATCATGCGCGCGTCCTTCGCCATCACCGAGAGGTCGTGGAGGAAGGTGATGAACTTCTCCGACTGCTCGGGATTGAGGTCGCCGCCGCCCGCGATGAGGTCCGCCGTCTCCAGCGCCTTCTGCAAGAGCTCGTTCTGATTCATGGCTTGTGGCCTCCTTTCGGTTTCCATGGGTTAGATGAGTCCCTTCCAGACGGACTTGGAGTCCCCTTCGCCGGGGAGGCTCTCCTGTCCGTCCAAGGACGTGCGCACGCCCGGCGCCTTCTCCAGGGCGTCCAGGCGCTTCGCCAGGTTGTCGACCGTCTCGGCGAGCTTGTCCGGGGGACTCTCGCCCTCGGAGGCCTTCTTCTCGTTGGGGGCGGCGTTGTCGACCTCGTCGATGAAGCCCTTGAGCTCCTCGAGGAGCTTCTTGAGGCGCGCGAGGCGCGAGGTCGAGATCTTCCGGCCGGCCTTCTCGACGTCGGACGGCGGCGAGGGAGCACCGTTCGCCGCGGCACCCGGTTTGTCCTTCTCGCCTTCTTCCTTCCGAGCCGAAGGCGCCGCATCGCCCGCGCCCGCGACGAGCGCGCGGATGTGGGCGAGCATGCGCTTGCGCCCCTCGTCCGTCTCGCCGGCGATCAGCTGGTCCACCAGTTCCAGGTGGGCGGTCCGTTCCTTCACCACCTGCCCGGGCGGTGATTCGCTTTTGGAGATCGAGGCGCCGCCTTCGGGATCGCCCGTCGCCTCCAGCAGTTCTTCCTCGACCACGACGTCGTCTTTCATGTCTGAACCTCCTTGGGGCTCGCGCCCCGGCTTTGTCTCGATCCTTCCTCCGGCCTTCTCGAACTCGGCAAGCGCCTTCTCGACGTACCACCGGATCGCGCGCGCCTTGGGGTTGGCCGGAACGGCGACGAGGGACACCTCGACCAGGCGCATCTTGAGGATGAGCCGGGCGAACTTCTTGAGCCGCTCCACCCACTCCTTGCGGGCCTCGAGAATCTTGCCGCGCACGGAGAACTTGTTGAGCACGCCTTCCTGGACCTGCTGCCAGATCTCGGGCGCCGTCTTCGAGATCAGGATCTTGAGGAAGAGCCCGCCGGGCCGCGCCTGGGATTCGAGCACCTTCCCGATGGCCTCATCCGGGTTGTGGTTGTGGAGGACCGTCGAGTTCTCCAGGAGGTCCTTCGCGGAGGCGCTGATCGCCTCCTCGGTGATGATGTCCTCCTGCATGTCGAAGTCGGTCGTCGCCGCGTAGCCCTCGACGACCCAGCGGCCCTTCTCCTCGTAGGCCTTGGTGATGTCGAAGGGGCACTCGAAGTTCACCGGGCGCATGCGGCCTCCTCCTCGATGAACTCGAGGTCCTCCGACTTCTGGATGTCGAACGACGCCACGAACAGGCGATTGCGCTTGGCCCAGAGGCCCTGGTTCCTGGCCTCGAGGAACTTCATCTTGAAGAGCCGACCCACGCGGGCGAACGCCCGGCGCGCACGGGCCGAGTCCGTGTAGGCGATCAGGAAATCGCCCTTGAGCTTGGTCGCCGTCTGCGCGATGTCCTCCGGCGGGATGCCCTCGTCCGTGCCCCACTCGCCCACGTAGGGCGGGTCGAGGAAGAAGAGGGTGCCCGCGCCGCCGCTATCGCGGACCGTGTCTTTCCAGTCCTTGCGGGCGATCCGCGCGCCCTTGAGCTTCTCGTGGAAGCGCCAGAGTTCCTCGAGGTCGTAGCTATGGCCGTCGTGGATGGTGGAGTACCCGCTCATCTGCGGCCGGCCGCCCCAGGCGCACAGCCTCCCGTAGACGAGCCGCCAGAATCGCTCGCTGTCCGATTGGGGCTCGCACTCCTTGGCCCGCTTGTACCCCGCGCGCGAGACCGTCCACGAGAACCGCTTCAAGGCCTCGAAACTCTGCGGCGTCAGCCGCTGGATGTACTTGAGCGCGAAGACCACCTCCGAATCGGCGTCCGCGAGGACGGACTGCTCGGCCGGTTCCTTGGCGAAGAAGAGCGCGGCGCTCCCGCAGAAGGGCTCGACGTAGCGCTTGTGCTCGGGCAGCCGCTTGGAGAGGTTCGCGGCGTACTTCGCCGATCCGCCCCACTGGTTGAAGGGGACGAGCTTTCGCTTCTCGAGTTCGTCATCGGAGAGGACGCCCTTGCCCAGCTCGAGAGCGAGTCCGCCCTCCCGCAGCGCCTCGACCAGCGCGTCACGCACCTTGCGACGGGCCGCGGCGTCCTCGAGGGTCCAGTACTGCAGCGCTTCGGGAACAGTGGCGCGGACCGAAGCGGGCAGCGCCGAGAATCCGGCCGGCGGCACCCAGCCTTCGGAGACCGCTGTCTCCCCGAGCACGAACGGGAGCTGCTCGTCGGGCCGGGCGAACAGCCAGCGCTCGTCCTGCCCGTCCGACGGCGGCAGGCGGCGGAAGATGTGCCGGCCGTGGAGTCCTCCGTCCTCCTGGTCGGAGACGAGGAAGTACTCGTGGAATCCATCGCGCTGGGCGCCGTACTCGAGGACGCCGGCGTCCACGATCCGAAGGACGCCGGGCAAGTTCGCGGTCGCGCCAGGCTCCGGGGCTTGACCGTCCTCCGGCCCCTCGATCACCCCCTCGAACTCGAGCCACTCCGGTCCGTGCGAGTCCTTGGGGAAAGCGAGCACCTGTCCGTCCGGGTCCCGGAACTCACCGGTCTCCCAATCGATGCGGGAGACTTCCTGGGAAGCGACAGTCGCGGCCTCCTCGACGGTGGTCACGGGGGCCGGCAGCGCGTCCGGCAATCCGGTGGCGAGCGTCCAGCCCAGCAGTTCCTCCCCGCCGGGCGCCTCGAACCGCAGGTCGGCGTGGACGGAGCGCCCGCGGAAGTGCTCCTGGACCACGTAGCGGTGGGTCTCCTCCTCGGAAGGCAGGCGCATGTAAGGATCGGCCTGCTTGTCGACGGGAGACCCGTTCGCCTTGGCCACGTAGAGGTGCTCGCGCTGGTGGGCGTCGCGCGAGCCGAACCCGCTCGTCTGGGTGTAGGCCACCCGGTAGCGCTTCATGGTGCGCTTGTGCCGTGACAGCTCTCGTGCGTAGGGGACGGCCTCGTTGGAACTCGTCGAGATGAAGATGTGCCGGCAGCCCTTGCAGAGCTTTTCCAGGATCGGCGGGATGTCCTCGGGACCGAGGTTCTCCTCCTCCCAGGCGCGGCCGAGGAGGATCGAGTTCATGATCTTGTAGGTCTGGAAGTAGTGGACGTAGCCCTTGTCGCGCTTGAAGAAGGGCGGATCGAAGTAGACGACGTCCGCGCGCGGGTAGCGCATGCCCTTCGCGTTCTCGTTCGTGATCTCGCCCTTGCCCGAAACCTCCGACGCGAAATCGCTCACTTCCTTGGCCGCCCGTCCGACCACGTCGCGCACCTTGGGGAGGGACTCGTAGCGCCGCGTCGAGTAGCCGGAGATGGAGTCGGAGTAGAGGGTCTGAAGCACGCGGCTCGCGACCGCCTTCGCCGCCCAGCCCTTCGGGCCGGACCATTCCCGCGCGCGCTTGGCGAGGCCGTCCAGGTAGCGGCGGATCTGCCGAGGCCTCGGGTAGACGCCCGCCCACCCGGTGGTGAGCCAGCCCTCGTGGAGCGGCGCGTCGACGAGCTTCTGGACGTCCTCTTCGGAGAGGGGCCTCCCCTCGAAGACGCCCTTCGAGTACCAGTAGGGCACGACGGAGAGGTCGTTCCCCTTGACCCGGTAGCCGCGCCGAGCGGCCTCGATGAGCACGGCCGAACAGCCGCACATCGGGTCGAAGGCGGTCTTCCCGTCCTCGGGGAACTTCCCGACGATGTACTTGGCCAGCCGGCGCTTGTTGCCGACGTAGTTGGCCTTCTCCATCGGCTCGGCTTCGCCGCGCATCTGTAGCTCTTCCGCGATCACTGGACGCACTCGCCCTCCGGGGGACACGGCGTCCCCAACGAGGAAAGGCCCCTGGGGCGAGCGGATGGGGACAGGGAACCAGCAGGGGGACCGGCGCTTGCCCGTCCAGGGCGCCCGGTGGTTGCGCGCCGGGACGGTCGCCGCGCGCGTCAGGCGTGATGCTTCGACTTCGCCAGGAGCTTCTCCGCCGCGTCCTCGATGGATCGCGCCTCGACCGTCGTGGGCCGGCTCACCGAGGTCGTCGCGCCGTTGGCCCGTTCGGCGTAGTAGTCGAGGACCTCATCGGGGGTGAGGCCCCGCGCCAGGGCCGAGGCGAGCCTGCCTTCCATCTCGCGTTCGAGCGCGATGAACTCCGGGTAGGCCCGAAAGAGCAGCTTGGTCTTGCTCGCGGCGAGCACGCCCGCCGGGACGAGCGTCCCTTCCCCGGCGGAGAGTTCCGCCCAGTACGCCCCGCGCACCCTCATGCGAGCACCCTCCCGAGTTCGCGCCCCACGAGCGCCGCGTCCTTCTCCCTCGCCCAGGCGGCGAGGACCTCCCGTTGCTCGGCGAGCCACACCGGGCTCACCCGCACGCGGAGGCGCGCGTCGCCCGTGCGGCCATGCAGGAACACCTCGTCGCCGATCTCCTCGACGCGGTCCACCTCGACGGCGTGCGCGCAGGGCGCGAAGGCGTGGAAGAACGCGAACCGCTCGCCCTCCGCCCGCGCGTCCGCGCAGGGGTGGTCGGGGATCTCGTTCTCCTCGCGGCCGCGCTCCGAGAGGAACGTCACGGCCAGGAGCCGGCCTTCCTTGACTTGCCTCACCACGTGTTCCAGGTCCACGGCGTCACCTCACCTGCACGATGTCCTCGATGCTTCGGCCCCGGATCTCCGTGATCCCGCGCTTGCGGAAGGACTCGAGCACCTTCCGCTGTTCGGCCGCCGATCGCACGTTGATCCGCTCGACGTACTCAACGAGCGGGATGTGGTTGCGCACCAGGGTCTCGTTGGACGAGCGCTTGCCCGTCTTGATCCAGTCCGCGACGGTGCGCCTGCGGTTAGCCGCGAGGAAGTCGGGCTCCACCCGGCCGAAGTAGTCCGAGTCGTAGGAGATGGTGTCCGGGTCGAGGAGCAGCCGCTTGTCGAGCACGATGTCGAAGCGGCGCGTCCCGCCGGGCCCGGCGATGCGGGTGAAGACGTAAGAGGCCCCGCCCGTGCGTTGGTCCGCGTCCGGGCTCATGCCGTGGATGCGGACGCCGATCCTGAACTTCTCCTCTGTGGCGACGATTGATCCCTCGGAGTCCAGGATCGACTCGACGGCCTCGGCCACGTTCGTGTGAAGGTCGTGGCCGAGCGCGTAGCCCTTCATCCGCTGCTCGAAGTCGCCGGCGTCCAGATCGAAGCGCGTCCACCGGGCCCACCCCTTGTCCTCGTCGAAGCGGGGAAGCGGGTTGTAGCCGTTGACCTTGGTCACGTCGGGGACGCCCAGGCGCTTCTGCCAGAACTCCTTGAGGGCCCCGATGCGCTCGCGGGTGGTCATCTCCGGGGTGAGCGATACCTCGTCGAGCACGCCCGCCGCGTAGGAGACCTTGGAGAGGTAGAGCAGCTCCATGTCCTCGGCCGTGGCGAGACGCGCGTCCAGGCCCAGGTCCTTGATCTTCTCGAGCGCGCGGCGCAGGTCGGCGGGGCTCTCGCCCGCGACTTCGACCCGGATCTTCCCGAACTTGGAGAAGCGGTTCTGGTCGCCGTGCTGCATGTAGTGCAGACGCACGCCGTCGCCGAGGTCGACGTCGTAGGCCGTGCCCGAGAAAGTTTGCCGGCCGCCCGTGAGGCGGATGCGCCCGGCGCGGGCTTCTTTCTTGTAGTCCCACGCCTCGGTCGTCTCGGTGGGGAAGCGCCGGGCGACTTCGGCCGGGAGCTTCCGCTTCCGGGGGACGTACTGCTTGATCTGCTTGCCGAGCGCGTCCTTGGACCAGACCAGTCCCTCTTTCGTCTCCTCGGCGAGCGACGCCATGTAACGCCGGTAGGCACGCCCCCGGGCCGAGCGGTCCTTCTTGAGGTCGCGCAGAAGTTCCGTCCAGAGCTTCGCCGTGTGGTCGGGAACCTTGCCGTCACCGCTGGGGCCGAGGTGGTGGTTGTAGCTCTTGGCGACCTTGAGGACGCGCTCCCAGTAGGGGTCGACTTCCGCGACGCCGGCGTCGAGACCCAGCCGTTGGAGGAGCTTGGACTGCGACGGCCCGCGCAGCTTGCCTTCGAGGAAGACGCCCTTGCCCTCCACGTGGTAGACGAGGACGTTCATGTTCTCGAAGTCGTCGCCCGCCACGAGCAGGCTCTGGCCGCGCGTGCCGGAGGCCTTCACCTTCCGCGCGAAGGCCGCGTCGATCTCCGTGACCGAGACCGCTTCCGGGACGCCGGCGAGCGCCTTCCTCCGGGCCTGCTCGATTCTCCGGTAAAACTGCGAAAGATCGTCGCGGAGGGCGGTCTTCCGCGCGACGGCCCGTTCGAGGAACGCCTCCTCGGTCTCGAAGGCGAGGCGGCCCGCCTCCGCCGCGCGCCGCGCGTAGGGCGAGAGGATGCGGCGGAACTCCTCGTCGGGCAGGTCGTCGATCCGTTTGAGCAGGCCCTCGATCTCGCGGTGCGAGAGCGGCAGGAGATTGACGTCGTCCCCCTTGGCGTAGGCGCCGAAGAGATCGCTGTAGAGGCTCCGCTCCGGGTTGGGGACATACCCGATGTCGAGCTTGTCCTTGCCGAAGAAGCGGTAGAGCTGACCTTTGTCGATGGCGACAACGCGCCCCTCCGCCGTGCGGAGAAAGTTCCCGGCGTGCCCGTCGTGGTTCGAGATGAGCCAGTCGAAGACGTGCTCGCGCTGGATTACGGCGAGCTCGTCAGCCGTGAGTGCGGACGGATTGACGCCGCGGAAGTTTCCCGCCACGTCCAGCATCCGCTGGAGCGACCCGCTCCGCCCACCGATCTCGGTGACGTAGACCTCGGGCGTGGGGAGCCCCAGCTTCTCCGCGAGGTCGGCCGCTGCCCGGTCGCCCCAGGCGCGGAAGTCCTCGTTGCGCCCGACGGGCTTGAAGAGCCACCGGCCGCCTTCCGTGTCCTGAAAGACCTGCTTCTCGTGCATCCCGTCGAGGGGTACGCGGACGGGTTCGAGATCCGACACGTCGAACGGCGGGCTCGCCGGCTCCACCACCTCCTCGTGCTCTTGGGCCTGCGTCTGCGTGATGACGTAGGTCGTCCGGCAGTTGCCGTGGTACGGAGGAAGGGAGAGTCCCTGGTCGGAGAGCCAGCGCGAGGACTTCCCGGAGAGGTACTGCCGGGAGCCGCCGACGGAGAGGTAGTGGTCCTGCCGCTTCGCGTCGAAGCGCGGCCAGGGCGCGAGCTGCTCGATGGCCGACGGCGGCCCGGCGAGCGCCCGCTCGACCGTGCTCATCGCGTCCTGGACCCGGAACACCCTCCCGTTCATGAAGCGGCAGATCGCGCTCGTCCGTTCGTCCAGGACCGACCGGATCTCGTACTCGGTGAACCCGGCGGACTGGAGGGAGAAGACCGCGCCCCAGTTGCGCGCGCGGTTGACGCTCGTGGCGGCGACGCGCGTGTAGAACTCCTGCTTCCCGGGAACGCCCGGCTGGCCCATCACCATGTCGCGGAGCCGCCGCCCGATGTCCTTCCGTCCCAGCCCCTGATTCAGCCCCTCGGTGATCGTGTCGCGGAAGTCCCCGGCGAGGTGATCGGGGAAGACCTTCCCGATCCAGAAGCGGTCGTGTGACACCAGCCAGTCGAGCGCTTCCTGGCGGGGCTTGTCCCAGAGCGTCTGGATGTTGTCGGGAACGAACCGGAGCGCCTGCCCGACCTCGAACGCGCGGCGCAGGTAGCGCTCGGTCTCCGGCCGCAGGCTCTCCGCGACCTCGGCCCCGAAGGACTTCTCCGCGAAGGCCATGATCTCGTCGATCTCGCCCTTGAGCCCCTCCGCCTCGAAACGGTCGAACTGCCCGCGCAGGATCTTCTCCAGGGCCGACGTGTAACGGTCCCGAAAACCCGCGAGGCGCGCGTCCTCGGGATCGGCCTTGACCAGGAGGGCCTCCGCGAGAATCTCGGTGACGAGCCTGTCCGCGCGGCGCAGGTCCCCGGTCTCAATCCTCGAGAAGGGCGAGACGGCCGTTGCCGTTAGCACCGCTGGTCTCCCTTCTGCCGAGTTCGCTGCGGAGGCACTTCTGGAGCGAGAGGAGCGAGTCGATCAGCTCCTTGCCGGGCTCCTGCTCGCCCGCGGGCATCATGGGCGGGCGCACGCCGCCCTGCGCCAGCGTGTCGAGCGAGAGCGGGCCCATCGCGGTCATCATGAAGGGCACGTCCGCGCCGGGGTGTTCGAGCGGCTTCTGGCCCATCTCGCGGCGGCCCTCGTTGATCGTGAGCACGCCGAGCTTCACGAGCTTCTGGATGATCTCCGCCACCTTCGCCTCGTCGGTGACGTCGATCTCCTTGAAGCGCAGCTCCCAGTCCTCGATACCGAAGCCGCGCTTCACGAGGAAGTTGTTGATGCGGTATTCGAGGCGGGTCTGCTTGGGTTCGATGACGTGGTACTTGAAGATCTCCTGCTGCGTCTCGCCCTCGCCGGCGCCGCCGAGCCCGCCCTTCTCGGCGAGGCCGATCAGCCGCCCGGGCACGCCGTGGGCCACGCGGATCTCCTCGGCGTTGTCCGCGCGGAACATGCGGAACGAGGCGTCCTTGATGTCGACCGCGAGGGGCTTGATCTCGATGTCGACCTTCTCGCCCTCGTCCTGGACCACCTCAAGGATGAGCGTCTTGTGGGCGTTGCCCTTGATGTGCGTGCGGAAGTACTCCTCGATCCGCTTGCGCGTCCCGCGCGCGAGCTCGCCGCCCTTGACGATGATCGCGTACTGCGGGACGGCGTTGTTCTCGAAGAAGGTGATGTTGAAGTCGCCCGCCTTCTTGTTCCCCACGAGCGCGCGCAGCGCCGGCAGGAAGTCCGGCAGGCCGTAGTAGCTCGAACGCGGATGGTAGTTCTTGAGGTGGATGACCTCGTTGAGGAGGCGGCGCTTCTCGGGAGGCTTGTCCTTGTCGCGCGGGTCGTAGGAGTCCGGGTCCTTCGGATCGCTTCCGAAGTTGCGGAAGTAGACCATCCGGTTGTCCCGCTGCTGGACGAAGCCTTTCTTGTCCTTGCGGACGCGCATCGTGACGGCGGGGACGTGGTAGATCGCGGACGGGCGGCCCGCGCCGAAGCGGTTCCGCACCACCTCGAAGTAGCCGTTGCCGAGGGCCTCGAAGTCGGTGAGGACGTTCTCGAGGATCTCGCCCCAGGTCATCTCGTCGTTGGGGTGGTTGAAGAACTCCTTGAGGACCTGCTTGTTCTCGGGCTTCGGTTCCTTCACGCCCTCGGGCGCCACGAAGTCGAACCCGAGACCGGCCGTCGAGATCGCCTTGGACTTCACGCAGCGGTAGTGCCACGTGTTGATCTCGAGGAAGACGCAGAGAGCGTCGAGGTTGTACGGCGGCTCCTTCGCGCCCGTCTTGTTGTAGTCCCAGGTGTCCTCGGGGAGCTGCGTCGAGCGGCCCACGGCGTCGACCGCTCCTTCCTCCGCGCCCAGGATGTGTGCCTTGACGATGTTCGCCATTCGCTCCGCGCCCGTCAGTGTCCTTCGGGGCGGCCTCGGCGCGGGCGTACCTCGACCGGCCGGGGTTCAGCCCCTACCGGCCAAAGGCCCCGGGCGAGGAGGGCGAGGGGACAGCGAAGAAGGGGGGCCCCGTCAGGAAGTCGGAGGCTTGCGGTCCGCGCGGAGGTAGTTCTGGCAGTGGTCGATGGCGGCTCGGCTGTCGAGGCCGCGTTGCTTCGCGCCCATCTTCAGGGCGGTGGTCACGGCCTTGAGCATCTCGGTGGAGGCGTTCAGGTTCTCGGCGAGCACGGCCAGGTCGCGGGTCTCCCAGTAGCGGCCGTCGTCGCAGACGCGCCGGAGGATTCCCGCCTGGTCGCACAGCTCCAGCATCCTGATCACGGTGAGGTGGGCGTCGACGAACCGCGCGGCGTACTGCGTCTTGGTGGTTCGGACGCCGTACCAGACGCGCCCACGCCCCAGGCGGCCGAGGAGCACGTGGAAGTACTCGCACCCCTCACCGACGTCCACGGTGAGCGAGAGACCGTTGCCCGAGCGGGCGATCTGGTCCATGCGGTCCGGCCAGAACTCCGGCTTGCGATTGGAGGTCGGGACGTCAAGGCGCGCGAAGAGCATGGCGAGACCGAGCTGCTTCTGCTCGAACCGCGCGCGGCGGCCGTCGTCCCCGAAGGGCAGCGCGGCGCGTTCGATCTCGACGACATCGCCCACCGAACCGACGGGCAGC
>Ga0214471_10003897_pt1 | contig 11556 bp, 7 predicted proteins | sample RVTome_5_FD_207665 | JGI IMG/M metagenome (GOLD analysis project Ga0214471, IMG submission 207665) | Soil microbial communities from uranium-contaminated site in the Upper Colorado River Basin, Wyoming, United States - RVT142D155 | ecosystem: Environmental > Terrestrial > Soil > Contaminated >... | reverse complement strand
TTTGAATGATGCATGGAGCAGAACTTGGGGCCGCACATCGCGCAGAACTCCGCACTCTTGAAATACTCCGCCGGCAGCGACTCGTCGTGATACTCCCGCGCCCGCTCGGGGTCCAGCGATAGCCGGAACTGCTCGTTCCAGTCGAAGCTGTAGCGCGCCCGGCTCAACGCGTCGTCCCGCTCGGTGGCGCCGCGCCGGCCGCGCGCGATGTCCGCCGCGTGCGCCGCGATCTTGTACGCGATCACGCCCTGCCGCACGTCCTCGGCGTTGGGAAGCCCCAGGTGCTCCTTGGGCGTCACGTAGCACAGCATGTCCGCGCCGTACCAGCCGATCATCGCCGCCCCGATGGCGCTCGTGATGTGGTCGTACCCCGGCGCGATGTCCGTCACCAGCGGGCCCAAGGTGTAGAACGGCGCGCCGTGGCAGATCTCCTTCTGCTTCCGGACGTTCATCTCGATCTGGTGCATGGGGATGTGGCCCGGGCCCTCGACCATCACCTGCACGTCCCGCTCCCAGGCCCGCGTGGTCAGCTCGCCCAGCGTGTCCAGCTCGGCGAATTGCGCCTTGTCGCTCGCGTCGTGGATGGAGCCCGGCCGCAGCGAGTCGCCCAGGGAAATGGTGACGTCGTACGCCCGCAGGATCTCCAGGATATCGTCGTAGTGCGCGTACAGCGGGTTCTGCGTGCGGTGCTTGATCATCCATTCGGCCAGCAGCGCGCCGCCGCGGCTCACGATGCCGGTCACCCGCCCGTACACGAGCGGCAGGTGCTCGAGCAGGATGCCGGCGTGGATGGTCATGTAGTCCACGCCCTGCCGCGCCTGGTGCTCGATCCCCTCGAGCAGCAGCTCGGCCGTCATGTCGGAGGGGTCGTCCATCTCCGCCGTTGCCTGGTAGATGGGCACCGTCCCGATGGGCACCGTGGAGTGGGCGATGATGGCCTCGCGCGTGGCGTCAATGTCCTTGCCGGTCGAGAGGTCCATCACCGTGTCGGCGCCGTACTGGATGGCCAGCGCCAGCTTCTCCAGCTCCTGCGGGATGTCCGAGGAAACGGCCGAGTTGCCGATGTTGGCGTTGATCTTGACGCGGGAGACCGTGCCGATGGCCATCGGCTCGAGCGGCCCGGCCAGATGGCGCACGTTGGCCGGGACGATGAGCCGCCCGCAGGCGATCTCGTCGCGGATCGTTTGGGGCGGCAGCGCTTCCCGCTCCGCCACGAACCGCATGGCGTCCGTGATTTCGCCCGCGCGGGCGAATGACATCTGGGTGACGCTGGATGGGCGTGTCATTGGCCTCCCTCCGCCGGTGTTAACCGGGTCAGGTTCAAAGGGTGTGATCTCAGCCCGTGCTGGGACGGGCACCCCTGCCATCTGTGACTGTAAGTTAATGCGGGATACAGCGGGATACAGCGGGATAGGCGGGATACCGCGGGATGGAGCGGGATATCACGAATCCCGCCTCATCCCGCCCATCCCGCCTATCCCGCCGTATTCGCAATCACCAACTTCACCACATACTGCACATCGAGTTCATCCCGCTGAATCCCGTAGATGGCGGTTCCCAGGAACTCGACCGGCTGGAACCCGATCGGCATCACCAGGACCCCCAGGTAGCGTCCCTGGTCGTCGAACACGTCCCAGCGCCGGGAGGCCGCGGACCCCGACGCGAAGTCGAAGTTCTCCCGTTCCTCGTCCGACAGGTTGGCCAGGGGCTCGATCTGCTGCACGAGGATGGAGCCGTGCGGGCCCTCCAGCATCTGCGCAAAAGCCGGGTAATTGGGCGCGAAGTGCAAGCGGGTGTCCACGAGCTGCGATGCCATCTGGGCGGGGGCCCCCTGGTCCAGGATGGCCTTCCGCAGCGCGCGCTTGAAGGGCTCCTTGTCGGCGTCCGTCACCGGCGTCAGCGTGAACGGCTTCTCGATCACGCGCTCCAGCCGCGCCCCGGGGCCGTAGATGCCAATGCGGTAGTTGTCGTTGGTCGCGAGGAGCATCCGGTCACCCCACAGCGCCCACAGAGGTTCAGGCACGAAGAAGTTCCACTCCGGCAGCCCGCCCGAGAACTGGACGGTCTTGCCGGAAGGGACCCGCATGAGCGTGTCGCCCGCGGTACCGTCGAGGTGGCGGATGGTGATCACGTCCATCGAGTCCGCGCCCGCGGCCCCGGTGAAGTTGAGCTTGCGAAGCTGTGCCACGACGCGGCCGTCCGCCGCCAACTCCCAGCGGAAGGGGAAGCCCGCGGCCAGGTCAATTGGGAAGCTCCGCACGAATTCGCCGGTGACCAGGTAGAGATTGACCCGTTGGTTGCCCAGGTCCACCATGAGAATCGTGTCGCCCGGCGTCATCAGCATCGAGCTCTGGGTGGCCACGCCGATCTCGCCGGGTCCGCCCCCGGGGCCGCCGATGGTGCGCTCGTACGTGCCGTCGGGCGAGAACACCTTGAGGTGCTGGCCCTGCGCATCGAGCAGGATGATGCGCTCGTCGCTCGCGAGCGCGATGCTCCCGGCCAGCAGCAACTGGCCGAACTGGTACTCGGGCTCGCCTTCCGCGGTCCCGATGCGGAGAACCTCGGTCAGCGTCCAGGCGTCGTCGGGTTCCCAGATCCCGGTGTCGGGATTCCGGACCACCGGGATGCCGGCACTGTCGGTGACACTGCCCTGCCAGGCGGTGGTGGAGGCGCCAGAGCATCCTGCGATCGCCGACACGCAGGTGAGAAGAGCCAGAGCCTGCAAACGGGAGAGCATCGCGATCCCTCGAGTGGATTTCTATTGGCGTAGGTCCGGAACATAGCACGTTGCCGTCGAATCGTACGGAAAACTACGGAAGCGGTTTCGCTCCCTTGGCAGCACCAACTCGACAAGCGTTAACAACTTGATAAATATCAACTTATGGCAGTTACGAACGTGGGCTCTTTCGAGTTCACAAACAAAATCGTTGAATTAGTTGCATAACGTCGTACCAGTAGCTAGGATTCGCGTTCATGACGGCCATCACGCCCGGCCTGGCCGGCCACCGGGGACTCCGAGGCGACATCCTCGTCGAGCTCAAACGCGCGCAACCGCTTACCGCGGCTGAGCTTGCGCAGTCCTTCGGCGTCACCACGAACGCCATCCGGCGCCACCTCAAGGAACTCGAGGTGGAGCAGTTGATCCAGCACGTCCGCGAGCAGCGCGGCCAGGGCGCGCCCACGCACGCGTTCCGGCTCACGGACCGCGGCGAGGCGCTCTTCCCGCGGAGCTACGATCGGGAGCTGACCGCGGTGCTCGAGTTCCTCGAGCGCCAGAGCGGTCGCGGCGCGGTCGGCCGCTTCTTCGAGGAGCGCTTCCAGGGCAAGGCCGACGAGATCCTGACCCGCCTGGGCGACGCGCCGTTCGAGGAGCGGGTGGCGGCCGTGGTCGAGTTCCTCGGGCAGGAAGGCTTCATGCCGAACGTCTCGGTGGGCCACGAGGGCCTCCGCCTGGCCGAGCACAACTGCGCCATGCACGCCGTGGCACGGCGGTTTCCGGAAGTCTGCGACACGGAGCTGGTGTTCCTCACCACCGTGCTGGGGCCCGGCGTCCAGCGCGACCGCCACATCGTGGACGGCTGCAACGCCTGCGAATACGCCATTACGAGAGACGGCGAGCCCGGGCAACCGGCCGCCGGGGGGCACGCATGACCGGCATCGAAACCCATATCGCCAAGCCGTATCAGCTCGGCTGGGAAACGGATATCGAGTCCGATAAGGCCCCGGTGGGCCTGAACGAGGACATCATCCGCCTGATCTCCGCCAAGAAGGAAGAGCCGGAGTGGCTCCTCGAGTGGCGGCTCAAGGCGTATCGCCACTGGCTCACCATGAAAGAGCCCACGTGGCAGAACGTGAAGTACGACCCGATTGACTACCAGGCCATTCACTACTACGCGGCGCCGCGGCAGGAGAAGAAGCCCGGGAGCCTCGAGGAAGTGGACCCGAAACTGCTGGCCACGTTCGCAAAGCTCGGCATCCCGCTGACCGAGCAGAAGCGGCTCACGGGCGTGGCCGTGGACGCCGTGTTCGACAGCGTGTCCGTGGCCACGACGTTCAAGGGGAAGCTCAAGGAAGTCGGCGTCATCTTCCTCCCGTTCTCCGAGGCCGTGCGCGAGCACCCGGATCTCGTGCGCAAGTACCTGGGTACGGTGGTGCCCTACACGGACAACTTCTTCGCCACACTGAACTCGGCCGTGTTCACCGACGGATCCTTCGTGTTCATCCCGAAGGGCGTGAAGTGCCCGATGGAGCTGTCCACGTACTTCCGGATCAACGCCACCTCCACGGGCCAGTTCGAGCGCACCCTGATCATCGCCGAAGAGGGCGCGTCGGTGAGCTACCTGGAGGGCTGCTCGGCGCCCATGCGGGACGAGAACCAGCTCCACGCCGCGGTGGTCGAGCTGATTGCGCTCGACGACGCCCAGATCAAGTACTCCACCGTGCAGAACTGGTACCCGGGGGACGAGCAGGGCAAGGGCGGCATCTTCAACTTCGTGACCAAGCGCGGCGCCTGCCGCGGCCGGAACTCCAAGATCTCCTGGACCCAGGTCGAGACGGGCTCCGCCATCACGTGGAAGTACCCGTCCTGCATCCTCCAGGGCGACAACTCGGTAGGCGAGTTCTACTCCGTGGCGGTCACGAACAACCGCCAGCAGGCGGACACCGGCACCAAGATGATCCACATCGGGAAGAACACGAAGAGCACCATCGTCTCGAAGGGGATCTCGGCGGGCCGGAGCCAGAATACGTACCGCGGCCAGGTCAAGATCATGAAGGGCGCCCAGGGAGCGCGGAACTACTCCCAGTGCGACTCCATGCTCATCGGCGACCAGTGCGGCGCGCACACCTTCCCGTACATTGACGTCCGCAACAGCAGCGCCGTCATGGAGCACGAAGCGTCCACGTCCAAGATCGGCGAAGACCAGATCTTCTACTGCCAGGCCCGCGGCATCAAGGCGGAAGACGCGGTCTCGATGATCGTGGCCGGCTTCTGCAAGGAAGTGTTCCGCGAGCTCCCCATGGAATTCGCGGTCGAAGCTCAAAACCTGCTCAGCATCAGTCTCGAAGGCAGCGTGGGATAGAGGTGGCTCACAGCGCCCGTTTCACGTTTCACTTTTCACGTTTCACGTTCGCACACGGAACCAGGCCCCCATGCTCGATATCAGAAATCTCCACGCCTCCGTCGCCGGCACGGAAATCCTCCACGGCGTTGACCTCGCGGTCGGCAAGGGCGAGGTGCACGCCATCATGGGCCCGAACGGCTCGGGCAAGAGCACGCTGGCCCAGGTGCTGGCCGGCCACCCGGCGTACGAGGTGACCGAAGGGTCCGTGGCCTTCGAGGGGGCCGACCTGCTCGACATGACTGCCGAGGGGCGCGCGCAGGCGGGCGTGTTCATGGCGTTCCAGTACCCGGTCGAGATCCGCGGCATCACCAACGCCTACTTGCTGCGCGCGGCCGTGAACGCCGTGCGCAAGGCGCGCGGTGAGCCGGAGTACGATCCGATTGACTTCCTCGACATCCTGGACGAGAAGCTCAAGGTCATTGGCTGGGAGGACACGTTCCTGAACCGTGCCGTGAACGAGGGTTTCTCGGGCGGCGAAAAGAAGCGGAATGAGATCATCCAGATGGCCGTCCTCGAGCCCCGGCTCGCGATCCTCGACGAGACGGACTCGGGGCTCGACATTGACGCCCTGAAGCTCGTGGCGGAGGCGGTGAACAAGCTGCGGTCGCCCGAGCGCGCGATGGTGATCGTGACGCACTACCAGCGCCTGCTCAACTACATCACGCCGGACCGCGTGCACGTGCTCCACGCCGGGCGGATCGTGCGCTCGGGCGGGAAAGAGCTGGCGCACGAGCTCGAGGCCAAGGGCTACGACTGGCTCAAGCAGGAAGCGGTGGTGGCGGGATGACGGCGGTGGTCGAGCGGGCGGCGGACCACACCGCGCCCCACCTCTCGGCGCACGAGACGTTCGCCGCGGCGGCGGGCGGGCCCGCGTGGCTCGAAGAGCTCCGCCGGACGGCCATCGAGCGGTTCGGCGCCGTGGGATTCCCCACGACGCGCCAGGAAGCATGGCGGTTCACGAGCGTCGAGAGGATTGCCGCGGGGCGGTTCGCGCCGGCGCCGGCGGGCGTGCCGCGCGGCGCGCAGGCCGTACTCGAGCGGGTGGTCTTCGGTGAGCCGGACGAGCGCCTCGTGGCCGTGTTCGTGAACGGGCGGTTCGCGAAGCAGCTGTCCGCGCTGAAAGACCTTCCCGCGGGGGTAGTCGTGGGCTCCCTCGCGGACGCGCTTCAGAGCCACCCGGACGTGGTGCGGAAACACCTGGCACAGCATGCCACCCCGGAAGCCAGCCCGTTCGCGGCGCTCGCGACGGCGTTCGTCGAGGACGGCGCGTTCGTGTACGTGCCGCGGAACGGGGTGGTGGACCAGCCGCTCCAGATCGTGTTCGTGAACACGGGCGGCGCCGAGCTGGTGGTGAGCCACACGCGGGCGCTGTTCGTGATCGAGGACGGCGCGCAGGTGTCGCTGGTCGAGCAGTACGCGGGCAACGGCAGGGGCCCGTACTGGACCAACGTGGTCACCGAGTGGGTGATCGGCGAGAACGCCGTGGTGGACGCCTACCGGATCCAGCGGGAGCGGACCGACGCGTTCCATACGGCCACGACGTGGTCCACGCAAGGCCGCAGCTCGGTCTACTCGGTGGTCAACTTCGCGTTCGGCGGCGGCGTCACCCGGCACGACATCACCGCCGTGCTGGATGGTGAGGGCGCGGAGTGCACGATCAACGGGCTGACGGCGCTCAGTGGCGACCAGCATGTGGACTATCACACCACCATTGACCACGCCAGGGCGCACTGCAACAGCTGGGAGCTGTTCAACGGCGTGTACGACGACCGCGCGCGCGGGGTCTTCAACGGCCGGATCATCGTGCGGCCCGGCGCCCAGAAGACCGACTCCAAGCAGACCAACAACAGCATGCTGCTCTCGGAAGAGGCGCGGTCGGACAGCCAGCCGCAGCTCGAGATCTACGCCGACGACGTGAAGTGCACACACGGCGCGACACTTGGCCCCATTGACGAGCGGTCGCTGTTCTATCTCCAGAGCCGCGGCATCGGCGGCGAGGCCGCGCGCAACCTGCTCACCTATGGCTTTGGCGCCGAGATCCTGAACTCGGTGTCGCTGGAACCGCTGCGCGCGCACCTGGACGGCGTGATCCACGCCCAGCTGGAGAAGCGCGGGTAACCATGACGGCGGCAACCGGTCGGCGCGAGCCTGCGGCGGCGGTGCGGCCGGCGTTCGATGCCGACCGCGTCCGCGCCGATTTCCCCCTGCTCCGCCGGTCCATGCGGGGCAAGTCGCTCGTCTATCTCGACAACGCGGCCACCAGCCAGAAGCCGCGGCACGTGATTGACGCCATCCACCGCTACTACGAGACGCTGAACGCCAACGTCCACCGCGGCGTGTACCAGCTGTCCGAGGAGGCGACCGCGGCGTACGAGTGGGGGCGCGCCATGATCGGCCGCTACCTCAACGTGCCGTCGCCGGCGGAGATCGTGTTCGTGCGCGGGGCCACCGAAGGCATCAACCTGGTGGCCGCCACGTTCGGCCGGCGGCGCGTGGGCAAGGGCGACGAGGTGCTCATCTCCGCCATGGAGCACCACTCGAACATCGTGCCCTGGCAGATGCTCTGCGAGGAACGTGGTGCCACACTGCGCGTCATCCCCATGAATAAGCGGGGCGAGCTGGTGCTGGAACGGCTGCCCGATCTGCTCACGTCCCGCACACGCATCGTGGCCGTGGTCCACGTGTCGAACTCCCTCGGCACCGTGAACCCCGTTCGCGAGATCATCACGGAGGCGCATGCGCGCGGCATCCCTGTCCTGATTGACGGCGCGCAGGCGGCGCCGCACGGCCCGGTGGACGTCCAGGCGCTCGACTGCGACTTCTACGCGGTGTCGGGCCACAAGATGTTCGGGCCGACCGGCATCGGCGCGCTGTTCGGCAAGCGCGCGCTCCTGGACGAGATGCCGCCCTATCAGGGCGGCGGCGAGATGATCCAGTCGGTGACGTTCGAGAAGACGACCTACGCGCCGCTCCCCATGAAGTTCGAGGCCGGCACCCCCAACATCGAGGGGGCCGTGGGCATCGGGGCGGCCGTGGACTACCTCCGCCAGCTCGACTGGGACGCAGTCGCGAAGCACGAGGCGGATCTCCTCGCGTACGCCACGGAGGGGGTATCGAGCATCCCGGGTGTGCGGCTCGTGGGTACGGCGGCGCACAAGGCGTCCGTGGTGGCGTTCGTCATGGAGGGCGCGCACCCCCACGACATTGGCACGGTGCTCGACCAGGAGGGCGTCGCCATCCGTACGGGACACCACTGCACCCAGCCCGTGATGGACTTCTTCGGCGTGCCGGCCACCGCGCGGGCGTCCATGGCGTTCTACAACACGCGCGACGACGTGGACCGTCTGGTCGCGGCATTGCACCGGGTGCGGGAGCTGTTCCACCGATGAGCGACCTGGGCGAGCTGTATCAGCAGGTGATTCTCGATCACAACAAGGCGCCGCGGAATTTCCGCGAGGTGCCGGACGCCAACCACACTGCCAACGGCCACAACCCGCTCTGCGGCGACAAGATCACCCTGTGGGTTAAGGTGGACGGCGGCGTGATCGAGGACGTGGGGTTCCAGGGCCAGGGCTGCGCCATTTCCCAGGCTTCGGCGTCGGTCATGACGACCGTCGTGAAGGGCAAGACCGTGGCCGAGGCGGAGCAGCTGTTCACGGCGTTCCACGGGATGGTGACCGGAACCGTGGAACCGGACCGGCAGACGCTCGGCACCAAGCTGTGGGCGTTCTCGGGGGTGAAGGAGTTTCCGGCGCGGGTGAAGTGCGCCAACCTGCCGTGGCACACGCTGCACGCGGCCTTGCAGGAGAACGGGAGCGAGCCGGTCTCAACGGAGGCGTAGGACATCACGGGCCGCGGCCTCGACGTAGGCCGCCAGCAGCAACATCCGCACATCCCCCGTTGCAAACTGTACGCGCGGGAGCAGCAGCCGGAACAGGCTGTCGGCCGCCGTCGCGTCCCCCACGATGAGGTTGGCGGTCACGACACCCTCCATCAGCGCGCGCGCGGGGATGAGAATCCGCTCCCGCGCGCCGGCCGCGGCCAGCCTGGCGCCCGCCGCCTGGGCGAGGGGGAAGTCCCAGCTGGCCAATCCCCGCTGAAACGCGACCACGTCCCGCACGTCGTCCGGCGCGTCGGTGCGCGTGAGGAAGTCCGTCACCCGGCCGTAGAACGTCTCGTCCGCCGTGCCGCGCGCCGCCCCGTGCACCACCTGCTCGACGGCATCGAACTCCGAAAGCCAGGCCCGCCAATCCTGGGGCGGCCGGCCGTGCTCGAGCTGCGCGGTCCACAGGGCCAGCATGTGCCGCCCCTGTGACAGCGCGTCCGACCGAACCTCCCGTGCGGGCTCCGCGGTGATGCGTACCGCCGCGGCCAGGGCCTGCGCCCGCTGGCGCGGCGCATCGGCCACCACCACCACGGTGTCTGTCCCGAATCCCATACGTGACCCCCGAAGCGCCGCCACGAAGTCGAACCGTGCCGCCGCCAGCTCCGCCAGCCCGGCCGCCCGCTGGCCCAGAAACCGCGCACGCTCGGCGCCAATGTCGAGCACCGGGTAATAGTCGGAGTTGGCCCCGCCGCCCTCGTCCAGCAACGGCGCCAGGGCCTCCCGGTCGAGCAATCGGCTGGCCTCGAGCATGGCCCCCGTGATGGGGACCACATGACAGAGATCCAGACGCAGGTTTGCCTGATCGAACACGGCCGACCACGCCGCGGGACGGATCGAGGGCGCGGGGCTCGCCACGACGAGCACGTTGGTGTAGTCGGTCTGATAGACCACGTACGATCGGAAGTTCTCGTGAATGGCGGCCAGGATGGACCGCGCCAGCACGTCGTTCAGCTCGTAGAGCTGGAACCACTGCGCGAACACGCCGTCGTCGGAGAGTTGCCCCCGCACCTGGCGGTAGAACTCGGTCGTGAACAGCCCCGCAACCCCGGCCACCCACGGATTCGACGGCTCGGACATGATGTAGTCGAAGCGCCGTCCGGTGCGCGCGAAGTAGGCGCGCGCGTCCTCGATCACGATGGTGGATCGGGGATCCTCGTAGGCGCGGCGGTTGGCCGGCAGGAACAGCCGGGCGCCCTCCACCATGGCCGGCTCGATCTCGATCGTGACCAGCGACTCGAGGCCGGGAGCCGCCGCGAGCAGCGTGGCCGACGACATGCCGGAGCCGAACCCGATCACCGCCGCGGTGCGAGCGTCGGGCCGGTGCGCGAGGGCAATGAGCGGCGCGAGCGTCTGCGTGGCGGGGTCGCCCACCAGGGGCAGGGGCGTGGTGCTGTCGCCGCACGGCGTGAGCCACGCCTCGGGCAGTGAGGCGTCCGGCTTGCCGTTGCTGGAGATGACGATCCCCTCGGTGGCGAGATTGCGGTACACGCTGATCGTCGCGGTCCGGCCGTCCGCATGAAACAGCGGCTCGACCGCGTCGCGGCCGGGCAGGAGTCCCGTGCGGAACACGCTGCTCGTGACCAGCACCCGGTCCAGTCCCGGCCCGAGCGCCGTGGCCGTCACGACCGTAACGCCCACGGCTACGGCGGCAACGGCGAGGTGCCGGGTGGTGCGCTCGGCGGCGAATGCGAGCACCATCACGCCGAGGGCGATGTCGAGCGCGGCACCGGTGATCAAGGTTGCCTTGAGGCCGATCAGCGGGAGGAGTACGAGACCGGCCAGGATCACCCCGGCAATGGAGCCGAGCGTGTTGACGCCGTACACCCGCCCGATCGCGGCTTCCCCGTTCCTGTGGGTGAGCAGGACGCGAGTGATGAGCGGCAGGGTGGCGCCGGCACAGAACGTGGACGGCAGCATGATGGCCAGGCTGATCGCGTATCGCCCCAAAGAGAAGCCGGCGTACCCGGTTTCGGTCTCCGCGAACGCGCGCATCAGACTCACCATCCACCCGAACGCGTCGTGATAGAGCGGCAGGGTGGCGAGCGCGGCACAGCCCATCACGAACTGGATGATGCCGAGCGCGCGGAGCGGGTGCGCCCATCCATCGGCGCCGCGCCGCACCCAGAAGGCACCCAATGCGAGTCCCAGAATGAACGCCGACAGCATGGTCTCGAACGCGTGCGTCGCGCTGCCCAGGACCAGGGAGAGCATCCGGATCCATGACACCTCATACAGGAACGAGGCGACCGCGGTGCCGGCCGCGACGGTGAGCATCACCGCGGCAAGGCGCGGATCGGCGGCGGACGCGCGCACGTCAGTTTCGGTCGCCATGGTCGCTTCCGCGGCTTGCCGGCCCGAGAGGACCAGCGCGATCAGGCCGGCGGCCAGGTTCAGCACCGCCGCGGTGAGCACCGCTCCCGGTAGGCCGAGTGCCGGGATCAGGACGAATCCCGCCACCATGGCTCCCGCCGCGGCGCCCCCGCTGTTCGCGGCATAGAGCATCGCGAGGAGCCTGCCCGGCCGGGCCGATAGGCGCCGCAGGATGCC
>Ga0214471_10003896_pt1 | contig 11556 bp, 10 predicted proteins | sample RVTome_5_FD_207665 | JGI IMG/M metagenome (GOLD analysis project Ga0214471, IMG submission 207665) | Soil microbial communities from uranium-contaminated site in the Upper Colorado River Basin, Wyoming, United States - RVT142D155 | ecosystem: Environmental > Terrestrial > Soil > Contaminated >... | reverse complement strand
GGCCCGGGCCACCTTGGCGAACCGCTCCCCGTACCGCGCCGAGAGGTCCGCCACGACCTGACCCACGGTCTCACCCTCGGCCTCGACGCGCGAGTCCCCGGCGAGGTCCCGGAGGGCCGCGAACAACCGAACGGTCACGGTCGTCATCCGGAGTCCAGGGTACCGGCCGCCGGCTCGAGGCTGTTACCCTCGGTGGGGTCGTGGCCACCATCGTCCTGATCTCCGACCGTTCCCTCGACGAGGCCCTTCCCGCACTCGCCTCGGCGGGCCTCGACGCGAAGATCGCTCCCCTCTCGGTCACCGCCCTGGGCGACGTGCTGGAGCTCTCGGCGGAGATCGTGCTGGTGGACGCAGCCGAGAACCCCGGGCAGGGTCACTCCGTGCTCCGAGCCCTCCGCGAGCGCGACCCCCGGACCCCAACCGTGGCCGTGGTGGAGCGCCGGGACCTCGAGCGGTTCGCCTGGGAAACGGTCGCCGACGAGCTCGTGTATCCGTCCGCCCCGGAGGCCGAGATCCGGATACGGCTGGACATGCTCCGGAGGCGGGCCGGCTCGGGCGACGGGGTTACGATCCGCCTGGGGCCCCTCACCCTCGATACGGACACGTACCAGGTCACGGTGGCCGGCCGGCCCCTCGACCTCACGTACAAGGAGTTCGAGCTCCTGCGGTTCCTGGCCTCCCGGCCGGGTCGCGTGTTCACCCGACCGGCGCTCCTCCGCGAGGTGTGGGGCTACGACTTCTACGGCGGCACCCGGACCGTGGACGTCCACGTCCGGCGCCTCCGATCCAAGCTCGGGCCGGAGCACGAGAGCCTGATCGAGACGGTCCGAGGGGTGGGGTACCGGACCGCCGACCTCTGACCGGCCCTCCTGTAACGAGGAATTAACGCGGCAGAAACCTCGCCGCAGCGGGCGGCCCCTACCCTTTCGCTGTCGAGATCAGACGGAAGGGGGAAGGCGGTGGCCACGCCGAAGGACGTCCTCGCCTTGGCCAAGGAAGCGGGAGCCGAGATCGTCGATCTGCGGTTCTGCGACCTGCCGGGGCTCATGCAGCACTTCTCCATCCCCATCTCCGAGCTGTCCGAGGCTGGGTTCGAGGACGGCTACGGGTTCGACGGATCGTCGATCCGCGGGTTCCAGGAGATCCAGGAGTCGGACATGCTCCTGCTCCCCGACCCGGACGCCGCGTACATCGATCCGTTCACGCAACACGTCACGCTGGCGATCCACTGCTTCGTGAGGGATCCGATCACCGGCGAGACGTACTCGCGCGATCCACGCTCGATCGCGCGAAAGGCCGAGCTGTACCTGAAGCAGACCGGCATCGCCGACATCTCGTACTGGGGACCGGAGTGCGAGTTCTACATCTTCGACTCCATCCGGTTCGACCAGAACCAGCACGAGGGCTACTACTTCATCGACGCCGTCGAGGGCGCGTGGAACTCGGGTGCCGAGGAAGGCGGCAAGAACCTCGGCTACAAGCCGCGGTACAAGGAGGGGTACTTCCCCGTGCCGCCCATGGACCACTACCAGGACCTGCGGAGCGAGATGGTCCTGAACCTCCAGAAGGTCGGCGTCCATGTCGAGGTGCACCACCACGAGGTCGGGACGGCGGGGCAGGCCGAGATCGACATGCGGTACGACACGCTGCTCCACATGGCCGACAAAGTCATGAAGTACAAGTACGTGGTGAAGAACACGGCGCACGCCGCCGGCAAGACCGTCACGTTCATGCCGAAGCCGCTGTTCATGGACAACGGCTCGGGCATGCACACGCACCAGAGCCTGTGGAAGACCGACGAGAACTTGTTCTGGGACGAGGTCGGCTACGCCGGGATCAGCGACATGGCTCGGTGGTACATCGGTGGGCTCCTGGCCCACGCGCCGGCGCTGCTGGCGTTCTGCGCGCCCACCACGAACTCGTACCGGAGGCTGGTACCCGGGTACGAGGCGCCCATCAACCTGGTGTACTCGCAGCGGAACCGGTCGGCCTGCGTGCGGATCCCCGTGTACTACAAGACTCCGGAGGCCAAGCGCCTGGAGTTCCGGACGCCGGACCCCTCGTGCAACCCGTACCTGTCCTTCGCGGCGCAGCTCCAGGCGGGGCTCGACGGGGTCAAGAACAAGATCGAGCCACCCGAGCCCATCGACAAGGACCTGTACGACCTGCCGCCGGAGGACAAGGCCATGGTGAAGCAGGTGCCCGGCTCGCTCGAGGAGGTGCTCGACGCGCTGGAGGCCGACCACCAATGGTTGCTGGAGGGCGGCGTGTTCACCCAGGACGTGATCGACACCTGGATCGAGTACAAGCGGGAGCACGAGCTGGACGCCGTGCGCCTGCGCCCGCACCCGTACGAATTTCACCTTTACTTCGATATCTGAGGTTCGTGACCCAGGTCACACCCGGAGGGACGAGGAGCCGGCCGTTTTCGGCCGGCTCCTCGTGTTTCGCAAGCACCAGACGTCCGGCCCGTATGATGGCGGCGGTTCCGCGGAGAGGGAGAGGGGGACGGCGCGGTGTCGGACGAGACTCACGACGTGATCCGGCTCGTCGAACGGTACAGCGCGCCCAACTACGCCCCGCTCCCGGTCGCCGTCGCGACCGCCGAAGGCGCGTGGGTCACCGACGTCGAGGGCCGCCGGTACGTGGACATGCTCTCCTCCTATTCCGCCCTGAACTTCGGGCACCGGCACCCCGAGCTGGTCAAGGCGGCGAAGGGCCAACTGGACCGGCTCACCCTCACCAGCCGCGCGTTCCACAACGACCAGGTCGGGCCGTTCCTCCGGGACCTCGCCGAGCTGTGCGGCAAAGACCTGGTCCTGCCGATGAACTCCGGGGCCGAGGGGGTCGAGACCGCGATCAAGACGGCCCGCAAGTGGGGCTACGACGTGAAGGGCGTCGCCCCCGACCGGGCAAAGATCATCACCTGCGCCGGGAACTTCCACGGCCGGACCACCACGATCGTCAGCTTCTCGACGGACCCCAAGGCTCGGGAGGGCTTCGGCCCCCTGACCCCCGGCTTCGTCACGGTTCCCTTCGGCGACGCCGACGCGCTCGCCGCAGCGTTCGACCAGGACGTCGTGGCGTTCCTGGTCGAGCCGATCCAGGGCGAGGCCGGCGTGATCGTCCCGCCCGACGGGTACCTGCGCGCGGCCCGCGAGCTGTGCACGAAGAACGGCGCGCTGCTCGTCGCCGACGAGATCCAGTCGGGCCTGGGCCGCGCCGGCTACACGTTCGCCTGCGAGCACGAGGGGGTGGAGCCCGACGTCTACATCCTGGGCAAGGCCCTCGGTGGCGGCATCACGCCGCTGTCGGCGGTCGTGGCCACCACCGACGTCCTGGGCGTGCTCACGCCCGGCACGCACGGCTCGACGTTCGGCGGCAACCCGCTCGCGTGCGCGATCGGCCGCGAGGTCGTCCGCATCCTTCAGACCGGCGAGCTCCAGGAACGCTCGCGGAAGCTCGGCGAGCACATGCTCACGACGATCCGCGAGGCGAACCTGCCGGCGGTGAAAGAGGTTCGGGGGCGCGGGCTGTGGGCCGGAGTCGAGCTCGTACCCGACGCGGTCCCGGCTCGTTCGCACTGCGAGCGCCTGCTGGAGCGCGGCGTGCTGGCCAAGGACACGCATGAGACCACGATCCGCCTGGCCCCGCCGCTGGTGATCTCGGAGGAGGACCTGGACTGGGCCCTCGAGCGGATCCTCGGAGTCCTGGAGGAAGCCGCTCGCTGACCGGCGCGGCGCACAGGGCTCAATCCCGTTCCTCGAACCCCTCGGAGAACACCCGCTCCATGGCCCGGCGGGCCCGGCGTGTGATCCGGCGGTAGTCGTCCAGGAAGCTCTGTCGCGGGTACTCCTCGTATCCCAAGCGCCGGGCCAAGGCCGTCTGGTCCTCCGCCGAGGCCGGGACCGCCTCCGCGTGAACCCGCCGGTCCACCTCAAGCGCGTTCTTCACGTCCGACAGGAACACGAAGGCCTCCCCGAGCGCGAGCGCGACGCTGTCCTCGATCAATCGGGCCTCGGCCAGCCGCTCGATGGCGTCCAGCGTCCGGCCCGTCCTGACCTCGGGGTGCCGGCCGCCGTGGCGCATGAGCGACAGCTCCACGGCGAACTGGACATCCGCCAGCGACCCGTAGCCGAGCTTGAAGTGGAACCGCGTCGCGTCGGCCGGCCGCACCCGCTCCCGTTCCATCCGCTCGCGCATCCGAAGGATCTCGGCCGCCCGGTCCACCGACAGGTAGTCCGGGTAGGCGAAGTCCTCCGCGAGCGAACGGAACCGCCGTCCGTGCGCCTCGTCCCCGGCCACGAACCGGGCTCGGAGCAGCGCCTGGAACTCCCACGTCTCCGCGTACCGCTCCAGGTACTCGAGGTACGCGGCGAACGATCGGGCCAGCGGCCCGGACCGCCCCTCCGGGCGGAGGTCGGCGTCCGGCTCCCAGCCCGCGTCCCGGATCCCGGCGAGCACCCGCTCGGCGGTCTCGCCGGCCCGGCGGAGCTCCTCGGGCCCCTCCCCTTCGTACACGAACACCACGTCGAGGTCGGAGGCAAAGTTCAGCTCCTCCGCCCCGAGCTTCCCCAGGCCGATCACCGCGAACGGGAGGTCGGGCCCGGCTGCCGCCACCGACTCCCGCACGACCCGGTCGGCCACGGCCGCGATCTCCCGACCGGTCTCCCGGGGCTCTTGCTCGCGGCCGGCGTACCGGCCGACGACGGCCACGAGCGCGGCCGCCGCGTCGGCCGGCCCGGCTCCGTCGGCCAGTGCCAGGACTCGCTGAGGCGCGGCGGCCAGCAGGTCGGTGGCGAACGAGCTGGCCGAGACGGCGTGGGCGAGCCGCCGCGCGGCGCTCGGGTCGCTCGCCAACGCGTCGGCCAGTCCTCGCTCATGCCCGATGGCACCGGCCACGCGCTCCAATCGGACCAGCGCCGCGTCGGGGTTCGCAGCGAGCGCCAGGGCCGGTGCCATCACCGGGAACACGTGCGCCAGCACCTTGCCGAGTCGCGTCGACGGGTCGACCAGTCGATCCAGCACCTCGTAGGCGGCGGAGGGCCGGCGGAACCCCAGGCCGGCCAGGAGCTCCTGGGTGGCGTCGCGATCCACGCCGGGTCTCGGCGCCGCCGGCCCGGCGAAGGCCTCGAGCAGGGGCCGGTAGAACAGCCGCTCGTGCAGCCCCCGGACGAGGACGGTCCGGCGCTCGTACTCGGCCCGCAGGGCCTCGGGCCCGTCCAGGCCGAGGGAGCGGGCCAGCCGGGTGAGCGATGGCCGGTCCGGGGGGAGCTCGTGGGTTTGGAGGTCCCGGACCATCTGGAGCCGGTGCTCCAGGGTCCGAAGGAACCGGTACGCATCGGCCAGCGCCTCGGCGTCGTCCTCGGCCACGTACCCCTCCTCGGCCAGAACGGCGAGCGCGCGGAGCGTGTTGGGCTCGCGGAGACGCTCGTTTCGGCGGCCGTGGACGATCTGGAGGAGCTGCACGGCGAACTCGACGTCCCGGATCCCGCCCCATCCCCGCTTGACCTCGGTGGCGGCCGTCCCTCGGGCCCGGACGTACTCCTCCAGGCGAACCTTCACCCGGCGGACCTCGTCGATGGCCTGGGGCGGGAGCTCTTTCGGGTAGACGAGGGGCGTCACCATCTCCACGAACGCACCGCCCAGCTCGAGCTCGCCGGCCACCGGCCGGGCCTTGATCAGCGCCTGCCGCTCCCACGTTGCCGCCTGGAACTCGTAGTACTCGCGCATGGCGTCGAGCGACCGGGACAGCGCGGCCCCCCGCCCGCCGGGCCGGAGGGTGGGGTCGACCCGGAGGGCGATTCCTTCGGCGGTGGGCTCGGAGAGCAGCCGGATGATCTCTGCCGCCTGCCGTTCGGCCCGGTCCTGTCGCTCGCCTCCGCTGCCCTCGTGGACGAACACCACGTCGACGTCGGACGCGTAGTTCAGCTCCTCGCCGCCCAGCTTGCCCAGGCCGATCACGGCCATGCCCGACGGCGCCACAGCCCGGCAGGCCACCGCCAGGCATGCCGCGGCGATCGCGCTGATCTCCGCGACGACCTCGTCGAGCGACGCGCCGCCGAGGTCTCGGCAGGCGACGCGGAGCATGGCCCGTCGGCGGAACTGCCGGAGGCCGTCGGATGGCCCGAGGCGCTCGACGTCGGTAGCCAGCTCCGCATCGAGCTCCCCGCGGCCCCGGACCCCCACGTCGGCCAGCGCCTCGGTCTCCTCGGGGTGAGCCATCAGGAAGTCGGCCGCGGCGGTCGAGAACCCGAGCAGCCGCGCGGCGACGGGAAGGACGTCCTCCCGCGCGAGCACCTCGCGAGCCCGGGGGTCCTCGCCGACACGAGAGATGGCCACCCGGGCCAGCTCGGGGTCCGGCGCTTCGGCCAGCGTCCGCCCCATAACCTCGGGCGTCAGCACGCAGCCTCCCGATGCGTCACCGCGGCTGGCGCCACCGGCCCTCCGCCCACGACAGCAGCGCGAACACCGGGGTCGCCACCGCCAGCAGGAACAGCCCGCTCCACGCGGCGCTCCAAAGCTCCCCATCGCCGCCGACGATCACGACGCCGAACACCAGGACGACGACGAGCATCACGACGTAGCCCCCGGCCTCCAGGACGGCGACGTACCTGAAGAACAGGGCGAGGGTTCGCGCCGTGAGCAGCTCGGACCGGGGCGGCCGGGCGACCGGGTGCCGCGCGGCGTAGAGCGCCAAGACGACGAACAGCGCGTAGGCGGAAAGGACCGGGGCGACCACCGTCCGAAGGATCACAACCGACCCCGCAGGAAGAACTCCCAACCCCGGATGAACAGGTGCCATCCCAGCCACAGCCACAGGCCGAACAGCACCCAGCGCCCGACGACCGGACGCATGAACGCCCGGAACATGTCGGAGAGCGTGGGCCACGGGGGCCCCCACGCGAGCCCGAAGCCCTGCCACAGGAACAGGACGCCGAAGATCACGATCCAGCCGGCCACCGCGACGGCGCGCATCCGGGACTCCCTCTCCTCGCTCACGGGGGCAGCGTACCCCCGGCCGGGCGCGCGACGGCCAGAGTTAACGCCGTCGTAACAGGCTCGGGCGCCCGGCCGTGTAGCCTCGAACCATGGCGCTCACGGCCGAAGCCGAGTACGTGCTGCGCACCGTGGAGGAGCGCGGCATCCGGTTCGTCCGACTCTGGTTCACCGACGTCCTGGGGTTCCTGAAGGCCTTCACCATCACGTCGCAGGAGCTCGAAGGCGCGCTGGCCGAGGGGATGGGGTTCGACGGCTCGTCGATCGACGGGTTTTCCCGGATCGAGGAGTCCGACATGGTCGCGGTCCCGGACCCCTCGACGTTCCAGTTGATCCCGTGGAAGACCGAGGCCCAGGTGGCCCGGATGTTCTGCGACGTGCTGGACCCCGACGGCACGCCCTTCGAAGGCGACCCCCGCTACGTGCTCAAGCGGCAGCTGAAGCGAGCCGCGGACCTCGGGTTCACGTTCTACGTGGGCCCGGAGCTCGAGTACTTCTATTTCAAAGCGCTCGAGGATCCGAAGTTCCTCGACCAGAGCGGCTACTTCGACGAGACGCCGCTCGACGTGGCCACCGACTGGCGCAAGCGAACCGTGACGTACCTCGAGTCGATGGGCATCCCCGTGGAGTACGTCCACCACGAGGTCGCGCCGTCGCAGCACGAGATCGACCTGCGGTACACCGACGCGCTCACGATGGCGGACAACGTCATGACGTACCGGCTGACGGTGAAGGAGGTGGCGCAGGAGTTCGGCATCTACGCCACGTTCATGCCGAAGCCGGTGCAGGGCGTGAACGGGAGCGGGATGCACACGCACCAATCCCTGTTCGAGGGCGACCGCAACGCGTTCTTCGACCCGAACGACGAGTACCACCTGTCGAATGTGGCCAGGCACTACATCGCCGGCATCCTGGAGCACGCGCCGGAGATCACCCTCGCCACGAACCAGTGGGTGAACTCCTACAAGCGGCTCGTGCCGGGCTACGAGGCGCCCGTGTACGTGTGCTGGGCCCGGCGGAACCGGTCGGCCCTGGTGCGTGTGCCGATGTACCAGCCCGGCAAGGAGGAGTCGACCCGGATCGAGTACCGCTCGCCCGACCCCGCGTGCAACCCGTACCTCGCGTTCGCCGCGATGCTCGCGGCCGGCCTGGCGGGGGTGGAGGGCGAGTACGAGCTTCCCCCCGAGGCCTCCAACAACATCTACGAGATGACCGAGGACGAGCGGAAGGCCGCCGGCATCCGCTCCCTGCCGGAGGACCTGTACGAGGCCATCCAGCTCGCGTCCGAGTCGAAGGTGCTGCGAGAGGCCCTGGGAGAGCACGTCCTGGAGTTCCTGCTCCGCAATAAGCGCCAGGAGTGGGACTCCTACAAGGCGTACGTGACGCCGTACGAGCTGGAGCGGTATCTGCCGATCCTCTAGGGCCAGGGCCGGGCCGGCCAGACGTTCGAGGAGCTGGCCGAACGGCGCGCCCCCGCCCTATAGTGGTCCGAACCAGGGGGTGCACCGTGGCCGACGAGCACGAGCTCACGCGAGCCTTCGAGGAGGCGGCCCGCCGGCGCGCCGACCTCCACCACGCCCTGGTCGACGTGGAGCGGGCCATCTCCAGCCCGGCGGCGGGGCGCCTGGAGACGTGGACCGGGGACGTGGTCAAGCGCCTCACAATCCTCCGCGACGCGATCGACGAGCACATCGAGGTCACGGAGCGGCAGGATGGGCTGTACGACGAGATCCTGCACCGCGCGCCTCGCCTGGCGAGCCACGTCGAGCGGCTGCGCGGGGAGCACCCTTCGCTCCGCGACGGGGCCACCGGCCTCATCGAGCGCTTCCATGCCGCACCGGTCGGGGACGGCTGGTCCCTGGACGAGGCCCGTGACGACGTCCAGCGCCTCCTGGGCAAGATCGTGAAGCACCGCCAGGCCGGGGCCGACCTGGTCTGGGAGGCCTACAACCTGGACATCGGCGGCATCGAGTAGGCCTCGAGCAGGCAGCCGATAGCCGCCGCCCTCCCCGCCTCCCGAATCCGCGGCTAGGCTTTCGGCGTGGTCCGCATCGCGCTCGGCCAGATCAACACCATCGTGGGTGACATCGACGGAAACGTCGAGAAGATGGCGTCGTGGGCGGCTCGGGCCAGCGAGGCCGGCGCCGACCTCGTCTGCTTCCCCGAGCTCGCCATCACCGGCTACCCCCCCGAGGACCTCGTCCTTCGCTCCGCGTTCGTCGACGACAACCTGGAGGCCCTGGAGGACCTGGCCCGCCGGACGGCGGACGGCTGCGCCGTGCTGACCGGGTTCGTTGACCGGAGTGACGCGGGACTGCACAACGCCGCCGGGCTGCTCAGGGGCGGGAGCGTGATCGCCAGGTACCACAAGGTGAAGCTCCCGAACTACGGCGTGTTCGACGAGAAGCGGTACTTCGTCCCGGGCGAGGCCGCGTGCACCGTTCGGCTCGCGGCCTCGGCCCTCGGCGTCTCGGTGTGTGAGGACGCCTGGACGCCGGGACCGCCGTTCGACGAGTACGCGCGGGAGCGGGTCCCCGCGATCCTGAACATCAACGGCTCCCCGTATCACCGGCACAAGATCGCCGAGCGCCTGGACACCTGCCGAGACCGGGCCCGGGAGACGGGCGCGTGGATCGTGTACGTGAACATGGTCGGGGGACAGGACGAGCTGGTGTTCGACGGCGGCAGCATGGTGGTCTCCCCCCAGGGCGAACTCGTCCACCACGCCTCCATGTTCCAGGAGGACCTGCTCGTCGTGGACCTACAGGAGGCCGGAGACGGCTGGCGGGCGATGGCACAGGGAGAGGAACGCCCGCCGTGGCCGGAGGGCCCGGAGGAGGTCTACCGGGCGCTCGTCCTCGGGATCGGGGACTACGTGCGCAAGAACGGCTTCCGAGAGGTGGTGCTGGGCCTGTCCGGCGGCATCGACTCGGCGCTCACGGCGACCCTCGCCGCGGACGCCCTTGGGCCGCAGGCCGTGCGGGCCCTGACGATGCCCTCCCCCTACTCTTCGGCCGAGAGCGTGGAGGACGCGGTCGAGATCGCCGAGCGGCTCGACATCCGCCTCGACGAGGTCCGCATCGACGACGTGTACAAGACCTACTTGGCGGCGCTGGAGGACACCTTCCGTGGTACGGACGAAGGCGTGGCCGAGGAGAACCTCCAGGCCCGGATTCGGGGCAACCTCCTGATGGCCATCTCGAACAAGCTCGGCGGCCTCGTGCTGGCGACCGGCAACAAGAGCGAGTACGCGGTGGGCTACTCGACCCTGTACGGCGACATGGCCGGGGGGTTCGCGCCGATCAAGGACGTGCCGAAGACGCTCGTCTACGAGCTGGTCCGGTGGCGGAGCGGGCAGGAGGGCCCCGCGCCGATCCCCAGGCAGGTGATCGACAAGCCACCCTCGGCCGAGCTCCGGCCGAACCAGCGGGACACGGACACGCTGCCGCCGTACGAGGAGCTCGACCCCATCATCGAGGCCTACGTTGAGGAGGATCGCTCACCCGAGGAGATCGTGGCGTCGGGGTTCGACGCGTCCCTGGTGGAGCGGGTCGTGGCCATGATCGACCGGGCCGAGTACAAGCGCCGCCAGGCCCCGCCCGGGGTGAAGATCACGCCGAAGGCGTTCGGGCGCGACCGCCGGCTACCGATCACGAATCGGTACCGACGGTCGTCCCTGTAGCTTCAGGCCAGCGACCAGACGACGGTCACCATCACCTGCGATTCCAGGGTCGGCGGAGAGATCGGCGTCGTGGCGCCGGCTTCCGCAACCGCCACCCGGTCGTAATAGATCGGCGGCGGCGTGAGCGCGCCGGCCTCGTTGATGGTCACGACCGGGCCGAGTGACGCGCCACTCGCCTCGGCCAGGATCTCCGCCTTGCGACGGGCGTCGGCCACGGCCTCGGCGAGAGCGTCATCCCTGCCCTCGTTCTCGTCCGAGAGCTGGAACGCGATTCCGCCCAGCACGTTCGCCCCCGCCTCGACGGTCCCGTCGATGATGCGTCCGATCCGGGCCATGTCGCGGACGGTCGCGGTGACCTGGTTCTCCGCCGTGTACCCCACGATCGTCAGCCCGCTGCTGTCGTAGTTCGGGTACAGATTGATCCAGGCCGTGGCGATGTCGCCTTGCCTCAACCCCTGGTCCAGAAGCACCCTCATGATCGCCGCCATCCGGTTCGCGTTCTGCTGCATGGCTCCCTCGGCGGTCGTGGCCTGGGTGCGCACCCCGAGCGTGACCACGGCCTCGTCCGGCGCCGACCGGATCGTCGCGGAACCGGTCACGGTGACCGTCCGCTCCGAGTTTCCCCCGCCGGGCGGAGCCGTGGGCTGCGCGAACGTCGGGACCGCGAGCGCCGCGGCGAGCCCCGCGACCAAGCCGGCGATCCCCCACCTCACGTTCTTCCTCATCGGGCTCCCTCCTTCGTGACGGCCGTTGGACGAACCGGGAAACGGGGGGGTTCCCGCCGTAGACTCCCCGGCGGGGCCGGTAGCTCAGCCAGGTCAGAGCAGGGGGCTTTTAACCCTCGTGTCGCGGGTTCGAATCCTGCCCGGCCCACT
>Ga0214471_10003895_pt1 | contig 11557 bp, 12 predicted proteins | sample RVTome_5_FD_207665 | JGI IMG/M metagenome (GOLD analysis project Ga0214471, IMG submission 207665) | Soil microbial communities from uranium-contaminated site in the Upper Colorado River Basin, Wyoming, United States - RVT142D155 | ecosystem: Environmental > Terrestrial > Soil > Contaminated >... | reverse complement strand
AACCGCGGGCGCTCTGCCGCCAGGCAAGCTCGGCGCGCTCGAGCTGTGGCAACCCGAGACCAAGCAGCGGCTCGGCGGGATCACGCTTGAACGCGACCTTCTGGGACCCAATGGAAGTGGAGCCGTGGTCTTCGACGCGCAGATCGAAACGCCCCTGCTGGCAAAGTATCGCGCGGTATCACGCGGCCGCCGCAAGTTGGCGCTCCGCACCGTATGGCTCGAACGCGTCAGCCCGCCGTGCACCCTCGATCCGCTGCTTTAGCTACTGCGAGGGCGATCCTACACGCCCGCAGAGTGTCGAATAGGGTGGCATGGGTGGCCGAAAGCCGCCCATGGACGAGGTGGCCGACGAGTCATTTCAGTAGATGCAAGCATCGAGGATCGACAGCACTTCCCGCAGGACCGGCTCGGGCGCGATCCCGATGCGCTTCACGTTCCGTGCCACCTACCAAACCTCCCTGCCGACCGGAGTTCCCCACTCCACCCTCTCCCGCTTATAGCCTTTGGGGATGCGTCGGACGAGCTGCTCGAGATCGACCGCGCCACGCACGCGGCGAACCGGAGTCACGACCAAGGTCCCATCCCGCACGGCCACGTTCACATCGTCTCCGACGTCCATCTCGACGTCCGCGAGCAGCTGCTTACTCAGGCGAAGCCCCTGGCTGTTGCCCCACTTCTGGACTTTGGTAATCATCCTAAACCTCCTGCGGCTACCCAAAGTATATCCAAGGAGCGCTCGCGGGGAAACCAAGTCATGGACTGACTAAGGGGAGGGCGGGGCGAGCGACCAGCCGAGGAAGCGGCGCGAATCGCGGGCGGAGAAGTAGCCTTGGTGGCGGAACGGGTCGGGGGGAACCGCGCGCTCGGGCCGGCGGCGGACCGGGCGATCGACCACGTTGCGGAACAGCTCGGGGCGGCCGCGGTGGGTGGTGGCGATTAGATCGGGACGGCCGTCGTCGTCGAGGTCGGCGACGATCAGCGCGCGGCGGTTGCGCGGCGGGACGCTGGCGAGGCCGCCGGCGCGGGGAACCTCTTCGAAGCGGCCGCCGGGCAAGCCGCGGTAGAGCCGCAGCGGCTGCTCCCAGCGGTCCTCGGGGTCGTCGAGCGCTGCGACCTGCGGGTAGATCTGCCCGTTCGCGATCGCGACGTCGAGCAGGCCGTCGCCGTCGAAGTCCTCGGCGGCGACCCCCCAGCCCATCTCGGCCGGATGCGCTTCCAGGCCGGTGCCGGCAGTCGCGTCTTCGAAGCGGCCGCCGAGATTTTTGTAGAGCGTGTTCTTCTCGCCGGCGAAGTTGGTGAGCAGCAGCGACGGCGCCGCGGCGGGACCGGCTTCGATCAGGGCGATGCCCATGCCGCTTTCCTTGGTGCCGGCGGCGTTGACCGCGGCGCCGAGCTCGGCGGCGCGCTCGATGAAGCGGAGCTCGCTCTGCGCCGCTGCGGATCGGGCGGGGACCAGCCCCGCCCCTACATGACGGCTCCTGTTTTCGAACAACAGGTTGGGCGCGACGTCGCAGGCGACGTAGAGATCCAGGTCGTGATCATTGTCGAAGTCGAACGCGACGCTCTGAAACGCGCGGCAGCCGGCGGCGCTCGATCCGGCGATCCCGCTCGATTCCGAAACATCGCGAAATTTTTCGCCGTCGCGCACCAGCAGCAGTGAGCGCTGGGGCGTGTAGGTCCACGGGCCGCAGCCGGTCTCGATTCCGCGATAGAGGCACGGCGAACCATCCGGTTCGCTCGCGGGGAGGCGCTCGGGATCGAAGTCGACGTAGCGGCCGATGAACAGGTCGAGGTCCCCGTCGCCTTCGGCATCGAAGAAGACCGCGCCGCTGGCGTAGCCGCTCACCGCGGCCAATCCGTTGGCCGCGGTCGCGTCTTCGAAGCGGCCGCCGCCGCGGCTGAGGTAGAGCGCCACGCTCCCGCCGGCGCCGCCGGTCGGGGTCCAACCGGTGATCAGCAGATCGTCGCGCCCGTCGCGGTCGACGTCGCCGACCGCGGCGCCGGTGCCCCACAGCGGCCGGCGCAGGCCGGACGCTTCGGTCCGGTTGCGGAAGCGGAAACCGCCTTGATTGAGGTAGAGCCGGTGCCCGGGCGCGCGGCCGGCGCGAAACGCTTCGAGCGTGGAGCCGTTGACCAATACCAGGTCCAGCATGCCGTCGCCGTCGGCGTCGAGCACCGCGGCGCCCTGGCCGTTCTGATCCAGGATCGGGATCTGATCGGCGCGGCCGGAGATGTTTTCGAACTCGATCCCGCTCGATTCGACGCGAGCGAACCACGGCGATGGAGTCGGGTCGGCCAAGACGGCGCCGGCCGCCGCGGCGACCGAGGCGATCAGAATTCGACGCACGGGCAGGAGAGCTCGGGAAGCGCGCCGCTTTGGTTGAGTGCTTGGCAGACGGCGCGGCAGCGGTCGCAGCCGAGCGGCGCGAAGTGAAAGGAGAGATCGATCCGAGTCAGGAGGCCCAGATCGAGGGCGCGGCGCGCAGCGGCGAAGACCGACGTCATCGCGGGCGGGGCGAAGTCGCCGCGCGCCTGCGCGCGCCGCAGCGCTTGGGTGGTGGCGGCGGTCGGGAGGATCGAAACTGACCCGATCCCGCGCTCGGCGCAGGCTTCGAGGGTTTGCAGACACAGCTCGAGCGCGGCCGCCGGATCGAGCCCGGGCAGGCCGAGCAGGACGAAGGCGCGCACGGCGATCCCGGCGCGGCTCAGCTCGGCGGCGGTCGCGAAGTAGGCGCCAGCGGTGGTGCGCTTGCCGAGGCGGTGGAGCCAGCCGTCGTCGGCGACCTCGAGGCCGAGCGCCACCTCGAGCCGATCCGGCCAGCGGCGCGCGGCCGCGAGCGCTTGCGCGCCGAACTCGGGACGCGACTCGACCACGATCCTTTCGCAGCGCGCGGCGCGCTCGAGCAGCAGCTCTTGCGCCGCCGGCTCGATCGAGCGCGGCTCGAAGAACGAGGAGCCGTTGTAGAGCTTGAGGCCCCAGGGCAGCGCCTGCCCCGGCGGCAGCGCAGTCTCGAGCTGGGCTCGGGCGCGCTCCGGCCCCAGCGGCTCGGCTTCGCCGTAGCTCGGCAGATCGCAGAAGACGCAGCGCTCCGGGCAGCGGCCGCAGCGCAGCCAGACGGTGCGAAAGCTCCGCGCCGCGCCGTGCGCCAGCTCCAGCTCATCGACGATCGCGTGCGGCTGGTTCCGCAGCTTCTCGGTGGGCACAGGCACTGAGCTCATTCCCAGTGATGCAACGCTTTCTTATCGCGAATGTTGCTGCTAAGAAACGCGGCAGGAGGTAGAGGTGGCATCCTCCCCGAGCCTCTGCCAGTGGAAGGGGCTGACGCCCATCATGAGAAAGGATTGAGCACTGTCACACCGCAGTTCTCAAAGTCGTTGGTGTTGCGCGTTACAAGCGTCAGACGGTTTGCTAACGCGGTGGCAGCGATCAGCATATCGGCCTGGGTCCGCGTCTCGCCGCGGGTGCGGAGTTGACCGCGCAGAGCCCCCGCGCGAAGGGCAACATCCTCCGTGATAGGAAGCACTCGGCATTGCTCTGCAAAGAAACGATCAAACCAGCTCTGGATTCGATGGTTCGGCTTCCAGGCCAGCCCGAACTGGATCTCCTCCAGAGTGATCACACTGAGGCTTAGCTCCACGACTTGTCCCGCCCAGTTCAGCACACCCGGATTCGGTTGAGGGTGAGCCAGCTCGCCGAGCACATTCGTGTCGGCCAGGAATGTCATCGCCCCGAGGTCGAGAAGCCGTCGCGCCGATCCCGACGCTGCGGTAGCTCGAGTCGGTATCCGGTTTCAGCGGCCAGGGATCGGAGCTCGGCGAAGGCCTCGCCGACGCTGCGGGGTTTGCGTTGCGCGCGCCACGCCTCGAATTCCTCGAACACCTTGAGCGCCATGACCACAGCGATCGGTCGCGACCGATGCTTGATGGTCTGCGGTTCCTTCTCCGCGCTTCGCAGCAGCTCTGAGAGTCGCTGCTTTGCTTCCGCCACGCTCCAGATCATGACCACCTCACTCATATCTATAATGTAGATCTATAATAGACATGTCAAATAGACATGTCAACATCTTGGCGGTGGTCGAGCCCCGCCCCAACATTTGGTACGAGGCAGCCGCGGCTCGTGTCGATGCGGGCGGGGACAAGCCCCGCCCCTACATTTGGCACAGGCGCCCGCGGACGATGATGATGTAGGGGCGGGGCTTGTCCCCGCCCGTATTCACGCGGACCAGAGGCGGGCGAAGACGCTGCGGCAGGTGGCTTCGTCGACTTCGCCGCGGCGCCGGACTTCGGCGGGCGGGCCGTCTTGGAAGCGGCGCTTGGGCTGCAGCGACATCGAGACGCCGGTGCAATCGCGCACGCCGCTGCGCACCACTTCGCCTTTGAGCGCGTAGAGCCGCGCGTGATCTTCTCCGACCAGCTCGCGGAACGGAATCCGGGCGGCGGCGCCGACCACCGCCGGCGTGGCCAGCGGCGAGAACGTGCAGAGCCCGCGCAGCCGCGCCGGCGCCAGGCCGCGCACCGCGCCGCGCGACAGGCCGCCGCTGTAGACCGCGCTGTGCTTGAGCGAGCTCACGCCCCAGCCTTCCTGGTAGAGCAGCGGGTTGTTCACCACCGATCGGATCGTGACCTCGCCGTCGTCCGCGATCGGATAGCTCTTGAGGTTCTCGTCGCCGCCGTCGCCGTCGAGCAGCCAGCGCACCTCGGGCGCCGCTTCGCGGATGCGCTGGCACAGGATGCGGGCCATCGCGGCGCAGGCGACATCGAGCGGCTTGTAGTCTTCGGTCTCGGCGATCGCCGCTTCGACCTCGAGCGCTTCGGGTGCAGCTTCGAGCACCTGGTGGCTGCTGCGGAGCCCGAGCGCCGCGGCGACCGCGAGCGCTTGCTCGACGTCGGCCCCGCCCCCGAGCGAGAGCGTGAAGGCGCTGATCCGGTTCGGATCGCGCCCCAGCTGCTCGAGCGCCCGGCGCGCCAGCAGCCAGACCGCGGTCGAGTCGATGCCGCCGGAGAAAGCGACGCCGAAGCGCTCGCCGGCATCGCGCTGCGCGAAGAACAGGCGCAGCTCTTCGAGCGCCGCGCCGGCGTAGGCCCGGCCGATGGCGGCAAGATCCGCCGGCAGCGGCTCGGCTTCGAGGTCGGGCGCGAAGCGATGGAACCGCGGCGCCGGATCGGGGCAGCCGCGCAGATCCATCACCGCCACGTGGTGGGCGGGGACCATGCGGGTGTACTCGGGCCGGAATTGATCGAGCAAGCCTTGCTCCCGGCACCAGTCGCGGATCGCGGCGATCCGGTCGGCGATCACCGCCACCGGACCGGCGTCGCGCTTGGCCACGAACCAGCGCAAGGTCGCGCCCAAGGTGCGGGCCATCCGCAGCTCGGTGCCGACGGTGGCGAGCGCCGCGAAGTGGCCGCGGGCGCTGCCGAGCGCCTCGAGATCGAGCTGCTCGAGCGCGCGCACCAGTTTCTCGGGCGGTGTCGGCGAGGCATGCTGCGCGGGGGCGAGCAGAATCACCCGTTCGGGATCGAGCCGGGAGGCGTGACTTGGAGCAGTGATAGAAACGGACGGCGGACGTTCTTGGCTTTGGGCTCTCATGCCCGTGATCCTAAGCCAGCGCGGAATCCAAACTCAATCCCGCAGCCGTTGCGGGTCGATGTGCAGATCGATCGCGACCCCGAGCCGTCGAACGGGTGGCATGGGCACGTCGTACATGGGCGCCCTTCGGCCACCCATGCCACCCGCGTTGAGATTCCTTACCAATGGAGTGCATCCTTGAGCTCTTGCAGGGCAGCGGCGTGGGCTATGGCGAGGGGCGGGATCAGGCCAACCAAAGCGATCACGCGTAGAGCTCGCGCGCGAACCCATGTTCGGACCGCGAGCCACAGCGCCAGAAAGGTCCAGGCCATCGTGGGGTAGCCGATCAGCGCCATCAGGGGCACGTCGAGAATCGCCTGCGTTCCGGCCTGCCAGCGCGCCATCTCGATCCGCTTGAGAAACGGCTCGTAGAAACAAGCCAAGGCGATCATGAACAATCCGACCAACCCGAAGCTCATGGCCACGCTTGGTAATGGCCGAGCAGGGCTTGGACTCGGCGCGGCGCGCCGCCCCAAGAGAGCGCCGCCGTCCGCGCTCACCGATTCGGCCCACAGCAGCGCCGCGTAGATGCTAAAGCCCCAGATGATCGCCGCGATCAGCGGCGCGCGGCCCAGCATCATCCTGAGCGGGGCGAAGCCGTAGAGCAGGTCGCGCAGGACCACGAAGTTCTCGCGCGCCAGGCCGAGCAGCAGGAGCGCGCCGAAAAAGCCGGCGCCTTCGCGGCCGTGCCGGCCGATCGCGTGGGCCGCGCTGAGCAAAAAGCACAGCAGGATCATCAGCTCGGCGAACAGGTGCATGATGGGCCCGGCCGCCTTCACCCCGCCGGCGCGCCGCGCTGCCGTAGCCAGCTCCAAGCCAGCAGCGCCGCCAGCGGCAGCTTGGACGGCAGCAGCAGTGGGTGGAACCAGAACAGCTCGAGAATCACAGCGAGCAGCAGGAGGACCGCGATCAGATGCAACGGCAGCCAGCGGCTCATCGCAAGGAGATGCTAGTATGACCGCGCCTGAGGTCGAAGGGATGACGATGAGCCGGTCGCGCGTGCCGCTCTGCTGGATGCTGCTGGCGCTCGGCGGCGAAGCCTCGATGATTCTTCATAACGCGCGGGTCTGGACCGGCGACCCTCAGGCGCCGTGGGCGCAGGCTGTCGCCGTCGAAGGGGCGCGGATCCTTGCGGTCGGAAGCGACCAGGAAGCGCTGCGCCACCGCGGCGCGCGCACCGAGGTCCGCGACCTCGAAGGGCGTTTCATCGCGCCGGGCTTCATCGACAGCCACACCCATTTCAATCGCGCCGGCGCCCTGCTTTTGGGCGTCAACTTGCTCAACGTGGCGGACGCGGCCGGCTTGCGAGCCCGCGTCCGCGAAGCGGTGGAGCGGCTTCCGCCCGGCTCTTGGCTGCTCGACGGTGATTGGGGCGCCTACGAGGCGTGGGCCAGAGATTCGAGCGGCAGCGCGGCAGCGGACCCGAGCCGACCGACCTTCGTACGGCACCGATCCATGATCGACGCGATCACCCCGGAGCATCCAGCGCTGCTCTCCAAGTGGGACCGCAGCGCCTATCTCGCCAACCGCCTCGCGCTCGAGCGCGCCGGCGCCACCTGCGATTGGGATGGAGTCGCCTGCGATCAGCGCGGCGAGATGACCGGCCTGCTCGAGCCCGCGGCCGCCGAGCGGATCCGCACCGGCGGCCTCAAAGGCTTCGTCGACGGCATCATGGGCAACAGCTCGGCACGCTTCTACGAGCCCTACCTCCATTCCGGCGCGCGCGGTTCCTGGCGCGACATGATGCAGCCGGAGGGCAACATGCTGCGGCTGCTGCGGCGCGCCGACGCCGCCGGCCTCTGGCCCCAGGTCCACGCGATCGGCGATCAAGCGATCGACACCCTGCTCGATCTGTTCGAGCAGGTGTTCGAGGCCGAACCCGAGCGGCCGCGGCGCTGGCGCTTGATCCACGCCCAGGTGCTGCGCGGCCCCGAGGTGGCGCGGCGGATCGCGCGGCTCGGCGTGATCGCCGAGGTCCAGCCCTACCACGCGATCGACGACATGCGCTGGATGGAAGAGCGGATCGGCGCCCGCTCGCGCTGGGCCTACGCCTTCAAGACGCTCCAGGACGCCGGCGTGCGGCTCTGCTTCGGCAGCGATTGGCCGGGCACCAACGCCTCGTGGTATCCGTCCAATCCGCTGCTCGGGATCTACGCCGCGGTCACGCGCCAGACCCTGAGCGGGACGCCACCCGGCGGCTGGTTTCCGGAACAGCGCCTCGATCTCGAATCGGCGCTGCGCGCCTACACCGTGAACAGTGCCTGGGCCGCCGGCGAGGAGCGGCTCAAAGGCGCCGTCGCTCCCGGCCTGCTGGCCGACCTGGTGGCGCCGGATCGCGATCCGTTCGCGATCGACGCTGCCGAGCTCAAGGATGTGAAGGTGCTGTGGACCATGGTCGGCGGCCGCATCGTGTTCGGGCGCCCCTGACGCGCGATCGGCTCCGGTTCCGGCGGACTCCGAGCTCGAGCCCGGTTCTGGCGGCTGCTGATCGCGCTATCGCTGGCGGCCGAGGCGCTCCGTACATCGGATCTTGCTTTCCAGGGTTGAGTGGGATCGAATGATCGCCAGGGAAGGGGCGCACGCCGAGGAGAGCGCTGATGGCCAAGCGATTCATTTGGATCGTCCTGCTGATTCTGCTGATCCTGCTGCTGCTCTGGATCCTGCGCCAGTGCGGCATCGTGCCGCCGCCGTCGCAGGCCCAAGGCAAGCGGGTGTTCGTCAGCAGCCAGCTGTACGACGGCAACTTCGGCGCCGGGCAGCGCGTGTTGGGCTACCCGATCGCCGATCAGCAGTGCCAGGCGCTGGCCCAGGCGGCCGGCCTGTCCGGCAGCTACAAGGCCTGGCTCAGCGGGCGGGTCGACACCGGCGCCGGTCCGCTGCCCCACGGAGTGGTGCACCGTTTCACCCAGTCGAGCGGCCCGTACGTTTTGGTCAACGGCACTAAGGTGGCGGACAATTGGGCCGACCTGACCGACAGCAGCCTCGACCACGCCATCGATCGGACCGAGAACGACGCGCCGGTCGGCGGCGAAACGCGGGTCTGGACCAACACCACCACCGCCGGCCAGGCGTGGGACAACGGGCGGCACTGCGCGCCGGGGCTGAGCTCGGATATCCCCGGGATTTGGACCTGGACCTGCGGCGCTCCGAGCTGGACCGCGGGCGATTGCCGCTTTGAATCCGGCAAGTACGGCCAGGCCAACTCGACCTCCGGCTCCTGGACCGGGACCGAATCCAGCAACACCGGCTGCGACCAGCGGTTCCATCTCTATTGCTTCGAACAGTAGTTCACGGCCGCGCCCGCTGCGGTCCGGCGCTCGCCGGGGCTGCACTGCTTGCGACCCTCGGCAGCGCCGCGGAGCCCTCTGCCGAGGTGCGCCCCGGCGGCTTCGTGCGCTGGCCGGGGCCGTTGCTGCTCGACTGCTCGATCGGGGAGCGGCGCTGGCAACCGCTCGACGGCGCCTGCTGGTATCCGATCGATCTCGAAGCGCGCGGCGCGCTCGAGCTGGTGCGCCGCTCGACCGGCGGGATCGCCAGCCGCAAGGTGCGGGTCGCCGCCTATCCGTATCCGACCCAGAAGCTGCGGGTCGCGGAGCAGTACGTCGCGCCGCCGGCGCACCAGCTCGAACGCATCGCGCGGGAGCGCGCCCGGGTCGAGGCGCTGTTCGAGCTCGAGACCCCGCGCCGTTTCGCGCTGCCGCTCGGCGCTCCGCTCGAGCGGCTGCCGAACGCAGCGCGCTTCGGCGCGCGGCGGATCTTCAACGACCAGCCGCGCAGCCCACACTCCGGCGCCGACTACTCGGCGCGGCCCGGCACCTTGGTGCTGGCGGTCGGCGCCGGCCGGGTCGCGGTCGCGGACGACGAATACTTCGCCGGCAAGGCGGTCTACATCGACCACGGCGGCGGCCTGCTGTCGATGAGCTTCCATCTGTCGGAGCTCTTGGTCCGCAGCGACGATCCGGTCGAGCGCGGCCAGCCGCTCGGCAAGGTCGGCTCGACCGGCCGCGCCACCGGCCCGCACCTGCACTTCGGCCTGCGCTGGCACGGCGCGCGGATCGACCCCGACCTGCTGCTCGGCACTGCGCAAGCGGTCGAAATCGATTAGCCGTTAGTTAGCGTGGACGGCGTCCTTATCGGCCAAATCGACGCGTGCTCGCATCGGCCGCGAGGTCCAGCGGAACGGTGGCCGTCGAGAGGATCTGATGTCAAAGCTTTGGAATCAGCCGGCGGTGTTGCCGCCGTCGACCAGCAAGGCGGCGCCGGTCATGAAGCTGGAGTCGTCCGAGGCCAAAAACAGCACCGCCTTGGCGATCTCTTCGGCGCGAGCGACCCGGCCGAGCGGCAGCGCGGCGCCGAGCTCCCGCAGCATCGCGCCATCCACCGGACGCACGCCGCCCTGATAGCCGGAGGCGGCCCAGCGCTCGACGAAAGTATCGCCAGGGCAGACCGCGTTGACCCGCACCCCGTCGCGCGCGTGATCGAGCGCCATGGCGCGGGTCATCTGCACGACCGCGCCTTTCGACGCGCAGTATGCGACCGCCTCGCGCCCACCGACCACGCCCCAGTCGGAGGCGTTGTTGACGATCACGCCGCCGCCCTGAGCGCGCATCCGCGGGATGACCAGCTTGCACATGCGCCAGACCGCGGTCACGTTGAGCTCCAAGGTCTGGGCCCAGAGCTGTTCCGAGGTGCTTTCCGCGGTGCCTTGGGTCACGATCCCGGCGTTGTTGAACAGAATGTCGATCCGGCCGCAGCGCGCGATCGTCTCGGAGACCGCGTGCTCGCACTGCTCCGCCCGGGTGTGATCGGCCGCGATGAACTCGGCGCGGCTTCCGGCCGCCGCGATCTCGGCGCACACCGCCGCGCCCAGCTCGCGCCGCCGCCCGGTGAGCACCACCTGGGCGCCTTCGGCCGCGAACAAGAGCGCGGTCGCCTTGCCGATCCCCGAGGTCCCGCCGGTGATCAGCGCGACCTTGTCCTGAAGCTTCATCGTGCAGCCGCCAGCGATTCTGATTCGCTCCGCGCGAGTGAGCAAGGCCGCTCGGGCGGGGACCAGCCCCGCCCCTACATTGAGATTGGACTCGATTTGGTGGTTGCAGTCGCCTCACCGGGTGTTTTCCGCTGACCCCTTGGCTTTAGCGATTGGCTATGCCGCTGCAGATGTAGGGGCGGGGTTGGTCCCCGCCCGAGAGCACAATCGTGCGAAATCGGATGCAGCGGCCATGATCGGATGCAGCGACGCCGCGGTTGGGCGGCGGCGCCTGTCACTGCGATCCTATTCCGGAACGAGAGTGCGAAGCGCCCCAGCCGGGGGTGCCGTCCTCCCACTTGTTGTGGGTGAGGCGCAAGGTGAGACCGTCGGAGAGCCTGAGCGCCCAGATCTCGCCGTAAGGCTGGGGGTTGTAGATCGGGATCAGCGGCTCTTCGTCGTTGATCCCGCCGCGCTCGGAGGCGAACACCAGCCAGGCGCCGTCGGGCGAGTAGCGCGGGTGCATGTCGAGGCCGGGCTCGCGGGTGACGCGCATCAGCTTCCCCGGCTTGCCTTCGGCGTCGATCTCGAGCGTATAGATCTCGAAGTTGCCGTCGCGGTTGGAGGAGAACGCGACCTGACGGCCGTCGGGCGCGAACGCCGGCATCGTGTCGGTCGCCGGATCCTCGGTCAGCCGGCGCTGGCCGGAGCCGTCCGACCGCATCCAATAGATCTCGTGGTTGCCGTCGCGCCCGCTGCGAAACACGATCCGCTCGCCGTCGGCGGAAAAATCAGGCCAGGCGTCGTTGCCGGTTGCATTGGAGGTCAGATTGACCGCGCCGCCGCCGTCGGGCCGGATCCTCCAGATGTCGGCCGCGGCCCGGGCGCCGGCGAAGGTCGGCCCGACGCTGAAGGCGATCCAGCGCCCGTCGCGCGACCAGATCGAGCCCCAGGCCGAGCCC
>Ga0214471_10003894_pt1 | contig 11558 bp, 9 predicted proteins | sample RVTome_5_FD_207665 | JGI IMG/M metagenome (GOLD analysis project Ga0214471, IMG submission 207665) | Soil microbial communities from uranium-contaminated site in the Upper Colorado River Basin, Wyoming, United States - RVT142D155 | ecosystem: Environmental > Terrestrial > Soil > Contaminated >... | reverse complement strand
CTTCGCCGGCGCGGACCATGAACCCGAACGTGTCCGCCGGCCCGATGGTGCGGTTGTCGATCAGGCGGGTCTCGTCGGCCGGCCCCAGCAGCATCCCGGTCCTGTTGTCGGCCCAGTTGTGCCCGTGGAGATGGAAGCTGTGGAAGTCGCTGCCGAAGCCGATCACCGCGAACTCGACCAGCTCGCCTTGGGTCGCGACGTAGCAGGAGTTCGACGCGTCCTCCAGGCGCGGAGCCGAAGGGCAGTCCGGATGGTGCCGCAGGTTCAGCGTGGCGTCCGGCCCCATGCCGACCACGTAGGTGCGGTCGGGGATAACGTCGCCGGGACGGCGCACGATCATTGCGCCGTACAGCCCTGAGGCGGCGCCGCCGGTGCCGTGCGCGGTCCCGACCGCATGGTCGTGGTACCACCAGGTCCCCGCGGTGCCTTGGCTGGTCACGCGCGCGCCGCTCGACAAGCGCGGCGCCGCGTACCAGATGTATGTGCGCGCCTCGCCGGGGGCGACCCACGACCCGGTGTGGATCGTCCCGTCCGAGGCCGGCGTGTACTTCACGCCGTGGACGTGCAGTGAGACCCCGAGCGGCAGATCCGGATCGATCCCGCCGAGGATTGGGTCGTCTCGCAGCTCCGCAAGCGTTCCGGCGGACACGTCGTTGACGAGCGTGATCGCCAGGCACTCTCCCTCGAGCATCTCGATCGTCGGGCCCGGGATGGAGATGTTGTCCGGGGTGGTGCCGTAGCCGAGGCGGATGTCGCCCTCGGGGGTGCGCGGCAGCTCGCCGGCGTACATGGTGACGCGGCGGTTCGGCTCGATGCACGAACTCGGTGCGTCGAGCCGCGTCAGCGCCTCGCGCGCCGGCCCGAGCGACACGGCGAGCAGCGCGCCGACCAGCAGCAGCGCGCGCAGGGGGATCAGTCGTCTGGGGATCATGGGTCTGCTCGGCTACCGGTTTCTTCGCCCGCGCGGGCATTCCTGCCCGTCGCGGTGCTCCTGCGGGGCTGGGCCGTCCCTTCTGTCCCTTTTCGGCTTGGATCTGAGCGCTGCGTCAAGCTCCGCAGGCGGCGGCCTCGTCGTCGGTGGCCACCGGCACGGCGGTGTCGCCGGCCAAACAGATGATGGTCGACGCGCGATTATCGTCGGCGGTCTGCTCGATGACCGAGCCGTTGGGGTTGGCGAGCTGCTCGATCTCGTAGATCCCGTCGGCGACGTTGCTGATGTCGATGTACTGGTCGGCCAGGTTCCATCCGTAGACGTCCGCCCATCCCACGTCGATCCCCTGGACCATCCACACGCCGCCTTCGGTGTCTTGGGGCATATTGCATGTGGGGAAGGTCCACGAGCGTGGCCCGTTGCCGGTCACGCCCCAGTACTCGTCGAGCAGCGCTACGTCGATCACGCAGAAGCCCACCTTGTTGCCCACGCTCGAGGTGATCGGGCGGCCGTCGCCGTCGAGCACCCGCGAGCGCGTCGCCCAATCGTAGGGATACAGGAACGACTGTCCGAAGCCCCGGTAGTGCACGTGACCGTGCACCGCGTGCAGCTCGTAGCTGTCCGCGAATCGGTCGTGGAAGCCGCCGTCGTCTGTGTAGATGCGCTGGATCATGCGCTGATCCTCGGCGTTGGGGCTGAGCGCGCCGTCCATCGCGAAGCGCAGCTCGAGCGGGCCGTCGCCGGCGTTCGCGATCACCTGATCGAACCGAAGGCAGCGTGTCGGGTGCGCGTCCGACTCGACCGTCTCTTCGGGGTAGCACGACAGCACCGGGTTCTCTGGGAAGGGCAGCAGGTTCGCGGCACTGGCGATGTGGAAGTTCACCGGCGGCAGCGCGATCAGGTTCGGCAGCAGGTCTGCGCCGTTGCCGGCGGCAGCGTACGGCTCGACCTGGACGAGGCCCTCGTAGGGGACGCTCTCGATCTCTCGATCTGGGTTGACCGTGTTGGACGGGACCACGCTCACCGTGTACTCGCCATCCGGGAGCGCGTCGAGGAACACGCTCTCGGCGTTGGAGTCCACGGCGACCGACCGGCCGACCTCGTCCCCGCTCGCGTCGGAGACGATCAGGTCCAGATCCACGACTCCGTCGTATCCCCATCGGATCGCGACCTCGACCGCACCACCGGGAGCCGCCCAGAACCCTTCGCCGAGCGCGACCGTCAGCGCGTACGTGTCGCACGCGTCTTCGAGGCACCGCGCCTCGGGCAACGGCGTGAGCAAGTGTTCACCGTTGAACGCGCCCGTCCAGGTCAGGGTCTGCTGCCCGGGCGTCAGAGTGCCCGCTTCGGCGCGGGCCGGCGCCGTCCAGGCGAGCGCGGTTATCAGCAAGGTGGCGGCCAGCACGGCCGGTGTGCGTCTGGTCATGGTCTCCCTCCCGCCGGAGGGGTTCGACGGGGACGATCGGCTTCCTTCCGACGGGTCGGAATGATTGGTGCCGGTCAGGTCCGAAGCCGGTTGCGGAGCAACCTCGCGATGCGCTCGCGGTGGAACGTGGCGTCGCCGAAGGCGACCTCGTCGGCCTTGGCCCGCTTGAAGTACAGGTGCATGTCGTGCTCCCAGGTGAACCCGATCCCGCCGTGGATCTGGATCCCCGAGGACGTGACGCGGCGCGCGGCATCGCCGGCGTACGCCTTGGCCATCGACGCGACCATGGAGGCATCCGGATGGTCGCGTTCGAGCGCCCACGCCGCGTAGTACACCGCGTTCCGCAGGGACTCGACGTCGACGAACATGTCGGCCGCCCGGTGCTTGATCGCTTGGAACGATCCGATCGGGCGGCCGAACTGCACGCGTTCCTTGGCGTAGTCCACGCTGAGCTCCAGGGCGCGCTCGCACAGCCCGAGCATCTCGGCGGCGAGGGCGACCGCTGCTCGATCCGAGAGACGCTGCACGTCCTCGCGCGTCGCCGCGCCCAGACGTTCGGCCGGCGACGCCTCGAAGACGAGGTCGGCGACCTTGCGCGTCTGATCCATCGTGAGGACGGTGCGTCGCTCGCTCGGTTCGGCGAGGAAGAGACCCTCCTCGCCGTCGTCGGTGCGCGCGACCACGATCACAACATCTGCGACGTGTCCGTCGGGGACGAACCGCAGCTCCCCGAACAGGCGGTCGTTCCGCACGTCGACCCGGCCTTCGATGCCGACCGTGGTGATGGCGGCGCCGCCGGCGATCCGGGGGAGCAAGCGCGCGCGCTGCTCGTCGCTGCCGGCCTCGGCGATCGCGAGGCCGCCGAGTGCCACGCTGGAGAAGTACGGCCCGGGAAGCACCACCCGGCCCATCTCGGCGAGCAGGAGCGCCAGCGGCACGAATCCCATGCCCAAACCATCGTGTTCCTCGGGGAACGGCAGCGCCATCCAGCCCATCTCGGCCATGCGCTTCCAGATGTCGTCGCGGTAGCCGCGTTCGTCGTCCATCATCGCGCGCGCGTAGGAAACCGGCGCCTCACGCTCCAGGAAGCGGCGGGCGGTGTCGCGCAGCTCGCGCTGTTGGTCGTCGAGATCGAAGTCCATGCGTTTGAGGCCCCGTCGGGCGCCCGAGTATAAACGCGAGTGTCGATCGTCAGACAAAGGGGAGCCGATGATTAGGGGCGAAGGAACCGAAGTCATCCGCGGCGTCACGCCGAAGGAAGTCTGGGGGTTCGTGCTCGATCCGGCCCAGTACACCAAGGCCGATACGAAGATCATCTGGGTGGACAAGATCGCCGACACCGAGGACGGCATGATCGGCTTGGAGCGAGGGAAGTTCTTCGGTCTCAAGGGCTCCGTGGTCACGCGTTACGTGTGGGCCGAGGACTTCAGCCGCATAGACGTCGAACTGGTGCACGGGTTGCTCTCATCGCTCCACGCGTGGTTCGAGATCGAGCCGGTGCAGGAGGGGACCAGGATCCATCACGTCGAAACGATCGGGATGGCGTTCGGACCGGTCGGCGCGCTGCTCGAGCGCGTTTGGCACAAGACGTTCGAGAAGTCGGTGCGTCAGGAGGTCGCCGAGATCAGGCGTCTGATGGAAGCCGGCGAGCGAGGGACGTGGCCCCAGTGAGCGACGTGCTCGATATCGAAGACGCGAACGGCGTGCGCCGGCTCACGCTGAACCGGCCGGAGCGGAAGAACTCGATCTCGCCGGACCTGCGCGAAGCGCTGCTCGCGGCGTTGGACGAGGCGCGCATCGACGACGGGATCCGCTGCGTGGTGATCACCGGCGCCGGGGATGCGTTCTGCGCCGGCGTCGACCTCTCTCGCTCGGGAGCGACCAAGGACGCCGCCGCGGGCGAGCAGCGCAGCCCGGATATGCGCGCGGTCCGCGAGGCGATGAAGCGCGGGGTGCAGCGCGTGATCACCGCGATCTGGGAGCTGGACAAGCCGGTGATCGCCGCCGTCAACGGGGTCGCCGCCGGCGGTGGCGCGCAGCTCGCGCTGGTGTGCGATCTGGTGATCGCCGCGGGATCGGCGCGCTTCATCGAGATCTTCGTCAAGCGCGGCCTGGCGCTCGACTCGGGCGGCGGCTGGCTGCTGCCGCGACTGGTCGGCATGGCCAAGGCGAAGGAACTGGTCTTCTTCGGCGAGTCGCTGTCCGCCCCGGACGCGCTGTCGATCGGGCTGATCAACAAGGTCGTCCCCGATGATGAGCTTCCGGAAGCCGCGCGCGCCTGGGCCGAGCAGCTCGCCGCGGGCGCCACGCGCGCGATCGGCATGTCCAAACAACTTCTCAACAGCGCGCACACGACCGACCTGAAGCAGTTCTTCGACGCCGAGGCGAGCGCGCAGGCGCTGGTGTCGCAGACCGATGACTTCAAGGAGGGGGTGCGCGCCTTCATGGAGAAGCGCGCCCCCGACTTCAAGGGCCGCTAGCCGCGCGCGCGCTGGCCGAAGATCGCCTCGTACCAGATCGCGGTGAGCGTATCGACCACGACCTTGCGCTGGAAGCCGCCGCCGCGCACGAGCCAGAAGTAGCAGACGCGCTCGAGCATCGCGACCAGCGCGACGGCCGCCGTGCCGGGATGCACCGGATGGCGCATGCCTTCTGCGACCGCACGCTCGATCGACGCCGCGATGCGGCGTGAGAACTGCGCGAGCACCTCGCGGCCCAGCTGATCGAAGCGCGTGCCTTCTTCGGTGTCGGCGGCGATCCACGCGTTGACGATGGGAGCGTGCTGCTCGTACTGGTCGACGAATCGCTCGACCCAGGCGCGCAGCTGCTCGAACCCCTGCTCGCCCGGCTCGATCGCCTCGAGCTGATCGCCGAGCGCGTACATGTGCTCTGCCGTCTCGACGGCGAGCGCCTCGAGGATGTCCTGCTTGTTGGAGAAGTACAGGTAGAACGCGCCGTGGCTCGTCCCAGCCTTCTGGGTGATGTCGTCGACGCGGGTCCCGGTGTAGCCGCGCTCGCGGAATACCTGGCGTGCGGCCTCGAGCAGCTTCGCGCGCGTGCGCTCGCCCTGTTCGCCGAGGTGGCGCTCGGCTGCGCTCGCGTCGGGCGTCTTGGCGGCCGGTTTCTTGGCCATCGTGCCCATCATAGGGAATGAGGGCTCAGACCCGTCGAAGGCGCATCGGCGAAAGCGTCCGTTACGCCGCGAGCAGCGTGCTCGCTCGTTCCTCGGCGCCGACCACCCTCAGCATTATGCTTGGCCGCGATGGACGACACGCTCACCCCCCTGCAAGAGGACCTGCGCGCACAGGCGCAGACGCTCGCCGACCGGGAATTCCGTCCGCGAGCAGCTCGCTGGGACGAGAACGAGGAGTTCCCCGAGGAGAACTGGAAGATCCTCGCCGACCAGGGGCTGTGCGGGCTGACCGTTCCGGAGGCCTACGGCGGGTTGGGGCTGTCCGACGTCGAGGGCGTCATCGTGCTCGAGGAGATCGCGCGCGCCTGCCTGAGCACCGCGATCCTGTTGCAGCTGTTCCTCAACGGGCCGCCGCGCGGGATCGCCTCCGCCGGGTCCGAGGAGCAGAAGCAGCGGTACCTTCCCGCGGTCGCCTCCGGCGAGATGCTGATCGGGATCGGGATGAGCGAGCCCGACGCGGGCTCCGCTGCGTTGGAGATGCGCGCGCGCGTGCAACGCGACGGCGACGGCTGGCGTCTTGATGCGTACAAGAACTTCGTGACCGCCGGACACCACGCGCGCGCCTACATGGTCGTGTGCAGGTTCCCCGAGGCGGGGGAGCGCGCGATCGGCGCGGTCATGGTTGCGCGCGACGCGCCCGGGGTCTCGGTGACGAAGATCCACGACAAGATGGGCTTGCGCGGGATGGCCGAGGCCGAGGTCGCCTTCGACGACGTAGGCGTCGCACCGGATGACGTGCTGATCGCGGGCGATCCGTCGGGGAGCACCTTCAAGCAGATCATCGGCGAGTTCAACCACGAGCGCTGCGGCAACGCCGCCATGTGCACCGGAGTCGCGGCGGGGGCGCTGGATGAGGCCTTGCGGTACGCGCAGGAGCGGATGGTCGGCAAGCAGCGCCTGATCGAGATCCAGGCGATCGGGTTCAAGCTCGCGGAGATGGCGACCAAGGTGGACGCGGCCAGGCTCATGGTGCGGCGCGCTGCTCGATCCGCGGTCGATGGCCATCCCCCCGACGCGTTGCTGACCGCGGAGGCCAAATGGTTCGCCAACGTGATCGCCCAAGAGGTCACCAACGAGGCGATCCAGGTCCTCGGCGGCTACGGCTACTCGCGGGAGTTCCCGGTCGAGCGGATGTTCCGAGACGTCCGGGGCCTGGCGATCGGCGCCGGCACCGTGGAGATCCAGAAGAACCTGATCGCGAAGCTGCTCGACAAGCGCGGCCCGCGCCCCCGCTGACTTCCACTTTCGGGACACAGGGAACCCGAAGCCACCGGCGAACGTCTATCCCGGGAAAGGGACATTTCCGGCGTGGCCGGGGGAGGCTGAGATGGGGAGGATCCGCGTTGTGCTGGCGCTGGCTGTGGTTGCGTCCAGCGTGCTGACGGTCGGGGGCGCCGCCGCAGACCATGGCGAGGCCGCGATCTCGGGGACGGTCACCGACGAGGCCTCGCTGCCCCTCGAAGGGATCTGCGTCATCGCCTACGAGTGGGACTGGGAATGGGACGACTACTACTACGCCGATGAAGGTCAGACCGCTGCCGACGGCACGTACACGCTCCCGCTCTACCCCGGCGAGTTCATCATCGAGTTCAGCGACTGCAACGACACCGGATACATCGGCGAATGGTACGACGACGTGCGGGATGCCTGGGAGGCGGAGCACATCCTCCTCGGCAGCCAGGACCACATCGAAGGGATCGACGCGACGCTGTCGCTCGGTGGCAGCATCTCGGGGACCGTAACCGACGAGACGACCGGCGAGCCGATCTCGATCTGCGTGGCGGTTGAGCAAGATGACGAACCCTGGCATTACGCCTCCACCTTTTCTGATGGCGATGGGACCTACACGATCCTCGGCTTGCCCTCGGGGAGCTACCGGGTCCATTTCGGTTCCTGCGGGTATGAGGTGCCCTCGCCGATCTTCCGTCCTCGCGAGGCATCTCTCAGCTCGCCCACGATCTCGTCGCACGACAGCAGGTGGGTGAACGAGTGGTACGACGATCAGCCCTCGTGGGAGGACGCGGACCTGGTCCCGGTCCTGGCGGGCGTGGACACCGCGGGGATCGACGCCCAACTCGTTCTGGGTGCGACGATCAGCGGGGTGATCACGGAAGAGGACGGAACGCCGATCGATTTAGCGTGCGTCGACGTGTTCGACGCCGGAACCGGCAACTGGGTCGCGTGGGGCGAGAGCTGGGACGGCGACTACACGGTCTTCGGGTTGCGGGCCGGTGACTACAAGGTCCAGTTCTACGACTGCTGGGACGGCGAATACGAGTCCGAATGGTTCAACGACAAGCGCTCGTACGCGACCGCCGACGTCGTATCGGTGACGCTGGGAGAGAACGTCGGCGGGATCGATGCCATCCTCGCCATCGCGCCTATGCCGGACCTGGCGATCACTTCTCTGGAGGCGAAGATGGTCCCCCTGAGCGCGGCCGGCACCGATCTGCCGGTCAGCCTGGGCTGGGAACAGGACATCGCGGTCGAGTTCTCGAACCTGGGAAACAAGCGCTCGGACGGTGGGTACGCCTCGGTGTGGGTCGAGATGCGGTCCGACCGCGCGCTGTACTCCTTGGGTGAGGTCGAACTGGGTCGGCTCCGACCTGGTGAGTCCGTCAGCGAGACGTTCCAGTGGAACGCCGCCGGAGCGATCGGGGACGCGATCATCCACGCGCAGATCTGTAGCTACGACTACGAGCGGACGTACCGCAACAACTATGCGGCCGCGCGCACATACGCCCTCGTCGGGGGAACCGGTCTCGGTCTCGTCGTGCCGGTCACCCGTCCGGGCTTCGTGTACGGGTGCTGGGACTACTACGAGTACTAGATCGGACATCCCCTTCGCGTCCGGCGCTACGCTGCCGGACGCATGGGGGATGACCGTGAGTGGATCGAGCGACGCTTCCGGGTCCGGGGGCCGCGCGCGCCGAAGGTGGCGTCGCTCCGGGACGCCGTCGCGTCGCACGTGCGGGCCGGTGACGCGGTTCATCTTGGGCTGACGCACGCACGCGGCAGCGCGGGGTTCTGGGAGCTTCTCCGTCAGCATCACGGCGCGGATCCGGGGTTCACGCTGCTCGCGGTGCAGATGACCACACCACTGGCCCCGCTCGTGCACGCCGGGCTGGCGCGCAAGATCGTCACGTCGTGGTCGGGCAACTCGTACTGGAGTCCTGGGCCGAACCGCGTTTACCAGCGCGCATGGGATGCCGGTATCGCGTTCGAGCATTGGTCGATCCTGACCTACGCGCAGCGCCTTCAGGCCGCCGCGCGCGGCGTGGCGTGGACGACGACGCGCTCGCTCGCGGGGTCAAGCATGGCGGAGGAGAACGACGTGCGCGTCCTCGACGACGGGACGGTGCTGATCCCGGCGCTGCTGCCCGACGTGAGCATCTTGCACGCTCCCGCGGCCGACGCCGAGGGAAACGTGCTGTTCGCACCACCGTTGATGGAGAACGTCTGGGGGGCGTTGGCCGCCCGACGCGGCTGCATCGTGACGGTGGATCGGATCGTCGAGCCCGACGTGATCCGCGCGAATGCGCACATGACCCGGTTGCCGAGCAGCGCGGTGCTCGCCGTGGTCGAGGTGCCCTACGGCGCGCATCCAGGCGGCCTGCAGCCGGCGGGCATCGCGGGGGCGACCGCGTATGGCGAGGACTGGGAGTTCTGGGTCGACCTTCGTGATGTCTCGCGCGATCCGGGCGCCATGGACGCGTGGATCGCTGAATGGCTGCTCGAGCCCGACACGCACGATGCCTACCTCGCCAAGCTCGGTCCGGACCGGATCGCGTCACTGCGGCGCCGCTCGGATCCCGACGGATGGCGCGAGCAGCTCGACGCAGCGACCGTCGATCTGGATCTGGATGAAACGCCGAACGCGCTCGAGACCGCGATCGTCGCGGGCGCTCGCGCGCTCGCCGAACGCATCGAAGCCAACGGGTACACGACCATGCTCGCGGGCGCGGGGATGGCGAACCTGGCCGCGTGGCTGGCCGCGTACGACCTCGCCGACCGCGGCGCCATCATCGACCTGGTCGCCGAGATGGGCCTGGTCGGGTACTGGCCGCGCCCCGGCGAGCCGATCCTGTTCAACCAGCGCAACTTCCCAACCTGCACCATGCTCGCCGACATCGAGCAGACCGTGGGGGTGCTGATCGGCGGTGGTCGCGCGCGCTCGATCGGCGCGCTCGGTGCGGCGCAGGTCGACAGACGCGGCAACATCAACTCGACGCTGATCCCGGGCGAGCAGCTCCTGATGGGCTCCGGTGGCGCGAACGACGTGATCACCTGCGCGTCCGAGAGCGTGATCGTCGTCTCCCAAGAGCGCGACCGATTCTGCGAGCAGGTCCCGTACGTCACTGGGCCGGGCGAGCGGGTGCAAATGCTGGTCTCGACGCTGGGCGTGTACCGGCGCGAGGATGATGAGCTGATCCTCACCGGCGTCTACGGCGACGACGCCGAGTCTTCGGTGCGCGAATGCCGCGCGCGCTGCGGCTGGGACCTGCGGGTGGCCCGGACGGTCGAGCGGGTCGCCCCACCAACCCGAGAAGAGCTTCGGACCCTGCGCTTGATGGATCCCCAGGGTTGGTTCAGGACCTAGACGCTGCCTGATGCTGCCCGACGCTGCCGCATCCCCGCTTTCATCCCAAGTGTGTGGACCGACCGGCTGGGGACGCTCGACACTTCTCGGGAAGGAGGTCGACCCATGGCCGTAGAACTCCTGATGCGAACCCCCGAGCACAGGAGGACGACTGATGCGAGGCAAGCTGCTCCTGGCGATAGGAGCCCTGGCGGTCATGACGATCGCAGGCGGCGTCTCTCTCGCCGACGGCGGATGCGATGTGACCGGCCATCAGCACACCGCGGCCGGATCCTGCAAGGACTCCGACGACCATCAGATCCACTGCGGCGAGAACGGCAAGCTGCCGGTCGAACCGGCGGGTGTGAATCTGCACGTGAACCAGACCAGCGACGGTGCGCAGGTCGAGGCGTGTAGCGACGAAGGCGTGGGCAACCAGCATGGCCGCCTGATCGTGCAGCTCTCGCAAAGCGAGCAAGGCGGTCGCGTGATCCTGGACAGCGATCCCGATCAGCCGTTCCCGGCCGGATGGATCACGGCCCAGGCCAGTGGCAAGAGCGGTAACAAGAGCGGCCTGTACTGCAGCCGCGACGAGGGTGAGACCGGGACGGTGCGCGGCGACGGCTACCGGCAGAGCTGGGCGAACCCGGGGCCGGACGAGGGCGCCGACTGCGTGCCCAACCCGCCCGCGTAGTCTGCCAGACGACCCGATCGAGGCCGCGCGCACGCGCGGCCTCGATGCTTACGCCCCTACGGTGCGACGCAGCACGTACTTCTGCACTTTGCCCTGCAGCGTGCGGGGGAACTCCGCGACGATCTCGAGGCGTTCGGGCGTCTTCTGCTTCGCGACGCCCTCGTCCTGGAAATGAGTGATCACCTCATCGAGCGTCACCGACTCATCGCCGGCGAGGATCACGAAAGCGCACACCTTCTCGCCGTACCTCTCATCGGCGATCGGCGTGACCGCTGCTTCGCGGATCTTCGGATGCCGTGCGAGCAGCTCTTCGACCTCGCGCGCGCTGATGTTCTCGCCGCCGCGGATGATGATGTCCTTCTTGCGGTCGGTGATGGTGAGGTATCCGTCGGCGTCGATGACCCCGATGTCGCCGGTCCGGAACCAGCCGTCCTCGGTGAAGACCTCTTCGTCCATGCGCGGGTCCATGTAACCGAGGAACTGGTCGGGGCCGCGGCTCCAGATCTCGCCCGGTTCGCCCTGGCCGACATCGTTCCCGTCGTCGTCCACGAGACGGAGCTCGACGTCGAGCATCGGACGGCCGTCGGTGTACGCGCGCTTGGCCAGCGGATCGTCGAGGGTGCCCATCGTGATCGAGGGATGCTCGGTGCAGCCGTACGACCGGAACGACCACCAGCCCACCGCATCGGCCTGCTCGATCAACGCCGGTGAGACGTTGGCGCCGCCGACGCCGAA
>Ga0214471_10003893_pt1 | contig 11559 bp, 11 predicted proteins | sample RVTome_5_FD_207665 | JGI IMG/M metagenome (GOLD analysis project Ga0214471, IMG submission 207665) | Soil microbial communities from uranium-contaminated site in the Upper Colorado River Basin, Wyoming, United States - RVT142D155 | ecosystem: Environmental > Terrestrial > Soil > Contaminated >... | reverse complement strand
GCCTGACCGCCCGGATGCGACCCTTCGGGTCACGGCTTGCGGCGGTCTGGCTCGTCGAAAACTCTCACGCGCATGGGGCGCCGAGCGCAGGTCATATCGACCTTGCGTGGCGGTTCTGATGTCTCGCGGTTCAAGCGGGAAGCGGCGGCGCTCGACTATCGAAAACGACGGCGACGATAGTACCGTCGCGGCGATCGGCATGCGGCATCCAGGCCGCAACGCACGCGCCAGCTCCCGGGCGCATCGCAAGGGCCGGCCCGCTCGGGCCCGGCGCTGCCGGGCCGCAACTCAGGCAGGCGCACAGATCGCACGCGCCACAGGCCGAACTGTGGGCTGGCGCCGGATCGTCGGCCGCCGGGCTCGGCTGGGCACCGCGCGCGTTACAGATCACGAGATCTGCCGCGAACGCTTCCCCGGCGGCGTTGCCTGGGCCGGCCGCACCGGTGGCGGACGCTCCGGCGATGCCGTGGGCTGCCAAGGCCAGGATGGCAAGCCAGCCCAGGGCGGCTCGGATTCGGTGAGGAGCGCGGTAGTGGCCCATGGCAGAGGAGTAGAGGGCCGCCTCGGCTTAGGCAAGCGCCGTCGTGACCGCCGGTTGCGACCGGCACGGCCGCGTCGCACACTCCCGCGACCGATCGCGACAGGAAACGCTGAATCCGTGCGCAACACCTTCACTGCCCTCCTCGAACCCTGGCCGGATGTGGGCTGGCAGGCGGACTTCCTGGAGTCGTGGCCGCACCTGCGCACCTGGTATCTGAGCGAGGGCCTCGACGCCCGCCCCACGGTGCCCGATGTTAGGATCGCCCTCACGCGGCACATGCCCGAGCTGGTACCCGTCTGGGACCGCCTGTGTGAGCTTGCCGGCGACGATCCGGTGGCCCACAGCTTCCTCGGTCTCTACGGCCGGCCCCGGGTGATCGGCCGGTGCAGCCAGGCGGTTTGGCTTGGCGCCGGCGGCCCGGCGCTCCTGCGCAACTACGACTTCGAGCCCGACCGCATGATGGCGCGTATCGACGTCACCCGGTGGTTCGGCCGTCCCGTGATTGCCATGGGCCAGGCCGCCTGGGGTTGTCTGGACGGCATGAACGGCGACGGGCTGGCCGCAAGCCTCACCTTCGGCGGCGGCAAGGCATACCGGCGCGGCTTCACGATTTCGCTTCTGCTCCGCTACGTGCTCGAAACCTGCCGCACCGTCGCCGAGGCGGCCGCCGCGCTCTGCCGTATCCCCGTCGCCCAGTCGCAGAACGTCACCCTGGTGGATGTTTCCGGCGACCACGCGCTCGTCTATCTCGGTCCCGACCGCGACCCCCGGGTGACGCGGGGGCTGACATGCACCAATCATCAGGAGACCGTCACCTGGCCCGAGATGGCGATGCTCAGCCGGACCGTCGAGCGCCACGCGGCGCTCGAGGACGCGCTAGCCGCATCGCCGGATATCGAAACCCTGACATCGGCCCTGTTGGCGCCGCCGCTTTACGTGCGCGGATCGAAAACGGTCACCGTCTATACGGCCGTCTACCGGCCGCTTGAGGGCGTGGTCGATTATCTATGGCCGGGCAAACGCTGGCGCCAAGGTTTCGAGGCCTTCACGCCCGGCAGCTACGAGCACGATTACGACACCTGAAGGCCTGCTAGTCGTCGGGCGGTTCCTCGACCGGGTTGCCGCCGGCCTCGACCGACAGCAGAAACACCGCCTCGAAGGCCTCATCCAATCGCGTCTTGTCGGCCGAGCGCAGCACCAGGCTGGTGCCGAAGCTGCCGTCCTTGGACCACGGGTAGCTGCCCATTTCGACGTCGGGAAATCTCGCCTGGGCCTGGGCCAGGCCCTCCGCGACTGTGCCCTCGCCGACATGAACCCTGATCGAGCGCGACAGGACGGTCCGACCATGGCGCAGCCGCTGCTTGGCGCCCTCGAACATGGCGCGCGCGATCGACGGCACGCCGGCCAGGACGAACACGTTCTCAAGCTCGAAGCCCGGCGCCAGGCTCACCGTGTTGTCGATCAGCTTGGCGCCGTTCGGGATGCGCGCCATGCGCATGCGCGCTTCGTTGGCTTCCATGCCGCGGCCTTCGAAATAGGCCTTTAGCACCTCGTAGACCTCCGCATGATAACCGATGCCCACATCGAACGCCTTGGCGACGCTGTCGGCGGTGATGTCGTCATGGGTCGGGCCGATGCCGCCGGTGGTGAATACATAGTCGTAGCGCGTGCGCAATGCGTTCACCGCGGCGACGATCTCGGCCTCGTCGTCGGACACGACGCGGGCTTCCTTCAGCTGGATGCCGACCTCGTTGAGGTGTTTGCCCAGATAGGCCAGGTTGGCGTCCTGGGTGCGGCCCGACAGGATCTCGTTACCGATGATCAATACGGCGGCGGTCACGGTCTCGGGCATGCGGTCTCCCTGGATCGGATGGCGTGTTCGCGCGGCCGGCCGGTCCGTCCGTTTCATGCACCAGGCCGGGCCCGCACGCAACCGGGCGGATCGATCAACAAAGGTTGGATTTGTGGTCGGACCAGCGGCCGCTATAGTGCTGGCGGGGCAGATAAAATCGGGGCGGCCAATGGTCACGACCACCGACAATCCGGCGCCAAGCGTGCCGCAACTGGCGACCGGGCCACGGGCTACCGGCGGCGATAACCACAACTACCTGCTGCTCTTGCGCTTTGGGCTGCTGAACATCGTGGCGCTGGCCCTGTTGGCGGCGGCATGGGGCAACGGGCTTTTGGCCCGGCCCTACGAAGCCGACAGCACGCGGCTCGTCCTGGTGATCGCGGCCGTCTTCGTGGCCGGCCTGGCCATCGCCTGCTGGCGGGTCTACGAGACCAGCCGCGAAATCAACCGGGCGAGGAACTTCGACCCGGCGGTTTGGTCCTTTGCGGCCTCCTACGTCCGACAGGTTCAGGGCAAGGAACCGCAAAGTCGCCAGATCCTGGCCTCAAACCTGCGCCTCAAGCTCAGCCAGCGCATCACGGTGGTGCGCCATCTGGGCAACAGCCTGGTGTTCCTCGGCCTGATCGGCACCGTGATCGGCTTCATCATCGCCCTGAGCGGAGTCGATCCCGACACGGTGGGCGATATCGACAACATCTCCTCCATGGTCGCGCTGTTGATCAAGGGCATGTCGACGGCGTTGATGACGACGCTGGTCGGCGCCGTCCTCAACATCTGGTTGATGGCCAACTACCAGCTCTTGGCCACCGGCACCGTCAAGCTGATCACCGCCATCGTCGAACTGGGTGAGGATCGTGCAGGCGCTTGACCCGCTCGACGAGGATGCCGGCGGCACCGTCTTTCGCGATGTCATCATGCTGGCGCTTCTGGGTTTCGTCGCGCTGGTCATCCTGCTTCTGCCCCACGTCCATCCGCCGGAGGAGAAAAAGGCCGACCTGATGGCGCCGGGCAACGTCATCGTCGAGATCCGCTGGCCCGACAATACTGACGCCGATATCGACCTCTGGGTCCAGGCGCCCGGCGATTCGCCGGTCGGATACTCCAACCGGGGCGGCATCATTTTCGACCTCCTGCGCGATGATCTCGGCCACTTCCAGGACGTGAGTTCGATGAATTACGAGATGGCCTATAGCCGCGGCGTCCCGGAAGGCGAATACACGGTCAACGTGCACATGTATCGCAATCACACCGATCAATGGCCGATCGAGGTAATGGTCATCGTCAGTGTCAAGAGGTCACCGGAAAAACCGGCGCAGCAAATCCTTCTGGGGAAGGTCGAGCTGGTGCGCGAGAACCAGGAGGTCACGGTCTTCCGGTTCGACCTGAATCACGTCGGCGCCCTCTTGCCCCAATCCGTCAACCATCTCTATAAACCGCTGCGCACTGCCGACGACAGCGAGCGGATCTGACCGGATGGATCTCGTCACCGTGCTCTATGTCCTCACGTTCTGCCTTGTCGCGGTGTTGGCATGGACGGCGATCCGCTCCGCGGGCCGACTGTGGCGCAAAGTCGCGGCATTGGCGGCATTGGCCCTTCTCATCCCCCTGATCTATCTCGACGTGACCGACCTGCTCGGCCGCCCCAAGCCGACAGGACTGGCCTGGCTCGAGGACTTCCGCGAGGAGATGGTCGTGGTCGGCGCCGATATCCGCGAAGGCGACGCGATCTACCTTTGGGTCCGCCACAAGGACGCACTCGAGCCGCGCGCCTATGTGCTGGAGTGGGATGCCCGGACCGCCGAGGCGATCAAGGAAGCGTCGGACATGGCCCGCGACATGGCAACCAACCTCATGGTGAAGCTGTCGTCGGAGGAAGGCACCGTCTATCGTCAGGACGACATGGCGTTCTATGCCGAACCGCAGCCGGCCTTGCCGGAAAAGCCGGATCCAGGCGACCAAGGCATGCTGGTCGAACCCACGATCGAGCCGGCTCCCTAGATGCGATTTGCGATGCCACTCGTGCGTGCTCGTCTGGTCGCGCGCTACAAGCGGTTCCTGTCGGACCACGAGCTGGAAACCGGCGAGGTCGTCACCGCCCATTGCGCCAATCCGGGCGGCATGATCGGGCTAAAGGAACCCGGCATCGAAACCTGGCTCGGCGCTGCCTCGAATCCCAGCCGCAAGCTCCATTGGGACTGGCAGCTCGCCAGGGCCGACGGCGGGCTCGTCGGCATCCACACCGCCCATCCCAACGGGCTCGTGGCCGAAGCGATCGAGGCCGGCCGCATTCCGGAATTCGCCGGCTACGCCGGATTGAGACGCGAAGTGAAATATGGCGTCAATTCGCGCATCGACTTGCTGCTCGAGGATCCCGGACGGCCGCCATGTTATCTGGAAATCAAGAACTGCCACTTGCGGCGCCGGGAGCTTGCCGAGTTTCCCGATGCGGTGACCGCGCGCGGCGCCAAGCACATGGGCGAACTCGCCGCCATGGTCGAGGCCGGCCACCGCGCCGCCGTCATGTACGTGGTCCAGCGCATGGATTGCCCCGGTTTCGCGCTTGCCGAGGACATCGATCCGGCCTACGCGGCGGCCCTTCGCGACGCCATGTCGCGCGGCGTTGAGGTGTACGCCTATTCGTGTAGATTGACCACAGACGAAATCGTCCTAGATAAAGCTATGCCTCTGCATGTCTAACGCCGGGGCTGGAGAGCGACGATGCAACAATTGAAACGAGCCGACCGCAGCCCCGAACTCGATGTCAGGATCCACGGGCCCGAGGCGTTCGACGCCATGCGCGCCGCCGGCCATCTGGCCGCCGCGACGCTCGACATGATCGCCGGGCACGTCGCGCCCGGCGTGACCACCGGCGAGCTCGACCGCATCTGCCACAACTATATCGTCGATCACGGCGCGATCCCCGCGCCGCTCAATTATCGCGGATTTCCGAAGTCGATCTGCACCTCGATCAACCACGTCATCTGCCACGGCATCCCGAGCGACGACAAGGCGCTGCGCGACGGCGATGTCGTCAACATCGACGTCACCGTCATTGTCGACGGCTGGCACGGCGACACCAGCCGCATGTATTTTGTCGGCGACGTCAAGCGCAAGGCGCAGCGCCTTGTCGAGATCACCTTCGAAGCCATGTGGCGCGGCATCAACACGGTCAAGCCGGGGGCAACGCTGGGCGACATCGGCCACGCCATTCAGGAGTTCGCCGAGGGCGAGCGGTGCGGCGTCGTCCGCGATTTCTGCGGCCATGGCATCGGCCAGGTGTTTCACGACCACCCGAACGTGCTGCACTACGGCAAACCCGGCCAGGGCCTGGTCCTGGAAGCCGGCATGTTCTTCACCATCGAGCCGATGATCAACCTGGGCCGGCCCGACGTCCTGATCCTGGATGACGGCTGGACGGCGGTGACCCGCGACAAGTCGCTGTCGGCCCAGTGGGAGCACACCGTCGCGGTCACGCAAGACGGCGTCGAAGTCTTCACCCGATCGCCCGCCGGCCACGAACTGCCGCCCTATATCTAAGAGGACCCGGCGGTGTCCGATGGCGACGAGACCAGGCCGCATTTCCACGGCCATCGCGACCGACTGCGTCAGCGCTTCTTGCGGCAGGGGCCCGACGCGCTGCCCGACTACGAACTGCTCGAGCTTCTGCTCACCTTCGCCATCCCGCGCAGCGACGTCAAACCGCTCGCCAAGCAACTGATTGCCAAGTTCGGCAGCTTCGCCGAAGTCATCGCCGCCGATCCCGAACGGTTGATGGAGGTCAAGGGCGTCAAGCAGAACACCGCCGTTGCGCTGATCGCCGTCCGTGCGGCGGCGGCGCGGCTGTTGAAGGGCGGGCTTGCCGACCGTCCGCTCCTCGGCAGCTACGACGCGGTGGTCGACTATTGCCGCGCCGCCATGGCGTTCGACACGACGGAACGCTTCCGCATCCTGTTTCTCGACAAGAAGAACCGCCTCTTGGCCGACGAGGTGCAGCAGCGCGGCACCGTGGACCACACGCCGGTCTATCCGCGCGAGGTGGTCAAGCGCGCCATCGAACTGGGCGCGACCGCCTTGATCCTGGTCCACAACCACCCCAGCGGCGATCCGACGCCGAGCCGCGCCGACATCGCGATGACCAAGGAGGTCGTCGCCGCCGCGAAGACCGTGGATGTCACGGTTCACGATCACATCGTCGTCGCGCGCAGCGGTCATGCCAGCCTGCGCAACCTGAACCTCATGTAGAACGGGCTTGCGCCCCACGTGACATGCCAGACGATCATCGCGGCGGCGGTGTTGTAGCTGTAGTCATCGGTCTGGCCGCCCGCCCGGCGTGAGTACCTCGACACGCTAGATGATGTCGCCTTGACCGGCATTGGGTCAATTGCGGGCCGCCATAATCTCTGGTTTGATCTGAGCCTTCTAAACTGCGTCTCGGGAAAAAGTCGTACTCAATGCCGGCCATCCACTTCGGCGCCCAAACGCATCCGGCCATCAACTGGAGCCGCCGGCGCTTTCTCATCGGAAGCACCGCCGCTGGCATCACGCTCGCCCTGGTGCCGCTGGCTGCGCATGCGTCATTTGTCGCTGACGAGACCATGCCGACCGCGCCGGGCTGGTCGGGCGACGGGTTCGGGCATCCACGGTACCGAATCGACGGCTATGCCAAGGCGACCGGCGCGAAGCTCTATGCCAGGGATTTTCGTGCCGCCGACATGGACGGTTGGCCGCACGAGACCGATCACGCGATGCTGTTGCTGACCCCCGATGCGACCCGCCGCTTCATCGGAATAGATCTGGCAATGCTCGCCCCGGCCCTGCAGCCCGACAGGGTGGTGACGGCCGAGGATCTGGAGGCTGCCCAGATCCGGGCCAAAGGCTACTTCACGGAAGATCTGATGTGCCCGAAAGGCCAGACGCCGGCCTGTCTGGGCCAGCCGGTCGCGTTGCTCATCTTCAGCAATGTGGACAAGTTCGTCACCGCACGACAGATCCTGCGCGGCGCCAAGGCAGCGATCGTCTTCGGCGAGCAGACCGGCCCCGTCGCCAGGTCGCCTTACGGTGCGAACCGCTTCACCCGTGTCGGCGGATCCGACCCATCCAGCCCGGATGTGTTTTCCCCGTCCAGGGACGGCTGGGTTGTGCCGCCCCGATTCCGTCGCGGACAATCGGCGTCCTGGCCCGAGGCCGACGCCGACGCCGCGCAACGCGCCGAAGGATACGGCCGAGACATTCGGGCGGACCTGGAGAGCGGACGGGCGGGCCGGCTGTTCAAACAGAACTTCCAGACGCAGTCGACCGACCATTTCTTCATGGAGCCCGAAAGCGGTCTTGCTTGGCACGATGCCGCGAACCATCGCCTGTCGCTGGTGCTCGGCGTGCAGGCTCCGGCAGACACGCTAAAGGCAATCGCCGACATGTTATCCGATGCCGCGGGACCGTACGCCATCAAGGACTTGCAGGGTCATTTCGCCTATTTGGGCGGCGCATTTGGCGGCAGGGATATGCCCTTGCTACCGAACTATGTGGCATTGGCGGGTCTTTTCGCCGACGGCCGGCCAGTGCGTCTCGCGCTCGACCGTTTCGAGCAATTTCAATTCGGTCTGAAGCGGCACGCCGTCACGATCGACAGCCAGCTGGGAGTTGACCCTGAGACCGGGGCATTCACTGCATTCGCCTGCGATCTCTCGCTTAACGGGGGCGGCACCGCAAACTACTCCGCCAGTGTCGCCGACGTGGCGGCGATATCGTCGGCTTCCATGTACTACATACCCAAGAGCGACGTCATTACCGTTGCCACGCACTCCCGCGCCGTGACGGCGGGATCGATGCGCGGCTATGGCGGGCTGCAGTCGATAACGGCCATGGAATGCCTGGTCGACGACGTTGCCGCGCAATTGGACATGGATCCCATCGACCTGCGGCGTATGAACGCCATGCGAACCGGTTATCGCAACCTGACCGGGGCAGTGCCGGCCGTCACGTTACGCAGCGACGAGCTTTTGGATCGACTCGAACGGGCGCCACTGTGGTCCGGGCGCGGCGAAGATCGCCACACATTCGAGGCCGCCCATCCATCCAAGGCCTACGGCGTCGGCCTTGCCTGTGCCATGTTCAAATACGGCACGGGCCAGGATGGCGCGCTGGCGGCCGTGTCGTTTGATCCCGACGGACGCATCGAGGTCGCCGCCAGCACCATCGAGATGGGCACCGGAACTTCCACTGCTGTCGCGGTGCGTGTTGCTGATCATCTCGGGCGCAGCGCCGATCGCGTCACCCTCGACTCGACGGGGCCGCTGTGGGGGCCGTTGGGTCTCGTGTCATCCGGCGATCCGCTGACAATGAGCCAACAGGATCAGGATGCGGCCGCGGCAAATCCGCGCTGGGTCCCGGTCATCACCAGCCGCGCCAGTGCATCGGTCGGCGCGCCCGTGACGACCCACGCCGTTGCGGAAGCCGCCTATGCACTTCTGCGCTACAGCCTGTGGCCTACGGCGCGAGCGATCTGGCAGGCCGGCGACAGCGTGGCGTTCGACGACCTGACGTGGATCGACGGAAAGCTCAGCGCGGAGGGATTGGAACCGCTGCCCTTCGGCCGTCTGGCAGAGCATTGCCATGCCTCGGGCCAGACGACTGGTGTCATGGTTCACGCCTTCAGTCGCTGGCAGTGGGCCAGGGCGGAATTCGCCATGGGAACTGATATCTGGAATGGCGCCATCGACGCGTTGGCGTTGCGGCGCGGCGGGGTTTGGCAGGTGCAGAACCGCCGGACGGTGGACTTTCCGCCCGCGTCGACGGAACGAGTTAGTGAGACCTATGCCGCGATCTGCGGCGCGGTCGTGGCGCTTTCCGTCGACCGTACAAACGGCGAGATAAAGGTTCTGCGCGTGCATGAGGTACTGGATTGCGGCAGATCCGTCGTGCCCGAGCTGGTATCGGGCATGGCGCAGGGCGGCATCGCAATGGGACTCGGTCATGCGCTTACCGAGTACCTGCCATTGTATGAGGACGGTCCGGGCAACGGCTTCTGGAACGTCAACCGTTACGATGTCGTGCGGGCAAGAGACGTTCCGGTATGGGACATGACTCTCGAAACCTTGCCATCGGTCGAAGGCGACGATGCGCCGCGAGGGATCGCGGAGATCGTCATGATCCCGATCATTCCGGCAACTCTCAACGCAATCCATGACGCGACCGGCAAACGTTTTACCCGGTTGCCGGTGACGGCTGACGATATCCTGGCGATACAGTGACATGGTGACAGTGCAAATCTCCGTGACCGTCAACGGACGGCCGACCGGTCCCCAAACGATTCCCGCGGGCCTGGCAATGATTGATTTCCTGCACGAATATCTTGGCCTGACCGGTACGAAATTCGGCTGTGGCATCGGCGTTTGCCATGCCTGTGTGGTGATCGTTGATGAGCCTGACGGAACGAGTCGGACCATGCGAACATGCATCAGCGGCGCCGCGGTCTTTGACGGAAAAAGGGTAAGGACAGTCGAGGGGCACGCGAAGGAGGGACGCCTTTCCGACGTCCAGCAGGCATTCGTCGATCATTTCGCCTTCCAGTGCGGCTACTGCACCTCTGGCTTCATCAACCAAGCGACGTGTCTGTTGGAGGATCTTGCCCTCAATCCGGTTTCCAGGGATGTGTTGGAGGAACGGATCGAGGCCTCGCTCGGCGATCATATTTGCCGGTGCACCGGCTATATCCGATACTATGAGGCAGTGCGCGACCTGATCCTCGCGGATCCGCAAATGACGACGCGATAGGCCATGTGGCGCTGGATCGTACGGCTGGCGGCCCTCGTTCTGATCGCGATCGCGGCCTATGGTCTGTTCGCCGTACTGTGGGGTGTCTCCTCCGTCGTCGATCGACCGCTTTCGCGCGACCCGGCGACAGTCGCAGCCGGCCGCTATCTGGCCGCGGCGGGCGACTGCGCGTCCTGCCACACCGCCAAAGGCGGCGAAGCCTTCGCCGGCGGCAGGCCTTTGGCCACACCGTTCGGCACGATCTATTCGGCGAACATCACACCGGATCCGAAAACCGGCATCGCAGACCTGAACTCGGCCCAGTTCTATCAACTCATGGCCTATGGCGCGGACAGCCCGCTTGATCCGCTCTATCCTGCGATGCCCTACACGTCCTTTCACAACATCACGCGTGAGGATAGTGACGCCCTGTTTGCCTATTTCATGAGCGTGCCGGCCGTTGAACAGCCGGCTACGCCCAACGAGATCTCGTTTCCGTTCAACATTCGCCCGCTGATGTTCGGCTGGAACGTGCTGTTTGCTAGCCGCAGACCATTTGAGGAGAATCCAGCTAAGGACGAGGTTTGGAACCGAGGCGCTTATCTCGTCGAGGGGCTCGGTCACTGCGGCGAATGTCACACGCCGCGCAACGTGCTCGGCGCCATGGAGGCCGACAGGATCCTGGATGGGTCGATCGTTGGCGTGTTTGAGGCACCGGATATCACTGCGACCGCGCTGGCCGACCGCGGCTGGAACCGCGAGGATCTCGCCCTGTTCTTCGAGGCCGGGGCGAGCCCGCAGGGAACCGCGTTCGGAGACATGTTTCTGGCGGTCAAAAATTCGCTGCGCCTGCTGACCCACGACGACCGGCTGGCGATCGCCACCTATTTAATGGATGTTGACGGGAACGCACCGAGCAAGGGCGCCGCGGTGGTTTCGGCCCAGGGCGGGAATGCACATGAAAACCCATCCGGACAGGCGCTCTATCTGTCCAACTGCTCGCTTTGCCACGGACCGGACGGGCAGGGTGTCGAGTCGACGATGCCGCGGCTTGTTGGGAACGCCACGCTTGCCCAGCCGGACGGCGTCAATCTGATCCAGGTCATCGCCCACGGAATAGATCCGCAGAGGATGTCCCTGACGCAGGGCTATGGTCCGATGCCGGCGTTTCGGGACCGACTGTCGGCCGCCCAAATGGCCGATCTCGCCAACTACGTAAGGTCGGTTTTCGCCGTCAACGGGAACGACCTTTCCGATCTCAGCGAGGACGATGTAATCCGGATCTTACGGTAAGGGCGAGATCCCACGTGCCCTGCTTCCCGACAGCTGGATTGTTGTTGGCTCGAGTCTTTGCCGAGCTCGATCTGCAACGAACGCTGGGCCGCTGCCCTGACCAGGCGGCGCAGGTGTGCCG
>Ga0214471_10003892_pt1 | contig 11559 bp, 17 predicted proteins | sample RVTome_5_FD_207665 | JGI IMG/M metagenome (GOLD analysis project Ga0214471, IMG submission 207665) | Soil microbial communities from uranium-contaminated site in the Upper Colorado River Basin, Wyoming, United States - RVT142D155 | ecosystem: Environmental > Terrestrial > Soil > Contaminated >... | reverse complement strand
GGAGCGGACTACCAGTTTGACACCCCTCAGACTGAAGCAGCTTTAGAATTTCTGAAGAGTTTACATGACAGCGGCTGCACGTGGCAGACGACAGACGGCCACGCCGCCGAAGAATTCGCCGGGCGTCAGGCCCTGTTCATCACTGCTTCGATCGCCGACCTGCCGGCGCAAAGGGCGGCTTTGGCCGAGGCCGGCAACCAGGATGAATGGACTGTGCTTGCCTTTCCTTCCTCCAGCGAACCCGTTTTGTCCGTATATGGCCCGGACTTCACCGTGTTCCGTTCCAGCGAAGGGGAGCAATTAGCCGCCTGGCTGTTTCTCAAGTGGTTTCTATCGCCGGAAAACCAGGCTCGCTGGGTCTCGACCGGGCATACATTTCCCCTGCGCACAGCCACGTTAGAATATCTGGAGGATTTCTCCACAGAGCATCCCCAGTGGTCCCAGGCTGTTCAAATGTTGAGCAATGCCAGGCGCGAGCCGGCATTGCGCTCCTGGAGCGTAGTGCGCTGGGTGGTCAGCGACGTGGGTACCCAGATGTTTCGTTCGTACTTCAGCGCCGACCGAATCCCGAGCACCGCAGAGTTGCTGGATGAGACCGCCGCTGAGCTGCACGAGCGGGCAGAACCATGAACGAGCTGCCTCATGTAATAATTCATACGGATGGCGCCTGCGATCCAAACCCAGGTCCAGGCGGCTGGGCCGCTCTCTTGCGGTTTAAGGATCGAGAGAAAATCCTGACTGGTTCCGATCCCGATACCACCAACAACCGCATGGAACTTACCGCCGCCATCGAAGCGCTCAAAGCATTAAAACAGCCCTGCCGGGTAGATTTCTACACCGATTCGAACTACCTCAAATTGGGGATAACCGAATGGATGCCGACCTGGCGGGAACGCAACTGGCGCCGCAAAGGCGGAAAGCTGGCCAATATCGACCTGTGGACAGCCTTGGACGAGATCATCCAGCGGCACGAAATCAACTGGCACTGGGTGCGCGGCCACGCCGGCGATCGCGACAACCAGCGGGTGGACAGACTGGCGAGAGAAGCGATACCCGGCTTTTCCCCAAAATAGCTTATGATTGTAAATCTTAGAATCCCAGAAAATGCAACAAAATGGGGTAAACAATGCCGCGAAAACTCAAAAAAGAGGCGAAAGAGTTTCTTTCCCCCAAGCCCTGGTTTGTGCGGGATATCGAACGAGAACAGGAGAGAGAGGAAGTAGAGCTCGAAAAGTTGAGAGTGGAGCTTTCCGAGAGATTGAAAATATTAAACATTCTCGCCTATGCCCTGCCAGGTTTGATCTCTGTTACGCTGGGGATCATTGTCATGGATGGATTTAGATTATGGGGGTTTGACCTGGACACCACAACAGCGAACATACTGGCAGGCACAGTTATCCCAGAAGCCCTGGGGCTTCTCGCTATTGCCTTGAAGGGGGCGTTTGCAAAGCCAAACCAAAGTTGAGTGGCCAGAACGTTTGTTCCATTGATTAAGTTCCTTAAAGAAATTATAATCGCAGCGATGAGTTTAAAATGAGTATAAATTGAGTATGAACAATTTATATTCTTGGTGACGAGGAAAAGGACATGCGACTGCAGTTTGAAATGACCAGGGAAAGAATACAAGAGCTCGACGACCTGGTAAATCGGCTTGGGTTGAAGACCAGGGCAAATCTGCTAAACGAAGCGCTAACGCTCTATGAATGGGCCATCCGCGAGCTGGAATCCGGACGGATTATCGCCTCGTTGGATGAAGAGAAGGACCAGTATAAAGAGATTGAGATGCCCGGCTTTCTGGCTGTTAAATCTGGCGCCCAAGAGATGGATCAGGAAAATTTTCTGGAGGCTCTCAGCGACAAAGAAAAGGAGATTCTGGATTTACTATACCAGGGTCGTGCGGATCAAGAAATCGCGGCCGTGATGGGGGTAAGCCCGCGCACCGCAAAATTGCATATCCGCAATGTAATCAATAAGCTGATTTCCAGAAATCAAGAGCAGTACCAAAAGATTAAGGCAAGCGGAAAAATCTGATTGTCGCTAAAAAGACAAAGCGAACCGAAGCGGTTCGCTTTGTTTTCAGAAGATAAAAAGGCGACGACGGGATTCGAACCCGTGATCAGGGTTTTGCAGACCCATGCCTTACCACTTGGCCACGTCGCCATCGCACTGCCGATTGAAGATTATTGGCGTATCTTCTCAATAAGTGGGGGTGGGGTTCTCAATCAGCAATCAGAATCCCAAAATCAACAATCCAGAGCGGGCGATGGGATTCGAACCCACGACCTTCTCCTTGGCAAGGAGACGTTCTACCACTGAACTACACCCGCATGGTGACCCAGTAACCGGCAAGCAGTGCCGAGACCCAGAATCGAACTGGGGACACCGCGATTTTCAGTCGCGTGCTCTACCAACTGAGCTATCTCGGCCTTACGATTCGACAGCTTGTCGAACGCCGCATAATTTTACCCTTGGGTAACCCAATCGTCAAGTATCGGAAACTCGATCTCAGCTTCAACCCAGGCGACCTCCTCGGTCGCCAGATTGCCAAAGGACAGCCGCCCGTCCGGCGGAAGGGCAGCATATTGGTTATCCACCCACATCACCAGACCGAGTGGCCCATTCGGAACCAGCCCTGTTTCCAAAACAGGGTTCCCATCCACCCGGAAAGAAACCAAATCCACCCCCCAATCCAGCCTGTATTCGTGCCATTCGGTTGGATCTAACGAAAGAGAAACCGCATGCTGCCGGATTATCCGCCGGCCTATCCGCCGCATCCACCGGGCAACTGTCGGAAGGAAGGCGAACGGCAAAGCCAGACCGGATAGCGCCAGTAACAGGGCAGGAATATCAGGGGATTGAAAAGTGGCTGCCAGTGCTCCCCGAGCGGGAATATCATCTCGAAGAGCGAGGTAGTTCGGCGGGGAGGCAAAGAAAAACCAGGCCGCATTCGGTAGAGCAGGCAGCGCCCGCGAAGCGCCTCCAAAACCGAGCGTTAGAGCGAAAGGATCGTTCCACAATCCGAATCCCCAGGTTCCGGGGATCTCCTGGTTTGAGGCTCGCGCTCTCAGAGTCAATTTTGCCGGCGCTTTCCACGGAAATTCATGCCGGCGCAGGTTGGTATAGTCCTCCAACTGTGCCAGGCGATAAACATCCTTAGAACCGGCAGGGATCTGCAAGCGCCAGGCATTTTCCCGGATTGGATCAATTCTACCCCCGGCGGTCACCCTGGGGTGTAAGACGGATTTCGGCATGTGGTCCATCCATAAAAATTATAACCCTGCGCCGTTCCAACTCGCAATGATGTATAATCTTATGAGGTAAATTACGATGGAGGCCGAATGGAAATAACCTGGCACGGACTTTCCTGTTTCCGGATGAACGAACGTGGTATGGCATCGGTGGTTACCGACCCCTTTGATCATAAAATTGTCGGATATGCACCCCTGAAGCTAAAGGCAGAGGTTGTCGCAGTGAGTCACGACGCACCGGGTCACAACTACGTTTCGGCCGTCAGAGGGAAGCCACATTTGGTCACCGGTCCTGGAGAATATGAAATCGGCGGTGTTTTTATCACCGGGGTGCCGACAAACGGTCAAGGCAAACGCAAATCCGAAGAATCGCGCAATACGCTATACCTGTTTGATTATGATGGATTGACGGTGGTTCATCTTGGCGACCTCAAGCGCGTTCCCAGCCAGACTGAAATCGAGGCGCTGGGGGAGGTGCATGTAGCCCTGGTACCGGTGGGTGGCGGCGGTGGACTTAACGCTGCCAAAGCGGCAGAAGTAGTCAGTTTACTCGAGCCTGGTTTTGTTATCCCCATGCACTTCAGTACCCCTGAGTCTAAGCTTAAGCTCGCTCCCTTAAGCAAGTTTTTGAAAGAAATGGGTGTAGCTGAGTCAGAACCCGAACCTTCGTTGAAAGTAAGCCGGAGCACGGTTCCCACCGAAACCCGGGTCGTGGTGCTTGAGTACAAAAGTTAGGCACTTCAGGAGGGAATAGGTGACCGTAAAACTGCTGATGTCATGGGATATATTACCGGGTCGCGAGCAAGAATATTTTGAGTTTGTTGTTCGGGAATTCATCCCGAGGATTCAACGCCTGGGTCTGGAACCAACGGATGCGTGGTTTACCATGTATGGTGAGGATAAACCGCAAATTCTGGCTGGCGTACAGATGTCCAGCAAGCCGGCCCTGGAACGCATCTTAGAATCCCCAGATTGGAAGCAACTTATCGACGAGTTAATGGAATACGTCGAAGAATTTAAGACTAAGATAGTGCCTGCCCGAAAGGGATTCCAGCTGTAGCCACAATCCCTCCGGCATAGTCCCGAAAGCGACGCAGAAACCCCGCATCTGTGATCCAAGCTTTTTAACAGTATATGTCCACCCCCCTTGCCGCCCGATTATTAGATTGGTACGCAGAGAACGCTCGCCAGCTCCCCTGGCGCGACCGTGCTGACCCGTATCGTGTCTGGATATCCGAGGTGATGCTCCAGCAAACTCGCGTGGAGACGGTAATCCCATACTTTGAACGTTGGATAGAGCGCTTCCCCGATATCCCAACTCTGGCAGCCGTGCCACTGCAGGATGTCCTGGCCCTGTGGGAAGGCCTGGGATATTACAGCCGAGCGCGCAATTTGCACCGCTCCGCTCAAATCCTGGTCACCCAGTATGATGGGAAATTACCGGAGAATCCCCCGGAGCTGCGCCGGCTGCCCGGCATAGGTCGCTACACCGCAGCCGCCATCGCTTCCATCGCTTTTGGCCTGGATGAACCGGCGCTCGACGGTAACATTCGCCGGGTCCTGGCGCGCCTGTATGACCTTCGCCTGCCGGCTCGCTCTCCAGATGGTGAAAGCCGCCTGTGGGAAATGGCGGCGGAACATCTCCCGCCTGGCCTGGCTGGCGACTACAATCAGGCGCTCATGGACCTGGGAGCCACGGTTTGCACGCCGCGCCAGCCGGATTGCCCCAACTGTCCATTGAATGAACTGTGCGCAGCGTACAAATTGGGTATTCAGGAGCAGCGCCCGGTGAAAGAACAAAAACTGACCATCCCTCATTACACCGTCACAGCTGCGGTTATCCAGAAGAGCGGAAAGGTATTGATCGCCCAACGCCCTCCTAACGGGTTGCTCGGAGGCTTATGGGAATTTCCAGGTGGTAAGCTCAAGCCTGGTGAAGACCTACCGGCCGCCCTGCGGCGAGAAATCGGTGAAGAGTTGGGTGTGGAGGTTGATGTTGGCGGATCGATTGGCGTTTATCGCCACGCTTACACCCACTTCCGAGTCACCCTGCATGCTTTCCGCTGCCGCTTGCTGGATGAAGAACCCCGCCCGCTGGAACACCGAGCCATACAATGGACCACACCAGCCGAGCTATCCGGCTACCCCATGGGAAAACTGGACCGTCAGATTGCTAACACCTTGACCTGCTGAATAGCTGATTAACAGACCTATGCTGATCATAGACGCACATGAAGATCTTGCCTGGAACATACTCACATTCGGCCGGGATTACACCCTATCGGCTCGGGAGATCCGCCAACGAGAGCGAGATGGCGAGGCGCCTCTTCACAATGGCGACACCTTGCTCGGCTGGCCGGAGTACCAGCGCGGCCGGGTCGCGGTCGTCTTCGCCACCTTGTTCGCTGCCCCAATCCGGCGCCGAATGGGTGAATGGGATACTCAGTTCTACAAGGATTCACTGAGCGCCCATACAATCTACAGCCGGCAGTTGGATGAGTATTATCGCCTGGTAGATAATCATCCCGATAAATTTCGACTTATCCTTACCCTGCAAGACTTTTTAGACGTCGTAGACCGTTGGGAACGGTCCACCGGTGAGGAACAAATCCCGGTCGGGTTGGTGCTGCTCATGGAGGGCGCTGAAGCTGTGCGCGATCCCGGCGAACTGGTGGAATGGTGGGAGCGGGGCGTTCGTATTATTGGTCCGGCATGGGCCGGCAACCGCTTTTGCGGTGGCACCCGCGAACCCGGACCGCTCACTCCTGAGGGTTACGCCCTTTTAGACGGCATGTCCGACTTAGACCTCATCCTGGATACCAGCCATATGGATGAAGAGGCCGTTTTGCAAGCCACTGATTATTATCCTGGACCAATTATTGCATCCCATTCCAATGCCGCCGCCCTGCTCAAGCGAGTTGAAAGCAATCGCTTCTTTTCGGACCGCCAAATTCAGGGCTTGATTGAACGAGATGGTATCATCGGAATTGTTCCCTACAATCGCTTCCTGGACTACCAGTGGACGCCGAAAGATGGCCGCCATGCCATCACGCTGCATCATGTTGTTGCCCAAATTGATTACATCTGCCAGATGGCAGGCGATGCCCGGCATGTGGGCCTGGGCACAGACTTTGATGGTGGGTTCGGCGTACAGTATACGCCTGCCGAGGTGGATACCATTGCCGATCTGCAAAAACTAATCCCCCTGCTGGAACAAAGAGGTTACACTGTAGACGATGTTGCTGCAATTTTAGGAGAAAATTGGCTTTCCTTGCTGCGTCGCACCTTGCCGGAAACAACATGACTAATCATCGCTATCGATTGGCCAACGGACGCTTTCGCGTCCGCCTGGGGCTGGGCATCGTCGTCGTTGGTCTGCTTGTATTTCTATTGGGGGCAAATCCCGGGCTCTTCGGCCTGGACCGCAGCCCTGTGGTTGGCTTTGTCCAGATCGCCGTTTTCTTAGTTGGACTGGCCATAATATGCGTCGGCGGCTATATTTGTCTCAATGGTTTATGGAATGGTGATCCAAAAACAATTGCCGCCGACTTTGGCCTGCGCCTGGTAAGCACCGGATACGTGATCGCCGTGATATCTGGCATGGCCGATGTCTTCGGTTTCGGCAGCCATCCATTCCCGGACCTGCCATACTTTGGTGAGTGGCAGGCGCGCGGCGTTATTCTTGGGCAGATCGTTATCGCCATCGGTTTTGTCCTGCTCATCCCGCCGCGAAAACGGCAAGGGAGATTTACGTTCAAGCTCTCTCGACATGCTGAGAACGAAGCGGACCGCGCAGAAGAAGAAAAACCCAAAATATTCATCCACTGATTTTTCCGCCAATTTACATGTAAAATTATCAGTAGAAGGGCCAGAAAAACCCTATGACCGCTTACACTTTTGATGTTAGAAAATTAATTGAGATCTGTCGCAAGAACGATGTGGAAATGATCGGCGTATTCGGTTCTACTGCGAGAGGGGAATCAAACGAGCAGAGTGATATCGATCTATTAGTTAAGTTCGCTGAAAAGAAAAGTCTCTTGGGGCTTGTAAGATTAGAACGTGAGCTATCGGAAGCTCTGGGCAGAAAAGTAGATTTATTAACAGAGGGCGCGATAAGTCCATATTTACGCGAGCAAATCCTAAGGGAGCTCCAAGTGATCTATGAGTCGAGATGAAAGCTTCTACTTTCAGCACATCTTAGATGCGATTCCGATATCCTCACGTTCCATGGCAGGATATTGCCGGTATGCGTGACAAACTTGCCCATCATTACTTTGGAGTTGACTTGGAAAAAGTTTGGCTGACGGCTCAAGACGATCTTCCTACGCTAAAAGAACATGTTAGACAGATTCTTCATGAAATTCAACGGGCCAAAGGGAGACAAGGAAATGACGGATAGAGATGCAATTTCGAGCTGGGTCGAAGGCTACATTCGCGCCTGGAACAGCAATGACCCCGCAGACATCGGCCGGCTGTTCGCAGAAAACGCCCTTTACTACACCAGCCCGTTCGAGGAACCCTGGCGTGGTCGCGATAACATCCTTGCCGGATGGCTGGAGCGCAAGGACGAGCCGGGAACGTGGGAATTTGATTACGATATACTGGCTGTTGAAAACGATATCGGCGTCATTCGCGGCTTAACCCATTACAAAGAAGCGCCACCGCGCACTTACAGCAACATTTGGGTCACCCAATTAAACGAAACGGGTGAGTGTGTCGAGTTCACCGAATTCTGGATGAAGAAGAAGTGAAATCGCTCCCCGATCAAGGATTTCGTTTCTTCGCCGTTCCTGTTAAAGTCAAAGGATTGGGATCTTTCCCGGTGCGCGCCTTCGGTATAATGGAACAGAAATAGGATAGATTATCTCAGAGAGGAGGAAATTATGAGCGTAAAACTAACCTGGTACGGCCATGGTGCTATGGGCCTGGAAGTCGATGGACACAAGATCCTGGTCGATCCTTTCCTTTCCGGAAATCCGGCTGCCAGCACCGGCCCGGAGAACCTCGAACCCAATTACATCTTGATCAGCCACGGTCATGACGACCATGTTGGGGACGCCATCGATATCGCAAAGCGCAGCAACGCGCAAGTCATCAGCAACGACGAGATCGCCAACTGGTTCGAGAGGAATGGAGTCAAGGCAAGCCACCAACATATTGGCGGCGGGTTTAATTACCCGTTCGGCTATCTTAAATTAACGCAGGCGCTGCACGGTTCTTGTCTCCCGGATGGCACCTATGGCGGCAACCCAGCCGGTTTCCTTCTCACCACTAAAGACGGCAAGAAGATCTACATGGCCTGCGACACTGGTCTCTTCGGCGACATGCGCCTGATCGGCGACGAAGGCATCGATCTGGCCGTCCTACCCATCGGCGACAATTACACCATGGGCCCCGACGACGCCCTGCGAGCGGTCAAATTCATCCAACCCAGGCACGTCATCCCAGTTCACTTCAGCACTTTCGAGCTGATCAAACAGGACCCACACGCCTGGGCAGAAAGAGTTCGCAATGAGACCGATGCCGAGGTGCACGTGTTGAAGCCGGGCGAGAGCATTACATTGGATTGATGTGCAGCCCATGTTAAACAGTGTTTTTCGCCGAAAAGAAGAAGAGGAACGTGTTCGTAAGGAAGGTCGCTTACCCCCCGGACAATCCCTGACCCAAAAGTTCCCGGTCTTACATTATGGCCCGGTGCCCAAGTTCAACCCGGCCACCTGGGATTTCCGCGTTTGGGGGGAAGTAGAAGAGGATGCGCGCTGGACCTGGGATGAATTCAACCAGCTGCCGCGCAACAAGGTATATATGGATATCCACTGTGTCACCCGCTGGAGCAAGTTCGATACCGAGTGGGAAGGGGTTTCGCTGCGCACGTTGTTTGAAGAAGGCTTCATCAAGCCCCTGCCCAGCGCAAAGTTCGTCGTCCAACACGCCGAATATGGCTTTACCGTCAACTTGCCTCTCGAGGTCCTGCTTCAGGACAACTTCCTGCTGGCTACCCATTTCAACGGCGAGACGCTCACCCCGGATCATGGATATCCCCTGCGAGGCGTAATCGGTCACATTCCGGATCGCGACGATCTGAAATCGCCCTATTTTTGGAAAGGCGCCAAGTGGCTGCGAGGGCTGGAATTTCTCCCCAAGGACCGCCTTGGCTTTTGGGAACAGGCCGGCTACCACAACGAAGCAGATGTATGGAAAGAACAGCGCTTCGCCTGATAAATCTTTGTGAGGTCTTAACATCACCCGTTTCTGGTACACTCGCCTGGTCCACCCGCGCGAGTGCGTCATAACTGGAATGACCCGCGATGGCGTCTTTATGATCGAAGATGGAGAAATCGCTTACCCGGTCAAAAATCTGCGCTTCACCCAGTCTTATGTACAGGCTCTCAATGACGTGGAAATGATTGGGCGTGAGACTCGCCTTTTGATCGGCGCTTACGCCAAAGCGGCGATGAGAGTCCCCGCATTGAAAATCAGGCGCTTCAATTTCACGGGTACGACGGTGTGAGATGATTAATTGGGCCGGGTTGGCAAGCAACGCACTATGGATCATGGGCTGCGCCCTTGGGTTAGCGACATTGAGCTATGCCAGCTGGCAGGCCTCCGTTCATGGTGAGAAGTTTACTGCCCGGTTGAAGCAAATTCCCATCCAAATTTCACTTAATACGGCCGGGTTGCTCTTCAGCGCCGGTTTGGCCGCTACCTCAAACACAACTCTGGAAACCATCCTGTGGGTTGGGCTGACGCTGGCCTTTGCCGTGCAGGTTATCTTGCTGGAAATCAGCCGGCGGCGCGCCGACAGCGACCAGGGGCGCTAGTGTTGCCTCACGACAGACCTGAAAGGACAGACCTGACAGGTTTTCGGAAAACCTGTCAGGTCTTCTATTGTTCGGCTACCTTCTCGCACTCCCCACGCTTGATCTGGTAAACGTCAAAATCGCGGGCCACCTCCGTATTCGGAAATACAGAGCGGGCTTCCTCCAAAACATCTCGCTCCCGATAACGTCGCGAGATATGCGTCAGAATCAGGTGCTTCACCTCTGCTTTGACCGCTAACTCGGCGGCCTGGCGGGCAGTCAAGTGCGCAAAATCGCGCGCCATTGCCACTTCAGCTTCCAGGTAGGTCGCTTCAATCACGAGCGTATCCGCGCCCCGGCAGAAACTGACCAGATCCTCGGTGCGCCCGGTATCTCCCACATGCACCAGGCTGGTTCCCGCTCGCTCCTGACCGAGCACTTGGTCCGGATAGATCTGGCGGCCATCAGGCAAGGTCACTACCTGACCATTAACCAGATCGCGCCGCCAGGGACCGGGTGGGATATCCAGCTCGGCGGCCTTCTCCGGCAGGAACGGCCGGCGGGATTTTTCCCTAAAAAGGAAGCCAAAGCAGTCCGGACCGCGGTGGTAAACGGGAAAAGCCGAGACGGTGAAATCTTCGTCTTCGAAGATGGGTCCAGGTTCGATCTCAACCAGGCGGATGTCTATCGGGGGGCGCGCACCGCGCAGCACAACCCCAAAAATTAAATCACGGATACGCTCCAGCGCCCAACTCCCGGCGAAAATCTCCAGCTCTTCGATTGCCTCCCAGCGCGAGAATGTGGATAGCAGTCCGGCGAGTCCCAAAATGTGGTCCAGGTGACCATGCGTAATCAGAACGCGGTTCAGTCGCTTGAAGCCAATGCCGGACATCAAAATTTGTCGCTGCGTGCCCTCGCCACAATCAATCAGGAAGCGGTACTCCTCGTGCTTTACCACCTGGGCGGTCAGGCCCCGATGTATGGAGGGCGCCGAAGCTGAAGTGCCAAGAAAGATGAGTTCGAACACGTTCTCCATTGTACCTTAACTGGGTTTCTAAAGGTCGATCAGAACATTGGTGCTATCCTGACGCCGGATATGCTATAATGCCGGAACGAAAGAATATGGCAAAGAAAACAAAGAAATCCGCTCCAAACAGCCGAGGTAAGTCCGCCGCTCCAAAGCGCCGGGCTCCCAGCCCCGGCAAAGCTAGGGCCAAGGGCAGACCTCGACAACCGAGCGCACCCAAAATATCTCTGGGCAGCAATCTCTCCCTTGACCGCAAACTGGATATGCTGGGCGTGGGCCTGACCCTGGTTGGGTTGCTCACCTTTTTGAGCCTGCTCTCCAGCAACCACAGCAGTCTTATCGGCATTTGGGTGACCGCCATCAATAAGGCCTTCGGCTGGGGCATGTATCTGCTCCCCCTCACCCTTGTTGCCCTGGGTTTGTGGTTGATACTGCGCCACTTCGAACGTTTACCGCAGCTGGCCCTGGAGCGGGCTATTGGTGT
>Ga0214471_10003890_pt1 | contig 11563 bp, 8 predicted proteins | sample RVTome_5_FD_207665 | JGI IMG/M metagenome (GOLD analysis project Ga0214471, IMG submission 207665) | Soil microbial communities from uranium-contaminated site in the Upper Colorado River Basin, Wyoming, United States - RVT142D155 | ecosystem: Environmental > Terrestrial > Soil > Contaminated >... | reverse complement strand
CGTGTGTCGATCAGGTCGGCCTCCGCCAAGCCGTGGTAGCAGCCGTGCTTCTCCGTGGGTTTGCCGTAATCTTGGAAGCAGCGCGTGTCTGGCGTCGCCAGTCCGACGTCCACGACGCCGCCCATCAACTGCCCGTAGCGGACGCCGAAGTTGCCCGGATAAAAGTCGATCCGATCCAAGAGCTCCGTGGGCACGACGCTCGACAGCCCGCCGAAGTGGTAGATGATCGGGACGTTGCTCGAGTCGATGAAGGCTTGAGTATCTTCCGGAGCGGAGCCGCGCACGATGAGCAGGCCGGCCAGGCCCGGCGGGCGCGCCACGCCGGGTTGACTCTGAATCGAGCGGAGCGCGTCGCCGCCGGTGCCCGGAATGCGCTCGATCTCGCGGCGCTCGACGCTGCGCTTCGTCAGATCGCGCGGCGGTCGTTCGCCCGAGACGACTATTTCGATGCCTTCGAGGGCCGGTACGAGCTGTCCGTTCGCCGTCGCAGTTCGTCCCGAGACGACCGTCGTGCTTCGCCCGAAAGGCTCGAAGCCCGGCGCTTCGAAGCTCAGCCGATAGCTACCCGGTGGAAGATCACGGAACGCGTAACCGCCCGAAGCGTCCGTCGTGGTCGTCGTTTCGGCGCCGCCGGGCGAGACGGCGATGACGCGAGCTCCGACCAAGGGCCCGGCACCGCCGCGAATCTCGACCTTGCCTTCGATGCCTCCGAGCTCGGCGGCCGGCGCGGTTGGAGCGGGACTCTCGACGGGCTCCGGAAGACGAAAGGAATACGTGTACGGAATCTTGGCCGAGACGGCGACGCCGCCGCGAGTCGCGGGCCGAAACACGAAGTCACGCGCCGCGGCCGCGGCCGCTGCGTCGAAACCGTGACCGGCGGGCTCGCTGACTTCGACGTCGGTGACGCGGCCGTCGCTGCCGACGGTCAGGATGAGTCCGACTTCGCCCTGGAGGCGCCGCTCGAGCGCGGCCACGGGGTACTTCGCTGCTTCGAAGTGCTCGAGCTCCGGAAGCGTCACGTCTTCGTCCCGTGCGGCCTCGGGCGGAGCCGGTTCGCCCGGCGCTGCGGTACCGGGCACGGGCTGTGCGCCGCTATCCAGCGCGACGAGCGCGAGCGCGAATGCGACGGCGAGGCGCAACAAGGAAGTCAATTTCGAGCACCCGTCTCCGGCGCAACCATCGCTAGCTCGGGCGCTCCGGCGTGACAAGACCAAGCGGCGCCCGGCCCGAGAGCAGGAGCCGGAGCCCTTCTTGCTTGCTCGCCGACTCCGCCGCAGCTACTCGGCGAGCGTGCTGGTCGCGTCGTGGAACGTCAACTCGATCCGTGCGCGGCAGGATCTGGTGGAAAACTGGCTGCGTGACCAGCGGCCGGACGTCGTGTGTCTCCAGGAGACGAAGGTCGTCGACGACGATTTTCCGAGCGAGATGTTTCAGCGGCTAGGCTACGCGCTCGCCGTCGCCGGCCAGCGCAGCTACAACGGAGTCGCGATCGCCTCTCGCTCTGGCCTCGAGGACGTCGAAATAGGCCTTTGGGACGAACGACCCGGCGCCGATCGGCGTTTGATCGCCGCGACCGTGAACGGCGTCCGGGTGTTTTCGACCTACGTCCCGAACGGCAAGTCCGTGGCTTCGCCGGACTTCGCCGTCAAGCTCGACTTCCTCGAGCGTCTTCGCGAGACCTTGGCGCGAAAGGCCGCGGGCGTTCCGGTGATCCTGTGTGGAGACTTCAACGTGGCGCTCGAGCCCGAGGACGTCTACGACCCGATAAAGTTCGAAGGGCAGCTGCACTTCCACCCCGATGAGCGCGTGCGTCTCGAGCGGCTCTTGGAGCTCGGCTTGGTCGACGCGTTCCGCATCCACGAGAAGGGCGGAGGCTACTACAGCTGGTGGGACTACCGCGGCGCGTCGCTGCGAAAAAACGAAGGTCTGCGCATCGACTACGTGTTTCTTTCACGCGACCTCGCGGAGCGTTGCGTCTCGGTTCGCATTGACGCGGCGGCGCGCCGGCTGCCGAGGCCGTCCGATCACGCGCCCGTGATCGTACAGCTCTCGGGACCGTCCGCCGAGGCGCTTCAGGCCACCGACTGAGACACCGCGTCCGCGAGCTGCTCGGCGACGCGCAGGCTCAGGCGGCCTCGGGCGAGCCAGGCGTCGAGCTCCGGCCGCGCCGCGAAGGCGCGCTCCACGCGCGCAAGCGCCGGGATGTAGACGCACTCGCGCGCGAGCCCTCCGCCGCGATGGACGCGCGAAGCCACGGCGAGCGCTCGCTCGAGGCTCGCGCCGCCAACGCGCAAGAGGCGCACGGTGTCGGCCCACTCGGCGCCGCGACGGACGCCGAGCGCCGCGAGGTGACGTTGTCCGAGCTCGCGGCGTCGCGACGCGCCCAGGTAGCCGTGGGTCCGCTCGAGCCACAGCGCGCGTCCCTCCTCGTCATCGGACGCGCCGCTCACGCCGCAAGACAGCAGCCAATCGCCCTTCAGCGCGGCTCCGTAGCGAGGGAGCGCGTGCCCCTCGATTTCGTGGAGCACGATGCGCTCGGCAGTGCTGCGGCGATGCCGGAGCCCGGCGCGAACGTAGACGACGCCTTCCCCCGTCGCCGCGGCGCTGCTCATGTCGTCGCGAACGACGATGCGGAACGGTAGGCGCCGCCGTCCGACGTCCTTCTGCATCAGCGTGATCAGGCTGTTCGGGCAGGTCGCGTCGTGGCTGAGCCAGAGCGTTTGTTCGTCCTCGTCGTCCCCTTCGGCCGGGCGTGCTCGGGCCCAGGTTTGCGCCAGCGCCTCTTCGGCTTCGGAGCCCGCGGCGAAGCGCTGCGTCGCCAGGTCAACGACCTCGGGTGTGCCGACGGCTCCCGCGATGCGCGCCTCGAGCAAGAGCTCCCGAGCTCGGTCCGCGAGCCAGCCTTGCTGCTGGCCGGTGCCGTCCAGTGTTTCGGCGAGTGTCGAAAGGGACGCGCAGAGCGGCGCGAAGTCCACCGTCCTTCGGTAGACGAATACGGGGTGCGTTTCGTCGCCGGCGCTCCATGCCGCGCCGAGGCGCTGGAGCTCCGCGGCCCAGTTCAATGGCTGGCAGCGCTCCAAAAGAGCGATGGTTCGCTCGGCGCGCAAGAGGTGCCGGCATACGCCTTCGAGCGCGACCAGCTCCCTTCCGCGGACCTTCGCCCGCGCCTCGGACGTGCGGCGCGCCGCTCCGCGCTCGGCGCTCTCGCGCTTCATAGGCGGTTGGCGGCGATGTTCGAGAGCTCGCTGCGCTCGCCCTTGGACAATAGAATGTGCCCCACGAGCCGCTCGCCGCGCAGGCGATCGGCGGCGACGCTGAGCCCGTTCGTGGCGGCGTCGACGTAGGGGTTGTCGATTTGATAGGGGTCGCCCGTGAGCACTATTTTCGTGCCTTCGCCGCAGCGAGTGACGACGGTTTTCACCTCGTGGGGCGTGAGATTCTGGGCTTCGTCCACGATGACGAACTGCTGCGGCAGACTGCGCCCGCGGATGTACGTCAGCGGCTCCACCTGCAGCTGGCCGCTGTGAAACAGGTCTTCGAAGCCGCGCGCGCCCCGGCGCTTTCCGCCCGAGAACAGCAAGAACTCCAGATTGTCGTAGACCGGTTGCATCCACGGGTTGAGCTTCTCCTCGACGTCGCCGGGCAGATAGCCGAGGTCGCGGCCCAGCGGCATCACGGGTCGTGAAACCAAGAGGCGCGAGTAGGTGCCGTCTTCCGTGACGCGCTTGAGGCCGGCCGCCAGTGCCAACAGCGTCTTCCCGGTGCCGGCCTTGCCCATCAGCGTGACGAGGCGGACCGAGTCCTCCAAGAGCAGATCCAGCGCGAAACTCTGTTCCTTGTTGCGCGGACGGATGCCCATCACGCCTTCGCGCGGCACCCGGAGCGCCTGCACCAGGTGGCCTTCTTCGCGATAGCGGCCGAGCCCGGTCTTGGGCCGCGCGCTTTCGTCGCGAAGGAGCACGCAGAGATTCGAATGCAGCCGCTCGGCCTCGGGCGCTGCAATGCCCCCGGTCTCGAAGAACGCGTCGATGGCGTCGGTCGAGACGGCGAGCTCGACCACGCCGGTCTCGAGGTGCTCCACGTCCACCGCTTGGTTTTCGTACGTCTCCGTCGTCAAGCCGAGCGCGTCCGCGCGAATCCTGAGGTTGACGTCCATCGTGACGAAGATCGTCGGCCGCTCCGGGGAATGATCGCGAAGCTCGATCGCCGTCTGCAAGATGGCGTGATCGCCCGAGCGCGGATTCAGCGCGATGGCGAGCTCGGGGCGCCGTTCGGGGACGTGAACCCGCAGCGTGCCGCCTTCGCCGATCTTGACGCCGTGCGACAGCGAACCGTCGCGCTCCCGCAGTTGATCGAGCAGCCGCGACGCCGCCCGCGCGTTGCGCCCGCGCTCGTTCGAGTCGCGCTTGAACTGGTCGATCTCTTCGATGACGTAGATGGGAATGATGAGGTCGTTGTCCTCGAATTTGAAGATCGCGCTGGGGTCGTGAAGCAAGACGTTCGTATCGAGGACGTAGTTTTTTCGCATGTGGTTCGTCTGGCTCGGTTCGGGCGGGGCCTTTCGTCCGGCTCGCCTTCGCGGGCGATGTGCTCGATTAATCTAGCCGGCGCGCATCCGGATGGAAAGCTACTATTGCCGGAGCGGGCTTCACGCTCGATAATTCGGGCGTGCGAGATCTGGTGCTCGGAGCCGCGCTGCTTTCCACTGCGCTTTCCGTCGCTTTGAAGGCGCTGAACCACCGACATGTCAGGCGCCACGGACACGAAGTGCCTCCGGAATTCGCCGAGTCCATCGACGCCGGCACCCTGCGCCGGGCGGCCGCCTATGCCCTCGACTCCGGCCGCCTCGGGCTGCTCGCGACGGTCGTCGGTCGCGTGGCCACGATCGCGTTTCTCTTCTCCGGGCTGCTCGTGGGCTACGATGCTTGGGTCGCGGGGTCGTTCGACTCCTTCATTGCAAGGGGCGTCTTGTTCGTGCTCGGTCTGGTCTTCGCGGCCGGCTTCTTGGGGCTCCCGTTTTCTCTCTATTCGAGCTTCGGGGTGGAAGCGAGGCACGGCTTCAACCGCACCAGCGGACGGCTCTTTGCCGCGGATCTCGTGAAGAGCCTCGCAGTGGCGACGGTGCTGACGACGCTGTTCACGAGCGCGACGCTCGCGCTGGTCCAGGCCTTTCCGGAGCACTGGTGGTGGCTGGTGTTCGTGCTCTACCTCGGTGCGTCGTTGTTTCTGACCGTGCTTTCGCCTTACGTCATCGAGCCGCTCTTCTTCAAACTCGAGCCGCTCGACTCGAACGAGCTTTCGAGCGAGATTCGCGGTTTGTGCCGGAGCGCCGGCGTGCGGGTCGAGCGGGTGCTGAAGATGGACGCTTCACGTCGCAGTGCGCATTCGAACGCCTACTTCACCGGCATCGGGCCGGTGAAGCGCGTCGTCCTTTTCGACACGCTGCTAAAGCAGATGACGCGGCCCGAGCTGCTCGCCGTACTGGCTCACGAGCTCGGCCACTGGCGGGAAAAGCACGTACTCCAGCGCTTCGTTCTGAGTCAGGTGCAGGCCCTCGTGCTCTGCTACCTGGGCTTCCGCTTCATCGGGTGGGAGGGAGCGCCGGTGCTGGTCGGCGCCGAACAGCTGTCCTTTTTCGGGCGAGCCCTGGTTTTTCTCTTCGTGAGCTCGCTTGCGTTCGCCGTGCTTTCGCCGCTCGCCAGCTATTGGTCGCGCCGCCACGAGTGGGAAGCGGATGCTTTCGCGGTGGAGCTCACCCGGCGCCCGTCCGCGCTGGCGAGCGCTCTCACCAAACTCGCGCGAGAGAATCTGGCGAACCTGCACCCCCATCCGCTCTACGCGGCGCTCTACGCCTCCCATCCGCCGATGCCCGAGCGCGTGCGGCGCTTGCTCGAGCGGTCACGGGCCGAACCGGAAGGCGAATTTCGCGCGAGCGCCGTTGGGTGATCGCCGACGAGCAGACCGTCGTCGCCGTGCGTGCGGACCCGCTCCGACTCGGAATGCGGGGCCGGCCGAAGGCGGCACCGGTTCGCGGCGCTCCGAGGGAAGCGGAGACGGGGCGGCGCGGGACCGCGCGCTCAGGGAACCTTCGCTTCGAAACGGCCCAGGCGCTCGGCCGTGGGCGGATGCGACGACAAGTATTTCAGCGTGCCCTCGGGCTCGGCGCCGTACTCCGCTTGAAGCGCGCGCAGGATGTCGGCGAAGTGGTGCGGAGCGATGCCGTGACGCGAGAGGTAGTCGAGAGCGAAGTCGTCCGCTTCGGTCTCGTGCTCGCGAGAGTAGTGCGCTTCCGCGTACACCGCCGGCAGCGACGCAGACAGAGTCGTCAATTGGGTCGCGTCGCCGAGGTAGGCGGCGAAGAGCAGGGCTACCGTGGAGCTCTCGAGCGCCATGCGAAGACCGTGGCGGTGGCGGACGTGTCCCATCTCGTGGGCGAGGACCGCCAAGATCTGCTCGTCGCTCCGGGCGAGCTCGACGAGCTCGTCCGTGACGAGCACGGTACCGTCGGGCAGCGCGAAGGCGTTGGGCCCGATGCCGCGCCGGAAGTAGAGCTCGAGGGGAAGGCCGGGGTAGTCGCTCGCCATCGCGGCAAAAGCGGCGCGGAGCTCCGCCTGCCGCTGTTCGGAGATCTGAGTCGGCGACAGGAGTGTCCGGTCCAGGACCGACAGCGTGCCCTGTCCGAGATCGTACGCGAGCGCGTCGGGAATCGACTCGGCGACGTGGCGCGCGAGCAAGGGGATACCCCACTTGAGCCCACCGGCGACGACCAGCGCCAACAGGGCGGCGGCGGCGAGCACGCCCTTCCAGCTCGATTCGAGCCGGTGGAGCAGCGCGCTCGCGCGCCCCTTGCCCGCCCGTTGCTCGAGCGCGTCGACGGCGGTGTTGTCGGACGTTTCGCACTTGGCGCCTCCGGGCAACGCGAGCGAGCGCGCCGTGTTCCCCAGGCGCGGTGCAATGCGCACCTGGCGGAGCGGGAACGCCACGGGTACGCCGAGCCCCTCGAGACGCACGACGTCACCGTCCAGCACGACTTCGACCTCGGTCGCTCGCGAGCTCTGCCCGTCGTAGTAGCGCGCGGAGAAACGCATCATAGGCCGAGGTCGATGCCCAAGTCTCCGAGGTCCGTCGCGGCGTCGCCGACCGCCGTTTCGCCGTGGCGAATGGGGGCCTCGGCGTAGAGCGGCCCGGCGGCGTAGAGACGGGTGCAGCGCGCGCGATAGCGAGCCAGCCTGATTTTGGCCCAGGGGATCAAAAGACCGAGTGACGCCACGATGGCCGCCAGGTTCGTCGCGTAAAGGACGAGCAGCTCCTTGCCCGTCTGAAATGACGAGAGCTGGTGCGGGCCGATACCGATACCGCCGTAGAAAAGGTTCGCCAGCCGCGCGCGCAGGAACGCCGCGGGGATGAGAAGACCGGCGTAGGTCACCAGGAACACGACGGCGGTCGGCTCGGCGGTCTCGCCTCCGCGTATCAGCGCGACGAGCACGCCGAAGAGCAGAGCGTACAAAGGAAGCGAGAGCAGCAGCACGACCACGTAAGCGTGATAGTACTCGCCTGAACGCCGCCCGAAGGCGAAGCGCGTATCGCCCCAGTGGTGGTGCACCGCGACGAACTGCGTGAGACGCCACTGTGCGAACGGGTAGCCGATGCCGCAGGTGATGACATAGAAGAACGTCATCGCCAGGTAGAGCGCGAAGGCTTCTCCCGGCTTGCCGCGAAACGAGAAGCGCACGTTGCGGTAGGAGGAATTGTAGGCGTTGAAGGCGAGCGCCTTGACGGCGGCCCACGGCGTCACCAGCACGAGCGCGACCAGCAGCGCCGCGTAGAGCGCCAGCGAATAGACCTGCGCGGCGACGATGGCGCCGAGGACCGCGGCGACGAGCAGGCGCCCCTTGAGGATTCGAACCGGGTCGGCGACGTATTCGAAGCTCGTGCCGTCGACGAACGTGTGCCGGTAGAAGTACTGCTTGTTTCGGACCTTCGCCCACGCCGAGTAGACGCCCAGCGTGACGATGGTCAAAAGCAGATTGACGATCCAAATGCGGAAGTACTCGGAGGCGGTGCCGGTGAACTCGAACGCGAGCTCGCGCGGTTCCGGAGCGGGTGGTTCGGCCTCGACCGAGCGTTCGCCGAGCACGACGAGTGGCGGATATTGATTCATGAGGAGCCTCCCTGCCCGGATCATGTGCGACGCGAGAGTGCGCGGCCCCCACCGGGGAGCCGGATGATGGCTCCGCGCGGGGTGGATGTAAAGCCGCACGGCTAGCGAGGGCTTCGCCCTCAGACCAACGAGACGTGTGAGGATAGGCAAGGCCGATGGCCGGTGGCCGCACTGAGCGGCAGCGGCTCGGCGCCAGCTTCGCCCTCCGGTCGATCCGCTGAACCAGCACAGATGGTATGGTCTCTGCCCTTCCGCGGTCGGACGTCCGGCGATGAACACTCAGAAGCTCGCGCATGCGCTGATCGGGCAGACCCTGGGAAAAAAGTACACGGTTCGGCGTGTGATCGGTGAGGGAGGCATGGGGGCCGTCTATGAAGTCGAGCACGCTCTCACCAAGCGTGTGGGTGCGCTCAAGCTCTTGCACCGGAGCTACGCGGACGTCGCGGACGTCGTAGTTCGTTTCGTGCGCGAAGCTTCCGCCGCCGGCCGCATCGAAAACCCGCACATCGTCGAGACGTTCGACGCCGGGGAGCTCGAAAGCGGCGAGCCGTACATTTTCATGGAGCTGCTCAGCGGCCACTCGCTGCGCGACCTGATCCGCACGCGCGGCCGGTTCGGATTCAGCGAGGCCCGAGCGCTGGTGGCTCAAGCAGCCGAAGGACTCGCCGCAGCGCACGACGCGGGCATCGTGCATCGCGATATCAAACCCGACAATCTGTTCGTGTGTGGCGGGGGCGACCCCTTCGTCAAGATCCTGGACTTTGGCATCTCGAAGTTCGCGCCGCATGCCGAGAATCAAGGCCTGACCGCGGAAGGTACGCCGATGGGCACGCCGTATTACATGTCGCCCGAGCAGGTGGTGGGGCAGCCCGACGTCGATGCGCGCACCGACGTCTATGCCCTCGGCGTCGTGCTGTACGAATGCATCACGGGCAAGCTTCCGTTCGACGCCGAAACGCTGCCGGCGCTCAGCATCAAGATCTTCGAAGGCCATTTCGAGTCACCCAGCAGACTCGTGCCCGACGCCCCAGAGGGCTTGGATGCGCTCGTGGCGCGCGCCATGGCCGTCGATCCCAACGATCGCTACGCGGACATGCGCGCATTTCGTGACGCGCTGCTGGAGCTCGAAGCGGGCGATCCAAGACCATTGGCTTTCGCCGCGCCGCGTTCCAGGCGGCGAGCCGCGCGGCGTCTGGCTTCGACCGTCGCTGTCGGCGGACTGGTCGTTCTGAGTGGTCTCTACGCCTGGCTCGGGACGCAGACCGATGACGACACAGCCGATCCAGAGCCCGTTTCCACCCCCGCAACGAGCGCACGGCGCGAGCCGGAACGCGACGAAAGACCGGCACCGTCGGTAGCCGCGCCGGCGTCGGTTCCGCCTTCGCCCGACCGAGAGCTCTCCGGCGAGCCGCGACAGAAGCCGATGAGCGCCGCAAAAGCGCGGCGCTCGGCCGCAGCGTCGCTGGCTACGGCAGCGTCGGCCGCTACGGCGTTGCCGCTGGCCACGGCGTCGTCGCGCGCAGCGCGAGACGGGCTCAGCGTCGAAAACCCCTTCGACGATCCGGTACGAGACGTGCCGTGAAGCCGTGCATTGCGTGCGAGAGCAGCGCTCGGCGCATCCGTCGCAGAGTGGCATGCGGCGTGCTTGCGCTGCTGTTCTTTCCGCGCGCGGCCGCGGCCGAGGCCCATGGCCGATCCCCAGAGCCCCGCGCGGAGACGATGCTCGACGCAACGACGCGCGACGAGGCGCGCCGGCGCTTCGATCGCGGCCTCGTGCTCTACGACGCCGGCGATCTGATGGGCGCGCTCGCCGAGTTTCGCACCGCGTATCGTCTCACCAAGCATCCCGTCGTGCTTTACAACGTGGCGCTGGTTCACGCGGGACTGGGCAACGCCGTGGAAGCCGTCAGCGCCCTGGAAACGCTCGGCCCCGGCATCAGCGCGCTCGGGCCGGAACGCGCCGCGCGCGCCCGTAAGGTGCAGGCAGAGCAGCTTGCCCGAGTCGGCACTTGCGAAGTTCGCACGCCAGTGAAGGGCGCCACAATTCAGATCGACGGCGTCGACGTCGCGCATACGCCGGCCCCGCCGTTGCGCGTCACCGCCGGCAGCCATCTGCTCTCGGTGTGGGCTCAGGGGTACGAGCCGCGCAGGCTTCGTTTCAGCGTGGCGGGCGGCGCCAACGAAGTCGTGGACGTCGAGCTCGCTCCGCTAACATCCAGGCTCGCCCAGCTCGAAGTGACGAGCAACGTACCGGACGTCGACGTGCTCGTCGCGGGCCGCCCTCTGGGACGCTTGCCTTTCACCGGCAAGCTGGCGCTCGAGCCCGGGCAGCACGAGCTCGAGCTCCGTCGTGCCGGCTACCGAACGGAGCGGCGCCGCGTCACTCTTGCCCCGGGTGGTGGCGGCAGCGTCGCGGTCACGATGCAGCCGAGCGTCGCAGGGCTCGGAGCGGGCGGAACCTTGAAGCTTTCCTTGAGCGAACCGAGCGCGGTCGTGAGCGTGGACGGAACACCGAGGCTCGACTACGCGCTCGGCATGCAGGTCCCGGTCGGCCGCCACTTCTTGCGCGTCGAGCGGGCCGGCTTTTTCGACGTGGAACGGGAGGTGTTCGTGCATGCAGGGATGAACCGGGTCGATGCCACGCTGCTCCCGCGCGCGGAGTACCTCGAAGACTACGTCGCGCGCGCCGAGGGCCAGCGTGCGTTGAGTTACGTCGTGTTCGGCGCGGGTACGCTCACGGCAGCAGTCGGTGGCGCGTTCTTGATCTGGAATCAGGGAGAGAAGAACGACGCCGAGGAACGCTTCAGCGCGTTCGTCGCAACCACGCGCGACACGCCGAGCGGTCGCTGTGAAAACGACGCCTGCGAAGCAATGCTGGCCATCCTGGTCGACGACCTCGACGCCAAGCGCAACCGTGACGTCTACGGTTTTATCGGCCTCGCGGCGGGCGCCGCCGCCGTGGGAGCTTCGGTGGTGTTGTTCGCCCTTGGCGACGATCCGGCGCGCTACGACGCGTCGCCGGAAAGCGACGTGTTCGCGCTCTCGGTCCGCATCGGACCGACCGTCTCGGGGCTAATCGGCACGTTCTGAAAAAACCGACCTGCCGAGCGCCGAGAGCGCGGTTGTTAGCGCCGCGGCAATGCGGTAAAAAAGGCCAGCAAATGGCAGCTCGGTTCGGCCTTTCCCGCAAGACGTCGCGCGCACTGTTCGCTGGCTGGGTGGCAACGCAGCTTGCGTGGGGTTGCGGCGACAGCACCGAAGAACGGCTCACCGCGGCGGGGCTCTCCGAGAGTTGCTCCATCAACACGGATTGCCGCGACCCGCTGGTCTGCGTATTCGAGCGTTGTCACGAGGCGTGCGAGGCCGATCGAGACTGTCCGTCCAGCCAGCGTTGCGTCCTGG
>Ga0214471_10003889_pt1 | contig 11563 bp, 7 predicted proteins | sample RVTome_5_FD_207665 | JGI IMG/M metagenome (GOLD analysis project Ga0214471, IMG submission 207665) | Soil microbial communities from uranium-contaminated site in the Upper Colorado River Basin, Wyoming, United States - RVT142D155 | ecosystem: Environmental > Terrestrial > Soil > Contaminated >... | reverse complement strand
GGCAGATTTGGCAATTATTTCACCCGTATTGGCATCAAAACGTCCTGGGGCGTGATATTTAACCTGATTGTCTTCGGCTTGCTTTAATCCTTTGCCCTTGGTGGTGATCACATGCAAAAATTTTGGGCCTTTAACAGATTTTAAGCGGTTCAGTTCCGCAATAATGGCATCAATATTATGGCCATCAATTGGACCGGAATAGTTGAAGTTCAAACTTTCAAAAATATTGTCCTGCTTTTGCGCTCCATTTTTTACATTGGTCAGATATTGTTTTAGGGCACCAACACTTGGGTCAATACCAATGGCATTATCGTTTAATATGACCAACAAGTTGGCATCGGTAACTCCTGCATGGTTCAAACCTTCAAACGCCATTCCACTGGCAATGGAGGCATCTCCAATAATCGCAATATGATGTTTGTCTTCTCCTTTAAGCTGCGAAGCAATCGCCATTCCCAATGCTGCCGAAATGGATGTTGATGAATGTCCCACACCAAAAGTATCATACTCACTTTCGCTTATTTTTGGAAAACCACAAATACCATCCAATTGCCTGTTGGTATAAAAAATGTCCTTTCTTCCTGTCAAAATTTTATGGCCGTAAGCTTGATGTCCAACGTCCCAGACCAATAAATCGTTTGGGGTGTCAAACACATAATGTAGTGCAATGGTCAATTCAACCGCTCCAAGGCTTGCGCCCAAATGGCCTTCTTTGGTAGCCACAATATGGATGATAAACTCTCGTAATTCTTTGGCAAGTTGAGGCAGGTCTCCTAGTTTCAATTGGCGAAGATCTATTGGTGAATTGATATGTTTTAACAAATTTCCCATCCAGTGCAAATGTACGAGTTGGAAGCGATATGAATAAAATTAAAATTTGAAATTGTATTTTTGATTTATGGAACAACTTTTCGACGAGACATACTTTATGAAAAAGGCCCTTCAGGAAGCGGAAATGGCTTTTGAAAAGGGCGAAATCCCGATAGGTGCCTTGATTGTTATCGACAATAAAATCATTGCCAGGGCGCACAATTTGACCGAATTGCTCAATGATGTTACAGCACATGCCGAAATGCAGGCCATAACGGCAGCAGCCAATTTTTTGGGTGGGAAATATTTGATCAACTGTACACTTTATGTAACTGTAGAACCATGTCAAATGTGTGCCGGAGCTTTATATTGGAGCCAGATATCCAAAATTGTTTATGGTGCTAGGGATGAAGAGCGTGGATTCCTAAATTTAAAAACCAAACTCCACCCCAAAACTGAACTTATTGGTGGCATTTTGGCTGACGAAGCGTCACAGCTTTTAAAGCGATTTTTTGTAGAAAAGCGCAACTTAAACTAACATTAATAATGGATAGGCAATTTTATGCCGAAAATCCTCTTACCCTAACCCTTAAGGGCAAGGATTTTCTGGATTCTGGTTGTTTAGCAAAGAGTTTTTCCAACCTTCAGTCTTGACAATTTGGGAGGGGAACAGAATCCCGAACAATCGGGACAGGCTTTTTACTTATTCACGTTAAACGAATAAAAAAACGCCCAGCAAATAGCTGGACGTTGAAACTTGTAATAAAAAGATATATCATCTAGATTACCTGCACATTGGCAGCCACCTTTCCTTTTCTTCCTTCTTCTTCAGTGTATTGCACACTATCACCCTCACGCAATTCAACTCCATTAAGGTTTGAAACATGCACGAAAATGTCTTTTCCTGTTTCGTCGTTGGTAATGAATCCAAATCCTTTTGAACCATTAAAAAATTTAACTTTCCCAGTCATTGTAAAAAATATTGATTAATACACAAATGTATAATTTATAACAATGCGATAGGTAAATCCACCGTATTTTTATTAAAAATTTGATTATCAATGCTTTTTTTTACGATTTCGCATTTTATCCAAATTCTCTTTGGTTATCATATAATCTTTAAGGTCTTTATCCTTCCATCTGTAGTAAGCAAATAAAGGAAACACAACCATAAATAGACCGACAACCCCAAACCCTATGAATTTTTGTGAATAAGGTGTATTGGTAACATATCCGATTACTATACTTCCTAAACAAGCTATACTTAATATGGCAATGAGATACTTCATTTATTTTGTGAAATTGATCAGTTGGCGTCTATATGCTGTTAGTAATTTGGATTTTGAAATGAAGCCTATATATTTCCCATTCTTGACTACGGGTAAATTCCATGCGCTACTGTCCTGAAACTTTTTCATGATATCGGTCATTTTATCCTTTTCAATATCAATAATTTCAGGAGGATCTTGCATGACATCTCTAGCCAATACTTCTTTATACAAACTTTGGTCAAACATAATGGGCCTTATATCATCCAATAAAATGACCCCTTCAAGTTCTTGATTTTTTTCATTGATTACTGGAAAAATATTTCGATTTGACTTTATAACAGCTTCTTGTACAATATTTCCTAAATTCATTTTAGTTGTAATACTTATAAAGTTGGTTTCAATCACTTTATTGATGTCCATCAATGTTAAAACAGCATGGTCCTTATCGTGGGTAATAAGCTCCCCTTTTCGACCCAATTCCATAGTATAAACGGAATGGGGATTAAAGTGTTTTGTAAGACTATATGAAATGGCCGCAGTCAACATTAATGGAATAAAAAGTTCGTAACCGCCAGTTACTTCAGCAATTAAAAATATAGCAGTTAAAGGGGCATGTAATACACCGGCCATTAATCCGGCCATACCTACAAGTGTGAAATTGCTTTCGGAAATAGGCGTATTTATAAATCCTGAATTATTGATGATCTTGGCAATACAATTCCCCATGATACTACCCATAAAAAGCGTTGGCGCAAATATACCGCCTACACCACCTGCACCAAATGTAATGGCACTGGCTATAATTTTGAAAAATACAAGACCAGCCAATAGGCCAATGACCATCCAAACATTGGTAAGATCCAGATTTAGGAAATTATGCTCTAAAGCCTTTTCTGGATTCCCAGCAATTAAATTGTTCATGACATCAAAACCTTCTCCATAAAGCGGCGGAATAAAATAAATTAATGTGCCAATTGCCATGCCACCTACCACGATTCTTTTAAAAGGTGAATTCAATTTATTAAATAATTTTTGTATGCGCTCATAGACCTCTGCAAAATAAAGTGAGGTGACAGCTGCAACAACTCCCAAAATAATATAGAATGGCAAATCACTGACTTGGAAATGGTCTTCTATTGAAAATGGTAAAAGAACATCATCACCAAAAAAGAAATATGACGTTAAGATTGCCGAAAGTGATGCGAGCAACAACGGTAACATAGAGACCAAAGTCAAGTCTAAACTAAATACTTCAATGGCAAAGATAATGGCTGCTATAGGGGCTTTAAATATGGAAGACATTGCACCTGCAGCCGCACAGCCAATTAATAAATTTCTGGTAGTTTGGTTAACATGGAACATTTTTGAAATATTGGAACTAATGGCCGAACCGGTTGCCACTGTTGGCCCTTCCAAACCCACTGAGCCTCCAAACCCAACGGTTATTGGTGCCGTGAGAATGGACCCAATCATTTGATAGCGCTTCATAATGCCTTTTCGTTTTGAAATCGCAAAAAGGGTTGAAGGAATTCCATGGCTGACTTTGTTTCTAACCACATATTTAATTGTAAAATACACGATTGTAAAGCCTAATAAAGGAAACACAAAATAAAAGGCCTGATGGTAATATTGAACGAGATTACCCTCCAATAAAAGCTGGATGAAATGCGTAAGATTTTTTATAACAACCGCAACTGCTCCAGAAGTGAAACCAACCAAAATGCTTAAAATATAAACAAATTGTCTTTGGGAAATATGTTTGGCTCTCCAAATCAGCAAGCGTTTTAAAAAAGGTTGTTTAGGCATGTTTAAATCTACTAAAAAATCCTGCACTGTGCAGGATTTGTTTATGATTTTAAATTGAGCTTCAAGCTTAATTCCTCAAGTTGTTTCTCATCGATTGGGGCAGGCGCATCAATCATGACATCACGTCCGGAATTGTTTTTTGGAAAGGCTATAAAATCCCTAATCGTTTCTTGTCCTCCTAAAATGGCTACCAATCTATCAAGTCCAAAGGCCAAACCACCATGTGGAGGTGCCCCATACTGAAATGCATCCATTAAAAAACCAAATTGTGCTTTGGCCTGCTCGGGTGTGAAGCCTAAATAATCAAACATTAAGGCTTGGGTCTTTTTATCATGAATTCTAATGGAACCACCTCCAATTTCGTTTCCATTCAAAACCAAATCGTAGGCATTGGCCTTAACTTCACCTGGGCTTGTTGAAAGCAGTTCAAGTTGACCAGGCTTTGGTGAGGTAAATGGATGGTGCATGGCGTGGTAACGTTGCGTGTCCTCATCCCATTCCAACAGCGGGAAATCGGTGACCCATAAAGGCGCAAATTCATTGGGTTTGCGCAATCCCAAACGAGTTGCCAGTTCCATACGCAAAGCACTTAACTGTGCCCTAACCTTATTTTTTTCACCCGAAAGCACACATATTAAATCACCTGCCTTGGCTCCGGTGATCTCAGCCCATTTTGCCAAATCGCCTTCATCGTAAAATTTATCAACAGATGACTTATAGCTTCCATCTTCGTTACAACGACAATAAACCATTCCCAAAGCCCCAATTTGAGGACGTTTAATCCAATCCATTAATTGGTCTATTTCTTTTCTTGTATACGCATTTCCACCCGGAACAGCAATGCCAACTACCAATTCAGCAGTATTGAAAACACCAAAATCCTTGTGTTGGGTCACAGCATTTAGTTCCCCAAATTCCATCCCAAACCGAATATCGGGTTTATCGTTACCATAACGTTGCATGGCCTCATCAAAGGTCATTCTAGGAAACTTTTCGATTTCCACACCATTCACGGCTTTTAACAAATGACGGGTCAAACCTTCAAACGCATTCAATATATCCTCTTGCTCCACAAATGCCATTTCGCAATCAATTTGCGTAAATTCCGGTTGTCTGTCGGCACGCAAATCCTCATCCCTAAAACATCTTACAATTTGAAAATATTTATCCATACCACCCACCATCAACAATTGCTTAAAGGTCTGGGGCGATTGTGGGAGGGCATAAAATTGGCCCGCATTCATTCTACTTGGAACAACAAAATCGCGGGCACCTTCAGGGGTGGACTTGATTAAATAAGGGGTCTCAATTTCTATAAAACCTTCTTTGGACAGGTAATATCTAACTTCCTGTGTTATTTTGTGACGAAAGATCAAACTGTTTTTTACAGGATTGCGTCGTATATCCAAATAGCGATATTTCATACGCAGTTCCTCGCCACCATCCGTACTGTCTTCAATGGTAAATGGTGGATGTAAAGCTTCATTCAATATAGTCAATTCTGAAACCAAAATTTCAATATCCCCGGTTGGAAGATTTGGATTTTTGGAGCTACGCTCAATGACGGCACCCTTAGCCTGGATTACGAATTCACGCCCAAGTTTTTGAGCTTGGGCCATCATGGATTTTTGGGTGCGTTCCTCATCAAATATGAGTTGGGTAATTCCATAACGGTCCCGTAAGTCTACCCAAACCATAAACCCTTTGTCCCTAACTTTTTGGACCCAACCCGAAAGCGTAACTTCTGTATTGATGTGCGTAGTTCTTAACTCACCACAAGTGTGACTCCTGTACATAAATGAAAAGTAAAATTAAGTTGCAAATTTAGCAAGTTATTATGTTTTATAGTAGATTATTGTACACTAATTTATGGATAGTCAATTCTAAAACAATTTGCTCATTAATTCCGAAATTCTCAATTTTAACAATTTTAGTTCCGAAATATTTATTATTCCTATATTAAATATGGTTTTTTTTTAAGATATTTATAATCACTAATTCAAAATTTTAACAATTATGAACAAAACTTTACATTTAAAGTTGCTTTTATTATCATTGGTGTTTCTTCCTTTAATGGCTTTTAGCCAACAAATTACGGGAACAATAACTGATGGCGCAACAGGCCAACCATTAGCTGGGGCCAACGTTATTATTAAGGGAACAAGTACAGGGACAACTTCAGATTTTGATGGAAACTTCAGTCTTAATGTAGACGGTTTTCCTGTAACATTGGTGATTTCATCATTGGGGTTTGAAACCGTAGAAGAAACCTTCACTCAATCGGGAACGGTAAGTATTACATTGCAGGAGTCTCTCACTGCTTTAGATGAGGTTGTTATTTCCGGTTTGGCATCTACAGTTAAAAGAAGTAATGCTGCCAATGCCGTGGCTACAGTTTCTGCTGAGGAACTTACAGGAGTAACACCAGCTCAAACGCTTGATGGTGCTTTAGCTGGAAAATTTACTGGGGCATTAGTGACAAACAATTCAGGTGCTCCTGGTGGAGGTCTTTCTGTAAAATTAAGAGGGATCACATCTATTAATGGAAATTCTCAACCGTTGTATGTTATTGACGGAGTTTATGTTGATAACAGCAGTATTTCTTCTGGTGGTTTGAATGCAGTATCTGCAGCAGCTGGTGGAGGAAATCCATCGTCTCAAGATAATGCGACCAATAGAATAGCTGATATTAACCCAGATGACATTGCAAATATTGAAATTCTAAAAGGTGCATCGGCCTCTGCAATTTATGGATCTCGAGGTGCTGCTGGGGTAATTATTATTACTACTAAAAAAGGTAAAGCCGGGAAAACCAAAATAGATTTTTCACAATCGGTTGGATTTAATGAAGCTATTAATTTGCAAGGGCAAAGAAATTTCACTTCCGCTTTAGTTACGGCTGATTTTGGTGCCGCTCAAGCTGCTTTATTTTCTGAAGCAGAAGCAGCGGGAACATTACGTGACTACGAAAAAGAAATATTTGGAGAAAAGGGATTCATTACCAACACTAATTTAAGTATGTCTGGAGGTGATAATAAGACATCCTTTTATGGAGGTTTATCAAGAGACCAAGAAGATGGTATTGTAAAACGCACCGGTTATGATAAAACATCTTTTAGGTTAAATCTAGACCATAAATTAACTGATAACATAAAGGTTTCCCTAACCTCAAATTATATTAGTTCCACTGCCGATAGGGGATTCTTTAATAATGATAATACAGGAACAACAATTGGGGTTGCCTTAACTGCAACACGTCCATGGGACTTTTTGTTGCCAGATGAGAATGGCAATTATCCCGATCATCCAAATAATTCATCAAACCCATTGCAAACTCGGGATTTAATGACCAATAAAGAAGCAACCAAACGATTTATTGGTGGAGGATCTGTTGATGTGAGTTTATTTAAATCGGCCAATTCCGATTTAAAATTTATTGCCAGAGGTGGGGTCGATCATTATACCCTTACCGCTTCGGTCATTTTCCCAAAAGAATTACAATTCATGAAACCAGAAAATGGGGGAATTAATGGGCTAACGGCTGTATCCACCACTACAAATACCAATGCAAACTATTCAGCAGCATTGGCACATAATTTTAGGACTAATAATGACATCAATTTTGCAACCCAAGTGGGGATTACAAATCAACAGTTTTCACAAAATATTGTGAGAGTTATTTCCTCCGATTTAATTGCGTCAGAAACCAATGTTGATCAAGCAGCAAATCAATCGGTAAATCAATTTAGGTTGGAGCAGGAAGATTTTGGGTACTATGCGCAAGAAATGGTCAATTACCAAGATAAATTAATTGCAACAATTGGAGTTACCGCGGATAAATCGACCAATAATGGTGATATCAATAAATTCTTCTATTATCCTAAAGCCTCATTGGCAGCCAATTTACATAATTTTGATTTCTGGGGTGAAAACGATGTTTTAAATCGATTAAAATTGCGAGCTGCTTATGGTGAGGCAGGTACATTTGCCGCCTTCGGATCTCTATACACCATTTATGGAAATTCATTAATTGATGGTAATGTAGGCATTGTTGTGCCGCTTACAAGAGGTAATCCAGATTTATCACCTGAACGCCAAAAAGAACTTGAAATTGGATTTGATGCTGGCTTTTTAAATGATCGCATTTCTGTTGAATTTTCATACTATCAGAAAAAAGTTGTCGATTTGCTTTTAACGGCAAATATTGAACCATCTACAGGGTTTTCTACAGAGTGGTCAAATGCTGGTGATCTTGAAAATAAGGGTGTAGAAATTGGTGTAAATGCAAGTGTTTTTCAGTCTGAAGATTTTACATGGGATACTGGCGTAAGCTGGTTTAAAAATAAATCTGAAATGACCAAACTTAATGTGCCATCATTTAATTTAGGTGGTTTTGGAAATAGTCTAGGTCAATTTCAAATTGAAGAAGGTAAAAGTGTAACTCAAATTGTAGGAACCACTGGACCTGGTACTCCAGTATCAGTATTGGGCGATGCAGAACCTGATTTTCAAATGTCTTTTAATAATAACCTGAAATACAAAGATTTTACGTTATCGTTTTTATGGCATTGGAAAAAAGGCGGAGATAATATAAACTTAACGAAATTATTATCCGATTTTGGTGGTACAAGTGCAGATTATGATGGTTTTGATGTAGACCCTGCCGGACAAATCAGAAATGGGGATTACAGAATTGTTAATGGTCTTTTTGCGGGTAATGCAAGACCGTTTGTTGAAGATGCTTCGTACCTTAGATTAAGAGAAGTGGGTTTATATTATACTGTGCCTTCAGCTACATTGACTGAATGGTTTAACGATGTAGTTTCAAATGTTAAAATAGGGTTTTCGGGACATAATTTAATCAATGTTTTTGATTATAATAGCTATGATCCTGAAGTCTCTAATTTTGGAGGTAACGGATTGTCAACGGGTGTAGAGGTAACTCCATTCCCTTCATCTAAGAGATATATGTTCCATTTATCAGCTCAATTCTAAAAAAATTTAAAATCAAGAAAAATGAAAATATTAAATAAGTTTTATATAATAATTTTGACCATCGGAATTCTAACAGGAGTATCCTGTACTTTAGAAGGTGGTGAAAGTTTAAATGGTGCAAGTACAACTTCAATTTCTGAGGACTTGTCAAGAGGAGAGTTGCCACAAGCAATATCTGGTGTATTATCTGACATGAGACTCCGAATAAATACCCAGGTGGATGTACAAAGTATTCTTGGAAGAGAATATTATTATATTACCAATTCCGATCCTAGGTATGAAGGAGATGTTGTTACCGGTAATATGGACAATAATACCTTTTATGTGACCCAACCCTGGGGTAGTCGTTATGCTGCTATCAAGGATGCCAATTTAGCTTTAGAAGGATTGGCAAATACAACTTCGGATCTGTCCGACCAAGAAATCGCCGCATCCAGAGGTGTTTTTAATACTCTTAAAGCTCACGAATTATTAATGGTTGCAAACAATCAGTATCAAAATGGTATTAGAATAGATGTTTCCGATCCCGACAACTTAGGCCCCTTTGTTGGATACGATGAGGCTTTAACTGCTATTGCAGACCTTTTAGATAGTGCGGCTTCTGATTTAGCTTCAGGCGGATCGAGTTTTCCATTTAATTTAACATCTGGGTATGCTGGATTTGATACACCAGTTGGATTTTTGAAATTTAATCAAGCATTGGCGGCAAGAGTTGAAGCCTATAGAGGTAATTATTCAAATGTTTTAACACTACTAGATGGCTCGTTTATGGATATGGGTGGCGATTTAAAAACTGGGGTGTACCATACTTTTTCGTTGACTGGAGCAGATTTGGCTAACCCATTATTTATCGCTTTAAATCAAGAAGCCAATGTTAGGGTGGCACATTCTAGTTTTATTTCAGACGCTTTGCCAGGAGATACTAGGATGGGTAAAGCAGTATTAAGAAATTCGCCTAAAGAAGCTTCTGGTTTGGTTGGCACGCACGATGTGTGGATTTACCAGTCAAATGTTGATAATGTACCTATTATAAGAAATGAAGAATTAATCCTATTATATGCTGAAGCTAATATGGTTTCCAACCCAACAGAAGCCAAAAATGCAATTGATGCCATAAGAAATGCTGCTGGAGTTGGACCTTATACAGGTTTGTTGACAGCTAGTGCATTAGAAGATGAGATTCTTTTTCAAAGACGCTATTCTTTATTTGGTGAAGGTCATAGATGGATAGATATGAGACGATTTGATAGATTAGATGAGCTTCCAAACGACAGAACAGGAGATAAAGTTATCGCATCTATTCCAATTCCAAAAAACGAAAATCAATAACGCATAAATTTGTATTAAAGCTATCTAACCGCAAAAAGTTAGATAGCTTTTTTCTTTGTTAAGTTTTTAATTTGAATCTGACATCTAAATTCTAAACTACACATTGACTTGCTTTCTCAAAAATATTTTACGTTTCAGCTTGTTTACCAAAAAGAACAGTACAGGGACAATGATCAAAGTAAGGAACGTGGCAAAGATCAAACCGAAGATTACCGTCCACGCCAAAGGCCCCCAAAAGATAACGTTGTCACCACCTATATAAATATTGGGGTTTAAATCACTGAACAAAGAGAAAAAGTCTATATTAAGTCCAATGGCCAATGGTATCAAACCAAAAACGGTAGTAATGGCCGTAAGCAATACCGGTCGTAAACGGGCTTTACCTCCTTTTACGATAGCTTCTTCAATGTCCTTCACTGGTAAGCGTTCCGCAACATCAATATCCATAGTAGCACGTTTGCGATCGATCAACAATTGGGTATAATCCAAAAGGACCACCCCATTGTTTACCACAATACCTGCAAGAGAAATGATGCCCATCATGGTCATCATGATGACAAAAGGCCATCCCGTGGATACCAAACCTATGAACACACCAATAAAACTCAAGAAAACAGCTACCAAAATAATCAATGGTTTTGAGATGGAGCTAAATTGGAAAACCAATAACAACATAATCAAAATTATAGCTTCCAACAACGCCAAATTTAGAAACTCTTGTTGCTTGGTCTCTTCTTCAAGCTGTCCGGTATAATCTATTTTTATAGTGTTTGGAATTTCACCGAAATTATCCATTTCGTTCTTGATTTGCGAAACCACTGCCCCAGCATCGTTGTAACCGGGAGCCAAAGCCGAATAAACGGTTACAATACGTTTTGTATTTCTATGTTTTATGGCACTGAATGAAGACGTGTTTAGCTGTTTTGCAACAGCAGAAACGGGTATTTCTTTTATCTTGCCGGTAGCTTGATCCCTAAAAATGATGTTTTGGTTGAACAGGGCATTTTTGTCGTAGCGTAAATCTTTATTAAAACGCACATTGATATCATAGTCTTCCCCTTCTTCTTTATAAACACCTGCTTTGGCTCCAAACAGGGAATTTCGCAATTGCTGCCCAACTTGCCCTGCGGAAACCCCTAATTCACCAGCCTTTTCTCTATCAACAGCGACTTCCATGACAGGCTTTCCTCTGTTGACATCTATTTTCAGTTGGTCGACACCCGCAATACTTCGGCTGTTCAGATAATCTCTCATGCGTTCTGCCAAATCAATTAAAGCATCATAATCTTCGCCTTGAATTTCAATATTGACGGGATATCCGGCAGGAGGTCCAACAGGGTCTTTTTCTACTG
>Ga0214471_10003888_pt1 | contig 11565 bp, 11 predicted proteins | sample RVTome_5_FD_207665 | JGI IMG/M metagenome (GOLD analysis project Ga0214471, IMG submission 207665) | Soil microbial communities from uranium-contaminated site in the Upper Colorado River Basin, Wyoming, United States - RVT142D155 | ecosystem: Environmental > Terrestrial > Soil > Contaminated >... | reverse complement strand
TATCACCGGGGGGCCGCCCAGCCATCGACCGATGCCGTGGGTGTACTCCATGTCCGGCTCGAACGAGAAGGGACGGGCGTGCGCCTGCCAGCCCGTCAACGCCGGCGCCAGGAGCTCGGTGACGTCAGGCGCGACGTACAGGAAGCAGCCGCCCGGACCGCCGCAGAGCCACTTCAGGACACCGCCGGTGAGGAAGTCGGCGCCGATACGGCGGACATCCACGGGCATCACGCCGACCGAGTGAAACGCATCGAGCGACACCAGCGCGCCCGCGTCGTGAGCATGGCGCGTGATCCGCTCGACGTCCATGATGTATGCCGACTTGAACAGGACGTGGGAGATCGCCACCAGCGCGGTCCGCTCGTCGATCGCTGCGCACAGCGCCCCCTCGTCGATCCCCACACCGTCGGCGCTCTCCACCACGACCACCTCGGCACCCAGCCGCTTCGCCAACCCGTCGAAGGCATACCGCACTGAAGGAAAATCCAGCGCCGTCATCACAATGCGGTTGCGTGGCGGCCGGAACGTCACCGCTGACAGCACCATGGACTGTCCCAGCGTCACGTTAGGTACCATGACCACCTGGCCGGCGGCAGCGCCCAGGAGCGGGGCGATCGAATCACCCACCCTGGCGGGCATGTCCCACCAGCCGCGTGCCCAGGCGCGAACGCCCTCGCCGGCCCACTCGTCGGCGTACGCCTGCAGACCATCGCGCGCACCGCGCGGCATGGCCCCGAGCGAATTGGACACCAGGTAGTTCTTCCGCGAGAGAATCGGGAATTCGTCCCGGAACGCGAGGAGTGGATCGGTCAGCGACATGCGCCGGAACTTACTCATCCCCCGGCACCGGCGCAGCGCAGCGGCGCCAGGCGACCCCGCACCACGCGTCGGCCCGCGCTCTCTCACGCAGCCCATCGGGATCGACGACGCGGGCGCCACGCAGCACGTGACTGTCAGCGGGGAGTCCCCCATGACATTTTGTGTGACGCCCGACCATTCGTTCACTCCTATCGCGCGGAGCGCTTCCATGCCGACGCCCACCGTTCGCCGCCTGACTCCCGTCCTCGCCGTCGACGCGGTGGAACCGAGCCTGGAGTTCTGGGAGCAGCGCCTCGGCTTCGAGCGCACCGCCACGGTGCCGCATGGAGATGCCCTGGGATTCGCCCTACTCAGCCGGGACGGAATCGAGGTGATGCTTCAGAGCATCGCGTCAATCAAGGCGGACACGTTCGACGCCGCCGGCGAGGTACACGGCCGATCGACAGCCCTCTTCCTGGAGGTGGCCGACCTGGATGCGGTGGAGTCAGCCCTCGCCGGATATCCCATCGCCATGCCCCGGCGTACCACCTTCTACGGAATGCACGAGGTCGGAGTCGTGGAACCGGGTGGACATTTTGTGGTGTTCGCACAACCAGCGTGAGCGCCGCCTGGCCGCTCCAGCTCACATCCGGACTGCCAGTTGTTTCTTCGCCGCGGCGGCAAGGCGGACGTAGGATTCCACGGCGCGGTCCAGTTCGCTCAGGCTCACGTACTCGTCATCGGTGTGCGCCACATGGACCGAGCCCGGACCGAAGAGGTATGGAGTGCCCCAGTTGGTGAGCGCGGGCAGGTCGGTCGCATAGGCGGCCACTGAGGTGGCGAACCCGTCAACCGCGGCGAGGCGGACCAGCGGCACGCTCACGCCTCGCTCGAGCGTCGCGCGTCCCGCCGCCCATTGATGCAGGATCGCCCAGACTTCATCGGCCGGCGTCACCAACCGAGCCATCAGGCGGGCCTCGGCGTGCGGTGCGATCACGTTGTCTGCCACCCCACCACTGATGGACCCGATGTTGATCGTCGTCTTGCCCAGCACAGGGTCCTCGGGAAGCACGAGGTGGTCGAGCTCCGCGAGCAGCGACACCAGGCTTGCGATCGCGGAGTGGCCCAGTTCCGGGTAGGCGGAGTGCGCCGCACGACCGACGGTGCGCACGATGGCCCGGATGGCGCCTTTCGTACCCAGCGCCAGAGTGCTTTCCGTGGGCTCCCCGTTCACCAGCACCCGCGGACGGGCGGGGAGGTTGTCGGCGATCCACTGATTGGCGGCGCGCGCACCGTCGTGCGTCGTCTCCTCGCCCACGACGAACAGCAAAGCAACCCGCTCGCCGCGGTCCCTCAGGATGCCGGCGGCCTCCACCATGGCGGCCGCGATGCCCTTGGCGTCGCAGGCGCCGCGCCCCGACAGCCGGTCGCCGCTGAGCATTGGAGCAATGAAGGGCGGCACCGTATCCAGGTGGGTGGAGAAGGTCACGTCCGGGTCGGGCTCGGAACGGGCCAGCAGGCACTCGCGTGCCGGCGCGACCGGGATCCGGAAGACCGGCCAGCCGCGCCCGGCCAGGAGCCGTTCCATGGCATCGATCACTGCGCCCTCCAGCCCGGTCGTTGAGTCGATGGCCATGAGTTCCCGGGCAATCGAGGTGACGGGACTGGCGGCGATCGGCGCGGGCTGGGACATGAACGGCGGATTGAGAGGGCCGGTTATGCCACTCGCGCAACCTGCTCGAGGAGCACACTCTGGCAATGTCGTCCATCCGAAGCTGGCCTTCGGCGCGCGGGCGTCAAGAACTTGCGCCCGCAGGGACCGGAGGTATGACAGAGTAGCGCCCAGCGACTCGTCGAACACTACGTCGGCCTGCGACCCCGGACCCGGACCTGCCATGCGAGCCACAGCCTCTGTCGCCTTCGCTCTTCTGCCCGTAGTCATTGCCCCCTTTCAGGCGGCGTCGGCACAGGTACAACCCGCACGGCGTCCTGCCTGGGAGTGGTCACCGGATTCCGTCAGGAAAGTGGTCGGCGCCGTCCGTGCGGGCCGAAGCCTGCAGCCGGACGCGTGGCCCGGCGGTGCGCGGGTCGCTGTGGCGCTCTCGTTCGACGTCGACAACGAGACCATCCCGCTCCGCTTTGGCGAGCCGACCATTGGCGCCCTCTCGCAGGCGCAGTACGGCGCTCGCGCCGGGCTGCCCCGCATCGTGAAACTGCTCGATCGCTACGGCATTCCCGCTTCCTTCTTCATCCCGGCCGTCAGCCTCATGCTGAGCCCCGACATGGCCGACACCATCAAGGTGTCGGGCCGGCACGAGTTCGCCGTCCACGGCTGGATCCACGAGATGAACACGCAGGTTCCGCCGGACGTCGAACGGGACCTCGTCAGGCGCGCGCTCGAGTACCTGACGCAGGTGACCGGGACGCGACCCGTGGGATACCGCGCGCCTTCCTGGAACTTCTCGCCCGTCACGCTCGACATCATCCGCGAGCTGGGGTTTACCTACGAGAGTTCATTGATGGCGGATGATCGGCCCTACGAGCTGCTCCAGAACGGCCTGCCGACGGGAATTGTGGAGATCCCGGTCGAGTGGATTCTCGACGACGCACCGTTGTTCAACGTGCAGGGCGCCAACTACGCTTCCCCGAGGGAAGTCGCCCAGGTCTGGATCGACGAGTTCGACACGGCGTGGGAAGAACGCACGATGTTCGTACTGACCATGCATCCGCACGTGATCGGGCACCGATCACGGCTGGTTGCACTGGAGCTGCTGCTGGAGCACATCCGCGCCAAGGGCGGAGTCTGGTTCGCGACACACCGGCAGGTCGCGGACTACGCGAGGGAGCGAGCGGGAATGCGGTGACGTGGATCTACTTCAGGAACCGCGCGGCCAGTTGTTCGAGGCGATCGTCACCGGTGCGATGCGCGTCTGCCAGAATTCGTTCCACGTGGGGGCGCAGCCGGACCTCGCCCCAGTAGTATCCCGTCTCCTGCTCGGCGTCTCCGGTGACACCGTCCCTCGCTGCTTCCAGCAGGGCCGCCGCCGCCGCCGCGTCGAAGCCGGGGTCGTCCCGAGGCGGCAGCGTGAACCGACGGCGGGGCCGTCCGGATTCATCACGGTCATCGTTCACGAACGCGCGCGACATGGGAGCGACAGGAAGGGCGTGCGCCTTGGACAGCGTGTGAGAAGGCCGGGGCAGTCGGTCTGCGCCCGAGCGGAAGCGTTAGATTACGGTCGACACCGCGCCAACCCGCCGCAAGTCCAATGAAACATCCTGACTCCTTTTCCGCACGCTCGACACTGTCCGTCGGCGACGTCGTCCATACGATCTTCCGGCTCGGTGCCCTGCGCGAGCGGTCGCGCGGCAACATCGACCGCCTCCCGTTTTCGCTGAAGATCCTCCTTGAGAACCTCCTGCGCGGCGAAGACGGAGCCTTTGTCAAAGCGTCGGACGTCGAGGCGCTGGCGCACTGGGACGTCACCGCTCGCAGCGAGCGGGAGATCGCCTTCCGGACCAGTCGCGTCCTCCTGCAGGACTTCACCGGGGTACCGTGCGTCGTCGATCTCGCCGCCATGCGAGACGCCATCGCCGGCCTCGGCGGCGACCCGAACCTGATCAACCCGCTGCAGCAGGTGGACCTCGTCATCGATCACTCGGTGCAGGTCGATCAGTACGGCATCGAGGCGGCGCTGCTGATCAACACCGGGATGGAGTTCCAGCGGAACCGGGAGCGCTACGAGTTCCTTCGATGGGGGCAGAACGCCTTCCGCAACTTCCGCGTCGTTCCACCCGGCACCGGCATCTGCCACCAGGTCAACCTGGAATACCTCGGACGCGTCGTCTTCACATCGCCGAGTGGCAGCGAGACCATCGCCTATCCCGACTCACTGGTGGGCACCGACTCGCACACCACGATGATCAACGGCCTTGGTGTCATGGGCTGGGGCGTGGGCGGCATCGAGGCCGAAGCGGCGATGCTGGGTCAGCCGGTGTCGATGCTGATCCCCGAGGTCGTGGGCTTCAAGCTGCACGGCCGGCTGCCGACCGGAGCTACCGCGACTGACCTGGTACTCACCGTTACCGAGATCCTTCGCAGGAAGAAGGTCGTCGGCAAGTTCGTCGAGTTTTACGGCGCCGGCCTGTCCTCCCTCTCACTCGCGGACCGCGCCACGATAGCCAACATGGCGCCCGAATACGGCGCTACGATGGGTTTCTTCCCCGTGGACGCCGAAACGTTGAAGTACCTCCGGCTCACCGCGCGAGACGAGGCCCACGTTCAGCTGGTCGAGGCATACTGCCGCGAGCAGGGACTGTTCCGCACCGACGAGACGCCGGACCCGGTGTTCTCGGACACCCTGGAGCTGGACCTGTCCACGGTCGTGCCGAGCCTGGCGGGACCGAAGCGGCCGCAGGATCGCGTGCCGTTGTCGCAATCAAAGGAGATGTTCCAGGCGGCGCTGGCGGCCGAACGCGAGCGTCTCGCTGCTTCCGCGGCCAGAGTGCCTGCTTCCGCCGAGACGGTGGTCGCGGTGTCGCGAATGGACGCCGAGGGCGCCGCGCAGGCTCATGAGGAACACGGGATTCCACTGTCCATCAACGGCGTGGACTGCACGCTGCGCCACGGATCGGTCGTGATCGCCGCCATCACCAGCTGCACGAATACCTCGAATCCGTCGGTCATGCTGGCCGCGGGCCTGCTCGCCAGAAAGGCCGTGCGCAAAGGTCTGCGAAGCAAGCCGTGGGTCAAGACATCGCTGGCCCCGGGCTCGAAAGTCGTCACCGAGTACTTCACCAGGTCCGGCGTGCTGGCCGACCTGGAGCAACTTGGCTTCGCGGTGGTCGGGTATGGCTGTACGACGTGCATCGGCAATTCCGGCCCCCTGCCGGAACCCGTCGCCCGCGCCATCGACGACGGACAGCTCGTCGCGGCCGCCGTCCTGTCGGGGAACCGGAACTTCGAGGGTCGCGTCAACCCGCAAACCCGCTTCAACTACCTCGCGTCGCCGCCACTCGTCGTGGCGTACGCGCTGGCCGGCCGCATGGACATTGACCTCCAGCGGGAGCCGCTGGGGATCGGCAGCGACGGACCCGTTTTTCTGCGGGACATCTGGCCATCGGCGAGCGAGGTCGAAGACGAGATCCTCCGTTCGGTAAAGCGCGACATGTTCGCCGGGGAGTACGCCAACGTGTTCGCCGGCGACGAGCAGTGGCGCGCCTTGCCGGTGCCGTCCGGCGAGCGCTACGTCTGGCGGGCCGACTCCACCTACGTACAGCATCCGCCGTTCTTCACCGGCATGACGGCGGTACCGCCGGGCGTGCAGGCCATCACCGGGGCGCGCGTCCTCGGAATGTTCGGCGACTCCATCACCACCGATCACATCTCGCCGGCCGGGTCCATTGCCGAGAAGAGCCCCGCCGGCCAGTGGCTCCTGGCGCAGGGCGTGGTGAAGAAGGACTTCAACTCCTACGGCGCCCGTCGCGGGAACCACGAGGTGATGATGCGCGGTGCGTTCGCCAACATCCGGGTGCGCAACGAACTGGCGGGCGGGAAGGAAGGGTGGTGGACGGCGCGCGAAGCGGGCGGCGCGGCAGTGCCGTTATACGACCTCGCCATCGAGCGGAAGGAACGGGGGGTGCCGCAGCTCGTGATCGCCGGGAAAGAGTACGGCACCGGCTCCTCGCGGGACTGGGCGGCCAAGGGCACGGCACTTCTTGGCGTACGGGCGGTCATCGCCGAATCGTTCGAGCGGATTCACCGGTCCAACCTCGTCGGGATGGGCGTGCTGCCGCTGGAGTTCACGGAGGGCGCATCCCGGTTGACGCTCGGCCTGACCGGATTCGAGACGTTCGACTTCGAAGGCATCGCGAGTGACATGCCGCCCCGTGCGCGGATTACTGTCGTGGCCCACGACGACTCGGGTGAAAAGCGATTCACGGTTCGCTCGCGCATCGACACGCCCGAAGAGCTCAATTACTACCGTCACGGCGGTATCCTGCCGTACGTGCTCCGGCAGCTGGCCGTCCGGGGCGCTTGAGTCACGCCTGCCTGGTGGCCAACCCCGCGGCCGGAAGAGGCCGCGGGGCACGCCGGCTGCCGGCCGTGCGGCGGGCACTCGCGGCGGCCGGGATCGACGACGTCCGGATCACACGCGGACCGGGTGACGAGCGCGACCTCGCGGCGGCTGCCGTCGCGAGCGGCATCGACACCATCGTCGCGTTAGGTGGTGACGGTACCTGGGGCAACGTGGCGCGGGGCATTCATGAGAGCGGCCGCGACGCGCGGCTCGTGCCGATTGCCGCCGGCACCGGCAACGACTTTGCCCGCTCACTCGGGCTCCCGGCGGGCGATGCAGTCGCCATGTCGCGAATCGCCGCGGGGGACGCCTCTGTCCGCGTGGACCTCGGCGTTGCCAACTCCATCACGTTCCTCAACGTCGCGGGCGTGGGGCTGGAGGCCGAAGTCCTGCAAGCCACACAGCGCATCACCTGGCTGGGCGGTCCGCTCGTCTATGTCGCGGCCGCCCTTCCGCTGCTCCGCACCTATCGACCGCTCCGCGCGACGATACAGCTCGACGGCGACCAGCCGGGCGAAGCGTCCAACTACCTGGCCATCATCGTCTCCAATGGACCCCGCTTCGGCGGTGGATTCCACGTGGCTCCGGGCGCGAGCGTGACGGACGGCCTGCTGGACGCGGTGATCGTGCAGGACGCTCCGCCCCTGCGCCGGCTCAACCTGTTCGTACGCGCCAGGATGGGAAAGCACGTCGGCGAACCCGAGGTGAATCGGCGCCGGATTCGCCGGGCCCGCCTGGGCTTCGAGACGGCGCCCCTGCTCGACGCCGACGGCGAGATTCACCGCTTGTCGGAGCAGACGCTGGACATCGGCGTGCTCCCGGGGGCAATTCGCGTGGGGGTGCCTTCGGACAGTGATCGGGCAAACATGACGGAATGAAGCGATTACCCACCGCTGGCTCGTTGCGCGTTGGTGACGCCGGCACAATCTTGGGTGGTCGACTCCCTTCCCCGACTCACAGACCAAAACAGGATGCAGCGAATTCGATTCCTTCTCGGCGTGGCTCTGGTCGCGCTGCCAGCCACACTGGCCGGGGCGCAGCAGCCCGCCCGACCCGAAGTCGGACCCAAGGTGGGCGAGATGGCGCCCGACTTCGAGTTCACCGGGATCACTCGGTACGGAATCCTGGCCAACAGACAGCGCCTGTCCGACTTCCGCGGCCAGACCGTGGTCCTGGCATTCTTCCCCAAGGCGCGATCGCGTGGTTGAACGGTCCAAATGGAGGCGTACCGTGATCAGTACGCCACGCTCTTCAACAATGGCCGCGACGTCGTGGTGCTGGGCATCAGCGTCGATCCCGATACGACCCTCATCAACTGGTTCCGCGACATCGAGACGCCCATCATGGTGATGAGCGACGCCGATGCCAGCGTGAGCCGCACGTACCAGGCATACAACGAGACCAGCAAGACCGACGCACGCCACCTGTACGTGGTAGACGGCGCCGGGCGAATCACGTACAAGGCAACACCGTTCCGGGTCATGGCGCAGGATGCCTTTACCGAGCTGGATGCCGAGGTTGACAAGCTGGCGCCCCCCAAACCACCGGACTCGGACTGAGTTCCCTCCATCGCCCCGGCCCCGCGCCGGGGCGAGTCGTTTCACGGACTGAATGTTTCCAAAAATGGACCGACCCGGGGCGTTCGACATCCTCACGCGGATCTTCCACGCGGCCGTGATCGCCGCCGACCCTCGCCGCGCGACCCGCGACGCCGTGGCTGCGCTCCCCATTCGCGCCCAGTCGGCGTGGATCATCGCGGTCGGCAAGGGTGGGAACGCCATGGCCGCGGGCGCCGCGGAAGCACTGACCGCCAGCCGGGTGCACGTGGCTGGCGGACTGGTTGTCGCGCAGTCGACGGACGACTCGGCGGGGCACGGATTGGAGTGCCTGACGGGCGACCACCCCGTGCCGGGACCGCGTTCCTTGGCCGCGGCTGAGCGACTCGGAGAAGTCGTGGTCCGTGTCCCGGCGTCGGACGATGCTCTCGTGCTGGTCTCGGGTGGGGCGACCAGCCTGATTGCCGGTCCGGTGAACGGGCTGCCCGCTGACGAGGTTCGCCAGCTGTTCACGACGCTGCTCGCTTCCGGCGCTGACATCGAGCTGATGAACGCGGTTCGCAAGCGCGTCCTCCGGTGGGGTGCCGGACGACTTGCCACGGCGTTGCGTGCCAACCGTGTCCACTGTCTCATCGCGTCGGACGTGATAGGCAACAACCCGGCGTTCATCGCGTCGGGACCATGCGTGCCCGATGAACTGACGGCGCGGGACGTGCTGGCGCGCGTGGCGGTGGCTGGTCTTCTCCCCACGCTTCCGGCCACGGTACGTGAGTACATCAGTGATGTGGCGGCTGGCCGTGGAACGGAGACACCCAAGCCGGGCCATGCCCGCTTCGCCACCACCAGCACCGAGGTAATTCTGGACAGGCACCAGGCCGTACGGGGCGCCGAGGAGGCAATCCGGGCCCGGTCGCTCGGAGGCATCACGCAGGAGGCACCGCTCACCGGCGACGCGGCTGCAGCGGGCGACTTCGTGGCAAGCACGGCGGTCGCGAAGGCTCAGTCACCGGCGTCAGGCGCGAGGTGCATGATCTTCAGTGGTGAGACCACGGTTCGACTCGGCCCCGACGCGGGCCGGGGCGGTCGGTGTCAGGAGCTCGCGCTCGCCGCGGCGCGCACGCTTCGAGACGCCGGCGACGCAGCGCGGGGCATCGCCATCCTCGCGGCGGGCACCGATGGACGGGATGGCCCCACCGACGCGGCTGGTGCGATCGTGGACGATTCCACCTGGGCAGCCCTCGAACGAGCGGGAGTCGATCCCGGCGCCGCGCTCCGAACTCACGACGCCTTCCCCACCCTCGAAGCCGTCGGCGCCCTGCTGCGCACCGGGCCGACCGGCACCAATGTGAACGACCTGGCGCTGGTGTATCTGCCCCCAGGCTGCTGAAGATGGTGCGAACGTAAGGCGTCCGAATCACCGTGCGACTCCCGCACCCCACCTCCCCGTCCGTGTTGGCCTACATCTTCTGGCACTGGAAGCGCGACGACGTCGATGCCGCCGCGTACGAGTCCGCCTTGCGGGGCTTTCACGACGCCCTGCGTGACGCTCCGTCGGTGGGGCTGTTGTCCGCGTCGTGCGACGCGTTGCGCGGGGCACCCTGGGCGTGCCAGGGTGGTGACGCGTACGAGGACTGGTACGTGGTGCGCTCCTCGGCTGACCTCGATCCACTGAACGACGCGGCGGTCTCGGCGGCACGTCAGGCACCACACGACGCGGCAGCCGCTTTCGCCGCCGGCGGGACCGCCGGACTCTACCGGCTGCGTCTTGGATCGGTGTCAGTGGCGGGCGTTCATGAAGCCTGGTTCGGCAAACCGGCCGGCTGGGCATATCCGCAGCTCTACGCGCGCCTGCAACCGATCGTGGACGGGGTCGGTGCGTCCCTCTGGGGCCGGCAGATGACGCTCGGGCCGGCGCACGAGTTCTGTCTGCGGAGTGAAGCGCCGGTCATGCTGCCAGAGGAGCTGGATCCTGTGAGGCTGCTCCTGCGCGCCGTCTTTCGTCACGATGCGTGATGGGCGAGCTTCCACCGCATGACTCGCACGACCTTCACCATCGGCCTCGTCCAGGACGCCGCAACACCCGATCGCGACGACAATCTGGAGCGCGCCGTTGCGAACATCCGTGAGGCGCACCGCCGGGGGGCGCAGATCATCTGTCTCCAGGAACTCTTCAACGCACCCTACTTCTGCAAGTCGCTCCGCGTCGAGCACTTCAGCATTGCGGAATCCATACCGGGACCGGTGACCAACCGGCTGGTCGACGTCGCGGCAGAGCTGCAGGTCGTGCTCGTCGTACCGATCTACGAACGACAGGCGTCCGGACTCTACCGGAATTCCGCCGCCATCATCGATGCGGACGGTACCCTGCTCGGTGTGTATCGCAAGATGCACATTCCGCACGATCCCCTTTTCGAGGAGAAGTACTACTTCGCTCCGGGCGACGCCGACGATTCCGCACCGGGCCGTGACGGAGCGTGGCGGGGGTCGCACGGGTTCCGTGTCTGGCGCACTCGTTATGCCGACATCGGTGTGCTCATTTGCTGGGACCAGTGGTATCCCGAAAGTGCCCGCATCACGTCTCTCCTCGGGGCCGAAGTCCTCTTCTATCCGACCGCCATCGGCTGGCATCCGGGTGAGCGCGCCCAGTACGGCGACGCCCAGGTCGACGCCTGGCGGACCATCCAGCGCTCGCACGCCATCGCCAACGGCGTATACGTCGCGTCGCCGAACCGCGTCGGGTTCGAACCGGAGGAAGGCACCAACGGGCTGCAGTTCTTCGGCCAGTCCTTCGTCGCCGACCCGCTGGGACGTGTGATCGCCGAAGCCGGCGATGCTCCGGCGGTGCTCGTGGCCTCCTGCGACCCGGCGCTGATCGAGGAGACACGCCGCAACTGGCCGTTCCTGCGCGACCGGCGTGTCGATGCCTACGGCGGCATGTTGAGTCGTTATCTGGTATGACGCCAGGGACCGGAGACCTGGGGCGCGGGACCGAGAGGGGACAGGGAACGGGAAACGGGAGAACAGGCCCGGCGAGCGGAACGCACACCGTCGGCGCACCGGACGCCGGGGATTCGAGAGCGGGAGCCTCGCCCTCGACCCGCAAGACTCCCCGTACCCCAGCCCTTCGCATGCCC
>Ga0214471_10003887_pt1 | contig 11566 bp, 13 predicted proteins | sample RVTome_5_FD_207665 | JGI IMG/M metagenome (GOLD analysis project Ga0214471, IMG submission 207665) | Soil microbial communities from uranium-contaminated site in the Upper Colorado River Basin, Wyoming, United States - RVT142D155 | ecosystem: Environmental > Terrestrial > Soil > Contaminated >... | reverse complement strand
CGCAGAAGAATAGCGTGCCGAACGTTGAGCCAGCTGAGATTGAAAAATATGCAAAGCTGGCGATCAAGAACTTGAAGAAATATGTAGGCGTCTTTTCGATTGGCGGCCCTGCGTTGGAGCGCTACAAAGGTCAATGGGAATGGCATCACAACCAGCGCGAGAAGGCCTATCAGTTCTGGCGTGCTGCGGCCGAGAAGGCACATACTTTTCCGATCACCTATGAAGAAGGTCGGGCTGAATTATTACTCGGTAAAAATCTGCCTGTCGACGACCCTGAGTGTGCAATACATTTGCAGAAAGCTCACCAGATTTTCGAAGCATCAGGTTATCAGAATTGGGCTGCCATTGCAGGCGAGTGATACGGCGCAAATGATCTTTACTATGGACCCACTATTCCCCGCCACAACTGATACAAGCCAAAGCAAAATAGGGCAATGGCAGAAACCCCAAGCAAGGCGCGGTTCACTTTTGGCCCGAATTGTCTTGCAGTCCCAAATACAAGAACGATTGCACTCAGAGTGAAAATGAGAGATGCAAAGAAACCAGCGATAAACCCCACTCCATTGGCGGGAGTCTCGCGCAAGCCTGTCAAAAGGATTGGACCCGTGACCAGAGTCCAGTAGAGATAAGGATTGGGGTTTAACATGTTGACCAGCGCGGCTTTGATGATGCCGGGATGAGTGGCTGATTCTGCTGCAGAAATGTTCAAATCAAAATTCTTCCAGGCCCTGTACGCGCCATAGGCAAGATACAAAATAAATGATCCTCCGGCGATATAAAGAAAGCGTTGAAGCCACGCCGGAACCTGACTGAGCACGAGAACGCAAAGTGCGATGATCGGCCCATCGCTTATCAAGGGAGCCAGGGCAGTGGGGAAAGTCCGTTTCCAGCCCTTGCTTAATGTCTTGGAGATGAGGTACGTTTGAAAAGGCCCAGGTTGAACTGCCGCGGCGAATCCATAGCCAATGCCTTGAATAATATAAAGCCACATCTATGATTGTCCCACCACTTCATAGTGTACGACCTTGGGTTCGAATTCCAGGAGGAAATCCTGGTCTTCAGGATAATATTTCGCGGCATCCACATCATCGCCTGCAAAAGCTCTGATAGAGTCCATATCTTTCCAGAAGGTAAGCGTAATAAAGTGGGTGATATCGCCCTCTTTCCGTTCGAGAATATGGACACTGAGGTTGCCCTGCACTGATCGATAATCTGAGATGGCTCGGGTGTTTAGGAATTCTCGATACGCGCCTGCTTTTGAGGAGGGCACCCTGCCATGCCACATTCTTGTGATCATCGTCATTACTCCGTTTCAAACACAAACTTCGTTGGATCTTCATTGAACTTTGACCATGCGATGCACTGCCGGGGAGTGAATACAAATAGCCCGCCTTCATCCCATGCATTGGGTTCAGGCGTGTATCCGAAGTCTTTGTATTTTTTCTTGTACTCTTGCGAGAGTTTCTGTCCTAACTCAGGAGAGGGTTTTTCTGCGGGAACAGATGTGCCTTCGAGGATAATGGCTTCCGTGCCGCTTTCGAGATTCACAGAGATATTAGGGTTTGATTCAATATTGCGCGCGTGGCGGGTCTCGGGGCTGCCATCGTAATAGATCTTTCCGTCCATAAAGACGGCCCAGCGCGGGACCACATGCGGGCGTCCGGCTGGAGCCGCTGGCGTAGACGGGCGGACAGAACAAAGCCAATAGTTTTTGGCTTCGGTCAATTGCGCGACAACCCGGTCCCAGCTCAGGAATGCGACGGGCTTGTCCACATAGCCAGGAGGAAATGTAGGTCGAGTAATTTTTATCGGTTTCATGGCTCAAACTATAAAACAATTTCCCCCAATCTGCAATTGATTCACGGAGGCGGAAATAGTAGCTGCCTTTTGGCAGGCCGATTCTGGGTGGGGAGCAATCCAACCCACCGCAAACCGAAATGATACCCGGCAAAGGCGATACCATATCCGCCAAGCACATCCAGAATGTAATGCTGGCCTGTAAATAGGGTGGAAAACGAAATCACGATCAAAATCAAGATCCACAAAAACCTTTGTCGTGGATACCAACGACTGAAGAACAGAACCAGCAGGGTCGTTATGTATACGTGGCCACTGGGAAAGGCGCTGTATCTCCCCCATTTTTCATGCACGATGCGCAAGAGAAGTGTAAATATATCGTTCCCCTCGAATGTCATTTGCCTTACATAAGTCGGAAAAAGAATAAATGTTGCATTCGCCACTGCAAACATAAGCAAACAGGCTGCTACCAGCGCCCGGAATAAACGATCTTCCATTTTTAGCATTATCCATATGCTACTAAACAGCCAGAGAGGATAACATAACATATAGGGTACGATCCATGCCGGCCAGACAGGGAAGACATCAATCGGCAGTTTTGGTTCAATGCCCCCGGTCGTCCTCATACTTGTAGGAATATAGATCAACTGAATGCCACATACCAGAACAAGGAATAATATTCGTTTATTTAACGACAAAGTTCCATCCTTATTGGTCTTTTTGATATGGTGGACAGAAGAAGCCATTGCTTACCTGCCTATCTACTTAACTATACGATAAGATGCTGCAAAAGTTATCATGGAAAATGATTTACGGAAAGTAGCGGAAAAAGGATGAGGGCTATTCTTTGCTAACCTGCAGAGGCAAAAGCCAGGAAAATTGAGCGAATCAAGCTGAAGCAATTGCATTTGGCTGCGAGACAAATATATCGGGATCTTCGTTAAACTTTACAGACGTGAAGGATGTACTCTCAATGGATATAGTGTTTCCTATCCGCGACTGGTCGGCGAACTTCCCGGAATTCGTTATAACAAAATTCTAATAGAATCCGGCTACACTGGGGTATGGACTAAATTGGGAGAGTTTTAGAGAAGGAGTTTAGAGTATGAAATGGCAATGGAAAATTGGCCGCTTTGCTGGCATCGACGTGTTCGTACATGCCACATTCGTCCTGCTAATTGGATGGGTTGGTTATACCTACTGGCGCGAATACCAGGACTGGACCAGGGTCCTTATGGGCATCCTGTTTATTCTTGCCCTGTTTCTATGTGTTGTCCTCCATGAGTACGGGCATGCGCTGACGGCACGCAAGTACGGCATTAAGACGCGCGACATCACACTTTATCCCATTGGCGGCGTAGCCCGCCTTGAACGGCTGCCCGACCGCCCGATCGAAGAGTTGTGGGTTGCACTCGCCGGACCTGCTGTAAACGTTGTCATTGCCGCACTCCTGCTGGCATATCTCCTTCTAACAGACGGCCTGGTTCCGATTGCGGATATGAGCTTCACCCAGGGCTCATTCGTCGAGCGTCTGGTGGCAGTAAACATCTCTCTTGTGCTGTTCAACTTGATTCCCGCCTTCCCCATGGATGGCGGCCGCGTCCTGCGTGCTTTGCTTGCCTTGAAATTGGAATACGTCCAGGCAACGCAGATCGCAGCCACGATCGGTCAGGGCATCGCGCTCCTGTTCGGGTTCATTGGCTTATTCACAAATTCGTTCCTGCTCTTCATCGCCTTGTTTGTCTGGATTGGCGCGGCACAGGAGGCCAGCATGGTGCAGGTACGCCACTCGCTCGGCGGCATTCCCATCACACGCGCGATGCAGACTGATTTTCAAATTCTTTCACCGTCCGACACTCTCGCTCGCGTGGTCGAACTGATTCTGGCAGGATCTCAGCAGGATTTCCCTGTCGTTGAGAATGGAAGTGTTGTAGGTATCCTCGATCGTGACACATTCATCTCTGCTCTTTCGAAAAATGGTCAAAACACACCTGTCGTGGAAGTGATGCATCGCAATGTGCCTGAGATCGACTCGCATGATATGGTGGAAACGGCTTTGTCACGTTTGCAGGAGTCAGGCTCGAAGACTTTACCTGTTACACACGGCGGCAGGCTGGTAGGTTTGATCACATCTGAGAATATTACTGAGTTTCTGATGATACGCTCCGCGTTGAGAACTGCGCGCGGGGTCTCAGGCGCTTAAGCAATCACGGCACGATCACTGCGCGTACATCGCTTGTATAATTCTCAAGATCGTCCAATCTTTTATTGATCTTGTCGGCATCAAGTGGAATGATCTGCGAGACCACGCGGGAGGTATCCAATATCTTTCGCCGGGCCATATCCACCAATAAAGGCAATTCCTGCAAGAGATGATCGTTTGAGCCGATGATTTCGGCTTCCTTGCCAAGCACTTGATTATAGGTATCAAGTGAGATCGGCTGATTTGTGAGCCCCACTATGACCGCGCGCCCCATTACGCCGAGCGACTCAATCGCCTGCCCCATTGTTTTTGGCAAACCGATCAATTCCAGGGCAACATTCACACCTTTACCTTTTGTGAAGTTTCGGATCTCTTCAATGGCATCCACGCGGCTTGCATCCACGGGGATCGCTCCATACTCCGATGCAAGCTCCAGTTTATCCAGCTGAATATCCACAGCAAACACTTTAGTTGCGCCCGATGCTTTTGCCAGTTGGATAGCAGACAGACCGAGTCCGCCTACGCCGAAAACTGCCACCGTTTCACCAGCTTTGACTCTCGCTTTATGCAACGCGTGCAGCGCCGTCGCGGATGCACACATCAACGTTGCCCCTTCTTCAAAAGGAATTTCATCCGGTAAATGGATTGCATTGCGCTCTGGTACCGCCACATATTCCGCGTAACCGCCATCTACGTGATGGCCGATCATCCGCACTGTGTCGCAAAATTGTTCGTTCCCGGTTTTGCAGTGATAGCACTCCCCACATGAAATGTTGTAATGCAGGCAGACGCGCTCGCCTGCCTTGACTTTCGTTACCTGCGGACCGATCAGCTCGACCTCACCAGCCACTTCATGACCCAATGTGATTGGCATCATGCCCATGCTCGAACGCCCTGCGCGATAGTGCGCGTCTGAATGACAAATGCCCGCAGCGCGCACGCGCACAAGGATATCTTTTTCACCGATGGCAGGGATGGGGATTTGTTGTAACTGTAATGGCTTGCCTGTTTCAACCATGCGGACTGCTTTCATAATTTACCTCAATATTGATGTCGTTGCGAGCCGCCGTTTTTCCCTGGCACTTGCACGCCAGGGCAAGTGTGGCGGCGTGGCAATCTCCCGCTTAATTGGAGATTGCTTCGTCGGATTTCGACGCTGTGCGTCTCAACTCTCCTCGCAATGACGAGTCGTGTGCCCAACCTGCAATAACGCGAATATCCTCAGGTGTGGTGCGGCAACATCCGCCGATCATGCGCGCGCCCGCGTTATACCATTCTCTGGCCTGCTCGCCAAAGGAATCAAGGACAGGATCGCCGTTCCAATCATTTTTCGTCGCGTTGTATGTTTCGCCAGAGTTGGGATAGACAAGGACAGGTTTGTCTGTCACTTTTTTTGCTTCGCGGATCAACACTGAGATATATTTCGGTGATGTGCAATTAATCCCAATTGCGGCAATCTGCGGGCTATTTTCGAGTTGTTTCACACAATCTGCGAAAACCTGACCTTCTGAAATATGCTTTTCATCGCCGGCGGTGAAACTGACCCAGGCGGTGATGTTGGGAAATTCCCTGAGCAGCTCTGCAATTGCCTGCGCTTCGACGAGACAAGGGATCGTTTCACACGCAAGAATACATTGCCCTGCGACCGAAGGGTGTGTCGAAGGGTCTGGACCTGCTTCGATGAGCGCTTTCATACGCGGACGATGAAAATCCATTAACTCTTTTTCCGTCAGCCCATAATTCCCGCGATATTCTGACCCGTCTGCAAGGAACGCGCCGTATGGGCCCACTGACGCCGCGATGAATGGTTTTGGTCTCCCGACCCGGTTGGATGCTTTTGACCAGAATTCATCGCGCGCTTCAATTGCAAGTTTCACGGATTTTTGTATCAGGGCAAATGCTTCTTTTTCATTCAGCCCACGCTTGGCAAAACCCTGTATCGTCGCCTGATAACTGGCAGTGATGGCACAGTCCGCGCCTGCTTTGAAATAATCGAGATGCACCTGCTTGATGATTTCAGGTTGTTCGAGCAAAATTTTTGCAGACCATAATTCATCGTTCAGGTCACAGCCGCGGCGTTCAAGTTCGGTGGCGAGAGCGCCGTCGATAACGAGGGCAGGATAACGGTCAAGAATGGAAACGATGGGATTATTCATTTGTAAGAATCACGTTCACTCCTCATAGGGCCAGCGGTCGGTCCCCTGGATCAGGGCACGGATATGATTGATCTCGCCTGCATGGTATAGATCGTGCGCGATCATAATGCGGATAATCACGCGTGTAGACAATCGTTCACCCCAATTGGTGAGCCGGTCACGATCCAGTTCGGTGTCATCGCGCAGGGCGCGGACGGAAGCAAGCCAACGTTGATGGCCCTCAATGAGCCAATTGAGAAGTTCGCCATGCGGACGTGAACGGACGCCATCGGCTGGGATGAGGGGCGGCTGGTCACCTCGCATCGTGGCTGAACCAAAAGCGCAGTCTTCATACATCCATTTGGACCAGGCGACGTGCTCAATAATGTCTGCTATGGAGCGGCCACTGCCGGGTGGGAGTGCGGTCCAGTCCTCATTCCGTAGATCGTGAAGATTGGCGAGCAGAGAATGGGATGGATCACCCTCGAAGGCATCTTCGATGAGCCAGGCAAGGGTATCTACCGTGGTACGAGAGCTTGCGCTTCTATTCGATGGGTTTAAGACGTCCATATTTACTTACCTTTGATGAAATTATTATAGCATTGTGTCCGGTGCAATCAGTCTCAAAGCAATAAGGCTCTACGGCTTTTCTAGGTTCATCCTGTGGCTCGATTGCTTTTTTTCTGAACTGAGCAGAGAGTTTGGTAAAATGAATTGAACAAGGAGAACTTTAATTATGGGTAGGAGCAATGAGGACTATATCCCCGCTTTGGGGATTAGGGCACTGACCCCTTTCTACGATTTAATCCAACGCTGGGTCGTACGGGATATACGTTTCAAGAGCCGCTTGATCGAGCAGGCTGGGATTCAAGCGGGTCACCGCGTTTTGGATCTGGGCTGTGGGACGGGCACATTGGCACTTATGGTCAAGCGGGAACAGCCAGATGCAGAGGTGGTTGGCCTGGATGCAGACCCTCAAATGCTGAAGGTTGCGACCGCGAAAGCCGCTCGGGAGATGATGGCCGTTAATTTTGATCAGGGGATGGCCTTCAGTTTGCCCTACCCCGACGGTTCCTTTGACCGCGTACTGTCCAGTCTGATGATCCACCATCTGAAAACGCCGGACAAAGGGAAAACGGCGCGGGAACTCTATCGCATCCTTAAGCCTGGCGGCCGATTACACGTAATCGATTTTGGCAAACCACGTACGTTGTACGGAAAATTGGTTGGCCTGTTTCTGCATGGTTTTGAGGAGGCGAACGATAATATCGATGGACACCTTCCCCAAATTTTCGAGCAAGCCGGTCTACGAGTTCGTGAAGCTGGGGATTTTATGACCTTTTTCGGGTCCCTAACGTTCTTATATGGAGAAAAACTTTAGATATCGAAAAGAAGGATGGAAGATGGCAAACAGACTTGAAGCAACCATACTGATTAATAGACCCGCCGAGGATATTTTCGCATTCCTGAATATCCCTGAAAATCATGCGAAGTTCGTGCCGGGCATGCTTGAGTTTAAGAAAACTTCGCCCGGGCCGTTGGGACAAGTGGGTGCAACAATTCGCGGGGTGCGGCAATTTCTGGGTCAAAAAATGGAGTTGCCCTACGAAATTACAGAATACGAGCCAGGCAACCGACTTGGAATGAGAGGTAAGATGGGTCCTATTACATTCAAAGATGGCTATGTGCTAGACCCGATGGGTAACAGCACCCGGGTCAGGTTCTGGCTTGAACTGACCCTGACCGGCCTGATGAAGCTCGCACGTCCGATTCTTGTCCTGCAAGGCAAGACACATGCTGAAGAGACACTCGCCAACTTAAAAAAAGCACTGGAAAAGGCGGGATAATTGTCACAGGCAGGATACGGATTAAGGGGCCGCAGTTATGGCCATTGATTTGTACCAATCATTTACCAATCCTGTTACCAAAGAGACCTTCCGGTGTCTTTCCTCCACCGAAGAGGCGTACGTCATGGAGTGGATTGTTCAGCCGGACGGTTATGTTCCTTTTGAACATGTTCATGTCCATCAGGATGAAATCTTCCACGTCCAGCAGGGGGAGATCCGCGTGGTGATCAATCATCTGGAACAAATTGGCACAAGCGGCCAGACGGTCACAGTCCCGCGCGGGGTCAGGCATATTGCCTACAACAACTCATCAGAAGTCTTAGCATGTATTGTTGAATATAGACCTGGGCTGGATATCTTCAGGTCTTTCCAGTGTTTTGGCGGGTTGACCCATGATTGTGATGTCGACCGCAGATACGGCATCAACATTCCAAAGATGATGTACTTCATGAAGAAGATGAACATGCAGGCACTAGCTCGACCAGCAAACCTGCCTGGCCCCATATTCAATTTGCTTATGAACATCTTTTACGTAGCCGGTTCACTTGCAGGCTGGGAAAAACTGTATAAGAAATATACAGAGTAATCATTCATAGGGGCAGGCAAGAGATATAAGGAAAAGGAGAGAACCTATGAGCACCAATTTGGGGATGTGGCTGACGGCCCTACAGCGGCCCATCAAGTTGAAGGAGAAAAAAGAGTGGGATGCCCTGGACTTCATCACCAAGTGGTTGATCGCTACACGCGGGACCGTGACACAACTTACGGTATTTGCCTGTGTGATCGCGGGGCTTCTGGCCTGGCGCGATGGGCATTTTTCCTGGCTGCCCTGGCTAATTATGACGATCGGCTTATTCCTGGCTCATAGCACAGAAAACCTTTTGAATGACTACATTGACTTCACGCGCGGCATAGACGAAGACAATTACTACCGCCCACAATATGGCATCCATCCACTTGTGCATAAGTTCTGGACGAAGCAGGACTGGCTGCGCTGGTTTTTGAGCGCAGGAATTCTGGCCACGCTGGCGGGCGTATTTATCCTGATCTATACCTCTTTTTCTCCGCTCGTGATCGGGCTTTTCGCCATTGGCGCACTGATGATCCCATTCTATGCTTATCCGTTGAAATATTTGGGGGTGGGTGAATTGCTTATTTATATCAACTGGGGCTTGATCCTTATTCCCGGAGTTTATACGATCCTTGCCGGAGGCGTGACTACAAATCTCGGATACGTGGCTCTAACCGGATTGGCTTTTGGCCTCGGCTTTGGAAGTTTCAACTGGGGCAAACACGTTGATAAGATCCCTGCAGATAAGGCAAAGGGCGTGAAAACGCTTCCGGTCCGGATCGGTGAGCGGGCCGCGCGCTACGTGAATATTTCCGCCCTGATTCTGGCTTATGCGATCATCCTCTATTTGGTCTTTGTCGCGCGCTTCTTTACGCCGGCCGTGCTGATCGTCTTCCTCGCATGGGGCAGAGCCTGGGGTGTGATCAAATTGCTGAGCAAACCCCGTCCCACAGAAGCGCCGCCGGGATTTGCCCTCTGGCCGCGTTGGTTCTCCACTCCCCAATTAAGGCACATCCGTTTGTTCGGCGCCCTGTACATCCTTGGCATACTTGTCGATAACCTTCTGCGAATCTTCATGCCAGCATTCTGGCATTAGAGAGTTTTCAGCTATGAAAATTGCAATTACCGGTGGAACTGGCTTTATCGGCAGGCATTTGGCACAAGACCTTGTTACGCGAGGTCATCAGGTTGTGCTCATCGCGCGTGGCCTCTATACCCGCGGGGAACAAATACGCTCGAATGACAACCTCACCTTTGTGCGTGCGGATGTCACCGATACGGCCGCGTTAACCCAGGCCTTTGCGGGGTGCACAGCCGTCGTGCAATGTGCTGGAACTAGCCAGGACAGTTCCCAGACCTTCCAGCAGGTGCATGTTGAAGGTGCGCAATCTGCTATAACTGCTGCCCAGCAAGCTGGCGTTAAAAAATTCGTACTGGTGAGTTACTTACATGCCCGCCCTGACATACGCTCTGCTTATCACAGGACAAAATGGGAGGGTGAGGAAATCGTTCGGCGGTCTGCGTTGGATTACACAATTCTCAAAGCTGGGCTTGTTTACGGGCCGGGAGATCATCTACTCAACAATCTTGGGCACCTCCTCCGCAGGCTGCCTGTCTTTGCGACGGTCGGATTGCGCGAGCGGACTGTCCGCCTGGTGGCTGTGGAGGACCTCGTGAGTGTCATCCACGCTGCCCTGACGGATGACCGGCTCACGAATCAAACGGTGGCGGTTATTGGCCCCGAGGAGTTTCCCTTCAGCTCCGCCGCCCGCCGGATTGCCAAAGCCATGGGCAAACGGTTTCTTCTGGTCTTACCCTTTCCGGTTTTCGCCCAACGCCTGCTCGCCTGGGTCTCTGCGCGAATGCCGAAACCGCTGATATCCGCCTCACAAGTTCAAATGCTGGCCGATGGGATAAGCAAACCTTTACCAGACAGCCAGATGCTGCCAAAAGATCTTGCTCCAAGCACTCGTTTCACTGAACAGCAGATTCGCCAGGGATTGCCAAAGTAACGTGGATTTAGAAGGTCAGGGGCAACGATTTGACGCCACGGAAAATTGGATGCTCCTGCCATTCCAAATTTTCAGTTGCCAGATGTAACTCTGGAAAACGACGCAGGATTGTGCTGAAAGCAATCTGAGCCTCGAGCCGGACAAGCGGCGCGCCGATGCAGAAATGGATGCCGAGACCAAACCCCAGATGGCGTCCTTCATCCCGTGTGATATCGAATCCATCTGGCTCGGAAAAACGTTCCGGATCGCGATTCCCCGCAGCCAGAATCGAATTGACCAGTTGTCCCTTGCGAATAAACTTGCCACCGATCTCAACATCTTCTGCGGCCGAACGGTACGCGATCTGCACCGGGTTGTCATAGCGCATCATCTCCTCGACCGCAGAGGCGACTAGCTTGGGATGCTCACGCAGCATTTGCATTTGATTGGGATTGCGCAACAATGCCAGGAGACCGTTGCCGATCAGGTTGCTGGTTGTCTCGTGACCGGCACTCAGAAGGATCGTAACATTGGCGATGAGTTCTTCCTGGGTCAGCCGCTGGCCTTCTTCCACAACCCCTACCAGTGCGCTTATCAAATCATTCTGGGGCTTTTGGCGGCGTGAATGGCTTAACGCGGTGAGATAATCCGTCAATTCGGCCAGACTCCGTGAAGCATGTTCCATCGCCTCCGGAGCGTGGGGGACACTTCCCAGGATTGCGAAGAGATCGTCCGACCATTGCTTGAAGCGTCCGCGTTCCTCAGCCGGAAGTCCCAGCATTTGGCTGATGACCAGGACGGGCAAAGGATGAGCCAGATCCTGAATCGCATCCATTTCCCCTTGGGCCTGCACAGCATCCAGCAAACTATCCACCATCCGCTGAACGTGCGGGCGCATTTGTTCCACGGCGTTTGGTGTGAATGCATTGTTAACCAGCCCGCGCAAGCGTGTGTGGTACGGAGGGTCGGAATAGAACATTGTCTTGGAAAATGTGCGATATACCGGCTCAGCGATTCTCTGT
>Ga0214471_10003885_pt1 | contig 11568 bp, 11 predicted proteins | sample RVTome_5_FD_207665 | JGI IMG/M metagenome (GOLD analysis project Ga0214471, IMG submission 207665) | Soil microbial communities from uranium-contaminated site in the Upper Colorado River Basin, Wyoming, United States - RVT142D155 | ecosystem: Environmental > Terrestrial > Soil > Contaminated >... | reverse complement strand
CCAACATCACCACCCTGATCGCCGCCGTCCTGCTGTTCCAGTTCGGCTCCGGCCCGGTCAAGGGCTTCGCGGTGACGCTCACGATCGGCATCGTTGCCTCCATGTTCACCGCCCTGTTCGTCTCGCGAGTGCTGTTCGCCATCTGGACCCTCAAACGGCGCCAGACGCTGAGCATCTGATGCGGCTGATCGGAACGCCCGAGATCGACTTCGTCGGCTACCGCCACGTCGGGGCGGTGATATCGGGGCTGCTCATCCTGGTGACCATTGCGTCGATCGTCATCCAGGGCGGCCTTCGCTACGGCATCGACTTTGCCGGTGGCACCCAGGTCATCGTGCTGTTCGCCGAGCCCCCCGATCTCGACCGCCTGCGTGAGACGCTCGAGGTGCGCGTCCCGGACCCGCGGATCCAGGAGTTCGTCTCCGGCGGCGGGCGCGAGGAGGTGCTGATCCACACGCCGCAGATGGACGACGACGACTCGTCGCTGCTCGCCGACATCCACGCGGCGCTGAACGAGTACGACCCCGGCGGCGCAACCGCCGGCCGCGAGCTCGATTTCAACACCGTCAGCCGCGAGGCGCTCGCCGGCCGCCTCCTGGAGGTCAACCCTCTGGAGTTCGACAAGGTCGTCGACCTCGAGGCCGCCGCCGCCGAGTACGAGCGGATCGCCGACCTGGTCCTGGGGGCGCGCGACGAGGAAGGGCTGCTGCGCTCCTGGAACGACGTCGAGGCCACCAACGTCGATCCGCGGGTCTTCGACTGGCTGCAGGAGACCTTCTACTTCGGCGGCCACGCCGTCATCCGCCAGGAGTTCGTCGGCCCGCAGGTCGGCGCCGACCTGAGCCGCCAGACGGCCTCCGCGATGGTGTTGGCGCTGGCCGGCCTGCTCGGCTACATCAGCTATCGGTTCGAGTTCCACTTCGGCGTGGGGGCCGTCGCCGCCCTGGTCCACGACGTCACCATCGCGATCGGCGCCTTCTCGCTCACCGGCCGCGAGTTCAACCTGCCGGTTGTCGCCGCCTTCCTGACCATCGTCGGCTACTCGCTCAACGACACGGTGGTGGTCTTCGACCGCATCCGCGAGAACGCCCAGCAGCAACGCCGCATGCCGCTGGCCGAGCGGCTCAACCTGAGCATCAACCAGACGCTGTCGCGGACGCTGCTGACCTCGGGCACGACGTTGATCGTGGTCCTGTCGGTGTTTCTCTATGGCGGCCCGGTGATCAATGACTTCGCCTTCGCGCTGCTGGTGGGCGTCGTGGTCGGCACCTACTCGTCGATCTTCGTCGCCACGCCGATCTACTACTGGCTCACCGAGCGGGCCGCCCAGAAGCCCAAGAAGTAGCGGCGACCCTGCCCGGGCCATCATCCCGTCCTGCGGTAGCGACGGTTTGGGAGGTAGCGGGCCGGCGCCTTCCAGTGTCCGCTGGCGGAGTGCGCTGGGGGCCCGCCCCGAGCTCATCCGGGGCGGTCATGCCACCCCGGAGAGCCCTTCGGCAGCCGTTCCCGATGCTATTCTCCTTGAATGAAGCTACCTGTTCTGGGCACCGGCAAGCCGCGGCCGATCGGTATCGAGGACATCCTCGACCGTCTCGAAGCCAGCCATGGGGCGGAGGACCGCGACCTGGTGCGCCGCGCCTACGTGTACTCGGCGCGCGTGCACCGGGGCCAGGAGCGCCTCTCGGGCGAGCCCTACCTGGTCCATCCCCTGGCGGTGGCGATGATCCTGGCCGAGCAGGGCCTCGACGCCACCACCATCGCCGTCGGCCTCCTGCACGACGTCCTCGAGGACACTCACGCAGGCGCCGCCGAGGTCAAGGTCGAGTTCGGCGACGAGGTGCTGTCGCTCGTCGAGGGGGTCACCAAGATCAGCAAGATCAGCTTCACCACCCGCGAGCAGGAGCAGGCGGAGAACTTCCGCAAGCTGCTGCTGGCGATGGTCGAGGACATCCGGGTCCTGCTGGTCAAGCTCGCCGACCGCCTCCACAACATGCGCACGCTCGAGTATCTGCCCGAGGAGGCGCGGCTGCGCAACGCCCGCGAGACCATGGACATCTATGCGCCGCTGGCGCAGCGCCTCGGCATGGGGAGGGTCCAGGTCGAGCTCGAGGATCTGGCCTTCCGGCACAACGAGCCGGAGGCCTACGCGGCGCTGGTCGCCGAGGTCGAGAGCCAGCCGCGGGTGCGCGAGGCGTTCATCGCCCGCATCCGCGGGCGCCTCGAGCAGGCGCTGGCGGAGCAGGGAATCGAGGGCCGCGTCGAGCACCGGGTCAAGAGCTACGCCAGCCTGCACCGCAAGCTGCGGGTCCGTGACCGTGGCCTCGACCAGATCTTCGACGTCGTCGCCTTCCGGATCATCACCGACACGCCGAAGAACTGCTACGCGGCGCTCGGCATCGTGCACGGGCTGTGGCGGCCGGTACCCGGCCGCTTCAAGGACTTCATCGCGATGCCCAAGCCCAACATGTACCAGTCCCTGCACACCACGGTGATCGACGAGGGGCAGCCGTTCGAGCTGCAGATCCGCAGCGAGCACATGCACCAGATCGCCGAGGAGGGAATCGCCGCCCACTGGCTCTACAAGGAGGGGCGCACCGACCTCTCGGTGGACGACCAGCAGTTCCAGTGGCTGCGCCAGATCGTCGACTGGCAGCGGGAGATTCCCGATGCCCGCGAGTTCCTCTCGTCTCTCAAGCTCGACCTGTATCCCGGCGAGGTCTACGTGTTCACCCCCAAGGGCGACGTCAAGGTGCTGCCGGCGGGGGCCACGCCGATCGACTTCGCCTACGCGGTACACACCGAGGTTGGCCACCACTGTGTAGGCGCCAAGGTCAACGGTGCCCTCGTGCCCCTGCGGACGCGGCTGCAGAACGGCGACATCATCGAGGTCGTCACCTCGACTGAGGCGCGCCCGACCCGCGATTGGCTGCGGCTGGTCAAGACCTCGCGGGCGCGCAGCAAGATCCGCGGCCACATCAACCGCCGCGAGACGGAGCGCAGCGTCGAGGTCGGGCGGCGGATCTGCGACAAGGAGCTGCGCAAGTACGGTCTCAACCTCAAGAAGGTCATCGGCTCCGGCGGTTTCGACGAGATCGCGCCGTTCTTCGGCCTCGCCAAGGGAGAGGACGTGCTCGCCGGCGTCGGTTACGGCAAGATCGCGGCCCGCCAGGTGGTGACCCGCCTGCTGCCCGCCGAGCGCCTGGAAGAGCCGGCGGACGAGCCCAAGCAGGGGCTGCTGGGGACCGCCGTGCGGCGGGTCCTGGGGTGGGGGGCGGAGCCTGTGGTCAGCGTCGAGGGCATGGACGACATCCTGGTGTCGCGGGCGCGCTGCTGCGATCCGATCCCCGGGGAGCCGATCGTCGGCTACGTCACCCGCGGCAAGGGGGTCTCGGTGCACGCCGCCAACTGCTCCAACGTCGAGCAGCTACTGCTGAACCCGGAGCGGCGCATTCCGGTGGCCTGGGGCCAGGCGAAGGGCAGCACCCAGCCGGTGCGCATCAAGCTGGAGATCGAGGACCGCCGCGGGCTGCTCGCCGAGATCACCTCGCGGATCTCCGATGCCGAGACCAACATCCGCCATATCGACTCCCGCATCGAGGCCGGCCGCGGCCGTATCAACCTGATCGTCGACCTGGCCGACGTCGATCACTTCAAGCGGGTCACCGGGCTGCTGGCGAAGATCCCCGGCGTGCTGGCGGTGAGCCGCGTCGGCCTCCGTTGAGATCGTTTGATGGACTCCTCGCCCAGCACGTCTCGTCGCCGATCCGTCCCAGAGCAGCTCGTCTCGTCGCCGATCCGGCGCGAGCGGGTGCCGCGGCACACGGGCGATGAGCACTGCGAGCCAGAACCGCTACAAGGAGAGCAGCATGAGCGACCATGAGGTGATCCAGACCGACCGTGGCCCGGCGGCCATCGGCCCCTACTCCCAGGCCATCAAGCTGCCGCTCGGCGACAAGACGCTGGTGTTCGTGGCCGGCCAGATCGCCCTCGACCCGCAGACCGGGGAGCTGACCGGCGGCTCCGCGTCCGAACAGGCGCACCGGGCCATGAAAAACGCCGCCGGCATCCTCGAGGCGGCCGGCAGCGGGCTCGGCAGGGTGGTCAAGACCACCATCTTCCTGGCCAGCATGGACGACTTCGCCGAGGTCAACGAGGCCTACGGCAGCTACTTCAGCGCCGCCCCGCCGGCGCGCTCGACGGTCGCGGTCGCGGGCCTCCCGAAGGGCGTCGACGTCGAGATCGAGGTCATCGCCTACGTTTGACCCCGACCTTCTCCGCGGCTGGCCCAGTCGTAACCCGTTGAGAAGGTCGGGCTAGCTGCTAGGACTCAGGAAACGACCTTCTGCACCTTGCCGGCCTTCAGGCAGCGGCTGCAGACCCGCAGGCGCCGGGCGCTGCCCTCCACGAGGGCGCGGACGCGGTGGAGGTTGGGCTTGAAGGTGCGGCGCGTGCGGTTGTTGGCGTGGCTGACGTTGTTGCCCGCGGCGGTCCCCTTGCCGCACAGATCGCATTGCTTGGCCATGGCTGGACTCTCGAGATGTCGTCAGGGGTGCGTCGCCCACCCGTCTGCGAGCGGCCGGCTTGATGCCGGGCGCGGCCGGGTCGCGGCGACCCGCTGAGTGTAGCAGGCTGGCCAGCGGCGCGCCGCTCGGTTCGCCAAAGAGGCGCTGATTGCCATCCCCGCCGCCTTTATGCGCCGTCTACCCAGGAACGCCAAGAAGCATCAAATAGGGTTCGGACGGAGGCCGACTTGTGTTATGTTCCGGTTCGCTGATCAACTGTGAGCTGCAATGTCTTGACATTCGCCTCGCGGATGCCGAACTATATGGGCGGCAGCCAGGGGCACTGCCTGAAGGGTGAGCGAATGTTTGGGCGGACCAAGGGGATCGTTGGGCTGGATATCGGCTCGCACGCCGTCAAGCTGGTAGCCATGAAGCCCCAGCGGGGCGACATGCCCTATCAGTTGACTCACTTCGGCGTTGCGGAGCTGCCGAGCGAATCGATCGTCGAGGGTGCCGTCGTGCGCCCGGGCGACGTCGCCCAGGTCATCCGCGACCTGCTGGGGAACAACAAGATTAAGGGGTCGCGGATCGCCACGGCGGTCTCCGGCCACGCGGTCATCGTCCGGCGGGTCACCATGCCGCGCATGGATGAGGACGAGCTGCGCGAGTCGATCGTCTGGGAGGCCGAAGAGTACATCCCCTTCGACGTCGACGACGTCAACCTCGACTTCGCCATCCTCGACGACAACACGGAATCCAACGACATGGACGTGGTGCTGGTCGCCGCCAAGCGCGACCGCATCGAAGAGTTCGTGTCGGTGATCGAGGAGGCGGGGCGCGACCCGGTGGTGGTCGACGTCGACGCCTTCGCCCTGCAGAACGCCTTCGAGCTCAGCTATCCCGAGCGCCAGCACGAGGACATCGCCCTGCTCAACCTGGGCGCCTCGGTCATCAACGTCGCGGTGCTCGAGGAAGGTCACCCGGTCTTCTGGCGCGACATCACGCTCGGCGTCCGCCAGTACGTGGCGGCCTTGCAGCGCGAGTTCATGCTCGACTACTTCGACGCCGAAGAGGTGCTGCGGCGGGCCGGTCGCGGCGCAGGCGTCGACGAGAAGCTCGAGACCGAGCTCGGCGGCTGGGACGAGGGGGACGAGTACAGCTACGAGGGGGAGCCGGCGGCGGCCCCCGAGGCCCCGGCCGAGGGGCGGGCCGCCCGCGACGAAGGCGGGGATGCCGTCGGCGGCATCCGCGACGCGGCCCGCGACCCGCGTGTGCAGGAGGTCATCGGCGAGGTCTCGGAACGGCTGATCACCGAGATCAAAAAGACGTTCGACTTCTACCACGCTCAATCGATGAGAGAGCGCTTCGACGCCATCTTCCTTGCCGGCGGCGGCGCCCATGTCGGCGACCTGACGCTGCGTCTCGAGCAACGGCTGGGAACGCCGGTCGAGCTGCTCGATCCGCTGCGCCGGGTGGCGATCCCCAGCAAATCTTTCGATCCCGAGTACGTTCGCAGCATCGCACCCCAGGCGGCCGTCGCCGTCGGGCTGGCGATGCGCGGCGAGGGATGAGGACTTGATCCGATGATTCGCATCAACCTACTCGGCCAGAAGAAGGCCAAGACCAAGCGGCGAGCGGTGCCCGAGTTGACGATCGGGGGCAGCGAGAACGCCGCCTTCATCGCCGCCATCGCCGGGACGCTGGTGCTGCTCGCCGTCGCCTGGTGGTGGCAGAGCAGCACGGTTTCACGGCTGCGCGACACCCACGCCGCGGTCGTCGCCGAGCAGCAACAGCTCGCCGAGACCGCGGCCCGGGTCGAACAACTCGAGCAGCGGCGGGCGGTCGTCAACCAGAAGCTGGGGGTCATCGTCGACCTCAAGAAGAGCCAGAGCGGCCCGGTATTGCTGCTCGATCAGATCAGCCGCGAGCTTCCCGACAGCCTCTGGCTCACCGACCTGGTCATGTCGCCCGGCGGCAGGGTGTCGATCATCGGCCAGGCGCTGTCCAACATCGCGATCTCCGACTTCGGCGCGAACCTGCGGCTCTCTTCGTACTTTGCCGACGCCACCATCGAGAACACGAACGACGCCGGCGATTCGGTTCGTTTCCAGATCTCGACGCGCTTCCTGCCGCTGACCGCCTCGCCGGAGGCCGGCAGCGAGGTCGCCGCCGCGCCGGCTCGTTGAGGAGGTCCTGATGGCGTTCGATTTCAACACGATGTCGAAGCAAGGCCAGTGGGGGGTGATCGGCTTCTTCTGCGTGGCCCTGACCGGGGTTTTCTACTACTACGTCTGGTCGCCCAACGCAGTCGTGGAGACCCGCCTGCGCACCGAGATCGGCGATATCCAGCTCGAGAACCAGCGCACTCGCCAGGTCGCCAACCAGCTCCCGCAACTGGAGGCCGAGCTCGAGGAGGCCGAGGCGCAGCTGGCGACCCTCTCGAACATCCTGCCCGAGGAGCAGCAGACCGATGCGTTGCTGCGCAGCCTCGAGCAGGCGGCCTCGGATAGCAACCTCGCGATCCGCCGCACGAGCTTTCCAGCGCCCATACTGCACGACTTCTACGCGGAGATGCCCATGGAGCTCGACCTGGTGGGCACCTACCACGACCTGGCGCTGTTCTTCGACCGCATCAGCAAGTTCGGACGGGTGGTGACGGTGGGCCAGATATCCATCCGAACGCTCGCCGAGGGGCCCAACACCATCCAGGCGACGTGCACCGCCAGCACGTTCTTTTTCCTGCCCGACGTCGCGACCCCCGAACAAGGGGCCGCGACCGGGGCGACTGCCAACGCTGCGGCTCCGGCGAGGCGATAAATGCGACTGATCATCCGAGTACCAAAAAAGCAGATCCGCGTCGCCGCCGCGGTATCGCTGGTCGTGGCGCTCGGCGCCGGGGCCGGCGTCGCGGCCCAGACGCCCGCTCAGGCGCGGCCCGGCCTGGCCCCGAGCTTCTCGTCCACGTTGGTGATCCCGCACGACGATACGCGTGCCCATGGCAACCGCGAGCAGCACCCCGAGACCGCGCTGGCGGCCCCGGAGGCGTTGCCCCGGGCGGCTGGCGGCGCCACGGTCGGCGTGCAGGATCCGCAGGGCGGCCAGGGCCAGCAAGGGCAGCAGGCCGAGCCGCCGCAGCAGCCACAGCAGCGGCTGAACGCGCCGCTGCTGACGCAGGAAGAGCGTGAGGCGCTGGCGCTGGTCGAGCAGATGATTCGTGAGCAGGAGGGCATCATCATGGGGACCGCGTTCGACTACCTGCCCGGGGGGCGTCGCGACCCGTTTCGCAGCCTTCTGGTGCAGGTGAGCGGCGTGTCGGTGCCCACCGTGCGGCCGTTCGGCCTGCCCGGCTTCCTGGTCAGCGAGGTCGAGGTCAAGGCGATCGCCATCGCCCAGGGCCGCTGGCACGCCATGCTCGTCGGCCCCAACCAGAGAGCCTATTTCGTGGAGGTCGGCGCCCGGCTGTTCGACGGCCACGTGGTCGACATCCGTCCCGGCGAAGTGATCTTCGAGCAGGAAGTTCCCGACGTAACCGGCGCGCGGCGCACCCGTGAGGTGACCAAGCGCCTTCGAACCACCGAATCAGGAGGCGGTCAGAGCTCGCAATGAACGACCACGGCAGAAAAGACACGCGCGAGGCCGGACCTGGGTGGCGCGGAATGACCGCGATCGCGGTTGCGCTCTGCCTGGTACCGGTCCTGGCGCCGGCACAGCAGCAGGATCCCGACCGGTTGCCGGCGGGGGCACTCCCCACCCAGGCCGGAATCATCGACGACCCGATCCAAGACGGCTACCCGATCGACCTCGAGCTCGTCGACGTCGACATCCGCGACGTCATCCGTTTCTTCGCCCAGATCGCCGGCGTCAACATGGTGCTCGATCCCGGCGTCACCGGGGTGGTGAACACGCAGCTGTACGGCGTCCCCTGGGACGCGGCGCTGCTGACGATCCTTCAGTCGCACGGCCTCGGCTACACGGTCGAGCGCAACATCATCCGGATCACCACGGAGACCAAGCTCGCCGCGGAGGCGGAGACGAGGGCGCGTTACCTCGATCAGCAGCAGGCGGCGATGCCGCTGGCCACCCAGAAGATCGACCTCTCTTACGCCAACGCCGCCGACCTGCTCACCCTCACCGAGCGCCAGCTGAGCCCCCGCGGTGAGGCGGTCGTCGACGCCCGCACCAACTCGCTCGTCGTCAAGGACACCGTCGAGTCAATCGACTCGTTGCGCGTTCTGCTCGAGACCCTCGATGATCCGGCGCCGCAGGTGAACCTGAAGGCGCGCGTCGTCGAGACCACCCGCGACTTCGCCCGCGAGCTCGGGGTGCAGTGGGGCTTCCAGGGGGTCGCCGACGCGGCCCACGGCAACACCACGGGGCTGGTGTTTCCCAACAACATGACGGTGCGCGGCCAGAACCGTCCCTCCACAGGTATCGAGGCGCGGGGCATCGGCGGCACGCCGTTCGCGGTCAACCTGCCGGTGGGCGAGTCGGTGGGCGGCATCGCCCTGACGATGGGCAGCGTCCTGGACTCGTTCCGCCTCGACGTCTCGCTCTCGGCCATGGAGAACTCCGGCCGCGGCAAGGTGATCTCGACGCCCAACGTGACGGCGCAGAACAACCGCGAAGCCCGCATCGAGAGCGGCCAGCGAATCCCCGTGCAGGTACTGGTCGACAACACCGCGTCGGTCCAGTTCATCAACGCCAACCTGCAGCTCGTGGTGACGCCACAGATCACCGACGAAGACACGATCATGCTCGACATCGTCGTCGACAAGAGCGAGCCGGACTTCAGCCGTGAGGTGACGGGCATTCCGACGATCTTCACGCGCCGGGCCCAGACCCGCGTCCTGGTGCGCGACGGTGGCACGACGGTCATCGGCGGGATCTTCCAGCTCACCGTCAACGAGGTCGAGAATCGCGTTCCGGCGCTGCACCGGATCCCGCTGCTCGGTTGGTTGTTCAAGAACGAGAACCAGACGCAGAGCAACAACGAGCTGTTGATCTTCATCACACCTCAGATCCTGGAGCAATGACCATGCTGACATCGCAACGCAGCCACCGGTCAGGGCAACGGTCGCTCGGGGCTCCAGAAGGCGCCCGGCGGCAGCCACAGGCGCCGTTTCGGCGGGGTCCCATCAAGCTGGCGTTGATCGCGCCCATCGTGGCGCTCGCCATGGGTTGTTCGGTGGTGGGCGACATCGACGAGACGGCCAACGCCGTGATCCTGGTCATCGGCTCGATCGTGCCGACCTCCGATCCGTTCGGCGACGTGCTTTCCACCTCGGGGATCATTCCCGAAGACGGCATCGACGTCACGTTCTCGGCGCATTTGAAGAGCCCGATTGCGGCGAGCCCGATTATCACGACGCCCGAGCTGCAGGACATCGTCCTGGAGCGCTATGAGGTGACCTTCCAGCGCACCGACGGAGGCACCCAGGTGCCGCCGGGCTTCACCCGCGCGATGACCGCCAGGGTGCGGCTCACCGCGCTGGGCAGCGGCACGCTCAACACGACCACGGTCGCGCTCGTGATCATGCCCTCGACGACCAAAGCTCAACCGCCGGTCTCGTTCCTGATCAGCCCCGGCACCGAGCCCGGCACCAACTACGCGAACATCCAGGTCCGCGCCACGATCACCTTCTTCGGCAAGACGCTGTCGGGAGACCCCGTGACCGCGACCGGACAATTCGGTATCAACCTCGCCAACTTCGGCGATGACAACTCATGAGGTACGGAGCAATGGCCAGATCGAGATTCCGCGACGGAGGGGGAGGCCAGCGCCGCGCGAATGCCGGGTTCACGACCTCGGCGTGGTCTCTGTTGCTGCTCACGGCGGTGGCGTTGGCGGGATGCAACCTGACCACGCCCGTGACTCCGAATACCGACGGGCAGCTGACCGGACAGACGCAAAACCAGCAGTTCGTCTTCACCGGCACGATCAGCGTCTCGGCGTTCGGCTTCACGCTGACCGCCGACGATACGTCGACGGTGACGATCACCGCAGACGTTCGTGACGCCTCCGGCAACCCGGTCCCCAACCTGACGACGATCGTCTTCAGCACCAACCTGGGGGCCTTCGTCACCGAGGCCGGCCTGACGACGGTGGCCACGGCGACGACCTTCAACGGGCTCGCGCAGGTCACCTTCAGCAGCTTCAACCGCAAGGCCGGCACCGCCACGATCACGGCGTCGCTCGGCCAGGTGGCCTCCAGCGTCAACGTGACGCTGGAGCCGGAGCCGGTCACCGGCAGCATCTCGGCCGCGTTCGGTTCCACTGGCACCGGCTCGACGACGTCGACCGGCGAGGCCAGCGCCGCCGTACCGCTCAACGTCGAAATCAGCGCCGAGGCATTGGACCTGACCGGGGCGGCGATCGTCGGTGCGACGGTGCGGTTCCGCATCATCACCGACACCACCGACGAGTTGACGACCAACGAGCCGGTGGAGTTCGTGGGCAGCAGCTCGACGACCACCAACTCGAGCGGAGTCGCGACGGCCCTGATCCGCGTGCAGGGCCCCGGCGACGTGATCATCGAGGCCGACCTGATCGATCCGGTCACCAACCAGACGGTGTCAACCTCGAACCAGATCATCCTGATCACGAGCCAAGGCCAGGAGGGCCCCTCGATCGCGCTGACCTTCAGCGACGGATCATCGGCGGTGTTCTCGTTCGGGGCCCCGGGTGGCCCAGCAACCGAACTAATCATCGCGGCGGTCGAGGATGCGACCGGAAAGCCCCTGTCCGGTGCCACCGTGCGGTTCACGATGAGATCCGACACGGGCGCCACGGCGGCGACATTCTCCGACGGCACAGGGGTTGGCGGATCGGTGACCAGCACCACTAGCAGCGTCGGGGAAGCGACCCAGACCGTCACCCTCCATGCATCACCGCAGACGGTTGTGATTCGCGCCGAGCTGCTCGACGCGAGCGGCGCGGTGGTCGCCGTGTCGAGTGACATCATCGCCACCTACGACTAGACGGAGCTTGCAGCCGTCGCAACAGGCCGCGGCGCCCTGCCCTCGGGCGGGGCGCCGCGGCCGCGTTCTGGAGGCGGTCGCCGGCGCC
>Ga0214471_10003884_pt1 | contig 11569 bp, 13 predicted proteins | sample RVTome_5_FD_207665 | JGI IMG/M metagenome (GOLD analysis project Ga0214471, IMG submission 207665) | Soil microbial communities from uranium-contaminated site in the Upper Colorado River Basin, Wyoming, United States - RVT142D155 | ecosystem: Environmental > Terrestrial > Soil > Contaminated >... | reverse complement strand
GCGGCGGCGTTGAGCACCTGATAGAAGACCACGCCGTCGACCTGCACCAGGGCATTGTCGCGGGTGATGACTTCCTGCTGCGGCACGTCGAGCACAGTCTCCATCATGTTCATCTTGGCGCCGATGCGATCGACGACCGGGAAGATCATGCCGAGGCCGGGGGGCAGGGTCTTCACGTAGCGCCCGAAGCGCTCGATCGTGTACTCGAAGCCCTGCGGCACGGCCTTCACGCTCATGGTGACGATGATGATCGCCAGGATGACGATGGCGATCACCAGCACGCTGAAACCCGATAGTGGAAAGTCCATTGCGGCCAGTTGCCCCCGTTCGAAGTCGCCCCGTACCTCCCGCGCCCCGGCGGGATTCCCGGGACGGTGCAGGTCGGCAGGCGTTAATCTATCCGCTGTTGCAGGGGCGGGGAAGCTTCGGTTGCGCTGCGCCGCGGCAGCGAATTTTGTCTGAAATGCGGCAGGTGTGTCACCTCCAGGCTATGGCGGGTTAACCAACTTGAAATGCCCGATTGGCACTATACATTCCGGTGGCCTTATCCCTATCCTGCTGGGGATATCCGCAGCTGAGGCGGATTCGCGTTCAACCGCGAAGGCTGGTGACAGAAGCTTTTCAAGTTGAGAGGCGTGAGCCTGATGATCCAGTACTATGTGGTTGGTGGCGAGTACAAGGACACCCACTTCGTCGAGGCCATCGGCGGCGACGAGCAATGGTTCGGTCCCTTCGCCGATTACGAGGCGGCGAAGAAGGAGTGGGCCAGGCATGCCTGGCAGACGGTCGACCACTGCACCACCCGCTACCGCATCGAGTGCATCGACAACGACGCGCCGCCGCCCTGCACCGATTGAGCCCTGGGTGGCTGACGCGGTGCAGCATTCGACACGCTGACGGCCCCGGCCATGCCCTGGGCGCTCCCCGAGACCGATGACGCGCTGCTGCGCCTGGCGAAGGGCTATCCCTATGCCGCGCCGGCCGGGTCCTACCTCTACCGCGACGGCGCCAGCGCGGCCCTCGTGGGCGCGCTCGAGCCGGCCCTCATCGAGGGCCGCGTGCCGGTCATCGCGCACGGCTCCAACCGCGCGCCCGAGCAGCTGCATCGCAAGTTCGGCCATCTGAGTGGCGACGCCTCGGCGATCCCGGTGACCCGCGCCTGGCTCGCCGGCTACGACGTGGTCTACTCCGCTCACGTCACGCGCTATGGCGCGCTGTCGGCGACGCTGCACGAGGCGCCGGGCACGCGGGTGCAGGTCTACGTCACCTGGCTGACCGAGACGCAGCTGCCGCGCATGCACGCGACGGAGATCGGCGCCGGCAACTACGGCTACGGCCGCATGAGCGGCATTGGCCTCACGGTGGAGGGTGGGCCCGCGCTCGCCGAGGCGTTCTGCTATCTCGCGGTGCACGGCTGCCTCTGCGACCCCGAGCGGGCAGGCACGCCGCTGGCGCTCGCCGCCGTGCCCGCCGAGGCCCGCGTGCACCGCGCGGTCGACCAGGAGGGCGCGCTGACCGTGCTGCACCAGGCGCACCACGGTGGCCTCGCGCTCGACGCCATGATCCTCGCCCACATCAAGGACGTCGAGCGCCGCCGCCGCCTGGTCGCGGCGCTGCAGGCGACCTGCGTGCCGTGGTCGGTTCCCGGCTTCGAGCTCTTGCTGCGCTAGCGCTTTTCGGCTGTTTCCACCCCTGGAAGTTGCTATCGTGGCACCCGTGATCGCGCCGCGATTGGGCCGAGAGGAGTGGTGATGCGAAGGCATGCTGTAGGACTGCTGTTGGCAGCCGGCCTTGCGGCCTGCCAAACAACGGCCCGAGAAACCACATCAGGCGATGCTCAGCCGTCGCAAACGGCTCTCTGTGAAGTGCATGGGCCGCACGACGTTTCCCAGGCCAAGATCGACGCCTGTTCCGCCGTTCTGGACCGTGGCGGGACGAAGGACGAGATTGCGCATGCCTATGCCAACCGGGGGATGCTCTATTGGGCGACGCGCCGGGTCGAGGAGGCCTCAGCCGATCTCGACGCCGCGATCGCGGCGTCGCCGGACCGGTCCGAACTCTACCTGAACCGCGGTGCGTTCCGCGCCCAGATTGGCGACTATGGGCATGCCGAGCAGGACTATCAGAAAGCCCTCGCCCTCGACCCTGCAAACTCCGGTGCGATGAACAATCTTGCTCGTGTGCAGATCGTGCGGGGCGACTATGCCGCAGGCTTGGCATGGATCGACAGGGCGATTGTCATAAAGAGCGACTTGGACGTGTTCCACGATACCCGCGCCCATGCGCTGATGGGGCTGGGGCGCATTGGTGCGGCGGCGGAGGCTTTCGACCGGGCGATCGCGGTGGGCGGCCCCGCGCGGGCGATCCGCTATCAGCGGCAGCTTGTGGTGAAGGGCTACGACCCCGGCCGTTTCGACGGAGTCATGGACGATGCGACCTGGGCAGCCCTCAAGAACTGCATCCGCGATAACTGCCGCCTGATGCTAGAGTGACCTCCCGCTGGATCGGGCCGCCGCCTTCGTTATAGTGCGCGCATGATCGCGCATCCGCTTCGCGGCGTCCTTGCCGCGCTCTGCCTCGCCCTGCTCGCCGGCTGCACGCCGCAGCCTGAGCTCGCACGCGAGGGCAGCTACGACCGCCCCGACACGCTCTTCGACCCGGCGCGGGCGATCCAGCAGGGCTGGGTCGAGCGGAGGCTGAGCTCCGACGCCGACGACCGGCGGACCGACTACCGCATCGGTAGCTACCAGGACCGCCTGTCGATCCGCGCCGAAGGGCAGCGCTCGGCCTCGGCCCTCCTGCTGCCGGTCGACATCGACACCGAGGCCTGCCCCTACCTGGAATGGGACTGGCGGGTCGAACGCCTGCAGGAGAGCGCCAGCCTGTACGAGGTCGACAAGGAGGACGCCGCCGCCGCGATCATGGTGATCTTCGGCGATCCCGGCTCTGCCGGCGCGCCCCTGACGATGCCGACGCTGCGCTACGTCTGGACCACCGCCCGGGTGCCGGAGGAGACCATCATCGACTCGCCCGGCCAACCGGGCGTGGTGCGCTCCATCGTGGTGCAGGGCGGCATCGAGAGCCCGCTGGCGTGGGAAAGCGAGCGGCGCGACCTGCTGGCCGACTACCAGGCCGCCTTCGGCAGCCTGCCGAAGGACCGCGTGAAGGCTGTCGCCCTCTTCACCGACAACGATGACACCCTGGAGCCGGTGACCGCGCACTACGGCGCCGCGCACCTGCTCTGCCGCAGCGGCTAATCGGCCGAGGTCACCTTCCACACCACCGCATTGCGCAGGTCGCTGTCCTCCAGCTCGCGGCTGGTCTTCACGCCGTAGGCGATGATGCGCTCGAGGCCCTGGCGCGGCAGGTAGGTGCGCCCCGGGTCGCCCAGCAACACCAGGCAATCGTCGTTCGCCAGGCCGCGCAGCCAAGCGGTGATGCGCTCGGCCGCCGGGCGCTCGTAGCAGACGTCGCCCGCCAACACGACGTCCCAGCCGGGATTGGCGGTCCCCACGATGTCAGTGTCGCGCACGGTCATCACAACCCCGTTGGCGGCGGCATTGAGCCGGCAGGCGGCGCAGGCGAAGGCGTCGATGTCGACTGCCTCGACTGCGGCGGCGCCGGCCAGCCCGGCGGCGATGCCCTGCAGGCCGGAGCCGGCGGCGAAATCGAGCACCCGCTTGCCGCGGACGACCTCCGGATGGTCGAGCAGGTAGCGGGCAAGGGCTTGGCCGCCGGCCCAGGCGAAGGCCCAGAAAGGCGGCGGCAGCCCCTGCCGCGCCAGCTCCTCCTCGGTCGCCTCCCACAGCGGCACCACCTCGCTGGCAAGCTGCAGCCGCACCTCGGGCACCAGGGGCGGCGCCTCCAGGCGGGTGTTGGCGCGGATGAAGTCCTCCGGCGGCTGGCGCAGCAGGGTGCTCAAGCGGCCAGCCCCAGCCAGGGGCTGCCAGCGACGATGCCGGCGAGCAGCAGCCAGCCGGCGAGGCGGTTGGACTTGAACTTGGAGAGGCAGTTGGCGGGCCGGTCGAGGTCGACGTCGATGACCTGCCAGGCGAACTGGGCGCCGGTGGCGGCAAGGCCGAGCCAGAACGGCCAGGCGAGGCCAGCGGCCCAGCCGGCGAGGCCGAAGAGCGCCAGCGCCGCCGCGAAGAAGCCGGCAAGCCAGGGCTTGCTGGCGTCGCCGAGCCGCAGCGCCAGGGACTTCACGCCGATGAGGGCGTCGTCCTCCTTGTCCTGGTGGGCGTAGATGGTGTCGTAGCCGAGCGTCCAGGCGATGCCGCCGACATAGAGGATGAAGGCCGGCCAGCCGAAGAAGCCGGCCGCCGCGGTCCAGCCGATGAGGGCGCCCCAGTTGAAGGTCAAGCCCAGCCAGGCCTGCGGCCAATAGGTGATGCGCTTCATCAGCGGGTAGGGGAACACCAGCAGCAGCGAGGCGCAGCCGAGCAGGATCGTAAGGCCGTTCATCTGCAGCAGGATGGCGAAGGAAATCAGCAGCAGTGCCGCGAGGAAGAGCCCGGCTTGGGTCAGGCTCACCTCGCCGGAGGGGATCGGGCGCGTCGCGGTGCGCGCGACCCGGCCGTCGATGTCGCGGTCGAGGATGTCGTTCACCGTGCAGCCGGCCCCGCGCATGAGCACGGCGCCGATGCCGAAGTAGAGGTAGAGCCACCAGGAAGGGCCGGCGTTGGCCGCCGCGTCGCCCAGGGCGATCGCCCACCAGCCCGGGAACAGCAGCAGCCAGGTGCCGATCGGGCGGTCGAGGCGGGCGAGTCTCAGGTAGGGCCGTGCACCCGCCGGCGCGAGGCGCAGCACCCAGTGGTCGGCGCGGATGTCGCTGGCGCCCGGCCCGCTGTGCGAGCGGGGGGCGGCCCGCGACCTGGAAGAGGCCCCTGAACTGGAAGACGTGTCACTCATCGCCTAATCTTTAGCGGCGAATCCGCCCCAATGAAAGGCGGGGGGAGCAAGCCGCGCGGCGGATTCTCCCCGCCCGGGCGCGACATTGTGGGAGTTGCCATGGCCGGGACCAAGCCCGCCACCCGTCTCTACGTGGAGGCCACGCTGGCGCCGGGCCAGGCGGTCGGCCTCGACCACGGCCAGGCGCACTTCCTGCGCTCGGTGCTGCGCCTTGCGCCCGGCGCGCGCCTTGCCGTGTTCAACGGGCGCGACGGCGAGTGGCTGGCAGAGATCGAGGCGCTCGGCAAGGGCTGGTGCTCGCTCACTTTGCTCGAGCAGCGCCGCCTGGCCGAGCCGGAGCCCGACCTCTGGCTGGTCTTCGCGCCGATCAAGCGGGCGCGCATCGACTTCATGGCCGAGAAGGCGACTGAGCTCGGCTGCTCGCTGCTGCAGCCGGTGATGACGCGCTTCACCGCGGTCAGCCGGGTGAACGAGGAGCGCCTGGCCGCCAACGCCCGCGAGGCGGCCGAGCAGTGCGAGCGCCTCACCGTGCCCGTGGTGCGCGCGACGGTCGACTTCGGCCAGCTGCTCGACGGCTGGCCGGCCGGGCGGCGCCTGCTGGTCTGCGCCGAGTGGGGCGAGGCCCGGCCGATCGCCGAGGCGCTGCAGACGATTCGCGGCGAATCCCCAGGCGACGCCGGACCCTGGGCCGTCATGACCGGGCCGGAGGGCGGCTTTGCCGAGAGCGAACTTGACGCCCTGTGCAAACTGCCTTTTGTTACGCCGGTCGGCCTCGGTCCGCGGATTCTGCGCGCCGACACGGCGGCGCTCGCCGCCATCGCCTGCTGGCAGGCGGTGCTCGGCGACGGCGCCCGGCGGCCGCCGGCGGCGCTGGCCGGCTTCCCGGCGCCCGAGGCTTGACCCTCGGGACCGGGAGGATTGAAAAGCTGGCGGTCCGGGATCACTTAGGCCTAAAGGCCGGATAGACTCTCGGGGCGCCTCGGGCACCCTTTCGTTTGCGGCAGGTCTCGCCAAGAGGACCGTCGCCTTCGCGTGCAGTTAGGATCAGTTACCATCTGGCGTTCCGGGGGGCGGGCGCCGACTTCATCCACAAGCCGGCGTTCGACCGGCGGTCCGACAACGGGCCGTCGCTTGGCGGACAGCCACTTGGGTCAAGGGGATCAGGGCATGTCCGCTCCGCCGCAAAGCCAGGGCGATGTCATCGCCGACAAGGCGCAGCTCGTCGAGTACCTGGAGGCCGGCTGCAAGCCGGCCGAAGCCTGGCGCATCGGCACCGAGCACGAGAAGTTCTGCTATTCGCTGGACGATTTCCGCCCGCTGCCCTACGCCGGCGAGCGCAGCATCCGCGCCCTGCTGGAGGGCCTGCAGCGCTTCGGCTGGGCGCCGGTGAAGGAGGGCGACAACGTCATCGCGCTCACCAGGAACGGCGCCGGCGTCTCGCTCGAGCCCGGCGGCCAGTTCGAGCTGTCCGGCGCGCCGCTGAAGACCATCCACGACACCTGCGCCGAGGTGCACACCCACCTCGACCAGATCCGCGAGGTTGCCGGTCCGCTCGGCGTCGCCGCCATGGGCCTCGGCTTCCAGCCCAAATGGGCGCGCGCCGAGATCCCCTGGATGCCCAAGGGCCGCTACAAGATCATGGGCGAGTACATGCCGAAGAAGGGCAGCCTCGGCCTCGACATGATGCTGCGCACCTGCACCGTGCAGGTGAACCTCGACTTCGCCTCGGAAGCCGACATGGTGAAGAAGTTCCGCGTCAGCCTGGCGCTGCAGCCGGTGGCGACCGCGCTCTTTGCCAACTCGCCCTTCACGGAGGGAAAGCCGAACGGCTTCCTCAGCTACCGCAGCCACATCTGGACCGACACCGATCCCGACCGCTGCGGCATCCTGCCCTTCGTGTTCGAGGATGGCATGGGCTTTGAGCGCTACGTCGACCACGTGCTCGACGTGCCGATGTACTTCGTCTATCGCGACGGCAAGTACATCGACGCTTCAGGCCAGTCGTTCCGCGACTTCCTGGCGGGGCGCCTGCCGGCGCTGCCGGGTGAGAAGCCGCGCATGGGCGACTGGGTCGACCACCTCTCGACGCTGTTTCCGGAGGTGCGCATGAAGCGCTTCCTCGAGATGCGCGGCGCCGACGGCGGCCCATGGAAGTCGCTCTGCGCGCTGCCGGCCTTTTGGGTCGGCCTGCTCTACGACCAGTCGGCGCTGGATGCGGCGTGGGACCTGGTGAAGGACTGGACGCTGGAGGAGCACCAGTACCTGCGCGACCAGGTGCCGAAGCAGGCCCTCCACACGCCGTTCCGCGGCCGCACGCTGAATGCCATAGCCGTCAAGGCCGTGGAGATCGCCGACGCCGGCCTGAAGGCGCGCGACCGGCTCGACGGGCAGGGCGACAACGAGAGCCACTTCCTCGCGCTGCTGCGCAGCCGCGTCGAGCGGGAGAGGTGCCCGGCCGAATACCTGCTGGACGACTTCCATGGGCGCTGGCAGGGCTCGATCGACCCGGTCTTCACCGAGTGCGCCTACTGAGCGCTCACTCTGAGCGCTCACTGGGGGGCGGGCGCAGCGCCTTCTGCGGCCGCCTTCTCGCGCGCCTGCCTGGCGAGGGTGAGGGCGCGCACCAGCGCCGGCGACATCTGGGTCTTGGCGGCCTTCTGGGCCGGGGTCAGGTCGAGCTGCTCGAGCTGGTGCTGCGACTCGAGGGCGAGCGCCTCGGCGCGCAGTGCGGCGATGCGCGAATCGTAGAACGGGCCGCTGCCGGCAAAGCGCTTGCCGGCGGAAATGCCGGAGAAGCTGCGCGGCGGCGCCAGCGGGCTGCGCTCGGCGCCGCGGATGACCTGGGTGCGTGGCGGCGTGCCGATCACACCGTAGTTGCCGATGCGCTGGCCGGCCGGCCCGGTGTTGAAGATCATCGTGTTGCCGACCGTGTTGTGGGAGCCGCGGGCGCCGCAGAAGGTCGACGAGCCGATGGTGGTGCAGGACTGTGCCTGGGCGGCGCCGGTCAGCAGCAGCGCGGCGGCAAGGCCTGCGGCCAGACCGGCGGCAAAGCGGTGAAGAGGCTGATTCATGGGCTGTCGCCTTGATCTTTTGGGGGGCGTCGCCTGCGAGGCCCAGCGTCAGCACTAGCTACGTGGCCGGGCGGCCAGCGGCTTCACCCAAGAGATGGGGTCCGGCGGCCGCCTTTGCCAGGGGGTGGCTGTCGACCCGCCCCGCGGCTAAACTCGCGTTCCTTGCATCGAGAGCCGGCCGGAAAGGCGGAAAAACCAATGTCCCTCGATCCCGAGACCCGGCGCCTCCTGAAGGACTGGGGCGTGAAGATCGCCGCCACCGCCTATCTGCTCTTCGTCTTCGCCTTCATGGCCGGCCATCCGCAGCCGGGCAGCATGGCCAGCCTTTCGCGCGCGCTCACCCTGGCCATCGTGCCGGCGACGGTTTCCGCCCTGGCGGCGCTCGACGTCATGGTGTTCCTGCGCAAGCGCTAGGAGAAAGCGTCAGTCGGCGGCCGCCTCGCGCGCCTGCCTGGAGAGGCTGAGGGCGCGCACCAGGGCAGGGGCCATCTCTTCCTTGGCGGCTTCCTGCGCCGGCGTCAGCGCCAGGCGTTCCAGCTGCGCGCGGGTCCTGATGGACTGCATGTGGGCCTGCAGGCGGGTGAGGGTCGAGCTGTAGAGCTCGCCACTGCCGAAATAGGCCTGCCGGGTCGAGGCGGCGGAGCGCCGCAGCGGCCGGCGTTCGCGAAACTGGAAGTCGGTCTCCTCGGTCTCGCCGAAGATGATGCGCGGCGGGGCGTGCCGCCGTCCCACCGTCTTGCCGTGCGGCGGCGCCGCCGCCGCCTCGGCGCCGGCGGGCGTGGCTGGCGCGGCGGGCGAGCAACCGCCGGCCGGACAGGCCAGGACGGGCGCCGTCACGGCAAGCAGCGCCGCGGCGCCGAGAAGTGCAGAGAGGCTGTGTTTCACCAGAGATCGTTCCCTGCCGGCTGATGATCGGAGAGGCGGCGCTGCGCCACCTTCGCACGGCCGGCTTGCGCAATGGTTAACACCTGTTAAGCAGAATCGGAAAATCTCCGCCGCGACATCCTGAAATGAGGAGCATGCCATGCACAGGGAACTCACGCCGGCCACCGTCGCCGCGCCCTTCTCGCGCTACAGCCACGGCGTCGAAGCCGCGGGCGCCGCGCGCTGGCTGCTGATTTCCGGCCAGGTCGGCGTCGACCCCGAGGGGCGCCTTGCCGAGGGCGCCGCCGCGCAGATGGAGCAGGCCTGGCGCAACATCTTCGCGGTGCTGGCCGCCGCCGGCATGGACGCCAGCAACCTGGTGAAGATCACCGCCTACCTGACGCGCCGGGAGGACCTCAAGGCCTTTCGCGAGCAGCGCGACCGCCACCTGACGGACGTGAAGCCAGCCTCGACCCTGGTCATCGTCAGCGGCCTCGCCGATCCCAACTGGCTGGTCGAGATCGAGGCGGTGGCGGCAAGCTAGGCAGCGGCCGTGCCGCCCACCGTGATGGCGTCGATCAGCATGGTCGGCTGGCCGACGCCGACCGGCACGCCCTGGCCCTCCTTGCCACAGGTGCCGATGCCGTCGTCGAGCTTCATGTCGTTGCCGATCATCTTCACCTTGGTCATCACGTCGGGGCCGTTGCCGATGAGCGTCGCGCCCTTCACCGGTGCGCCCACCTTGCCGTTCTCGATGAGGTAGGCCTCAGTGCAGGAGAACACGAACTTGCCGGAGGTGATGTCGACCTGGCCGCCGCCGAAGTTCACGGCGTAGAGCCCCTTCTTCACCGAGGCGATGATCTCCTGCGGGTCGGCCTCGCCGCCCAGCATGACGGTGTTGGTCATGCGCGGCATGGGGATGTGCGCGTAGCTCTGGCGCCGCCCGTTGCCGGTCGGCTGCATGCCCATGAGGCGCGCGTTCTGGCGGTCCTGCATGTAGCCGCGCAGGATGCCGTCCTCGATGAGCACCGTCGCCTGGCTCGGCGTGCCCTCGTCGTCGATGGTGAGCGAGCCGCGGCGGTCCATCAGGGTGCCGTCGTCCATCACGGTGACGCCGGGCGCGGCGACGCGCTGGCCCAGGAGGCCGGAGAAGGCCGAGGTCTTCTTGCGGTTGAAGTCGCCCTCCAGGCCGTGGCCGACCGCCTCGTGCAGCAGGATGCCGGGCCAGCCGGCGGCGAGCACCACCGGCAGCTCGCCGGCGGGGGTGTCGACCGAGACGAGATTCACCAGCGCCTGGCGCAGCGCCTCGTCGACGCTGGCCCGCCAGTGCGCCGGGTCGAGCAGCGTCTCGTAGGCGATGCGCCCGCCGCCGCCGTGGCTGCCGGCCTCCATGCGGTCGCCTTCGCCGACCACGACGGAGACGTTGAGGCGCACCAGCGGGCGGATGTCGGCGGCGCGCTCGCCGCCGGCGCGCAGGATCTGCACCGCCTGCCATTCGCCGCCCAGCGACGCGCTCACCTGCTTCACGCGCGGGTCCTTGGCGCGGGCGTAGGCATCGATCTCCGCCAGCAGCTTCACCTTGGCCTCGAAGGGCACCGCGCCGATCGGGTTCTCGTCGCCGTAGAGGATGCGATTGGTGCGCGCGGGGCCGTCGGCCATGACGCCGGAGCGCCCGGCACGCACCGCCTTCACGGTGTCGGCGGCGCGCGCGATGGCGGCCTCCGAGAGGTCACTGGCGTGGGCGTAGCCGGCCGCCTCGCCGGAGATCGCGCGCAGGCCGAAGCCCTGCTGCGTGTCGAAGCTGGCCGACTTCAGGCGGCCGTCGTCGAAGGCCAGCGCCTCCGACTGGCGGTACTCGAGGAACAGCTCGCCGTCGTCGGCGCCGGCGAGGGCGTCGTCCACCATGGCTTCCAGGCGGTTGCGGTCGAGCCCGGCGCGTGCGTAGAAAAGCTCGTCGGTGGCGGCGAGGTGTGTCATCAGGTGGCCTCCTGGCCCGCAGCGTGGGTGAGTTGCGCCAATCCGGTCGTTTCGCGACCAGCTTGCCTTAATATGGGGCGCCGAGGCCAGGATAACATCCCGGCGCCCGGCCCGGGATTTGGGGGATGTCGCTTCATGGTCGAGGGCTTGCGAGATCATCCGCTGCGCGCGGTGTTGAACGCGGAGGTGCATTCGCGCCCCTTCGCCAAGCTGCAGTCGCCCGAGCGCATCAGCCACCTCGCCTTGCTGTCGGGCGAAGGCGCCGCCGAGCGTGAGCGCCGGCACGTCGCCAGTCTCTGCGAGAGCCGCGGCGTGGCGAGCCCGCCGGCCAGCGCCAACCACTTCTACTGCGAGCTCGGCCCGTTCCGCCTGAAGTGGGAACGCCACACCGAGTTTTCGACCTATACGTTCTTCGTCAGCGGCCCCTTCAGCGACAGCCCCTTCCACGGGCGGGCGATCGACCGGGTACCGCGGCAGTGGATCGCCGGCCTGCCGGGCGACCTGTTGGTCGGCGTCCACCTGGAGCTGCTGGCGGCGACGGCGCCGGAGCCCGATGCCGCGGCCCTGCAGACTGTGTTCGGCCACGACAGCATCAACGGCAGCCTGGTTTCCGGCGGCGCGGCCGCGGTGTGGCTGGACTTCCGGGTACAGGACGACGGCTTCGCGCGCATCCTGCTGCACGACCGCGCGCTGCGGCCGCGCCAGGCCGGGCGTCTGGTGCAGCGCCTGCTGGAGATCGAGACCTA
>Ga0214471_10003883_pt1 | contig 11569 bp, 8 predicted proteins | sample RVTome_5_FD_207665 | JGI IMG/M metagenome (GOLD analysis project Ga0214471, IMG submission 207665) | Soil microbial communities from uranium-contaminated site in the Upper Colorado River Basin, Wyoming, United States - RVT142D155 | ecosystem: Environmental > Terrestrial > Soil > Contaminated >... | reverse complement strand
GCACCGGACGGAGCCGCCCGGCGGGCAGTCAGGCCGCTCAGCCGCGAGGTACCACCACCCCCCGGGGCCGGGGCAAATGGCTTCTGCTCGGCCGGAGCACTCGTTTCAGTTTGGCCTTGTTCTATCCGCTTAAGTAACGACACCGACTAAACCTCCGGGGCTCCGTCCCTAGCGACCGAACAGCCGCGGTCGCTCCTTCTGCTCGTCTTCAGTTTGCGGTTCCTCCGCCTTCACCAATCGTTCCTTGATTGTACCCATAAGTTGCAGCATCGCCCGCGCCTGCGGGCTGCTGCGATCGCTGAGCAAGAGCGGAACGCCCTTGTTGATCGAAGCGGTGACCACCCGTTCATCCAGCGGAATTGCCGCCTCAACTTCGCGTTTCAGGTTTTCGGAGACCGCCTCGGTCGAGATCCCACTCCGGCGGTCCATCTTGTTCAACACGAAACAGACATTCTGGGTCGGAAACTCCAGGATGTGAAGCAGGTCCAGCAAATGCCGCGCATCCTTGATGGCCGGAATCTCGGGCGTCGCAATTGCAATCAACAGGTCGGTCGTATCCAGGATCGCCAGAGTTGTGTCATCCATCGCCGAGGCAGTGTCGACAATCACGTAGGCGAACTGCCGCTTCAAGAACTGAATGATGCTACGGATCTGCTCCGAGCTGACCTCGTCGGCCATCTCCGGTCGGGGCGGAGCCGCCAGAATGTGGAGGCCGCTCTCATGGACCAGCAGGACGTCGTTCACGATCTCCGGATCAATCTCGGCTGAACGGGCGGTCAGATCGCTGATCGAGGTCTTAGTCTGTAGGTTCAGGAATACGGAGACATCCCCAAACTGCAAGTGCCCATCGACCAACACGGTTGGGGTGTCGGGGCTGTCGAACCCGATCGCGAGGTTGGTGGCGAGGGTGGTGCAGCCCACTCCACCCTTTGGGCTGTAGAAAGTGAGGACCTTTCCAAGCGGCCGGTGTGCAGGAACGTAGCCCGGTTCACCGGGCACGTTGCTCGCAATTAGCTGGCGAGGCTTCTCATAGTCCTTGCGCCGCTGATGAGCCATGACCGATAGATTGCGGATCGTGGCGATCAGCTCCTCGCTGGAGGGCGGCTTGACCATGAAATAGCGGGCCCCGGCCAACATGGCCCGCTGCATGTAATCCGGCTCGCTCTGGACCGAAAGGATGATGACCTGAGTGAAGGGAACTTCTCGCAGGATGGCTTCGGTGGCGGTGATCCCGTCCATGTCCGCCATGTTGATGTCCATGATGGCGATGTCGGGCTTGCTTTCGACCGCAATCTCGATCGCCTCTTGCCCCGAACGCGCCGCGCCTACGACGACGATGTCGCTCTCGAACTGAAGCAGCTTCCGGATGTTCTCACGCGTCTCGGCGAAGTCGTCGACGATAAGAACCCGGATGCGGTCCTCTCCGCCTTCACTCATTTGCGGTTCTCCGGATCAGGCGAGCAATCGGTCCGATTCGAACCCTTACTACTGCTGCGGTGCCGGCGTGGGCTCCAGCTGTGGCGGGAACAAGAACGGTGGTGCCTCCAGGCGAGGAACCGTGCCGAAGGGGAGCCTGGAAGGAATGGTGATCTCGTAATTCTCGATCAAGAACTGCAACGTCACGCTCTCCACGACCAGCTCGGCAGTCGGGTCATTCGGGCTGCGCAAAGTCAACACCAAGTCCACCCCAGCCCGTACCGCCCAGTTGAGGGCCAAGGCATCCTGGGGTCGGACGATCAGGGTCACGATATCCGGCGGCACAATGGCCGGCTCTTCGGCCACCGCGGCGGGCTGTCCGGCAGGAGCCCCGACACCGGCGACCGGGGTAGCGGCGACCGGGACGGCATCCTCTTCAGGGAGGGGGAAAGTCCCGACCCCGAGAACCAACGCGTTGCTAATCAGCCGCTGGGAAACGAGCCGCGGACGCTGGGCCCCGATCGGAACGACGAAGAACGATTCGTCGATCGCCTCATCGATCACGACCCTTCCCTGGACTGGCGGGCGCTCTTCCGCCACCGAGCATAGGATCTCCCCTGCGTCATTGGTTTCGACCGCCCGGCAGACAAATCCGCTCAACAGGTCCCCTTGTGAGTTGAAAAGGAAGGCACTTTCATTGGGAAGCTCGGTTTGGAAGTCCTCATCGATGTCGACCAGCAACAGGCTGACCAGCACGTCTACTTGATCGCCGGACCGCAAGGCGAACGCCACTCCCGAGAAGCGGTCCATCGGGATCGAAATGGCGGTCATTCCAGGTGGGATGGCGATCGAGGCATCTGAGCCCACCCCCAGCAAGTCACCGGCCTCGTCGGTCACCATGTTTTCGGTGATGGGAACCCCACGGGCGATGTCCATCCTTGCCCGCTTGCCGACAACCTGGCCGAGGTCGTCCAGCATTGTCTCAACTTTGTAGTCGGCTGGATACGGCGAAATGATCGCCGCATCCGAAGCAATGATCGAGCCTCGGGAGATGTTCTGCGCCGCGATGACGATGTTGGCTTCGCCGACCGGGGTCGGGGTCGGGACCTCGTCGGCTGTCCCCCCGCCTCCGCTAAGGAGCAGAAATGCCCCGACTGCCCCGATAAGCAGGATGAGAGCTAGCAAGATAAACGTCCGACCACGGCGCATTATGCCTCCTTGATGAGCGTTGACGCGCCCGCCCGGCCAACGCGTCGGTATGATACTGCTAGGGGTTCAAATGTCAAGTGAACCGTCCGGCGGGCCGATTCAGGGGCCCCTTTGTTCCTTTTTTCACGAAAGAAGCCCTATCGAGATAGGGCTCCCTCGTTTCTGGCAGGTGGTCGAGCGTCTACTCGAACCCTGTCCACTGAACGCTTAAATGTTACTGACGATATTGCTGAACACGTTCCCAATGGCAGGCCCGAGCAGCGCCAAAATGACGATCACGACGACGGCGACCAATACAAGGATCAGCGCGTACTCGACCAGACCCTGACCTCTCTCTTTCGGTGCGTACAACAACTGATTCACCTCCCTTCTGTTCCGAATTCGCCTGGATTCCGCTCCAAGGCGTCCTCATTATAGAGAGCGCTCCTGGAGCCGACAATAGGACAAAACTCCGATTTCCACGTCCACACGCCGCGGAGCCTGCCTAAGCAGAATTCGGGGGCTCGCCTGGGGGGAGGTCCCCTTACGCCTCAACGGAGGGTACCCAGAAGGAGATCCGGGTGCCCTCCCCTGGCTGGCTTTCAATCTGGAACTGGCCTCCGACCTGCTCCAATCGGTCCTTGATGGTGAGCAGCCCGTGGGGAGCGCCCTCCACTGCTAGCACGGCCTCCACGTCGAACCCTTTGCCATTGTCTTCCACCGAGGCCTTCACCTGGCTTTCATCCAGATCAAGCAGCACCTTGACCTGGGTGGCCTGGGCGTGGTCGCGGACATTTTGCAGCAGGGCCTGGACCGATCGGAACATCAGCACCTCCCGGTGGGCCTCCAATCGGCGCTCGCTGCCGGTCACGACGACGTTCAGGTCCAGACCGGTCTTCTCCTTGTAGGCCTCGGCGTAGCGGCGAACGGTGGGGACCAGGCCGAGGTCGTCGAGCATCATCGGTCGCAAATCGAAAATGTAATCGCGCACCTGAGAAAAGGTTGAATTGGCGGCCGCCTTCAGATTGTTGAGTTCCTCGCGGGCCTTGTCCTGGTCTATGTCGAACAGCCGCATCGCAATCTCAGCCTGAAGGATGAAGTTGGACAGGGATTGGGCCGGGCCATCGTGAATTTGGCGCGAAATCTTCCGTCGCTCCTCCTCCTGGGCCTCGATGATCTGCTCGATGACAGACCCTTTCCCCGAATCAACATCGACCATCTCATCCTGCGAGCGCCCTTCTAGCAGATTCAGGGTACTGGTGATGAACTCAAGGTAACGCTGCAAGTTGGTCTGATCGCTCTGCAGTTTTTCCAGCTGGCCGCGCATCGTGAACAAACGCTGCTGGGTGTCCGCGGCTGCTTCATAGGTGGCCCGAATGTCTTCGCGGGGAACCGTGTCAAAGGTGGACTGGATTTGCCGGAGGGTAGCCGCGATCGAGGCATTGCGCTGGGCCAGCTTCTCGACTTCGCCCTGGCTCTGCTCGACCAGCATGCCTATTTCCTGGCGCTCGCGGCGAACTTGCTCGAGCTCCTGGCGGGCGATCTGGACGAACGCCTCTACCGGGCTGAGCTCGGCCTGTGCTCCGGTCATTCAGCTACTTGCGGGTGTCCTGGAGTCGCACCCAGCCGTGGCGCAAAGCGTAGACCGCGGCCTGGGTCCGATCCTCAACATCCAACTTGTGGAGGATGGCCGTCATATGATTCTTGACGGTCTGATGGCTGATGCCGAGCTGGACTGCTATCTCTTTGTTGCTCAGCCCGCGAGTCACGTATTGGAGGATTTCCATCTCGCGCGGCGAGAGCGGGGTGAAGGCTTCCACGTCTCCATCCAGATGCGGCCGCCGAACGGTTTCGACCCCTCGCGACAGCCACTGTTCGAGGCCGGCTTGATCGTAGACCTGGTCGCCGACCACGAAGTACCCCCGGGCGACATTGCGGATCACGTCCACCAGCTTGCCCGGCTCAACATCTTTCGAGCAATAGGCTGCGGCACCGGCCTTGAATGCATGCAGGACCTGCTCTACGTCATCATAGGCCGTCAACAGCACAATTGCGGTTTTGATCCGTTCGGCGACCACCTGCCGGGTGACTTGGATTCCATTCATGCTCGGCAGGTTGACATCGACCAATGCCACCATCGGCTGCTTTTCCCTCACCAGCTGAAGGGCCTCATCCCCACTGGTGGTCTCTCCAATAATCTTGATGTCTTCCTCTGAGATTAGCACGTTCCGCACCCCCTCGCGGAAGAGCGGGTGGTCGTCCACGATAAGAACACTGACCTCTTTCATGGCCTTCCCTGCCACAGCTCGGCGAGTATAGCACAGCCACCGCACGGAGCAAACGAGGATGGCCCCCAGCGGTACACTGCCATGTTCTCCGACCCGGCCGCGGGACTGAATCGGGCCCCTGTCTCATAGGCCGGGACCCTCCCCGCGGTCAGCTTCGGATACCACCCGGGGAAAGTCATCAAGTAGTCCGCCCCGCGCTCGGATAGGTAGCGAGCCAGGGCCGGTTCGTCCCGCAGGATCGGCAGCACAGTTGGATCGATCAATCCGGCCAAATCAATCAGCGTCCGATGACCAAAATAACCGAGCGCCCCGATATCGTGGGCGGCGACCACGGCACCCTCGGGGGTGTGGGCCTCTACCCAACGGGCGGTCTCTACCATCTCCGATTCGATGATGGCCACATCTCGGCCATAGGCCCGCGCGCCGGCCAGCCAGAAATAGCCGGCGATGATTGGCACCAGCGCGATCCAGGCCCGGGAGAGGACTCGTCTCCCCAAGTGGTTCGGACGCAGCTCCAATTCGCCCAACATTCCCGCGCCGGCCAGCGCCATCCAGACCGGGAGCACCGGGAGCGCATATCGGCCGTGCTGATAGGTCGCCGGCAGGCGCGCCGCGTAGAGTCCGATGTATGCTGCGGACCAAACCAGCCCGAGTAGCCGATCCCAGCGGCGAGCCCGCAGCTGAGCGATGACAAAGAGCACCAGCCCTGGAACGAGTGCGGCCATCACTCCGATCAGCGGGCCTCCCGGATCCAATCCTGTGACCCCCAGCCACGCGCCTGGAATTCCGGCCTGGGCGGCCATCCGAATCGCGAAGGGGAGTTCCTGCAGGGCGGCATACTCGGCCTGCTTGGCGAAGGCGGTATTCGGCCACCACGCGCCAGACAGCGAGCGCTGCCAAAGCAGGTAGGGAACCAGAACGGCCGCGAGTCCGGCTGCCAACCGAGCCAGGCCCGGGACAATCTTCCGCCGCTCGCCCAGCAGCAGCCGGCCAAGCGGCACCCCCACCAGGGTCAATGCGTCGGGTCGTAACCAGACTCCCAGCCCAATCAGCATGCCGAGCCGACCTGGGCCAAGCCACCCGGTTTCGGTGGCCAGGAGAACCAGCACGACCAGCCCCGCCACCGCCAGGGTTTCCATACCCGACAAGCCGGCCCAGACCAGGTGCCACTCGATGCCAATTAGCACGGCCAACGTCCATGCCCAGCCGGCGCGCTCCGGCACCAGAGCCTGAACCCACCGGAGGGCCAGCCAGGCCACGAGCCCGAGCACGGCCATTCCGACCGCGTAGGTAAACAGCAGAGGATTGACCCTGAGCCAATACCCGACGGCCAACACGCCTGTCCAGAGCGGAGCCGTCGAACCGGCACTGGGCTCGCCCGGAAGGAACGCCCACTGTTTGAGTTCGACCAGGTTACGGGCATAAGTCTGGTGGATCCAAGCATCATCCAATGGCAGGCCGAGCCGAAACGTGCGCTGGGCGGTCCACAGGTACAGGGCCGCGGAAGCGAGCAGGGCAAGCGCGGTTAGGCCGGCAGCCGATGGCCGGGCGATCCGCAGACCCGGCCTCACTTCTGGATGACCTCAAGCAAATAGACCGGCCTCCCGAAAGGGTCGGCGATCTGGTCGGCCAGGCGCAGCCACGGGACCGACCCTGGGTGGGCATAAAGCAGATCCAGTTGAGCGGGGTGATTGGACTCCAAGACCACCCAGTCCACCTGATACCGGCGCACAACCGCGTGCAGGGTTTCCGGCGGACCATTCGGAATCACGACCGCTTCGCGGTCGGTCGCTAGGCTGAATCCGGGCGGATTGTTGACCGCCACCCGCCCCTCCGATCCTGACAAGCGCTCGCCTAGCTCCGAGTAAGTTTGCAAACCCGCGCCCCAACCCTGGCCGGCCGCGGCCGGGATCACCAGCCGGAGAGCCACCAAGCCGATCGTCAACCCGGCCGCCAGCACCATCGCGGCCGTACCCAGCACCCGGCGGGCCTGGCCGATGTTCCAATTGCGCTTGCGCCCCGCCCAGTCGATCGCCCCTCGCAGCCCGATCGGGGCGAGCGCCCAGAGTACCGGCATCGCGGCGGTGCTCGAGTGAAAGAACGCCCCCCGCGGGCCAATGAAGGGAAAGACGATCGTCATCACCCCAAACAGCAACCCGAGGTAATAGATCGGCAAGCGGACCAACCGTCTCGACCAGAGTCGGATCGCTCCGATCAGCATGAAGGGCCCCAGGAAGACCAGCCCGTTCTCGGCCACCAGCCTGGCCGAATTCCACAATAGGGCCGACCCGCGAGCCGCGAGCAGGGTTGGCAGGCCCGCCTGCCTCCACCGCTCGAAATCCAGTAGCTCGGCCGGATAACTGAACAGGTCGTCATAGCTCAACATCCACAGCAGGCGCAGGCCGCCCGGATTCGCGACGCTTCCAACTGCCGAAAGGTTTCTGAGCCACCAGGGCCCTAGCACGAGGACGAAGCCGACCAGGAGCGCTCCGAGCCCGCGGGCCCGGTTCTGCTTGCTGAGGATCACCGCGAGCACCGCGATCGCCAGCAGCAGCAGGCCGTCCGCCCGGGCAAGGCTTCCAAGCCCAGTCACCGCACCAACTGCCAGCCATCGCCGGGCGGTTCGTTTCTCCATCGCCGACGCCATGAGCCAGAACGCGATCGCGCCCAGAACCGCATAGGCGGCGAAGACGTCGGTGGTCACATTGAACGGTAAGAAGAATCCGGAGAAGGCCGCCAACCAGCCGGCCTGAGTTGCCAGTTCGCGATCCTGGGTGAGCTGGAATGCGAGACGGCCTGCAAGCAGCGGCAGGGCAGCCGCGATCAGTATGAACGGCGCTTGCGCGCTTCGGAACGACTCACCGAAAAGGTTCATCGAGCCTGCTCCGAGGTACGAGGCCAGCGGCAGCCAGTACAGGTGGGAGGGATGCGGAATCTGGCTTGGATCGTCGAGGTAGTTCCACAGCACGGGTTCGGTGAATCCCTCGCCGCGGGCCAATTGCCTGGCAGTGAGCATGTAGTAATCGGCGTCCATGTATCCCGGCTGCCGCACCCACGCCGCCGCCAGGAGTGACATCGCCAACCCGATCAGCAGCAACCGGATCGTGTGCAATGTCTCGGGCTCAGGTGTCCGATCCGCCGTGCCTGCCTTGGAAGTGGTAGAGGTCGGCATCACCGAAAGAGGTCACCGCTTCGTCTCGAAAGTTGTTCCTGAGCCAGGCCAGCACTGGGTGTTCCGGAAAGCCCAAGGCTGCGTAGTCACTGATTTCTCGACGGAAAATTACAAACCAAACCCCATCGCTGTCGCCAATCACGGTCGGTGCATCCGCCTGGGCCGTCAAACCAAGCACTTCCTGAGTGGCCGGTGCCAGCGTATCGGAGCCTGATCCGGGTGGGTCGGCCAGGTAGGCTTGAGTCAGCTCGGGCGCATAGTAGATGGAAGGGAAGGCCGTGAGCTTGTTGCTGTGCAGAACGATCTCACCTTCAGTTTTGTTCTCGCCAATCTGAGCAACAATCTCCTCAAACGGCGCGTAGGCGAATCCGCGGTATGTCCAATAGCTGAACAGCCCAACACCGAAACTCAGCGCTACTGCTGCGACTGCAGTCCAACGAAATCTCTGTGGAAGCTGGTCTCCACCCAGCACCCAGGCCAGCCCGAACAAGAACGCCACTCCGGCAGGCAGCAGCGCCCGGTCCAGGTAGACCGGCACCCACTGTGAAACGAGAAAACTGAGCAGGAGCGGGGCGAACGCCAGGTAGACAGACCACCCCGCAATCGCGGAGTTGGGATCATTCGACCTTCTTCCCTTCAGCAACGCCCACCCGCCGAGTCCGATCACCAGAACCTGGGAGAACAGGACGATCGGCAGCGCCCAGGTTGCGATCGGCAACCCTCCAAGATAGATAATCAAAGTTCGAACGAGCTCGACTGGGCCCGGAATCGGGATCCAGTAGGCCTGGCGGATCCCCGCAATTTGGGTAGCCAGTCGGAGCAGCCATGGCGCGTAGAGGATCAGCGACCCAAGTCCACACAAGAGGGTCGCCTGGACTGCCTTCCAATTCCGCCGATAGACCGGAATTAGAGCCATCGGGAGAAGGTACATTGCGGCCAGCGAATGGGTGTACTGGGCGGCCGCTGCGAGAACGGCGAACCCAATCCAACGCAACCAACCGCCGTGGTTGACCGCCGCCCAGTACAGCGCGGCCGCGGCCGTTAGTTCAAGCGCCAGGAGTCCATACATTCGGATCTCCTGCGCAAAGTGAACCTGGAAGGGTGACAGCGCCACCAGCCAGCCGAACCAGGCCGCCAGGCGCGGGCCGACCATGGCTCGGGCAGCCGCGTAAGCAACCCCGACCAGCCCTAATCCGACGAGGACCGAGAGTGCCCGTAAAGCAAATGGGGTGGTGCCAAAAACTCTTCCCCAGGCCCAAAGCAGCAGGTAATACCCCAGGGGGTGGACATCGGCTGTGGTGGCTTCGACGATCGCGGCCGGACCTTTCACCGAGAGCAATGCAGAGAATGCCTCATCGAACCAAATAGGTTTGCCGACCAGTCCCGGGAGCCGCGCCAGCAACGCCACGAGCAGAATCGGAATCCAGACCCGCTGCCCGATTTGCAACCCTCGCGGCTCTTGCTTAGACGCAGTCTGGATCGCGCGCTTCGGTTCGAGCATCAAGGTATCCGATACAGCAAGTAGGCATCGCCGAATGTTTCGGCAAACTCCAGATAGTCCGACAAAAAGCGCTCGAGTTCTGCCCAGTCCTCATCGGTTAGTGGATCAAAACCAGAGTTGCGAACCGCCTCTGCGCCCAGGCGAAAGTATAGGACGTGGGTTACGCCTTGCTGGCGCCAACCTGTGAGGAGTTCTGGGGCCTCAGCTCCAGCCCCAAGCCGACGTTCATGCCACCAGCGGTCGATCAGCGAATCCGGCTCACAGGTAACCGCCGGGGCGCAATAATAGCTTCGTGGCTCCCACAAGAATCGGATCCGACTGCCGTCTGGCAGCTCGTTGATTGCCTGGACGGCCACGGCAAACTGGCCCAACCGGCTCCTCAGGTATTCTTCTTCCGGCTCTGATCCGGTGGCGACTCGGAGTGGAGAGGCGGCAATCGATCCGAGGGCGGCCTGTAGCGCGGTAATAGCCAAAGTGAAGCTGACCAAGCCTCCGATGATGAATCGGGCTGAACGCCCGCGGCGCCCAAGCGACCCAAGCCGATCAAAACCGGCAGTGGCCAGAATGGCCAGTTCTGGGAGAACCGGAAACAGCAGTCTGGTCTGGACGAGCAGTTTCGAGAATGCCAGCTGAGCCAGCCAGCCGACAAATGCGGTCCCGCACAAGACCAGGAGGGCGGTCTTCATCTTGCTCTGCTCGGGCGGAGCATTCCTTAAACGCAGCAGTACCAGCGGGATGAGTGCCAAGAGTATCGGTCCGACCGTCGCACCGTAGCTGGGATGTCCTTCGAAATAGCCTCCTTCCAGGCCCCAAATCGTCGCCTCCCATGGCGCGACTAACAACTGGCCGGCCCCAAGTCCGGTTCCTGCCCGACTGAACCAGGCAGCCCGATACGCATCCCAGAACCTGCCAGGAAAGAAAAACGGGTACACCGGGTTCGAGGTCAGGAGCCAATTCTTCATGAAGAATGGGATTAAGAAGGTTGAAACCGATGCGGCAAAGAGCACCACTTCGCCAGTCGACCGGCGCCGCAGGTACGCCAACAATCCGAGGCCGGCGACCATCCACACTGCAGAGTACTTCGTGTTCAGCGCGAGGGCGGCGAATAGGCCAGCCAGGACGATCCGCATGATCCGTTGGGATCCGATCGACCTCCCCAGCTCGCCGGTGCCGACGGATTCACCAGTCGGGCCGACATCATCCCCGGTTGTCAGCAGCACGAAACACGCCAGGCCCGCGAAGGCCGTGATCCATTCGACATAGGCCAGGCCGAGCAGCAGTTGGGCGCTGGGTACTCCGAGCAAGATGGCCGCGGTGAGCCAGCTGCGCCCCGGAGCAACTCGCCGCACCACAGTTGGGAGCAAGGCGAGAGTGAGTAGACCGAACGAAAGGTGGATCAACTGGGGAACCCGATCTCCCGCCAGCAACATGCCCCAGAGGAAAAGCATCGAGCCTGCCTGCGGAAACCCGAGATAAGGTAGATCCAAGTCGTGGGTCAGCCTGCCTGCCGCGAGATATAGCTTCGGTCCGGTGAGATGGTAGACCAGCGAGTCCCATGCGGTTGGAGGTGCCAGCGCCGATACCGCGGCCAACGAAATCAGCCCGAGCACAAATGCAGCCAGCCAACGGTTGGTTCGTCCGCTAGGCAGGCCGAATCGGCGTTCTCGAAGAATCCCGATCCATTGGCGGAGCGAGAACGGCAGCGAGATCGTCGCGATCCCCCAGGCTACTGTGGGGTGGTATGCCCCAAGCGCCCCCATACTGAGCGCCAAGAAGCTCAGACCGGCCATCCCGGCGCCGAGCTGCAAAGCGATCTGAGACCTGGCTTCCAACCCATCTAGTGCACGCCTCCATGGGAGTCCCAACACGGTCGCCATACTCAGGGTCATGAGCACCCCGGCAACCGATCCCGTTGCCCTGGCGAGCGCCCCGAGCTGCGCTGGGCTGCCCGGCTTGTGAACGGCAAAGTAAGCGCTGGTCACGATAACAACCCAAGTCACTGCA